>Ga0114934_10000643_pt1 | contig 22240 bp, 14 predicted proteins | sample 4SBtaG_2_FD_99695 | JGI IMG/M metagenome (GOLD analysis project Ga0114934, IMG submission 99695) | Deep subsurface microbial communities from Kolumbo volcano to uncover new lineages of life (NeLLi) - 4SBTROV10_white metaG | ecosystem: Environmental > Aquatic > Marine > Volcanic ...
CAATCATTTAAAATTTGTCAAAGAACATCGACCGGTGGAGGTGGCCATTGAGTAAATGAAAATATCTAATAAAATTGCTTAACTTTTCTCATAAACTGTCTTGACAATGGGGTCCACCTTAATATACCCTACGTCAATATTACTGCCTCGATTATAACCGTACTATCACCATACAGATTCGAGACAGGATTTTTAGCGATAATGTGTATTGGCATTTGTACCGGCATGATAATGCGTAACGTTCACTTATGGCGTACATGGCTTGCTAAATCAAACAAGTCGAAGCTCTTATTTTTTAATTTAAGAAGGCTTAAAGCACTTTACACTCATGTACAGTACTTGCGTCCCATTTATTTGACATGGTTGGTTTTATGTATTTGTACCAATCCTCCAACATTTATTTAGGGTTCGTAAAATCCAGGCTGTCCATTAACCAGCTTACATCCATGAAATGTGAGCTGGGCACTCAATGTACTCTTCTATTTTGCTGATTCGTTTTCGTTCATCAGCTAACAAATCACGAAAATCCTTATCACCTTTTCGAGCATTACAAGATTTACAGCTTGGTACCAAATTTCCTAAACGATGTTCACAAACGCACACGAGTTAATGTGGTCGAATTAAAATCGTTGGTTACCTGTATTTCAATATTGAGAAAGATTGTCAGACCGGAAAATCTGATCCGGGGATTTTTTGACTGTTTTCATTTGGAACCGGAACTGGAACAAAATTTACTGCACCAGCATCAGGCTTACTGGTGATTTTTTTCTTCCAGTACCAGAAGCTTTTGACCTTTAATTTGTTCCTACGACAATAATCATTTTGTGACAATCCACTCTTTTCCCAAGTCTGAAGGTGAGCTTTCCAGAAACGCCTCTTTGCCAACAACTCTTCCGGTTGATGCCTTGTGTGCCATTTTACCTCCGTGATTTAGTGAAAGTCACTGATATATTGGCAATTTTTTACACTTGAAAAAAGATGCACTTTGTACATCACATGGATTTTTCTCTATATTTGCACCAACCCTCCCACATTTCTTTTCTAAAACAAACAGACAAAAAACTGCTCAAACAATGTACATTAACTATGAGTTTGAAATCTTATACTGTCTTGAGCCAGTGCGATTGACAGCTTTCATTTTCAATCAGCCAATTTTTTGACCCGACACTGGCAGAAAAGTAACTTCAAAAGCCTTGCAGGATCTATATCCCTGGAGACGATTATTTATCGAAAAGGCCTCGTTCATGTCATAGTGCTGAAAGATATCCAGACCTCGGTCAAGAAGGATCTTCCATCCATTATCAGTAACAATATGTCGCGCATGGGCCGAGCCGGAAGTATCAAATTCCCAAGAAAATCGAATTCCTGCCGATTGAACACTGATCTGCATCTGGGCCAAAAAAACTTTCTGCTGATCGCCTTTGAATTCATCTTCCACCGTGATAAGGCTGACATCAACCACATCATCTTCATCCTTGAATTTGGCCACAGTCTCTAAAAACTCCATCATGTTTCTGGCCTGAAAAAACAATCGTATGTATGGATCTGTGACAGTTACTTTTTTAACTCCTCTTAAATATGGGCCAAAGAGGTTGTCAAAGCTGACGCCCCGCTGATTTTCCTGAAAGACTAAATGCTTCTCTTTCAGCGGCTCTTCTTTCTGTTTTTCTGGTTCCTGCGCAGGTTCAACTATTGGCTCATCGTCTTCTTCTGATGGAGGATTGCCTTGAAAATAATGTTGCGGATATTGCTTTTCCTCTAGAGTCTTGACAAAAATAATTCCTTCTTCTCCCTGCTGATTGAAGCCAAAACGGACCGGCTCATAGGTCTGATCAATACGCATTAATTGGTCTTTAACCCGCTTTCTTCCCTCAATGGCAAATTTCAGAATCTCTTCCATTTCTTCTTTTGTTGCTTCTCTATGTGGAAAGAGGATCTTCATTAAACCGCCGAATGTTTTGTTGATTGCATCACGGTCTCGTGTCGAGATGTCGCTCAGTAATTCGAACTGCTCGGCGTAGAGATGAGAAAAATCATGATTACGTAAAGACCGCAGGATCTCGGCCAGGTAGTCCACTACAAAACCGTATCCTTCCGAAAACATCTCTCCTCTAATTATGTCTACTTCCCAGCCAGGAATATAAAAATGAAGTCGGTCCAAAAAAGCAGAGTCATGATATGCTTCCGGTAGTTCATCAAAAAGGTCGGTATGCCTAAGCATATATGGCAGGGTGTTTTGGGTGTTGCCAACGAAAACCATTGATGCCTCAGCACCCAATGTCTCTACCCCTCGTGAGAAAGATTTGTTGGCCATGTAGTTTTTCATAATGTCAACGAGCGCCTTGTTCGACCTCTTCTTCTTTCCTGCAAACTCGTCAAATGCAACCGCATCCCAATAACCGACAAGACCAAGTTTTCCTGTATTATTGTTCACGAACAGTTTGGGAACAGTCACTTCCCCGCCTGAAATCAGAATGCCATGAGGAGAAAATTCGGAATAGATATGTGACTTGCCGGTCCCTTTGGGGCCAAGCTCAATTACATTATAGTTTCGTTCGCAAAAGGGAATAAGCCGGACAAGTTGTAGCAGTTTGCTGCGCCGCCCAAACATTTCAGGATTAAAACCAATGCTCTGCATGAGCAGGTCAATCCAATCATCGGTGGAGAATTTCTTTCTCGCTTCGATATAATCGTCATAGTCAAAATGTGAGAGCTGAATAGGTTTTATGGACTCCATGATCCATGGGCATGCTTTTGGATCTTCCAAATTTTCATATTCAAGTTCAGCAATACACCAGACCCCACTTACCAACAACTTAGGGTGTTTTTTTACTGTATCAGCGGTGACTAAGACTTTTGTAATTCCTAAATTTCCCAAAGAAGCTTCATAGGTTCCGGCCTTATCATTTAAAACAACACTTATTTTATCAATTACCTTGTGTCTGCCTTTTTCCTTGATGATTGATTTGACCAGACCCGCTTCGCTTCGATGGACATAATGATTGCGCAGGATCTCTTTGACTGTCTCGATGCCTGTTTTAATGCTTGCTTCATCCGAGGTGGCACAATATTGGCCCAAAAGATATTCAAGAACATATGAAGGAACTATGGCATTCCCCTTGACTATCTTTACCAGGTCTTTTCGCACAACCAAACCGGGGAAGGTTTCGTTTATTCGCTTATCAAGCTCGCTCATTGTACTGTCCTTCTAAAAATCAAAATCACTGGTGAATGATCGGCGCATTGTATAAATGACCGACTTATATTCACGATATTTGTTTGTGCCGGCAATCAGTTCATCCAACCGCAGCGTCACATCCTGGCCATTTGCCTCATCAGCCTTCTTTGTCATGAGAAAACGTACCTGCATCTCGCGTTCACGTGGATTTTCAAAGGTGAGGTCAAACGTCAGGTTATGTTCGTCAGAGATCAGCTCGCCATCTTTCGTGTAAATTCCGGCCCGCAAAATCCGTGGCCGTTTCTTTCCGGTCACAGGCTCTGTCTGGTAAAAGGCAACCGATAATTGCCCGGAGGTTATAACAGAGGTGCCGCTGCGCAGGATATCAACCCCCACACGGGTTAAATCACTTTGCCGTTTTTTGTTTATTTTTAAAACTGGGATCACCAGTTCCTGAAGCGAGGCTCCGCCATGAACATAACGGCTGCCAGATCCTTTCAGCCTGAGTCTGTTAATGGATTTTGGGATTTGAATTTCAACATCGCCGGTCAATCCTAATTCTTCAGTATTAAACAAACGAAGACTTGGGTGTGGTTTCAGCCCCTTTCCCAGAATAAATCTTCGGTCTTGATAATAAATTTCACTGCCTTGAATGGAAACATCTGCAAAATCAGATTCTACAATAGGCTTATTCTGATAAATAAAGCCATGGTCTGCGGTAACAAGAATGTTCGTGGCGTTGGCAGCGGCAAGTTTTTTTACAACCTTGACGATCTCTTGCAGTGTTTCTTCCACAGCCTCAAATACTCGTTCCTCAGATTCTTTTTTATCTCCGGTGGAATCAATTCTGTTATGGAAAACATAAACAACATCATGGTCGCGAAAAATATTACGGCACTCATCCTTGTTCATGCCAAGCAGGTCATCCGATCTCATTGCTTTTGCATTGCCGGATACAGCAGCATTAAGGATTTTGGATCTGTTAACAGTACCCTGTGAACTGGTTCCATCAACAAGAACACCAACGGATTTATCAGCAAAGCTCAGTGCTTTATTAGGAAGCAAAGATGCCATCCCAAGTTGTGTGTAGCTTGGCAGCATTCCCAGCATCGGTTCTAGTTCTGCGTCATATCGGTCTTCACTGCGGATCATTCCCAGTAACTCGTGTCCGATTTCGTATCGAAGGGCATCTGAAATTATGACAAAGATTTTCCTGTTCTTGCTTGTAAAGGGCTTCACCTGCCGCTCATAAAACTGCTTCTGAATTGAAAAAGGGTAGGCGCTCCATTTTGTGCAATCATCAACTACCCGCTGCCATTGGTCGTTGATCAGAAGCAGGAAGTTATTCGTATAAAGATCTTCCACCTGATTACTGAGCATTTCCAAAAGGGAAGTCATGCCTGATTTTCTGGCATTGTAGATATACTTTCGATAGATTTGATCCAGCCGGAACCATGAGCTGGAATATCGTTCTATCCCGGAAGATAACGAATCTGTTTTCAGTTCCATCTCATCCAGGGCATGAATGAAATTCGCTCCATACTCTATAGCTTCATAAAGATGGCAAAACTCTTCATACCAGTGGCTTTGCCGTCTGTTCCGCACCAGCATGGTACATTCACCTGCACTGATCGTTCTGTCAGTAACAGCACGTACCAAGTCACTGATGATCTTCTTGTCAATCAGTCGGAAATAGTCGATATCTCGTAAGGATTTGAAATCCCGCTTTTGAAGATCCTGCTCAATATCCAAAATGTCAGCGCAATCATCGGACAAGAATTCAAAGGCTGACCTGTTGCGGATAGAGTCCTTCCACCTGCGCAGGAAAACCATGGCATCTCCTGCGAGAGTTGCTTCTTTGCCCAGCTCCAGCTCATAACATGATTGGAAGAGTTCAATAACAAAATCACGGATACTCTCAGACTCAGACTCATACCCGAAGTGGCGGTTTAGCTGTTCCCAAAGAAACGATTCAAGCCCGCATCTGGCCAATAAAGCGAATTTGTCCTCCCGGTCTGCCGCAAGATCTCCCAGCAAATTCTCTAGAATGGTATCGACACGAGGATCTGACCCGCAGCACACTGCAAGCATTTTTATTTTTATTGCGGTTGGAGTGTCGTCTGGCCTGGTAATTTTTTTAAGGGTTTCCCGGCGCTTGACAGCATTGAAGAATTCCAGGTGATCGCAAACTACCTCTGAGAATTCAGGGCCAAGGGAAAGTTCACTCAAATAAATTGAGGCCTGGTCTGTTCGGAATTCACCATGGGCCATCATTACATCAAGCAGCCAGTTATCCAGGGCGCTTGGTCGAGGGCCTTCATGATATATCAGAAACTTAGTGTCTGGTTTTTCTCGGAGAACCTGATACTTAATGCCAAACTCATTATTATTGAGTTCAAGTTTAGTAACCTCAGGCAAGTCGAGAGCTTCAAAGTCAGACCGTAGCTCTTTGTCTGCGTCATACCAGAAGACGATCCGGTGGCGGTCAAAAATCTTTTTTATCGGTACTTGAATATTGCTCATCTACGGATTTTTTCTTCTAATTATTACTGTAAACAGGTTCCCGTCCCGGTCATCAATGAATTCAATCTCTGGATATTCTTTAAGCGCCCTCCTTATGCCATTTCCAAGTCCCCTGTAAGGTAGAATCTTAGAGGCAAACGAAGCAAGAATTGGATTACGAATATTGGAATTTCCACTTTTAATATTTTCGACTGTGAGATTGTTTGGCAGATGCCCTGGATTAATTATTTCAATACGGTCATCAAATATAAAGATTCGCACTGGGGCTGAAATGAAGTAATCTCTATGCACCAGAGCATTGGCAAATAATTCTTCAAGAGCAATTTTGGGAATTTCTAGTTCACCTGGAGAGTTGACGTTTTGATCAACTTGGATGTGGCGGATGTTTCTGGTTACGAAACTTAAGGCATCTTGGAATACAACTTCAAGCTTCCCAACGATATCCTGACTATCTCGATATTCGGTTGCATGAATATCCGTTCCAGGATATGAAACACCTTTAACAATAAAAACAGGCAGACGGCTTTGGGGTGTCTTGGCAAAGATTAAGGCCCCAGCAATATTAAGAGTCTCATCTTGCATGAGGTTCATATTCCTGAGAATATTAGGGAGTGGTAATTCTTGCGCATCAAGCTCTTCCTGGTATTGTTTTTCAAAAAACCCTTTAAAATAATTTAGATCTAAATCTGCAACGGTGATTCCATTTGCCGGGATTTCATCTCCATGTATCAAACCAGCATTTTGATATAATCTCTGAATCTCTTCCCTAGAAGTCACCCTACGTTTATCAGCGCCGCTTTTTACCCAAATCGCTCCGGCGTTATCCATGTATGGTTTGCTTATGCCGTCAACGACATTTACAACCATCACTAAGCCCTCGTCGAAAGCAATATTCTCTGTCTGAGGATTAATTGGAGGCCTTACAGATTGAGAGGCAGCGTTTGCTACCAATTGATTCAGCCTTGCCATATCATCTTGTGTTAGACCAGAAATGTCTCCATTGTCACTCACTCCAATAAAAAGGAGGCCGCCTCCAGAGTTACTGAAAGCCACCATTTCCCCAGCCAAAGAGGTAACATTTGTGGCATTCCCTTTAAATTGGTGCTTGCTGTCTTCACCACGATTAATTATTTCGAGAACTTCTGCGGTTTCCATATCTGGTATATCTCCTTACGCCGGTTAAAAGCTTCTTCACCACCTTCCATGATATCAACAATCTCTTTTTGTAAATCCTGGCAATCTATACTACCGCTAACCGTTGTTATATTTTCATCTGCGTAATGGCAGGAAAAAATTTGTTCAGAATCTCCAAGTACAGGAAAGTTTGCATTGTGAGTGGCAAAAACAAATTGAGTCTTTTGTTTTAGCTCCCGTATCATTTTTATTACATCTTGATAAATTGTTTGATTATCAAGATCATCCTCTGGTTGGTCAATTATGATAAGGTCATTTTCATGCTGGCTGAGTACAAATAAAATCAAGGCTGAAGCACGTTGGCCAAGAGAATGATGTTTCAACTCCTTGTCTCTATACTTTATGGTAAAACTATTTGGAGTCTGCCAAGTTAAAAGAGACCGGAGATTGTTTGTGAAATACTCTTCAAATATTGGAGCTGAAGAGCCCACTAACTTCTTCACTTTTTCAAAGTCTTTGAACATGCCTCCAAAATCTGAAAACACATCAGCAAGAGCAGAGAAAGTATTCTCACGAATTCTGCTCCCGCGAAACATATTCTTCATAATGTCAATTAATGCAGCCTTATTTGCTTTATATTCAACAATAATTTGAAGAGACGAATGGCTTTTATTCACTTTGTCCAACTCATCTTTTATTGCTTTAAACTCGTCATGCCATAAATCGTTAAGTATAGTAAGTTCCGAGATGAGTTCGTTTTGGATGGTTGTTTGTTGTGTCTGTTGTTTTTCTAAAGCTTCCAACATCGTTTTAGCCTGATCAGCACTCTTTTTCAGCTGGAGAAACTCGTCTGGTCTTATTGCCTGGGCTCCGCTATCCTTAAGCTCTTCAGATAGTTTTCTTTCAATTTCCGCGAATTCTTCTTTCAGTCCTTGGGCTAATTGGGCAAACTCTTTTTGTTTAGCCGTTATCTCAGACAGGCCTACTTTGCCTAATTCCAGGCCCTTTTTAAGTATATCCAGAGATTCTATAGTCTTTTTGTATGATTCGAAAAAACTATCAAAAAAATTCTTGTTTTGTTTGGACTTATACAGGCTATGGTTTCTAAGTTCATCTTCGTATTGGCTGATATACTCCTCTAACCCATGAAGATATTCGTCTGTCGAAGTAACTATTTGTTTGCATTTACGTTCGTCAGTGGAAAAATCGACTTGTTTTTGTAGTTTTTCCTCAACACCATGTTCCTTGTATAGTTTCAACTTAAATTCAGCGTCTTGTTTTTTTGCTTCATACTCTTTCTTTTTGTCTTCGACATTGGCAAGCTTCTGTAGGCTGATTACGCCATCAGCTACTTTTTGGCGCTGTTCTTCAATTCGACTCCGGATTCCTGTTAGCTTTTCTTTTACCAATTTTTCTACCAGATCTTTTTCAAAACCTTCGCCGGTACTGGAAAGATCTTTCTGACCAAAATATATCGGCTTATGTATTATTGTCTCTCGGATAGAGACACCAGGTTGAAGAGTTCCATCTACGTAGATATCAGGCTGATCATTGAGAATGCGCCTGATTTTATATTCACGGCCATGTCTATCCACAGCTGTAATAATTGCTTCACCTCCACTACCGAGAGTATGGGCGACGAGAGCATTTTTATACGCTGCATCCTCGGTTTTATCTTCGAAGGAAATATCTAGAACATAGCGGATTGCTTCCAATACTGAAGATTTTCCACTGCCACGAATGCCTATGAGGGAGTTCAGCTCAGGAGATAACTCAAGTGATTTGCCGTCTAAAATGCCGCCTTCGAATGAAATGCTGCGGACATAAGAATGTTTATGCTTTTCCGGTTGAGCCGCGAGTCTGTTCTGATAGTCCATAAGGGCATATTTGACAGCCTCAAAGGTATAATCGCCAAGTTTCAGGAAACAAAATTTCCCCTGCCCAATATTTTTTATTGTTTTACAATCAGAGCCTTCAACTTCAGCCGGATACCAGCCATTGAGCCAGTTTTGTACTTTGATCCTGCATGGTCGATCGGCAACATCATGAGTCATAACCTTTTGGAATCCTAAGGTGCGACAACGAAAGTTTTCATTCTTTCCAAGCTCTGTAATACGGCCTCCAGATAATCCTCCCCAAAGTCCATTATCTGCTTCAACATGGGCAAAAAGGATAAAATAATCTTTGTCAAATTTGTCTAGTTCTCGAATCGTTTCGGTAAGGTCCTGGTTAGATCTAGCATTTTCATTTTCATAATTACTTTGGCCTGCAAAAGTTACAGAAATGAAACTATTTATGTAGTCCTTATTTTCTTGATTACGGAACCACTCATCACTGAACACAACTAAAGTGTGAACACCGTTAGAGCCATCTTTTACAGACAACTCAATTCCCGGCAGAAGAAAAATTTCTTCTTTGAGCCCTTTCTTCCTGAGAGCTTTAAAGCTTGCCTGATCAAATTTGTTATGATTAGCAATTACTCCAATACGTATATCTGCTGCTTTCAGAGCTGCTATATAGTTACTGACAAAATGATTTTCATCATCCGTATATGTAAATTCTTTATCAGCATTGGTATGGAGGTGAAAATCAGCCCGCAACCAGGTGGAACCATTTTTAAAAATTGCATATCTCTCAGAGTTCATAATATGTCTCCTGCTTTGTCAACTTGAGCCGGTTACTGGTCTCAAAATAGGTTGAAGCCACCGCCTTTAGGCAGTCAAATTTATCACTTTAATTTTTTTTTTGCCCATTTGCGGCATTTTGCAGTTCTCTGACTAAACGATATACGGTGGTTCCTGTCATTCGCGGCCAATTAGGACAAGCTGGAGTGTCTTTCTGCGCGGCTCGGTTGATCGCATCCTGCACACGCGGTTTGAGCTTGTTAATTTCCACATGGCTTTTTGTGAATGCAGGTAAATGTGCCTTCAGCCGGGCTGTGCAATTCCCTGCGTTCACATTGTTTCCATCCTCGAAGTGCAGCAGTAGCCAGTATTCAAATTTCGGGTTACTCAAGGTCATTGAGTAATCATTTTCAACGCACTCTTGAAACACTTGGTTCAGTTCGCCTTCGTCCCAAGTGTCTCGATCAACAACAAGCCACACCTGGTCACCTTTTTTCTTTTCTGCTCTTTTGACCCGATTCAGTACCTGTCCTGGAGCTGTTTTTTGTCTGTCTTTAAGGATAACGACATGAACTGTTGAATTCCTGCTGTTAAACATGGAAAAATAACATGGCTCTGTCTGTGACCCTTCTGTGGCCACGATAAATCTTTTTCTATAGTTGAGGGTTGGTCTTTTGCGACTAAAAGACCTCCTGTTTCTAGCCATTGGCTGCAATCCTGTCGTTCATTGGTTTTAACGAGCCTCCCAAAAGAATTTTAGGAATGCCGCCAAGCCTCCCTTGGAGATAGCTTTTTCGAATGTCTTTATCATTGCGTATTTCTTTATAGTCACTGAAAGCGATTAAGTGTGAACTGCCATCCGCATCCCGTTCGGCAACCCACATCTCATCACGCCGCATCAAATCTTGTTCCATAAGAAGCACATCGTGAGTCGTGATAATGAGCTGTGATTGTGTGTTTGGGCCACAATCTGCCAGATAACTGTCTAGCAGCTGCCGAGTTAACAATGTATGTAGGCTCCGATCCAACTCATCTATAACAAGTGTTTTAGCGGGTCCATCCTGGGACATAGCTAAAAAGGCAGGTAACAGATCTATAAGCCTTAGAGAACCATCCGATTCCGACTTAAGATCAAATTTAATCTCCTTATTGTCTGAGTCCAGGTGAAAGCTGACCAGTTTCTGAGCATGAATTTCATCATCCTTTAACTGCACAACATACCTGTCTCCATGGGTATCAAGACGAATCCGCGCTGGTTTATCTTTTACAAGGGTTTCCTTGATTTGACTACGAACTTCAAGGGGAAGCATCGGAATAGAATCAAAAGGAATATCTTCTCCACCAATCTTTGCAATACCTGTATCAAGCCGACTTAAGGCCTCATTCATGTACTCATAGATAGGGCTGTCTTCTTTGAGGAATTGATCAAAAGATTCGAACCGAGTATCAGGAGCAATAAGAACTAGGCAATCGCGAAACCACTCATAAAGTGCCTTAAAACGTTCAACCTTCTGGTTGACGCTGTTTGTTAGAAAGAGCTGATTGTCCCTGGTTCCTTGAAATGCAAAATTCATGAACTGGTCTTTCTCCAGGTCAGCACGAAATGAGATGGAATCTTTTTTACGGCGAAAAATTTCTTTTTCAGTAGTTTTTAAGATCTCTACGAGCCACTCCTCTTCAACTTGTTGCGGGGTAAGATAAAATCCATACTCATAACACTTACCCCCAGTATGAATTTCAAAGATAAAGCCAGAAGGTTTTCCCCTATGTGGCTGAGATAACCTGAAAGGTTCAACGGGTATACGGGTGTCTGGCCTAGTGCCGAAAACAATCAGATGTTTGGCAAAATTGAGCGCCTGGCAAAAATTTGTTTTTCCAGAGGCATTGCCGCCATAAATGGCAGCCATTGGCAACATTTTTATTTTGTGACTTTTTATGATTCCCAATCGTTCTTGATGTTGCTTTTCACGACTGGCTACCATCGAAAAGGTGGCCCTATCTTTAAATGAAAGATAATTTTCAACTGAAAACGAAATAAGCATGGCTTTCCTCTTGAGAGAAATATTAACTTAAAGTGTATATTAAAATACTATATAGACTATTAAAATTTAACTTCAAGAGATATTTTCTCCTAAAATGCAAATTAGCTTAGCCCAACCACTTTCTTTAAAGCTTTCCCGAACTTGGGATAATTGGCTTTTACGCCATCATCGAGATCTATTTCGATCTTTTGAGTGGCGAGAGGGTAGAGGGTGTCTCGTTCGTAATCGTCCAGCTCGGTGATGGTTTTTTTGAGTTTCTCAATTTCTTTGAGTGCTTTTGTTTTTTCAGTTTTTGAAGCATCGCTACTCGCTTCCACTTGCTTGAGATGATCCAAACGGGAAGTGAGCTTAGTGCGGAACTCGCGCAGGTAATTGTTTAGAATAATAGATACCGTGTCTGGTCGGTATCGATGCATATAAATAAGGGCATTAAAACTGCCTTTCGGACTTGAGAACAACCAATAGATAGGCCGCTTTTTGTACATCTTTACATGATCGTTATAAAAATCTTTAAGGAAGTATTTACGGATGTCCTTGCCGATGGCCTTTTCAAGGAACTCAAGATTTTCCTCGTAATGTTCTTCGCCAAAAGTGACTTTGAGAAAATTACGGAACCGTCCAGCAATGGCGTCTATAAACCATTCACCATCAAGGATGGGGATAACGTTATCATCATCCGGTTCAAAGATTGGTTTGGGGATTTGTTTGAGATAGTCTTCGACAGTTTCACCTTGATTTGCCAAGATGAGTCCAGGTTTGTCTAATGAGTAACGGCCAAACATGCAGCCGATACTGTAGCTGATAAGTTCCTTCATTGTGTCGGCTAAAAGGCGGTCTTTCAGTTCTTCTTGACTCTTGGTGCCGCCGTATCTGTAATTTGGATTGCACGTTAGAGTGATTTCATTAATTGGCACTTCGTGTGTCAGTTCATTTTGCAGACCGTATGCTTCGATGAAGATGCGGTTGTTCTCTTCCTCCAGCCGCTGCATCTCCAGGGTTATTTCCTGCCAGTGGGTGTGGAGCTTCTGATAGGTGGCCTTCAGGGTTGGCTGGCGGAAGTCAGGGTTTAGCAGTGGTAATCTTTTGAAATCCCAGGAGGTTTCAAATGAATCCCAGTCACGATTGTGTGACGACACCAACTCCTTTGTATTTTTTACAATCTCCAGATTTTTATTTGATTTAGCGAAGCTGGGAATTCGAGCTACATCACCGACTGTTTTAGTGATGGTCGGATTGATGGCATTCAAAAAATAGTTTGCACACTTACTGTTATAGTATGCCATTGCCAAGTCTAATTCATGAATGTAAAAGCAGGGAGATAGATCACCAGGGATAACGCCTTGTGGATGAAGCCTGAAAGCATTATTGCCGGTAGTCAATCTCGCCCAACATACTGCGGACTTAAAATATAGAGATTCGCTAGGTATTATTGCTTTGCCTGATTGTTTTATGTCTTCGCCATCGTTCCGCCAGTTCACAACCAGATCTAGATTTCCATACCACTTACGAAAATTCCCCCCATTGTTAAATTGAAACCACCTAGCTTCACTATTCGAGGCATCCTCTTTGCTCAACTTGCGCCACTCGATATTTTCGACCTCGCATTCGAACCAATTGCGAATAAATTCATCTTTGTTTCCGGTTTGCAAGCCCCGCCGCGTTGAACCTTCCGCGGACATCGGCGGCAAAGAGAATGCCTGGTGTCCAGCTTTGCTAATCCAATAAGCAATGGGGTTGCCTGGAATTTGTTTCAGTTCTGCAGCTGAAACGAAATAAAGGCTGTATTGACTTGAAAGCAACGCGGCATTTTTCTTTGCCTCACTGTTTCCGTCAGTAAGTCTAATGTAGCTTCCTTTATATTCTGGGCTCTTTGTTTTTTTAATGACGAATGCTGTTGTGGATACAACTTCTCCACCAATACTATCGAATGCCCGCGCCCCTAAATGAGCCATTGAAAGGACAGTGTCACCGATTAGCAATTTCGCTCGCAATTTCTCGAAAGATGACAAAAACATCCAGCTTTGCATTGTTATCATTGCAATGCACCCGCGATTTTGTGCGAGGTCTAAGTTGCGCTCAATAAACATGGCAAAAAGATCAGCCCTACTATCCTGATAATTATCTTGGGAAAATACTTTGAGTCTCCCGTTCATTCCGCCTCCGCCCATATATGGAGGATTTGCGATGACAACATGGTATTGGGGGCTGAGATAGTCTGCTTGTTTTAAGACCTGCAAAACTTTTCGGTGAGTATCAACCAAAAACAAATTGCTTCCAATACCCTTTGCATCAAGACGTTTATAGACCCCTTCAACGTCAGTCTCGTCAGGTCGAATCAATGATCCAAAATTATCTGCCTCTTTGAATTGATGCAGAGTATTTTGCAGGTTCATGGTGAATAGGTCTCGCCCCACTTCATCCATATATCGTTTGACTTCCCCTTCATCAAACTCGACATTCTGCAACACGCAGATATTGGGTTGCACAGGCTTTCTGAAAAACCGGCGATATTTGCCTCGGGCCTTCATGGTCAAGGCGAAAGCAGCCAGTGCCCCGGCACGCTCATCAATCTCGATGCCGTACAGATTTTTAGTGAGAATCAGGCTTGGGATTTCCTTCTGGTCATAGCCTTCTTCCTCGTAGATCGAATAGAGTAGATCAAAGGCATAAGTCAACATATGACCAGAACCACAAGCAGGATCACAGATTTTGATCTCTTCCGGAGAGCTGACTTTAAGAAAATCGGTTTCTGCTTCCTCAGGTTTGATGTAATACGTCATATTCTCAATCAACTGGGATTTGGGCCGATTGAGCATCCACAGCCTACCTAATGAATTTTCAACTAGATAACGGACAATCCAGTGAGGAGTAAAAAGCTGAGTCGCTGCCGGAATATTCTCAGGGGTGACCTTTTTGTTCTTCTTTAGCCCTTCAAAAACCTGGTCTTTCTTCTCCGAGATATAAAACTGGTACAGCCAGCCGATGACTTCAACATCCTGACAGTTTTCCTCATTCAAGTCCTTTCTTACAGCGTGAAGGATAGATCTCTCTGAGAGTAGATCTTCGGGCATTAGCAGTTCGGTGTAATCGGCTATTCGCTCGAACATAAATGGCATCAACGAATGATAGCTGTTGCAGACTGCCACCATCAACAACCGATAAGCCTCCTGTTGCGGATCTGATGAAACCGCCTTGCCGCCCAAAAGATCAAAGACCTTCTGCTTATTTACCTGGAGTTCTTCATCAATATGCCCCTGCTTGGCTTCCTGAAGGATCTCAGGTTGTGAGAAGCCTTCAGCAGGACTGACGGTGCCAATCTTGGTATACCGGTTCACATCCATGAACCGCAGAGCACAGAACCGGTTGAACCAGATATAGGCCACCCGCTCGATCACGGCACTTTTTGATGTCTTGGCAATTTGCGATTGAAGTTCCTTGACCGCCTTCTCTTTCTCCCGCAACTCAGCACTGTCCATTGCCAGAACAAGCCTCAGGCGTGCTCCAACCTGTTCAAAAAGCTGCCTTCTTGCGGCTTGTGCAAATTTTTTCAGTTCATTTGTATTCATATAAAACCCTTTTTGAACCACTGATGGACACAGATCGACACTGATTTTTTTTGTTTTTTATCTGTGTGTATTTGTGTTTATCTGTGGTTCTTTTACAAAACAACACGTTTCCATTCGAGTTTTGCCCGTTTAAAATTTACTATCAAGCCAACAGGCAATCCCGTTATCTTCAAATAATTGAGAATTTGCCCAATTTCATGATTGGTAATTCTCTCAATCGTTTTTGTGTCCACCACTACTTTTTCAAAGCAGATAAGATCAGGAACATATTCGCCGACCTTCACTCCCTTGTACAGCACATCAAAACGGGGTTGTTGTTGAAACGGAATGTCTCTGTTCGCAAATTCAACCACCAAGGCGTTTTCATATGGTTTTTCAAGCAGGCCATGACCGAGCGTATTTAATACCTCCATTGCACAGCCAATTACTTCCCGAGTTTCCTTTTCAAATATATATTTGTGTTTATCAGTGTTCATCTGTGTTTTAAATTTGTATACGCTTGCCGTCTTTGATTTCCTTTATATACGCTTCCTTGAGGGCAGCGAGATACTCTCCAACATCTTCTTCATTGGCCAGCATAGGTTTCTTGAATTTAATTTGCAGAGATCTGCCATGAATGTACACCGGTTCATTTTCTTTAGATTCACCGGAACCGCCAGTGATAGTATCTTTTTCTTCGGTTGGTTCCTTATCGTCACTTTCCTCTTCTTTTTCTGTGGACTTGGCTGAAGCCGCTAAACGACTAACTTCTGCAAGAAGCCTTGTGTATTCATTCTCTTCAAACCTTCGCAGCCTGTCGTTGATGACCGCTATGAGACTTTGTCGTTCCAGTTCCTGCTCAAGTCCTGCAAAAGGTTCCAGGAGCTTCTCTTGCTCTTCCGTTTTGATGGCGGCAAAGTCGTCCATCCCGGAAAGACGTTCAGCAAGAGTCTGTACTGTAGCGATGGCTTTTTCCCTTTCTACTTGGATCTGGGCTTTTACCTTATCTTTTAAAGAATCCATCAGGCTTTTGGCCTGTTGCATTCGGTTCCCTTTAAAACAATTATTGGCTGCCAGGATGTCACGAAGTTGTTGTCCTTCATCGCCTTTGACATATGAAAAATTGGTTGATTGCTCTTCCAGGTAGGATCTCGTTTCATCAAAGATGGTTTTAGGGGAGCCGGACATGAAACGGACTATTGGATCAAGGACATCCTCTTTCATGTCGAGAAGGTCATCTTCCATTTTTGAAAGTGCAGTCAGATAAAAGCTGTACTCTTTACCAACAAGTCCTCGCAGTTTGGTAATGGGATCTGATAACGCTGTAAGGAATGGGTATTGTGAAACCTGGGTGGCAAGAGATTCCAACATTTGAAGTCGTTCTTTGAATGCAGCAGCAGTCTCTTTTGCAAGAGGTTTGGCTTCGCTTGCTTTTGCCGGACCATCAAAAAAATCTTCATGGAACTCTTTTAATTTCCGTACCTGTGATGCGGTAAAATCTACCTGCGGATCGAGAATGACATTTCCATGTCCTTGGGTATTTTTTATTGCCCTTTCAAGATCTCCTTCTTCTAAAATATTAGAGTCTGAACGGGCTTCAATCTTTTCCCTGGCAAGCAGTTTGGCTACAACACAGAGAATGGCTGCCAGATACCAGCCGTATGGTTTGCGCTCAAATCGCTCAACAAGGCTCTTTAAAGTAGTGCGAACACCACTGCGGTTGTTGCCTTGAATGAAGGAGAGCATTTCCTGCTCTGCCTCACTCATCATCTTTTCATCATCACCAAAAAGGGTGGCTCCAGATGGTTTTAGGCAGGTAGAGATATCACCTTCGGTATATTTAATCCCCCGTAACATGTTGAGGTTCGGATAGGTGCGGCGGAGAAGATCATAAAACCCCAGCGTAACTCTTGAAAGAGGATCACTGCTGGAGGATTCAACCTCTTTGAGGTTAATGATAAGCTTGGCCTTGCCGAGCAATTCTTTGGCTTTGTCCTGCAAATCTTTATACCGCTCACGGTTCTGGAAGCTTTTGTCGGTCAGGATGCGTTTTACCGTTTCTTGTTGGGTGAGGGTCATGTTCTGCCGGACATATTTATCCGTTTTCTTATAGAGCATGAGATCTCGGACCAGGCGGTCATCTGGGGGCATGATGACAAGGAGTTCGGGTTTACCCATGGACTGCATGCTGAGAGTTGTCTCGTTTTCTATGTCTTCATGGAATGGGCTGATTATCTGGATGGCCAGTTCATGTTCGCGGCCACAGAGTTTGCCATCAAGTTTTCGGGTGAATGGATAGTCCTGGCCGTTATCATCGTAGCGGATTTTTCTTGTTTTTAAGGCATGGTCAAAGACAAGTTTGGCAAGTTCGTCCGAGACATCACTGTTTTCAACATCCGTATTCTTGATCTCTTCCTCAACGTCCTTTTCTTCATCAGTGAGAAATTCATACATCTCACCGTTCCGCTGGATATAGGTTTGCTGCTCAAGAAGGTTAAGGGCTTCTTCTACCTTTTTCTGAAGGGCGGAAATATCACTGTCGAAATTGTCCAGCATCAGAATACTGATATTGCGTATGGTAGCCTTATATTCTTTGACGTATTTGACCAGAAAAAGGGCTTTGAGCACCTGAACCGCAAAATCATTCCCGAGATTTTTTTCCGCCACCAGGATCGCACGTTGTATTTGCGACTTCAAAGCTGTGCGCACCCCTTCAAACATAAGATCAAAGGTGGCCAGTTCCCGGATGTTTTTATCCGCTATTTGTTTTGCCACATGCTGAAAGACTCCAAGCATGGAACGTTCACCAACAGAAGTGTGTTTCCCTTCGAAAGCGTTGTGTTGAGACAACGCCTGGATAGCTGTTTGGAATAAGGTGAACTGGTAAGGAATAAAAGGATAGGCGTGAATAAAATGGTCACTGTCTCTGAAGTTGCGATAGGTCTGTGATCCGTCAGCAAAATCGAACAGGGTTTTGAAGTTGTTTTCCTGCTCATGGAAGAGGTCGGTGAGCTTCTCAATTCCGTCCTCGTTCTTCAGGAGGAGTCGTTTCTGGATGACTTCCGCGACATCGGCACCGGTAAGTTTCATCCGGTTGGCAAAACGTGCCTGGATCTTGGAAAAGTCATTTCCCTGGTTTTTGTCCATCTCGCCAACAACGGCATTCATGTCTTCCTGGGCCGTGACAATAACCCAAGCCCGTCCCCGGCATTTGGTGGCAAGGCTTTCGGCCACTGTTTGCAGGTTTGTCATGAGTTTAGTGTTGTCGGCAATGTACTGGCCAACCTCATCTACAAAAAAGTTTAACCGGAAGTCAGGGCCCTGTTTTTCCACATAAGCATTGATCTGATGGGCGAAATCTTCAATGGACAGCTTATAGTCGGTGCGGTATTTGTCGAGAATGCCAACGCCGGAGCTTTCATCAGATCCAGTGGCCTTGCTGTATGCTTTGGCAATGTTTGCTGCTTCAAGAAGTGCTTGCTCCCGGCCAAAGGTCCATTCCTGACCTGCTAAGTCTTTATAGGCCTTTTTAAATGGTTCATAAAGGTTGCGGCTGTCCAGATCACGCTCGAATTGGGCAATATGGCTCTGTTTGCCATAGTAGCCGCACATTTCATCAAAGACCTTAACGAAGACGGAAAGCAATGCATCTACCTGGGTTTTGCTGATAACATCTGCTTTTTGATCAATATTGAAAAGAATTGATTTGGAAGGAATAGCGGCTGCACGTTTGAGATCACCGCGTAATATTTCATTGTCTTTGCATTTGGGCAGGAAAAGATCGAGGACTGACGCGCCATCAATGGTTTTATTTTCGAGAAGAAGGGAGAGTATTTTGAGCAGATGGGATTTGCCTGAACCAAAGAATCCGGAGACCCAGACCCCGTTTGCTCCTTCATAGTTTTTATAGGCATCAAGGAAACTTTCAAGCCTTTTGGCTACCTCATTGGTCAGTACGTATTCTTCAACTTCGAGGCGAAGATTTGCCTCATCGTCTGCCTTAATGACGCCTTCGATATGTCGGTCAACCGGTTTTTCGAAAATTTCCTTCAAATACATGGTTATTCCTTCCTGGGTTAAATGATACTGTTTCCGGACTTACACCTCACAATGGAAAATATTAAAGGCCCGATAGTATTTATCATCATGCGAAAGGCCAAAAAGATCTAAAGACGCGCCGTCTTCCAGAGAGTGCGTGTAGGCTCCTGGAAAAAACATGACGGTTGGCTGATCTTTGGCGGTACTCTGAAGATTGTTCAGTACGTTGTGTGAGCGAATATAAGGAAACACTTCGCCAACACCGGCAATAAACATGACATCAAATGGCGTTTTGGCCATTTTTTCTGCTATGGCTGGGACAAGGTGGAACTCTGAATCAAGAACGCCCTGTAACAGTTCTTTAAGCTGATCCTTGGGGATAGTTGCTTCTGTGTCTATGATTCGCTGCCAGATATCACGTTTTTGCAGGATTTCAATGGCAAGGTCATATAAGTTGATACTCAGGATCTTAACACCTTGGGACTCCAGGCGGTTCTGAAGCTGCCGCTGCATTTTGCTCATGGCAACGGCCTCCTTGGGATTATAAGGGCATATAAAAAAGGGAACTTCATTGCCCAGGCCTTCCTTGGTTAGGAAACGATTGCTTCCGATCAGCTTTAGCAGGTGATCAAACCGTTCCTGGATGGTCATTATATTGTAATCAAGTTTCATTACTTGCCCCGTTTGGTTTCTGTTTCCGATACAGGGAGAACGGATAGCCATTTAGGATTATCTACTGAAAGCACTCGTGCAAGATCCTCCGTGATGAGTCCTGGCAAGATCATGTTGTCTTTCGATAAAATTTCGGCTTCCCGCATCATTTTAAATAATATCTGCCGCAGCTTAGCACGGGTTGAATTTTTCAATTGTTCCAGCTCTTCATGCCACTCCGCCTTTTCTTCAAAAAATACATCGTAGTCTTCTGGGGTGAGAAAAAGGTCCATACGCAGAAATCTCTCCCTCAAGACGTTGACGGCAAACTCATTGATGAAAGGATAATATTTGCAATTTGCCACCCAGAGTATATAGAGCTGCTCCTGGGCAGATCCTGTTTCGAGAAGTTGCAGCTGATCTTTTGTAAGTTTTTCCAGGCGTGAACAGATCTCACGCACTCGCCTTTTGGCACTGCTTTCGGTCCTTGACTGTATAAGATTCTCCGCCAGCATCATTTTTCGGGCTTTTTCCCAATCCTGTTCTTTGTGGTATACCTCCACCGCTTTTAAAGATTCAGTATAAAAAAGGCCTCCAGTTGAGAAGGACATGTTGTATTTAATGGATGTCAAGATATGTAAATCCTCAATTTACTCTTCAGCATTGCAAACTTTAACATGACCGGTAGGACAAGTGGTGTCCCAGATCAAAAAATAGAACAAATAGTTCATTCTTTTAATGGATTTAAAGGGTGGCCATGGCGTTTTAAAGACTCATTCAAGGTCACTCTGGATATTCCAAAATGCTTTGCCACCTCTGTTTTGGTTATTTTCGGATCTTTCAGCATCGCTGCTGCTTTCTTCACATCAGCTTTACTCATACTTGGTTTTCTGCCACCTATTCTCCCTCTAGCCCTTGCCGCAGCAAGCCCCGCCTTCGTCCTTTCTCTAATGAGTGCATGTTCAAACTCGGCCAAGGCTCCAAAGATGTGAAATATTAGCTTTCCTCCAGCACTCGTTGTATCAATTCCTTCAGTTAGTGACCGAAAACCAACACCTTTGCTTTCAAGTGTTGATATGATTTCGACAAGATCTTTAAGAGAGCGGCCTAGCCGATCTAAGCGCCAGACCACCAGGACATCACCTTTTCGCAACATCCTAAGACATTGTCGCAATTCTGCCCTTTCTTTGCTTTTACCAGACATCTTCTCATGAAAAATCTCATCACAGCCAGCATCTTTTAAGGCATCAATTTGAAAATCTTCATTTTGTTCTTGAGTGGAAACTCGCGCATAACCAATATGCATAGAAAACACCCCTTATCTTTACGCAGATAACTTTACGGGATTTCTTTACACTAAACAATAGAAAAGCAGGCATTTTTCTCAAAATATTTAGCTGCAAACAAAACGATCGTTTTATTTACGTACTTATTATTGTCATCGATAACCAAGTGTTCTTCAAACCTGAATTCACAACTAATAAATTTCTGTCAAAAGGGAAAGAAAACATGTCCAGATCAGTCAAAACAACAATTTGCTTCTACTAAGATATTCTTTCACTAGAAGTCTCTAATGAATCTTTTTTTAATTATTCAAAAAAAACGGGGAGCACGTATGATTGGATATTTGGGGACTAAAACGTGCCAAATGAGTTTTTTGGTGAGAGATACTGTGCAATTTAGAGTGTCAAGTTTTCCGTTTTTGGGATAGTTTGAGGAAAACCAAGTGAGCATTATCATTAATTAATATAGTTAGGCCGTACGTAACTTAAGATTAAATAGAAAGAGATTATGTCTGATTTAAAAAAACGAATCTATGATGTTATAAAGTACTCCCCATTGTCTAGACCAATTTTTTATAAAGTTAAGGTGGAACCTTTTTATGCTGAGGTGCCGAAGTTCCTTGGTGAGATGGTCTGCACCAGAGGATGTCGAAGCGGCACCCCGGGGAAATTTATGGTCTAGTCATGCACTAAATTGACAGCAAGAGGCTGAACGGAGCTCATCGCGAAAAGTATGGGGCAAGTTTGTCAATGTCACCTAGATGACATATCCCCTATTTTCCTATTTCTATTTGGAGTAAAGGTAATCAAAATCTTTTCTGGCTTTTACGTAACTTTCTGAAAGTTCCTTTATCTTATTACCAAGATAACGGAAATGCTTACTGGAGTCAGGGTGTTTTTTCTCAATAATTGATAACGACTTAAGAACTTTTCCTTTAGCAGAAGTATGTGTATCTTTCATTGCTACAAGCTTCTCATTTGCAGATTTTAAAGTATTATACCACCGATCCAACCTCAACCTGTACTGAACATTTTCTTCTGCTTGCAACTTAGCTGAATTACGGATTTCTTTAGCCTCAGAAATTAAAGTGTCTGATTTTGCTTTTAACTCCTCCTGACTTTTACATAAATGTTGCAGACTATAATTCTTCATTCTTAAACGATGGCTGAATTCCTGACATAAGCAGAAGAAATCAGTTTCTCTCCTTAATAATCAATGAGG
>Ga0114934_10000644_pt1 | contig 22222 bp, 19 predicted proteins | sample 4SBtaG_2_FD_99695 | JGI IMG/M metagenome (GOLD analysis project Ga0114934, IMG submission 99695) | Deep subsurface microbial communities from Kolumbo volcano to uncover new lineages of life (NeLLi) - 4SBTROV10_white metaG | ecosystem: Environmental > Aquatic > Marine > Volcanic ...
CGGGCTAGAGGTACCCGGAGAGCGCTTGCTTCTTGTGGCTTCTGCGAAGGTAATTCAACGCCCGGCTTTCGATCTGGCGAACGCGTTCCCGGGACAGACCGAGAATCTCGCCGATCTCCCGGAGTGTCTTGGGCTGATCGTCCGACAGGCCGAAGCGCAGCTCGAGGACCCTCTGCTCCCGGTCCGGGAGGTCCGACAGGGCATCCTGGAGCGCATGAATGAACGATTCGTGGAGGATCCGCGCATCGGTGTCCGGCAGCACCGTCTGCGCGAGCAGATCGCCCAGCTCCGAATCGCCTTCGGAATCGACCGGATCGTTAAGAGACAGCGAGCTCTGGGCGGCCCGTGAGAGCACGGCCACGTCCTCCAGGCTGATCCCAAGCTCGTCGCTGAGCTCGGTTTCCGAAGGGGCGCGGCCGAGCTGCTCGGTCAGGGCGGTCCGGACCCGTTCAAGTCGGTACAGTGCGTTGGCCTGTTTTTGAGGAAGGCGGAAAGTCCCGGCATGCTCGGCGAGGGCGTGAAGGACGGCCTGACGGATCCACCACACGGCGTAGGTGATGAACTTGACATCCTGTCCCTCTTTGAACGGATCGTACTTCTTCGCCGCCTGAATGAGCCCCAGGTTGCCCTCATGGACGAGATCGAGGAACGGAACGTTTGGGTTCCGGTACCGCTTGGCAAAGGCGACGACGAAGCGGAGGTTGGCCTCGACCAGCTGGCGTACCGCATCTTCATCACCCTGCTGGATGCGCCGCGCAAGCTCCAGCTCCTGCTCATGGGTCAGCGTGTCGTACCTGGAAATCTCCTTGAGATACTGGCGCAGCGTCGCCGTCTCCCCGTCCGCGCCGAGGTTCCCCAAACCCACGTCTCAAGACCCTTTGCGGTCAGGCCGCATGACTTCACGGCCGGGAGGATCTCGATGGATCCTATCCTCTGCTCCCGCGCTGAATCGTAGGTCGCCGATCGCTCCGGGGCCGACCTCAGCCTCGGAGACGAAGCGCGCCGGCGCGGTCATTCGCCGTCAACGGGCAGGATCGTGCCCGCGCCCGCTCGCACCAAAGCGTGAAACCGGGGCACCCCCTGCTCCTCTTCCAACTTCTGACGGAGGAGCTTACTCAGGATTTCCACCTCTTTCTGAAGCTGCTGCACCTGTTCCCGCAGGTTGAGAACGATCTCTACTCCCGCCAGGTTGACCCCCAGATCCCGGGTCAGGGTGAGGATCGTCTCCAGGCGCTGGCAGGTTTCCTCGTCGTAAAGTCTCGTGTTGCCCCGCGAACGTCGGGGCCGGAGAAGTCCCTCCCTTTCCCACAAACGAAGGGTCTGCGGGTGGACGTCGTACCTTTCGGCCACCCACGAGATCATGCGGTACCGAGGTTCCCTGGTCATCCCTCATCCTCCGCGATCGCGACCTGTTGGCGTCGATAACCCGGGGCTTTTGGGAGACGAACGGTCAGAATGCCGCGCTCGAGCTGAGCGCGGGGCGGGTCGGAGAACCGGGTGACCGGCAGGGCGAAGTCCCGAAAGAAGGTCCCGCAGGGTTTTTCCATCCGGATGAACCGGCCCTCGGGGCTCTCGGAGCTCTCTCCGATCTCCCCGGAGACCCGCAGCCGATCACCGTGGAGCTGGAGGTCGATCGAGGACGCATCGACTCCAGGAACCTCCAGGATGACAACTACTTCCTCGTCGGTCTCGTAGAGGTCCGCCGCCGGGCAGAATGGGCCGCTGGACGGCTCGCCGATGCCAAGCGTGTTGTCGACGAGAGCCGCGTCGAAGAGCTCATTGAGGCGCTCCCTCAGAGCTACGAGTTCTTTCACGACGGGCCACATGACGGTCACAAACCCTCCACGCGGGCGGACGGGCCGCCCCATTCACTTTACCATGGGGTCAGTTGGTCTCCGAATCCACGTCGACGTACTCGGCGTCGATCACCTCTTCGTCCGAGGACTCCGGCGAGCCTTCGCCGGGCTGGGCGCTGGCGCTTTCCTGCGGCGTTCCCTGCTGCCCGGCCGCCTCATACAGCTTCGCGGCCAGCTGGTGGCTCGCCTGTGTGAGCCGCTCATAGGCGCTCTCAAGCTTCTCCTTGCCACCCTCCTCGAGAGCTCTCTTGCAGTCGGTGAGAACTTCGTTGATGGTGGTGATCTCCGCCTCGGGAAGCTTCTCCTTGTTCTCGGTGATCAGCTTCTCGGTCGAGTAAACGAGCGCGTCCAGCTTGTTGCGGGCATCGATTTCGCTCCGCTTCTGGGCGTCCTCCTCCTGGTGGGACTGGGCCTCCTTGACCATGCGATCGATTTCATCGTCCGACAGCCCCGAAGAGCTTGTGATCTGAATCTTCTGTTCCTGGCCGGTTGCACGGTCCTTGGCCGCCACGTGGAGGATTCCGTTGGCGTCGATGTCGAACGTGACCTCGACCTGCGGGATACCACGCGGCGCCGGTGGAATGCCCATGAGATGGAAACGACCCAGGGTCCGGTTGTCCTTCGACATCGGACGCTCACCCTGGAGAACGTGGATTTCGACCTGGGTCTGGTTGTCCTCCGCGGTCGAGTAGACCTTCGACTTGCGGGTCGGGATCGTGGTGTTGCGCGGGATCACCACGTCGGTGACACCGCCGAGGGTCTCCACACCCAGGGAAAGCGGCGTGACGTCGAGAAGAAGGACATCCTTTACCTCGCCGCCCAGCACGCCGGCCTGGATGGCCGCGCCGATGGCGACCACCTCGTCGGGATTGACGCCCTTGTGGGGCTCCTTACCGAAGAAATCGCTGACCATCTTCTGGACCAGGGGGATTCTCGTGGACCCACCCACCAGCACGACCTCGTCCACGTCCTTGGCATCGAGATTGGCATCCTTCAGGGCCAGCCGGCACGGCTCGATCGTCTTCTGCACCATGGCGTCGATCATCTGCTCGAACTTCGCCCGGGTCAGCCGCATGTTGAGGTGCTTCGGCCCGGAGGCGTCCGCGGTGACGAAGGGCAGGTTGATCTCGGTTTCCATGGTTGAAGAGAGCTCGATCTTGGCCTTTTCTGCAGCTTCCTTCAGACGTTGCAGTGCCATCCGGTCCTTGGACAGGTCGACGCCCTGGTCCTTCCGGAACTCGGCCACCATCCACTGGATCAGGATCTGGTCGAGATCGTCACCGCCGAGGTGGGTGTCGCCGTACGTCGACTTGACCTCCACGACGCCTTCTCCAACCTCGAGGATCGAAATATCGAACGTCCCGCCGCCGTAGTCAAAGACGGCGATGGTCTCGTCCTTCTTCTTGTCGAGCCCATAGGCGAGCGCGGCGGCCGTCGGCTCATTGACCAGGCGGACCACCTCGAGACCCGCGATCTGACCGGCGTCTTTCGTGGCCTGGCGCTGCGCGTCGTTGAAGTAGGCCGGGACCGTGATCACCGCCTTTTCGACCTTTTCACCGAGGTAATCATCCGCCGCTGTCTTCAGCTTCTGGAGAATCATGGCGGAGATTTCCGGCGGCGAGTAGACCTTCCCCATCGCCTCGACGCGTGCCGTATTGTTCTCTCCCTTGACCAGCGAGTAGGGTACGTGATGGGCCTCGTCGGTGATCTCGTCATACCGCCGACCCATGCACCGCTTGATCGAAAACACCGTGTTCTCGGGATTGGTGATGGCCTGGCGCTTGGCCACCTGGCCCACCAACCGCTCACCACTCTTGGTGAATGCAACGACGGATGGTGTCGTCCGGCTGCCTTCCTGGTTGGGGATGACGGTCGGCTTTCCACCCTCCATCACGGCCACCACCGAGTTCGTGGTGCCGAGGTCAATGCCGATGATTCTGGACATGATTAAAGCCTCCTCAGTTTTCGTTGCCAAAGAGGAATATAGGACCTGAGTGTGTTCTTGTCAAGTCTTATTCCAGGAGAATGACTCCTGGACCCTGGTGCTCTCCCTCCGGGGCGCCCTCCCAGGCCAGGTCTCGGGAGAGCAACAGCTTCGAGATGGGTTCCCCCCGGGAATCCGTCCCCGCCGCCAGGATCCGGTGACCCCTAACCACCATGCGATAGGGCCGACCCCACGGGTCCGCCACGCTGCGCGGCGACACAGCCGCCGCCCGCATCAAGGCCCGAGGTGAATCGGGATAAACCCCCGTCAGCAGGTAGGTGGTTTCCGCGCTTCTGAGCAGGTGAGTGAGGCGGAACCACGAAACCGTCTCCAGTACATAGCGGTTCCACACGTCACTTCTCGGCGAGAAGGAGGGGTTGAGCGGGTTGCGGGGCATCACCGAGAGCGAAAAACCCAGCAGAACCAGGAATGGAAAGGCCAACCACGGTACTGCGCCCAGGCCGACCCCCGAGCGGCGGACCGGCACGAACTCACGGCTGAACTCATCGACGACCTCCTCGGGCGTCGCCTCCCGGATCAGGCCTCTATCCAGGAGCTCGGCCAGAGCCTTGCAGGTCTCGAAGTCAATCAGGCAGCTCTTGAGGACAATCTCGTTTACCGAATCACGGCCGTTCACCAGCTCATAGACGGCGGCCTGTTTCGCCGTGATCTGGTTCTCGGCGGCTGGAGCCTCTTCCTCTTCCGCCGGTGAGTCCGAAAAGGAAAACCCCAGGAGATCCGGATCCTCCCTCTCCTCCACTACCTCGACGTTCCTCTCGTCGTCGACATGGCGATAGATGGCCTCGCGGCTCGGAATCCGTTGATTCACGAAAGGCCACTCGTCAATCATCCGTGCGCCTTCCATGATGATGGAGTCCACCTCCATGGGCACCATCAGATCACGGTCGAAGTCGATGTCGGTCTCCTGGGAAAAGTGGTACTCCCCGTCCGTCCAACGGAAGATCCGATAGACGATCTGGAGGATCTGCTGCTCAAGGGCCACCCGCACGGTGTCGCCGGCCACGATCTTTGTGTCGATCAGGATTCTGCCCAACCGCTGGAGGGTTTCCTCCTGTTTTCGCAGGGCTACCTCCAGCTCCGCCTCTTGGATCACTCCCTGCTTGAGAAGAATCAGTCCCAAACGGTCCTCGGCCCGCTGATTTAGGGAGCTCGTCGCGACAATCTTCCCTTCGAGGAAGGAGATCGTGACCACGTTCTCTTCGTTCTTCAGCGTCAGCACCCCAGTTTTCCTCTGCAGAGAAATCAGCTGAAGAATGTCCGCGAAACTGAAATCCCGGAGGGTTCCTTCGAGAGCCATCTCACTTGCCTCCCCATGACACCCTGATCGTCCAAAACCACGTGACCAGGAAGAAGCCGCCCAGCGCGATCTGCAACGGAAGCACGGACGCCATCGGCTCGAACTCCGTCACAATCATCGGAAGCCACAGGAACGTCAAACCGGCGCTGGTCAGAACTAGGAAACCAGAGACCATCCCCTCTCCCCACCGCCCCTGCACCACCATCCCCCCCCCGGGGAGGATGAGTGCCACCAACCGTCGCACCCACATCGAACGCCGTTCCCAGCGCCTGATTTGGTCGAGCTTGGCTGATTGCTGCTCGATAGCAACACGATCCCGTTTCAAGAACACCGAGATACACTGGCTGCAGTACGCCTCGCTCTCGCTCTCCGTCTTGCAGCGTGGGCAGAAAACCTTGCCGCATCGACTGCAAGCCCGAGCCGTCCACATCCAGCGGTTTCTCAACGTCACGATCAGCAAACCCAGAGCTCCGGTGGCGAAGAATGCGAGAGAAAACGGCCTGAAGAACCACCCAACGACCCTGCGATCGGCCGGAGACAGCCCGCTAGCCAGCCTCACGTCCCCGGGGACCCGCTTCAGCAGACGATCGATCTCCGGCATGCCGATCTCGGGGTCGATGGGCGCTGCATTGGTGCCGTTCGAGGTCAGGCGGAGGGAGTTTTTCCCAGCCAGTGCCCTTGCTTTGGCTCGCATCTGGTCCGCCTCCTGGAAGCGGTAGCTCTGATCATAGGCGAGCGAGAGATCGAGATACGCCAGGGCGTACTGCGGGTCCTTCTTAACGGCGAGACTGAAGTTCTGGATCGCCTCCGGAAGGTTCCCTTCGCTCAAGGAGAGATTCCCGAGAAAGACTTGTGGCCGCGGGTCTTTTGGGTTTCCGAACGCCGCTTTCTGAAACTGCACGCGCGCACTCAGGCCATCGTCGTGGAGACGAAACAGGGCCCCCAGGACGAGGTGGTACTCGGCGTACTTGTCCATCTTGCCTTCGAGATCGGCAAACTCCTGCACGGTCGACGGATCGAGGCTTCGGCGCTCGAGTGATGACCCGACCCTGGCCAGCAACGTGCTCTGGCGAAGCTCATAACGTTGCCACGCCTCGAGTCCCGGGACCAGGAGCACGAGGAGCAACCACGCCACCCCAGCCAGCACCCTTTTCCGTGGATCCAGATAGGCCCAGCTTAAAGCGAAAAGGTACCCGATCAACCACACCGGGCCAAGCCCAGAAAACAGGGGGAGCGCCAGCACGACCACGGCGAACACCGCGGCATCGGCGCGCCGGAACAGCAGACGCCCCAACTCCAGAGAGTCATGGAACATCTCCGGGAGGAACCGCAAGGTGTTGAGGATCGTCGCCACCAGCAACGCCAGACCGAGGGACAGCAAAAGGAACGGCGTCAGAGAAACGATGACATCCCGGCGTGTCAAGTAGGTCTCTACCACACCGAGCCAACCCCGCGCATAAGCCGTCGCCGCGGAAGCGTATACGCCCTTCTTCCAGCGTTTTCGGGCGCTCACGAACCAGCCCGAAGCGTCGGAAGGATCCAGCTCCCTGGCGAGAGTGGCCGCTAGGTCCCCCGCTTCCCCCGAGTCGTGGTCCGCCCACACGGCCAAAGTCCGGGCGTACGGCGTGAGGTGTTTGATATTGAGCTCGCGCGCCCGCGCTTCCAGATCCGTGACATGGGCACGGAGCGACCGGGCATCCCGCTTGTTCAGAGCCTGTTGAACCTTGAACCAGCTCTCACCGAGGCTCACTCCGCCCCAGGCCGGGAGAGCGCAAAGAGCGGCCAGAATCACGGCTACAGATAGTTTCCTCATCGCTTCGATTGAACGTACAGCGTACGGAGCTGGAAGAGAACATCCGAGAGAGCGTGGCCTTCCTCCGCGGTCAGGGTGCCCCGCGTCTTCTCGTTCAGTATGCCGAGGAAGTCGATGAACACCTTCGCTTGAGACGGGTTCCTTTCGATGCCGTGGGCTCCCGAAAGGAGGACCAGGGCCTGTTGTGCCAGGAAATCGACAAGGGTGAGGAAATTCACATCTGGCGTTGGCGCGGGCGGCTGGGCCTCCGGGCGACTGGACGACCGGCCCGTTTCGGGCTGACCCGCGCCGGTGTCGCGGCCGGCCGGCGACCGGTCCGGGGGGGTGGGAGCGGGATCTTTAGCTTGACGCTCCGCTCCCTCATCGGTGGTGGGCTGTGGCTCTCTCCGCGGCTCGCCCGTGTCGGTCATCCATCGACGATCAACCACCTTGATTTTCTTCTCGGATCTCTCTTCGTCGGCCACGTAGATCCTCCGCTGATCAATTATCCCTTCCAGGCATCTTACGTGCCCAGTTTAGCCGAAGCAAGGCGACCAGGTTCTTCCATCTCCAGTGTCCGGGCCGGATGACTCTCGTGAGCCCGAAATTCCTCAGGTCAGGACGAACCGAAGAATGAAGAAGCAACCCACGCTGATCACGGCGGCCGCCGGTACCGTGACGACCCAGGTGACGATGATCTCCCGCACCACGTTCAAGTCCAGCGCCGCCATCCCTCGAGCGAGTCCCACACCGATCACGGAGCCCACGATCACGTGGGTCGTTGATACCGGAAGACCCATGCGAGAGGCGACCAGGACGGTGACCGCGCCACCAAACTCGGCGGAGAAACCGCGGGAAGGGTTCATCTCCGTGATCTTCGTTCCCACCGTCCGAATGACCCGATAGCCAAAGGTGGCGAGGCCGGCCACTATGCCGGCTCCTCCCAGGATCAAGACCCACAGGGGAACCGGGACCTTCAACAGGATCTCGCCGGATTTTGTCAGGGAGACCACCGCGGCCAGCGGCCCGACGGCGTTCGCCACGTCGTTGGAACCGTGGGCGAAGGCCACCGTACAGGCCGTGATGACCTGCAACTGCCGGAACAGATCCTCGACCGCCGAAAGGCGGGTGGAGTACGGCTCACCGGCCGTGTTCCCCTTCAGCAGGGCCCACCCGACGAGGCCCGCGACAAAACCCACGGCCGCCGAGATCACCACGGCATGAATCGGAGCAAAGTCCAGGTGCAGCTGTTTCAGACCCTTGTAGAGGAAGCTGAGGCACAGAATGAAGAACACCGAGAAGAGGAGAAAGGGTGCCACCTGGCGCGACCGCACCAGTGGGTTCTCACGGTTGAAGATCAATGCCTTCAATAGCATAAAAATGAGCCAGCCGAGAAGGGCCCCGACCGCCGGCGAGATCACCCACGAGGCGACGACCCTGCCAACGACACTCCACTTGATCGCACGAAACGGCAGCACCACGAGGGCGAACCCGACGATAGCTCCGACGATGGAATGCGTCGTAGACACCGGATAGCCAAAGTAGGTGGCGATCTGCAGCCAGATGCCGGCGCCGAGCAAGGCGGCGATCATACCGATCCCGAGCACCGACTCACGTCCTGCGAGGATGGTGGGATCGAACAATCCGGAGCGGATAGTGCCGGTCACGTGGGCGCCCACCAAGACGGCACCCAGGAACTCGAAGACCGCTGCGACGAGGACGGCCTGCCGAAAGCTGAGCGCACGCGACCCAACGCTCGTTCCGAAGGCGTTGGCCACATCGTTGGCGCCGATGTTCCACGCCATGTAGAACCCGCCCACGATCGCTACGATGAAAAGGGCCGGCATCATGGCGCCGACCTATCGGGCGAGCATCACCCGAAGGTGATTTGCAACCTGCTCGGCGGCGTTAGCGATGTCCCCGAGGGACTCGAGAAGCTTCATCCACAGAATCATGTCCGAGCCGTTCGAGATATCCTGGGAAGCGAACAGCGCCTTCAGCAGCTTGAACGCAGCCTTGTCCGATTCCCATTCTTCTTGGCCGATCGTATTGATGAGCCGCATGACCTCTTCCGACTCCGGGCCGGTAAAGCCCGTCTCAAGAAGCTGATCGAGCTTCCCGACGACGCTCTCCGCCGAACGTCCCGCCCGGACACACAACTCCGAGTACTGAATCACCTGGTCCTTGAGCCCTTCGGGAACCTCCAGAGTCTTCAGGTCGGCCAGGATGGCCGCATCTTCCGCGCCGTCGGCAATATCGTCCTGGAAGTGGAGGAGCTGGAGGAGGTCGGCCCGAGAAATCGGCATGAAAAGCGTCCGCGGCAGGTTGTCCCGCAGCTCATTCTTGACCAGGTCCGCCTCGTGCTCAGCACGCGTAATCTCCTTGCGCACCTCCTTGATCCGGACCTCGTCACCCTGGACGACCGCCTCCATAAGTCGGGGCACGAGCCCGATGCAGCTCATCACCCGACCCATGTGCGCTTGAAGGGGTTTGAACGGATTCTTGGCAAACAGGCCGACCAGTGCCCGGACCATGTCAGGACCTCCCGAAGTTCGGTTTGCGTTTTTCGAGAAAGGCGGCGGTTCCCTCGGCCATCTCCTCGCCGGCAGCGCACAGGCCGAAGAGCGTCGCCTCCAGCAGGCTGGCGTCGTCGAACGCCATTTCGAGCCCGTACTGGACCGCTTCGAGGCAATGTGCCACCGCTCGCGGACCATTACGAAGGATTCTGGAAACGACATCGTGAACGGCCTGGGTCAGCTCGACGGGCTCCACCACGCGGTTCACCAGTCCAATCCGTTCGGCCTCCTCGGCCGGAACATTTCTGCCGGTAAGAAGAATCTCGACGGCGCGCCCTTTGCCGACCAGCCGCGGGAGCCGCTGGGTGCCCGCATACCCCGGAATGAGGCCCAGCTTCACCTCGGGTTGACCGAACACCGCGTTTGTCGATGCCACGCGCAGATGACAGGCCATCGCCAACTCACACCCGCCGCCCAGTGCATACCCGTTCACCGCCGCGACAACGGGCTTGGAGAGCCGTTCGATACGAGCGAAAACCGCCTGACCGCTCAGTGAAAACTCCTTGGCCTGCTCCGGGCCCAGCTTGTTCAGCTCGGCGATATCCGCACCTGCCACAAAGGCCTTGTCACCGCTCCCGGTGACGACCACGGCCGAGACGTTCGCGTCCGCCTCCGCCGCTGCTACGGCGCCGTCGATTTCAGTCATCGTGGCGATGTTGAGCGCATTCAACTTCTCGGGCCGGTTGATCGTCAGCCACCGGACGCCCTCCCGGTCCGTCACCTTCAGGTTTTCAAAGCCCATGTCGACCCCCTTCAAGCCTCGGTTCAGCCCGCTCCTGCGCATGATCGGTCCGACTAATCGTAGAATCCTTTCCCGGTCTTCCGCCCGAGCCGGCCGTGCGAAGTCTAGCGTGGTTCGAGACGGCTCGCCAGAGGCCGGCATGCAGTACACTCCTCAAAAGAGGTCGAGAGGTGCGGCATGGAGATCTCCGAAGACATCTTGATCGAGGACCTGGTCCGGGAGCTCCCCCGGAGTGTGCGCGTCCTGTCGCAGCACAACATCGTATGCATCCGGTGCGGCGAGCCGTACTGGGGGACCTTGAAGGAGCTCGCGTCGGAAAAGGGCATCACGGATCTAGAGCCCGTTCTCGCAGACCTTCGCCGCGCCGCTGGCGCAGAAGGGTGAGGAGTCTCATTCATCAGACGTCGAAGCGAAGGGCGGGACGCGCCGTGGATCTCGGTGTTTTCGCAGGGAGAGAGAGCGGAGACGTAGTCGCACTACGTCGAGCCAGCGAAGCGATCAAAGGACAAGAGGTGCGGTGCATCCCGCCCTGCGGCCAACGGATGGTGAACGAGGCGGGCTAGAACTTCGAGGGACTCACGGCCTCGCCGTGGTTTCCGTCGAGGAAGGCGTCGTCACTCGAAAAACCACTGCTCACAAGCCAACCGCGATAGGCCCTGATGCGTCCGAGGTACCGCCTGAGAATGGCCTCGGCGAACGGCTTGGAGACCGGCGCCTTCGGATCCGCCGGGATATAGCTGACACCCATGATCTTGAACACCTGGGCGAGCTCGGCGTGAGTCATCAGTCCGGCCGACAACCAGCTGGACGGCATGAGCCCATACTTCTGGACCCGCGCCAGAGCTTTGTCGGGAGTCAGCTGCGGCGGCTGCTTTGTGGACAGGGCCTTGAGCAGGAGCACGGAGAACTCTCCGTGAGTCACGTTGACGACCGACGTCTGGTTGGCGAGCAACAGCGACGCTCCGAGCATCATGACGACGACAAAAAGGCCCTTCTTCATCATCGCAGACCCCCTTTTCTTGAAATATAATACGTACTTACCACGAAATTGTCAAACCCGTCCGCACTCGTGCGCTCTTGCTCTTTATTTGACCAGCTCTCAGCCACGACCGGCAAAGCACAGCCTGCACGGAGAACCCCGGTGAGATACTCGGCTAGAAGATAAAGTTAAAAAGGGGGACGGGACGGGCCGACCCGTCCCCCGGCAGAGCTCACTTTAGGTCGGCCGGGAACTTTTCAAAGAGTCCCTTGACGGCGTCCGCGCTCCGGAACAGAGCTGCCTTCTCGTCTTCCGTGAGATCGATCTCAATGATCTTTTCGATCCCGCGGCGACCGAGTTGGACCGGTACACCCATGTAGATGCCTTGCAGCCCGTACTCTCCCTCGAGGTAGGCCGCGCACGGCAGGATCTTGTGCTTGTCACCCAGAATGGCGTCGACCATTTGGGCCGCAGCCAGGCCCGGGGCGTAGTATGCCGAGCCCGTCTTCAGGAGTCCGACAATCTCGCCGCCGCCCTTGCGGGTCCGCTCGACGATGGCATCGATGCGTTCTTGGGTGAGCAGGTGGGTGATTGGGATTCCGGCCACCGTCGAGTAGCGCGGCAGCGGTACCATGGAATCCCCATGCCCCCCGAGCACGAACGCATGGGTGTTCTCCACGGAGACCCCAAGCTCCATGGCGATGAAGGAACGCATTCTCGCGGAATCGAGGATGCCGGCCATACCCATGACCCTCTCCTTCGGGAAACCGGAGACGCGGCGGGCGACCTCAACCATGGCATCGAGAGGGTTGCTGATCACGATGAGGATCGCGTCCTGCGAGTTCTTGACCGCGCGACCGATGCACTCCTTGACGATCGCCATGTTCTTGAAAAGAAGGTCGTCCCGGCTCATCCCCGGCTTGCGCGGGAGCCCGGCGGTCATCACGATGATGTCGGAGCCGGCGGTATCCGCGTAATCGTTGGTTCCCTTGATCTGAGCATCGAAGCCAAAGATGGGCGACGACTCGAACATGTCGAGGGATTTCCCCTGCGGCATGCCCTCGATGATGTCGATGAGCACCACGTCGCCGAGCTCCAGGCGGGCGATGTTGTAAGCCGCCGTCTCACCCACGTGCCCGGCGCCAATGACCGTAATCTTGTTCCTCATGGTTACCTCCCCTTAGTTCGTTCCGTTGAGCGCCTATAAACCCGGTTCTCACCCCTCTAGGCCGAGCAGCTCCTGGAGTTTCTCCCGCGAAGCCGCTTCCACCTCGGTATGCAGCGATCCTCCGTGCGAATCCATCGTGACCATGACCGGAAACTTTTCGACATCGATGACCCACATCGCTTCCGGAACGCCGAACTCCTCCAGCATGAAAACCCGCTCGACCCGCTTGACCGCGTGGGCGAGCACCTGGGCCGCTCCTCCGACGGCGTGGAAGTACACGCCGCCGCACCGTTGCAGGCCCTCGCTCGTCTTGGGTCCCATGCCGCCCTTGCCGATGACGCCACGCAGGCCGTAGCGGCACATTACGTCCGCTTCGTACGGCTCTTCGCGAATCGAAGTCGTCGGGCCGGCCGCGACGAAATCGTAACTTCCATCCGGGTTCTTTCGCACCACCGGTCCACACTGGTAGATGACCGTGTCCTTCAGGTAGGGCGCGACCTTCTCCCGGAAGGACTCGACCAGCCACTTGTGCGCCGCATCTCGCCCCGTGATCATCCGGCCCGTGAGCTCGACGGCGTCCCCGACCGTGAGCTTCCGGATTGCCTCTTCACTCACGGGAAGTCTCAGCTCAGCCATGTTTCCTCCCCTCCTGCCGAGAGCCTCACGGCCGCTCGCCGGTCGGCCCAGCACATGTAGCTGATCGTGACGAAGTAACAGGCCGGCAAGCGATCGAGAGCTCCGATCTTGACGCCCAGCAGGGTCGTCTTCCCGCCGAAGCCCATCGGGCCGATGCCGAGCTCGTTCCCCTCCCGAAGCACGCGTTCTTCCAGCTCGGCCAGCTCCGGTATTGGGTTCGTGTCATCGAGAGGCCGGAGCAGCTGTCGCTTCGTCTCCTCGTAACCCGATACCCGGTCGCCACCAATGCAAACTCCCAGAGTTCCCGGCGCACAACCCTTGCCCTGGGCGGTAACGATCGCGTCCAAAAGGACGCGCCGGACTCCTTCCAGGTCACGACCCGCCTGGAGCCGGTTGTCGGGCAGTTTGTACTGCGCCCCGACGTTCTCGGACCCGCCACCCTTGAGAATCACCCGCGCCTCCACCTCGGGCCGATCCCACTCCTCGAAATGGAGGAACGGAATTCCGTTGCCCGAGCCGTTGCCCGTGTTCTTTCCCGACAGCGTGTGGACGGCGTTGGGCCGCAGGTACTGTCGCTTCGTCGCCTCCTGGACTGCGTCCACCAAGCCCTTCGCGATGACCCGTGTGCTCACACCTACCGGGTGGTGGATCCAGGCGACCGGAGTCCCCGTATCCTGGCAAATGGGAGCGGATTGCTTCCTACCGAGCTCGACGTTCATGAGGATGGTGTCCAGGGCCTTTTGCGCCAGGCTTCCCTCTTCCTCCCGATCGCGACCCTTGCGGACCGCAGCCACTACGTCCTCAGGCAGTTGCGTGGCCGCCCGCCGTATCATTTCCAGGAACACCTCGGCGTAGCGATCTTGCGTAATCATCGGCACCTCCCTTCGCCAGCACCCCAGTAGCAGATGCTCTTGTGATTATACGCACAATCTCCTCTGAAACGCCAGCCGCAATCGTCGTTCCATCTTTCACAAGGCATGCCGGTCAACCGATCTCCGTGCTCTCAATGATCCGTTATATTTTCTTCCTCAGAATGAGAATCTCGAATGCCACGCCCGCCCGTCTGGCGGCGTCGATCAACTCCTGAACCACCACGGCGTCGATCTCGCCCCCCGGGTTGTCGCCGACCAGGAACGTGATGGCCCGTCCCTGGACACGGACCGGGATCACGAGCACGTCGCCGGGGCTAGGCTCTCCGAAGACTTCGAGCAACAAACGGTTTCCGGCGCTTGCCGGCAGGGGACCGAGATGGTATCCCCCACTCCTGGTGAGATTGAGTAGGATGCAGGGTCGATCGAGCGGAATCTCCAGGGTCTGGATATCATCGACGACCATCCCGGCGCCCGAGGCCATCCAGCCCCTGGCACACTCCCTATGCACCGAGAGCAGGCACGCGCGACCGAGGTGCCCACAGGCATATCGGAGCAGGAGGCGGCCGATATCGTCCCGATTCACCACCCGCTGCAGCCCGGCACGATATGCCGCCTCGTTGAGCGGCTCCTCCTTGCCGCGCCCGCCCATCCGGACCAGCGGCGTCAGCTCCGGAAACGCCGCCAGCGCCGGGTCTGCGAGCGCCCGGGCTGTTGTTGGCCGCACCCGTCGCATCTCGTGGACGCCGAGTCTCGGGGGGTGCCACAGCTTTTCCCATTCGCCGTCGTCCACACGCTCGGCAAGACTCTCCCGCGTTCGACGCGATGCCGGTTCTTCTTCTTCGGCCCGCGTGACGTCGAGCACCTTGAGAATGGCCACCTCGGATGCGACGTAGGGACGGACCTTCAGATTGGCCAGTCTCTCGATCTCCTCCCTGACCTCCAGATCACGTGGATTCACCATCGCCACGGCGAGGGTATCAGGCCGGCGCTCGAACGGAACCGCGAGTGCCCGACGCTGCATGTCGCCCGGGATCAGAGCACGCACCGACCGGGGAGCTTGCAAGAGGACGGGTTCCGACACCGCCGGGGTTCGAAACTGCTCGGAAAGAGCCTCGAGCAGCTCGTCCTCGTCGAGAAATCCGAACCGCAGCAGGTGGGTACCCAGCCTCCCGCTGCTCCAGTGGCAGGCCTCCAGGGCGGTGTGCAACTCTCCAACCGAAATAGCGCCCCGCTCGAGTAGGAGCTCTCCCAGTCGACGAACCATGTCCCATTCTATGCCCTCGGCCCATTGCTTGTCCAAGAAGCCGCCGCGATCCGCGAAGGTTAGTCTGCAGCATTCACTCACGATTTACTGCAACCGTCGAAACGCCAATCATCGCTGCGAGAAGAGAATTGAACCGGTAGAGTAGAGGGGGCGAACCTTTCGGCCCGCTCCCCCCCTCGTCACACCGGACGTGCGGATTTCCCGCATCCGGAGTTCCCGTACACTTCATCGCAGGCATGCGCGATTCGCCAGCCGTGAGCTTGATAGGCAGATCAGTCCCATCTGGGAAAGATGCTGCTAGCCCGCATATCTCACCCCCTTCCTGCTGCGGCTGCGGATCTGCTAACCCGCACGACGTTTCTACCAAGGTGCCGTTAGCCCGCATATCTCACACCCTTCCTGCTGCGGCCGCGGAGGCACCCGCCGGCACAGCGTTTCTCGCTGCGGTGGCGCCTGCGACGTGCCTCAAGCACGCCTCGGCGGCACCTTGGTCGAAACACCATGCCGACGGGCGCCTCCGCAGCCTCACGACGAAAGTGTGTGAGAAATGCAGGTTAGGGACCTCGCGCACCGCCTGCAGGGCGGTCGGACCGACAGGTCCGAGGCCCCGCAGGGGCCGGCGTGGGCATTGGCGTGCTCGAGGCACGTCGTAGCTCACGCGTTCGCAGTCAGAGGCTATTCACCCACTCGCCCCCACCTCGCTGGAGACCGGCTCGCTTCCCAGGCTCGGTTACCCTCGCCTGACGAGCCGCTGCTAAATGGCGAACGATCCATTACCATTACTGACCCCTTTCAGTCAGCAAGACGCACCAGACTTCGCCTGGCGCACCGAAGTCGCGAAGAGAGCAAAGATAAGAAAATAAACAGATTTTTTACTGGACTTGGATTCTGTGCGTTGACCACCGAGTCGTAGCAGCGGCCGAGACGCCTGCCCAGGAGACTGCACCTGAACGAAGGGGATGGGCAGGATGCGGGTTACGGCCCGTAGGACGAGCCGCGGTAGGATGGTGGGATGATCGACTCCCAGCACAGCGCCGACGGGCAGCCCTTTCCGGCGTCCGCCGTGGGCTTCGTTTCAGCCCTTCTCGGAGCAGACGACCAGCCAGGCGCCGCCGAGCAGGCGGTGCGGGCCCTTCGGTTCTCCCAGGCCCGCGGCGGGATCCTGGCAGAGGTCCCCCTCGCGGACCTCGGACGGTACGCCGAGCGATTGACCCGCGAGCTCAGAAAGGGCAAAGACCAAGGCCGGGCGCGGGCCGCACACGATCTCCTGGATCTGCTGCGCCATCCCGCCGTGCTCCGCCGGATCGCGGAGGCGGGCGCCGTCCCGGCCTGGACGAACAGGATCCTTGGCCTTGTGGAGCGATCCCAGCTCACGTTCCCCCGTCTCTTGGCCCAGCGCATCGAGATATACGGGGACAGGACCTTCCTCCGGGATCCCACGCCGGGCGATGAACGCTTCGTGAGCTGGCGCGAGGCCGGCGCCCGCATGGACCTATACGCCCGCGGACTGCTCGCAATCGCGACCGAACGAGGGGAGGGTCGCGTCGGGATCCTGTCGGAAAACCGGCTCGAGACGGCCCTCCTCGACATGGCCTGCCTCGGCGCCGGAATCGTCGACGTCATGGTTCCCGCCAACGCTACCGCTGACGACGTGGCCTACATCCTCCGCCACGCGGCAATCGGCGCCGTCATCGTTTCGTCGGCCGAGCAGTTGGACAAGGTGCACGGGGCGCTCGATCGCCTTCCCAACATGCACACGGTCATCGCCCTCGACGAGGGCATCGCCGGCGCTCGGGGGGCCATGAGCCTCTCGGAGCTCGTCGCCCGCGCCGCACAGACCCCGCTGGAGCTCCTGGAAGACCGCCGAGACGCCGTCCGTCTCTCCGATCCGGCCACGATCATGTATACCTCGGGCACCACCGGCGAGCCCAAGGGGATCGTGTTCTCTCAACTCAATCTCGTCGCCAAGCGGTTCTGCCGCGCCCTGGCCCTGCCCGACATCGGTGAGGACGACGTCTTCCTCGCCTACCTGCCCCTCTTCCACACCTTCGGTCGTTTCTTCGAGCTCGCCGGGAGCGTCTTCTGGGGAGCGACGTACTGCTTCGCCGGCGACCCGTCGATCCGGACGCTGACCCGGCGGATGCGGGAGATCCACCCGACGGTCTTTATCAGCATTCCCAAGAAGTGGATCCAGCTGCGCGACGCGATCGCGGACGAGGTCAATCTCGAGGTCGAGGATGACGAGACGATCCGCCGCGCCGTCCGGCGCGTGACCGGCGGGCGGCTGCGATGGGGTCTCTCCGCCGCCGGCCGGCTCGACCCGGAGATCTTTAGATTCTTTCAGCGAAACGGAGTCGAGCTTGCCAGCGGGTTCGGCATGACCGAGGCGACCGGGGGCATCACCATGACGCCTCCGCACGAGTACCGGGAAGACTCCCTGGGACCCGCCCTCCCCGGGGTCGACATCCAGCTCGCCGACGACGGTGAGCTCCTGGTTCGGGGCCCGTACGTGATGCAAGGCTACCTGGATCCACCGGACGGCCGGCCCGCGTTCGACGCTGACGGGTGGTTCCACACGGGTGACCTGATGGAGATGGACCGGGACGGCTTCGTCCGGATCATCGACCGCAAGAAGGAGATCTACAAGAACGTCAAGGGTCAGACCATCGCCCCACAGAGAATCGAGAAGCTGTTCCGCGACTTCGACTCGGTCGGCGCCGTCTTCCTCGTCGGCGACCACCGGGAGTACAACACGGTGCTCATCTCCCCCGAACCGGGCTTCAAGGACCTTGACCTCGGCAAGCTCTCCCCGGCCGAGCTCCGCGACCACTTCCGATCGATGGTGGTCACCGCCAACTCGTTCCTCGCCCCCTTTGAGCGCATCGTCGACTTCGCCGTGATCGACCGCCCATTCGACGCGGAGCACGGCGAGCTCACCCCCAAGGGGACCTACCGGCGAAAGACCATTGAACGGAACTTCTCCGAGACCATCCGGCTCCTCTACCGGCGCCGGGTGTTGACGGTCGGCGGCGTGCGGCTCCTGGTTCCCAACTGGTTCTTTCAGGTTCTGGGGCTGACCAGCGACGATCTCCGCGTGCGCGAGGATGAGCTCCACCTGATCTCCTCCGGCACCCGCATTCGCATCGGCAGGTTGGACGAGGGGCGGATCCGGATCGGCTCCGTGATCTACGCCGGATCGGAGGACCCGCTCGACCTAGGCGCCCTCCTCCACACCCCGGCCCTGTGGCTCGGGAACGATGCGCTCGTGGATTTTGCTCCGCTGGGCGACGAGCACCGTCAGCGGTCCTACCGGACTCCACTCGGCCTGCGCTGGTTGCGCCGGGAGGCGCCCCATGACACAAACGAGCGGAACAGGACGCGTCTGAAGCAGGCTCTGCTCGAGGACAAGCACGACCTCGCGACCCTCCATCTCGCCGCCCTCGCCCTCGACGGCGAGCTGCGGGAGGACGCCCTGCTCGCGGTGCAGGTCCTGGAAGCGGCCGCCGCTGCGGCCGATGGGGCGATCGCCGACTCCGCCCGGCGGGTGCTCGGGCGGGCCGTCCGGAATCCCAGGCTGGAGGTCTCCCGCCGCGCCTTCCAGGTGCTGGCTTGCGTGGAGCCGCCGACCACGTTCCCCTCCACCGTGAGTGCTTTCCTCGACAACTGCCCGGACCTTCTCGATGACGAAACGATCGCTATCCTGGTGGAAAGGCAGCCGCCGCCGCCGAATGAGGACGTCCTGATCGAAGCCGCCGAGCGGCGCTGTGCCGCTCCCTTCTCGGATCGGAGCACCCTTGAGGCCGCCGAAAGCCTCATCCGTTATCTGGTTGCCGTGGGAACCGGCCACCCGGGAAGGTACCGCCGACTGCGCGCCGTGCTGACCCGCATCGCGCGACTGGCGCCCCAGGGAGACCTCCGTTCCACGGCGGCGCTCGCCCGGCACGAGCTGGAGACCTCGTTCCGGCACTGGCTCGGTCCACCGTCCCACATCGCCGTCGACCCGGAGACCGGGCGCGAGTATCGATGGGAGGACGTCGTCGCGTTCGACGAGACGGTGGAAACCGCGGATCGCCACCGGCTGCTCGTTGCCGTCAAGCACACCTCGCTGCTCCGCGAGGCGGCCTTCCTGTTCTTCGAACGAGCCACGATCCAGCTGGCGGACATCCTCCCGGGCGGCGTATGGCTCCGTCTCCTCGGTTCTCGCCACGGCAAGTCGGTGTTCCGGCTAACGGTCCAGACGCGTTCAGGCAGGCACTACGATCTGGCCGTCAACATCAACCACACGCTCGATCCAGACGACGTCCGGAGGGAGATCGACTGGCTGATTCTCTGCGGCGAGCCTCGCGCCCGCGGCCCCGTCGTCGAGGACTTCGGCGGCTACTGGAGCGATCATGACCTCTGGACCGAGGAGTTCATCCCCGGGGAAACCCTCGATCGCGCCCTCCGGCGCCTTTCCCGGCAGCCCCGGGACCGCGACCGCTTCACCGGCGTGTGGCCGTTCGCCGCGTGGTGCGCCGCCTCAACCTACATCGACTTCTGGGAACGCACCGGGCGCAGGCTTCTGGTCGAGGACCCCTCGCCCACCAACGTCATCGTCCCCATTCACGACTACCAGACGGGCGCGCGCCTAGTCTCCATCGCCGCGCGAGCACACTTCACCACGGTTGCCCAGATGCTCGGATCGTTGCACGTACATCTCGTGGAGGCCGTCGAGTCCGAGCACCCATCCCTGGCCGGGCGGGTCCACTGGGACGTCCTCTTCTCCGCCCTCTTCGAGGTGGTCGGGGAAGCGGAAGGCTCGGAGCTCCTTCGCGAGGCTGCGCGGCAGGGGCCGCCCGAGGTGAAGGGCGCCGCGGAGAGCTTCCTCGACGCCGTCGCCGCCCGCGGCTTCCTGCCGATGAAGCTTTACTTCGCGGTCAAGCGCTTTCACCGCTGGGAGCGGTTGAACACGGAAGCGACGCTTGCCGCCCGGGCGCGCAACCTCTCGGAGCTCGAAACCACGTACGGTCTCGCGGCGTTGCAGCCGGCTCACCCCGAGGTCCGCGTACGTTTCTTTCGGGAGACGGTTTTCCGGGAGGCGCCGGAAGCGCTCGCCTCCGGGTTGGAGCAGATCATCCAGCGGCTGCGCACGGGCGCCCTCTCACCGGCCGAGCTGGCCGTCGCCGTGGCCGACCTGCGCGCCACTCTCGAGCCGGACGAGGCCTCAGACTTCTTTCTCGCCCGGCTTTCCTTCCCGCACATCCGTCCGGACGACGAGGCCTCCTTCGTCATGACGCGCGAGGGCGGCGGGCAGCAGAGCGAGGTGGCGGTGTGCTGTGCGGACCAGGACGGGAACACCTTTTACATCCGGCATGCGCTGAGCCCCAAGGAGGTCGGACGCCTGTACCGGCTCTTCCTCGCCGAGAAGCTGCCGGTCCAGTTCCACCCCGGCCACCGGTACCTGGTGGCGGTCAACGAGCGGGGTCACATCATCGGCGGGCTGTTTTACGAGGTCGATACGGACGCCCGGACGGCGCACATGGAGAAGATCGTCGTCGCCGACAGGTACCGCCGCAAGGGGATCGCCGGCGCTCTCCTCACCGAGCTCGGGAATCGGCTCAAGATCATGGGCATGGCCTCTCTGACCACCGGATTCTTCAGACCCCAGTTCTTCTACCAGCACGGGTTTGCCGTGGAACGTCGCTACGCCGGACTGGTCAAGACGCTCTGAGAACAGCTCCCCCAGCCCGCATTTCTCACACACTTTCGTCGTGAGGTTGCGGAGGTGCTTGTCAGCACGGCATTTCGACCAAGGTGCCGTCGAGTCGTGCTCGAAGCACGTCGTAGGCGGCGCCGCCGCGAGAAACGTCGTGCTGGCGAGCAGATCCGCAGCCGCAGCAGGAAGGGTGTGAGAAATGCGGGCCAGTTCTTAACTGCCAAGCCGCTCGTCCTCGTTCCAGTAGGGCTCGAGCTCGACACCAAGGCCGTCGGCCAGGCGGGTGACAAAGTTGAAGTAGCAGATGATCTGGCAGGCATCGAGGATGGCGTGGTCGTCGAACCCCGCCCGCCGCAAGGTCTCCACGTCTTCCCGGTTCACCTCCCACGGGGTCCGGGTCAGCTTTTCGGCGTAGGCGCAGAGCGCTCGGTCCTCGTTCGAGAGCCCGGCCGCGCGCCAGTCGCCCGCGATCCGCCTCACCAGGTCGTCATCGTGCGTCAGCTTACGGAGCGCCGCCCCGTGATGGGTCTTTCAATAGTGACAGTTGTTGACCGCCGAGACCACCAGTGCGAGCATCTCCCGCTGCCTCCGGGCGAGCGGCGACCGCCCGAACATGAGGACGCGGTACAACCCCACGTGCGCCTCCATGGAGGCCGGGTTTAGACCGTGGATGCGTAGGATGTTGTCCACCCCGCCCCAGGGCGCCCGGTAGCGGTCGTACAGCCCCTTCAACTCCTCGCTTGCGCTCTCCTCGTCGACGTACTCGATATGCGCCATCATCTCTCCTCACAGCTTTTTCAAAATCGCCCGGACCGGCGCCGCCTCGGTGCCTACCAGGGCCAGGGGCAGCGCTACCAGGGTGTACAGCCCGGGCTCGGCCGCCTCCAGGTTCAACCCCTCGATCCACGTAAGCCCCCGCTTCGCGAGAGCGTGGTGCGCTTCGAATCCCGTCGAATCGAAGGGATCGACGGACGGCGAGTCGGTCCCAACCAGCAGGACATCCCGGTCGGCCAAGAAGTGCACGAGCCCCACGTCCAGGCCGCTCAGATCCTCCCGTACCGCCACGGCCTCGAGCGGTTGGGAGCGCGTCCTCAGCAGCACCCGCGGAGCTCGGGGGATCCACCCCTCGGGGAGGTCGCCCAGTCCGACCCGCCGCGCGGCCCGGCGGGCATCCACGACCTCTGCGGTCCCGAGGAACAGGTTGATCGGAAGGGCATCAACGGTAGACCCCCGCCCCTCCATGTGGAGCGGCGCATCCACGTGAGTGCCCACGTGGCAGGTCGTTTCAAATGAGGTCAGCACCATCTTTCCGACGTGTCGGGTCTCAACGCGGAAGGGCC
>Ga0114934_10000645_pt1 | contig 22212 bp, 17 predicted proteins | sample 4SBtaG_2_FD_99695 | JGI IMG/M metagenome (GOLD analysis project Ga0114934, IMG submission 99695) | Deep subsurface microbial communities from Kolumbo volcano to uncover new lineages of life (NeLLi) - 4SBTROV10_white metaG | ecosystem: Environmental > Aquatic > Marine > Volcanic ...
GCCCGCAAAAATGTCGGAAATCTATATCGATAAGGATAACCACTTCGTTTTGGAAGGTAAAAATCTAGAGTGGGTAAAGAGCGTAACGGTTAATGACCCTAAGGGGGACAATAAACCACTATCTATTAGAGTTAAATCTCCTAATAAATTAATTATGGACGGAATGAAAGCTATTTCTTTAGCAGCGGGGAGGGTTTTAAACTTAGTCGTGGAAGATGCTCTCAGCTCTACAACATACCCTATTATCTTCACCTTGCAAGACGGGGCGGTTAAGGCAAAAAATTTGGCTGACATGGGGGCCGGAATTGGTCAAATCTTAAAGTTTGATGGCACGCAATGGGTTCCTGGAGATTTAGGAAACCTCACTTATGCGGGAAACTGGGATGCAGATGTCAACGATCCTGACCTCTCTGGAAGTGGGTCTTCTGGTGAATACTATATTGTCTCGAATGCCGGTGAGTCCGATCTAAATGGCGGAAATGGCACTGACAATTGGGCAGTGGGAGACTGGGTTATTTGGAACAGTACTCTTGCTCAATGGGAGAAAATTGATAATGCCACAAATGTGAGAAGTTTTAAGGGTAGAAGTGGTGAGGTCATGCCTCTCGCTAATGATTACACTTGGGCCCAAATCGATAAAACTAACTCATCTTTAAACGATATCGCTGATGTTGATACCTCCAATGCTGCGATCGGAAAAGTCCTAAAATGGGATGGCTCGGCCTGGAAAATTGGTGACGACATCACTAATGGTGGGGATAATTCAGTTACTTCGGCAGAAATCGCAGATGGCACCATCTCAAATGCTGATATTTCTTCCACTTCGGCCATTGATCAAAGTAAAATTTCCGGATTAAGTGAAAGCTTAGATGGTAAACTGGCCTTAGCTGGCGGATCAATGACAGGTGACCTCATTATGGGTGATAACAATATCTCGCTTTCAAATGGGAAGATTAATGGCGTCGACATCTCTGCTTTGGCGTTACAATCCACTATGAATAATAATAATCTGGCCACAAAAGAACCTTCGATCACAAGTGGCTCAAATGACCAGTATTTTAGGGGCGATAAAACTTGGCAAACATTGAATACTGACAACGTGCCAGAGGGTTCTTCTAATAAATACTACTCATCTTATCAGGCCAAAGCTGACCTTATTGAGAAGCATAGCCTCACCGCAGGGAAATTTGATGTTGCTCCGAGTAGTGGACTCGTTTCTCAACTACTGGACGGGAAACAAAGGGTAATCAACCAGCGGTCTGACCTATTGGTGAAATCTCTAAGATCTAGTGGACAAGAAGGAATCGCCGTACTCCCATCAGGAGAGGGCGAAGGCCAAACAGGAGAATTTCGATTTTATGAACTAGTCGCTAACGGATCAAATTACGTTGGGTTTAAAGCTCCCGACGATGTTGCCGCAAATGTAGTTTATACTCTCCCTAGTTCAGATGGGAGTGGACAACAAGTCTTGTCCACCGACGGGCAAGGTCACCTTTCATGGGTCAGCTCAAGTACAGGGACTGTTACTAGCGTGAGCGCGAATCTACCGCTTGTTAGTTCTGGGGCAGCAATCCCAACCATCTCACTTGCTCAAGCAAACGGCAATAATGATGGGTATCTCTCAAAGTCAGACTGGAATACCTTTAGTGCCAAACAAAATGCTCTTGTGACAGGGAATTCAAGTCAGTATCTTAGTGGTGATCTTTCACTCTCTGATTTTGCCAGCGATGTGAGAAAATCTACGCTAACAAATTATGTTTCCGGTTCTGGGGCGCTTTCAAGCTCCGACACTGTTCTTTCTGCCATTGGCAAACTAGATGGTAATATTGGGTCAAAAGAACCTCTATTAATGAAAGGCAATATCAGCGAAACAAACTCTTCAATCCTAAGCATTACCGGAGGGACAAAAGCTGTCATTGGGGGAGGCGTCCAAATCGATGTCAAAAAGGCCAGTGCTACAACGGATGGTTACTTATCTCAAGCTGATTGGAATACCTTTAATTCTAAAATGGATAGTTTAAATATCGGAGTTGATGATCAGACTATCGGACTCAATTCAAATCTACTAAGTTTAAAAGATGGCGGAGTATCAACTATTAAAGTGAAAGATGCCGCAATCACTAGTATTAAAATGCTTAATACCGTGGAAACAAAAACAACTAACTACTCCGTGGTTCCTGCTGATAATAATAAAATATTTCTCGTATCAGGAGCAACAACAATAACTCTCCCCACTGCCCTTAATTTGCCTAGTGGGTTTTCTATCACTGTGAAAAATATAGATGCAACTAACGGCGTAATAATTAAAGGTTTAGAACCAATCGATGGTACGACCAGGGGAAAGATTTTGCAGGGTCAATATGCAACCGCTCAGATTGTGTCAAATGGGCAAGAGTGGTTTTTAACCCATACTATCGGAAACCTTGCTACTGCACCATTACTCTGCCCTACTGGGTATATTAAAGTCCCAGGTAATGCTACGTTTGGAACCAATGACTTCTGCGTTATGAAGTACGAAGCAAAGATATCAAGGTTAGGATTGGTATCCACGAATAAAGGTCTTCCATTCCAACTTAATGCAAGTCAAGCTTATGGTGGCTGTAATGTCCTTAATAACACTGTAAGCGGTTTTTCTGGAACTTTTGCCATGATATCTAATCAAGAGTGGATGACTATTGCACGAGATGCCGAAAATAGCGGCCGTAACTGGTCTGGTGGGATGCCAGGGTCCGGGTTGATGCCAAGGGGCAATAGTGATCTCGCCTCCACCAAGGCCTTATCTGTTGTTGATGTTACGAATGCATATGACCAAACTGGTACCATTAATGGATGGAGTCAAAGAAGAACTCTAATGCTCTCTAGTGGAGATGAAATTTGGGATTTTGCAGGGAATATGAGTGAATTTGTTGATTGGGATATGAACGACCAGGTCCTGACTTTTGCTCCCAAAGTTTCGACTAACCCCACAGTCTCAAACTTCCCCAACTTACCTTCCCCTCTAAGTAAAATTGAAGTTTCTCCGAAGGGGGCGTATTCCGCCACTCAAGGGATGGGAAAAATAACTTCAGTGTTAAACTCAAAAGCTGTACCAGTAAGAGGTGGCCACTACTCTGACGCAAATAAGGCCGGGATATATGCGATTGAGTTTAAGTATAGTTCTGGAAACAGTGCTCTTTATACCGGCACTAGGTGTGTTTATCGACCTTAATCTGTTCTGCTTTTTAAGACATTAATCGAGTGATTTAAAATCCGCCTCTCAAAGGCGGATTTTTGTATCATGAATTTGCGTGATTAGCGAGGACATCAACCACCGAGAAACTTAATGTTTTGAAGATTAAATATCCAGGTCAAAACGATCGGGTTTTAAAATGTTGCCTTAAACTAAGATTAAACCAACCAAAGGAGATTCAAAATATGAGCAACATCAAGACAATTTCAAATGCAATCATTGAAAAACTAATTGACACAGTATTAAACAATTTAAGCCCAAACCTTTGTTTCATACTTTTTAGGCCCATTCCAATTAGAGTGGAGGCAAGAACCCGTGGAGTAACATTACAAGCTAATTCTTCTGGATATCCACAGCCTTATGGCGCGCCTTCAATGCCGAAATAAAAATTAAAAAAGAATCTACCAGACCCCATCTAGGTGGAGATAATCTAATTGATATACTCCACCAGAGTCTTGATTAATAGGAAGGATGGCCCAATCTATGACCCCTTTCCCTTGGTCAAAATAAACATAGTCGTTAGGCGAGCTTATGGCCTTATTGGTTAGAAAGGGGATGAGGGTTGAGGTTTTATCCCATGATTTACTATCTATCAAATCCCAGATCAGGGTAGATTGGTTGTATGCGTATAAGCGATAACCTTCCATGAGAGTGCTTACCTTTGCAGCTAGTTTAATATTTAATTTTTCTATCTGAGTGAAGTGTTTACCCGAAAAGTAGCTTTTTATACCTAAAAAGGATCCCGAGAGTGTCCATGATGCTGAATTATTATCAAATTGTTTCATGGATTCAAAACTACTCCCGACATTAAAATTGAGATCGTCCCATAAATTATTTAAAATATTGGTTTTTGAAGAATAAAAAGAGTAATTACCTATTTCCAGAGGCAATCGATTCTGGCCAACAACCACAATCTCTAGTGAGCTTACCACGCCATTATACTGGGCCGTAACAGTTATCGTTCCGGAAAAATATTGATCTTTAGGGGACACTATCTCGTTGATTATGCCAGACGAATCGATACTCACTTCTTTCGCGTTAGAACCATCAGAAAAAGTCCCGTTAATGGCGCTGATAATAACTTTTGTCCCTACTGGTGCCGGATTTCCGGTAGGAGTTCTAATTGGGCCCACCGAAATCGCTGTTTCGGAGGGGAGACTAACGTCTGGAACCGTGCTAATTCGAGAGTCAGTACTCTTAATTAGCAAATTGATAGGAAATGGGTTTGGCGTTTGAGCAGGCTTTATTAACACGTTTAATGACGAAAGATTAGCAGTATTCGCAATTATGGTGTCAACCGGCGTGCCATAGTAAATAGTGGCCAAGCAATCTGAAGTTACGCTCATGGGATAAACTCCAAAAGAAGCATTTCCCCTGACTACGTTTACAATATTATCAACTAAGGAAACACAGTTTGAATCTGTGTACAACCCCAATTTTTGATCTCCGCTAATTGGGTTTTGAAAACTGTCTGCCATCCCCACTGCACTAAAATAAAGAGGTGAACTGCTGTCTTTTAAATAAAAGGTTTCAAATGGTGAATTGTCTTTTTTGTGAGAAGCGGAGACTAATACTGGAATAGATACCCCCCGTGACAAAGGGGCAACGCTAAACGATTTGTTGACGTTGCTGGAGCTGATAGTAACCTTTGAAGTTGGAGTTTTTTGGTTGACCGGTGGGGCAAGTCTAAGCTTAAAAAAGGCCTCTCCTTGGCCGTCTGACAATACTGTAGTTTGGGCCGCATAATCGCCACCAAGGGGTGAAACGAGGCCATATGAGGCCAGAACCCCCAATTCGCTGCCTGGGGCTGCCTTATTACCATAAGCGTCGGACAATTTGGCCTTAATGATATATTCAACAACCTTGTCGTGAGGGTAGAATTCTGGGTTATTTAAAATTTCTATTTTTTCAATGGCCCCTGCGGAACTTGTATATGTAAAATCCATTTTTGAAACAACCCGATTATCGAACTCTAACGTATCGTAATAATTGATAGAGATGTTTTTAACCCCCTGAGCGGTCACCCCAGAAGGTTTAAAATTGACTATAATCTGGCACTGTTCTGCGGGAGGTAGGGTATCTGGGCACCCCGAAAAGACAATCCCTGTTTCAGAATCCACTAAAGTGGCCTTTTCTAGCCTAACGGGCAGTCCGCCTGTGTTGATTACCTTTACAGGTATCTCAATATTCACTCCTGTGACTATGGCCCCGAGATCAATCGGGTCTGCGGTATCTTGCCATAAGCCACCAAACAAAGGGGACAGACCGATTGTACCAGGTCGCTTCGCATGAAAAGTGTAACTTGTAGATATCCCAGGGTAAACTACTGGAACAAGGTAATCTCCCTCTGCCGCGGGGGTTATCTTCAGTGTAAAAGAACATGATTGTCCTGATTTAAGTGAGAGTGCCCTGTTCGGACACCCGTTATCCGTGGAACTGGCGGCCACGCTAATCCCTGTTGGGAGCTCGTCTAATGCAACATCGAAGATCGCCGTATCCAAGTCTCCATTATTTTTCAATGTTATTTGGGTGGTGAAATCTCGCCCCACGGGTAAATTATCAAAACTATATCCGCTCCCGTTTGGGGTCCCCTCACTGGAGAGTACGACTGCCCCGCTTAGAAGGCCTGCCCCTTTAATCTCAAATTTAACGCCATTGAGGAGTAAATAAGTTTCTCCGTTAGTAAAGTTCACTTTAGTTGTTGGAGCAAAATTAAGTTTATATCGACAAACACCAAACGCCGGTATTCTATTATTATTAGAAGAGCACAAGTCCGTAGTCTCTGACATCGTAAGACCAGGAATAGACGATATTAAGGACATTTCAAACTGTGTTGTTTCGGAGCCTAAATTTTGAATGGAAAAATAGGTTGTCGCGTAACTACCTACCAAGATAGACCCAAAATCGTAACCATTATTGTCGTTATTATTTTCCCATAGAGTCACGACACTACTAACGGTTTTGCCTCGGGCCTTAAATACAAATGTCTGGTCTTGGACTTTAAATATCTCGGCCACTAGATTTCTATCTTGAGGCGTAAAAGCTAAGGTAAAGAAGCACCTACTTTTTGGGGATATCTGTCCCTTGAGATCTAGGCAGTTAACTCCTTTTGATCTTTGATCGGAGGAAGGTATTAACTCGAAAAGGAAAAGGTCGCTTTTATAGCTGAAGGTCTTGCTTTTTGATGTTTCGTTATAAACCTCGACAATAGTTATGACCTCTGATTTTACTGGGATCTCACCTAGGTGAGATCCTCCTAGGGCACTAATTGAAAGATCCGATCCGTTCGAGGTTGTAACTATTGGGGGTTCGGAGGTACTACCACTAGAAGTGTCACTCTTTTTTTTACTGCATGAATAAAAGAGAAGAAGAGTGATTACCCCTATACTTAATATTATCTTTGAAAAATTCACTTTTTTAAATGACATAAACTATCTATCGGAGCGTTTTTAATGTTAATTGTTTAAAGAGACGCCTATAGAAACACTATGAAAACTTATCAAATTGCTTTCATTGTACTTTGGTCGATCGCGTTTATTTCACGAACAAAGGCCGCTACTGTCCATTTTTTAGGGAAAACCAATTTTATGCCGATTTCAGGTGTTAGCTACGATATGAGCTCTAATTACGATGCCGTTACCGGAAAATTAAAAAACCCGCTACCGAGTGACCCCAACTCCAACTTTGGAGGATGGAGAATTCGCTATCTGCATAATTCTACGAATTGTAACGACGGTTCCGGGGATCTGAGAAATTTTTTTGGTGGAACCTTTGAAAGCAGTTATATTCGTTATACTGGCTTGAACAACCCTAACTGTCTGGGGCTACGGGTGGAATCGGATGCTTTATCCGATCTTATTGAATGGTCACCGGCGGGGATTTCTCAAAAACCAGAATTTGGAGTCGAAACTTATTCATGTAATCTAGCCGAGCAAGGGGTTTGTGATGCTAATAAGGAGGTCTCGAAGATATCCTATGTTGGTATGACCCTAACCCCTACTTCGGGTGAAGATGCCCTTTCTCCAGGAAAATTAGATATTTTCACCTATAAAGCTAAGAGCTTAAATATTAATGTAACTGAGGGTATGGGAGGACGAGCGGGGTTAAACGACTTAGAAGATGTTCCAAAGAATCTCTATTGCGTTAAGAAATACGATGCAAGCAATACTGAATCTTCTTCGGGATATTGGTACAACCCAAGGGTAATCGCGAGGCTGATTTCAACTATTCCGATCAAAGGGGGCCCCAACGCTGCAAAAGGAAAAGATTCTATTAGTAATATTCCGAGAATAAATGTCATTGAAGGTCTCGACCCCTCTTTACGGTGGCTAATTAAAAAAACATTATATTAGCAATTTCTTTAGTCCAAATATTGGTTAGATATTAAAGGTTATAGGCGGATTCTGGACAGCATACATTTCGTCGAGAATTGAGGCATTAATAAAACGAGTACCATTTTTAATTATAGATCCATACGATTCGTGAATATGCCCAAAAGCGTGGATTTTGATATTTAAACTATTAATTTTTTTTAGCAAGTCTTTACAACCAACGGTTCCTCCGTCGGTACAGCGATCCAATATGCCAAATGGTGGGCCATGAGTAATTAAAATATCCGTATTAGAGGGAATTAAGTCCCAATGTCGGGAGATCTCCTCTCCTCGTCTGCGGTTAAAGGCCCAAGAACAAAATTCAGGTTGGATGGGAGATCCCCAAAAGTTAATCCCATTGATAGTTACTCCACTATCGTTTAAATAGATGATTCCATTTTCTTTTAGTATATCTTCTACTAACGTACTTCTTTCATCTTCAAAGCAAAAGTCATGATTTCCGGCGATCACTACTTTATAAAGAAAATCCTGGTCTTTGATGAATTTCGCAAAACTAATGACGTCCTTTATATCTCCGTTGCTGGTTATATCACCGCAATGAACTAACACGTCACCGCTATCAAGATAAATATCCCCGTGCTTTGTATGTGTATCTGATATAAAAGTTATTTTCATTTTCTGTATCTCCAAAAAAAATATATCATGTGATTTCGCTTTCCGATCGTTTCACCGTAGTTAATTTGCTATCGGTTCATATTAAAATTGCATTCAGCTCGCAGAGGTTTTAATTTTAAAGTATATCAGTCGCAATCCTAATATTCTTTGAGTACTCTCTGTCTGTGAGGCTCACTCTCGTTGTAGGCCTACTCAAATCTCTATATCGATCGAGAACCAACACTTTTCGTGATATCCAATAGATATCTCAGCTAATGCCTCGGCTCCATCTAAACTTTTTATTTTTTTCAGGATACCAGTGCCTTTAATTAAGTCGCAGACTTCGTCTCCTTCGTAATGCCCGTAACTCTCGTGTGTGGCATAGTTGTCATTTCTAAATGATAAAGATATCCAATTTCCTTCAAAGCTCCAATCTTCACTAAGCCTTTCTTGCGAGATAGTTTGGATTTTTCCTCTGATTTCTTTTAGTAAATATTTTACTTTTTCTTTTAAGAGTTCTTTAGTTGTGGATATTTCTTCGTTGATGACTAACACCGCTTTTTCCCGTCTACTGATGCTAGATCGGAGTCCTTTAGGCATATGCATTGAATTACAAACTGAACACTTCAACCGTCCATTGCGACTCAATAATTTGTTCCTATATTTAAGGATATTAGAAGTAGGGGTTTTTGTTTTGCAAATTTCACAAGTAAAGAACTTCCCTAGAGCTTCTATCGCCTCGTGTTCGCCAGATGCTCTATTGTATTGCAAATACTTAGTCGCGTTATCCTTGAGTTCTTCAATTTCCAACTCTTTGGCATCTCTCTTTTTTTTAAGAGATTTTAATCTTTTTTTTAGTTTTTTTAATTCCATAGCTGCCTCATTGTTTAAGTTTTTACTAAAGACTATTCTATTGGTTATTTAAGTTTCTCTAAAAAGCGTTGAATAGTAGGAACGTTCCATCCATTGCCAAGTGCCTTGATTCTTTGTCTATTTGAAACTCCAGCGGTGTAATCCCTAGGGACTCCTTGTATCCACTCTATCTGGTCGATCTCTAGTTCTTTTTTAAACTTAAAATGGAGACCGTCTAAGTTAAAATTAAGTCCAATATTTTTTTTAAAATTAATCCCTCTCCCATTAATCCTGAAGATTTTTCCATTTTTTTTTGCCTGGAGTATTTGGTAAGTATCGCCGCTGATATTCCAAAATCCGGTATGAGAGCGGTTGCTAAAACCTGTTGCAGTTAACGTGTGCGACTTATCTGTTATGTAAAAACGACCTTCGATAATACCTCCCGGCCTAGACGAAGATGAATAATTCACGGGATATAATCCCTTTGGGGCAACATCACTCAACGTTAGGTCTTTAATTTTAGAAAAATCGAAAGAGTCTGAGATATTCGTCCAATAGGATCTTAGCCTATTTTGAGCGGAGCAAAAATCGCTTTTTACGTCAAAAGGTCTAACCCCTAAAAGATCGGTTATAAATGACTTTGAAGCTTTTCTCATCGGTACATTTTCAAAGAAAAAATATGCGGGATTACATTCTCCGAGTAATCTGATAAATTCAAAAAATAATTTACTTCTGGGGTCATCAAATTCATTTAAGCTGCCACCAAAGCTAAATCCTTGGCAAGGAGATCCACATAAGATTATATCTATATCTTCCAGATCTGGCCCTTTAACCGTTCTGACATCGCCAAGTCTAATAATTTCTGGGTGGTTATTTTCCGAAATCGCTATTGCCGAGGCATCAATTTCTGAGCTGTAATATTTATGGATAGGAATGCCTTCGTTTTTGAGTGCGAGTATTCCACAAGAAATCCCGTCAAATAGAGATAAGACGTTCACTCCTTCTCCTGATTTTATTTTTTCCGATACAAGTTTTCTTTTTGTCGCAATATCCATCCGGCCCTTCTTTTGGGTTAATTCAGTGATTCAATATTCTCTATCGAATAAAATCGAATTTTTAAAATAAAAGGCCAGAGTCTCCTCTACTTGCCTATAGAGAGGTTATGAGTCTAAGGCATAAAATTATCCTATTAGGGTTTCTTCTTTCCAGTTTTGCTTTTCGCGCAAATTCTTCGATAACTTGCGATGGAGGAGTATGTGATGGGATTCCTCTTGACTCTAATCTCGAAGTCAGCTTTCCGATTGGAACTAATCATCGAGTCTTTGAGGGGAGTTATTCTTTTAAAAGCGAAATTGATCTCAATCTAAGCGTTATAAATTCGGCCAATCAAATTGACACCTTGGTAAATCTAACTCCAAATTATTTATCAGATGATGCTCAACTAACGAAATGTTTAAATGCGGGCGGGTATGTTTTCTCCCCTCAATATTGTTTCGGGATTACCGTCTACAATGAAGGCATTTCTATATCGGGGGATAATTCTTATCCTTCGGATCTAGGCAATAATCGCTACAACTCAGGGGTTACTAATATTTTGGCCCCTATGATAAAAAATATGGATTTTAACTTAAATGGGGTAAATGGGGCCGACGGAACGGACGTCAGTGAATTGTGCGCTCAGAGTTTTTTATCTGGAGACTTAGGGGCAGAGGCCAGGGATTACTTTGTGGCCAAATACGGCCCAGAGGGGAAAAGATGCCAGAAGGAAGACTCTCAATGGTTATCAAGAGGTTTCGTGTGTAATGCAGACGAAGAAGCGACTGAAGGAGTTGTTGATATTCAAAGATATTCTAGAAAGCAAATCTGCCAAGGCGGTTATCGAATTACAGCTTGCCTAGAAAGAAGAAAAACTATTAATTGTAAAACCGATATTGCTTCAGGTAGATGCTGTTCTCGATCTCTAGATACATGGGCAGATACATCCCAAAGTATTTATCCCGAGTTTCAAGATCAATTCGGTTCTTGGCAATGTGATTCCTCTCTATGTGATAACCCTTTTTCCACTGGTTCTTCGGGGCTTTCTATTATGTATCAAGCCCAAATCTCAGAAGCAGAATTCAACGCTAGTGATCCGACCATGGTTTGTTCTGATTTTGCCCCCAGTCAGTTTAAGGCCCCAACTTCGATAACTATAACTCCTGATTATACCCAAGAATACAACCGGGTCTATTACACTTATCAAGATCTCCTTAAGTCGGTAGATAGAACTTCTTCACAATATTGGTTTAAAAACCATATCATGGCACATTCATTCTCTAATATTATTAATCTGGACTACCCCAATATTGTAAGAGTTCCTCAGCTCTCTTTGAATGAAGACGCAAAATGGGTCGATTTCTATGCCGACTACAGTATTTTACCCAGTAATTTGCGATTTAAAATAGGGACAGGGGCTTCTTCGGGCAAGAGGATTCAAGTTATAAAAACTGGAGACTCCCAAAACTATCAAGAGCCAATCCAATGGGGAACGGGGGGCATGTTAAATACCTGTTATGTTATTTATAACCCAGATAAAGCTGTGGGGCGTCTCAGGGTGATATGTGGGGTAGAGACGGGCAAGGTTAGGCGTGTGTCTATTTTTCTATACACCGAAGGGGGATACTCTTCAGATGAACTAGTTTTTCATATTGATGGCTCTCGGGCCTTTGGGACTTTTTATATCCCAAGCTATAATTCGGCTTACGGAGTGAATCAGACGGTTCCTCCTATAAACGAGTCCGCAATGAGTAACGGATACAATAAGAGAGACCTTAGGTCGACAACTGGTTACACTCTAGGTGATAATTGTCCTTTATCAATTGAAAAATCATCTTTTACAAAATCAGAGCTCAAAAATATCAAATACCTCCCATCTCAAGACGTATTAGATATACCTGCAAACTGTTATACTTCACTTCACGGCTATGGGGTTTTTGACTTAACTAAAATACCTGATTATCACAAAATAAAAGTCGTTAAGTCCATTGCTGATTCTCAACACCAGTGCCCTGCGGGGTCATCTCTAGAGGGGAATCTGTGCACTGCCGACATATATATTTATCTTGATACCAAGCAGCCGATTTCTAGCTCAAGGGGAAGAAGTTACGATGCGATCTCGCCAGGCGGTATTACTTACCCTCAGTCTTGTAATGCACAGTATGTTTATGAAAAAAATAATATTATTCAGCTTAGCAATGGTGCCCAGTGTGGTGGTTTAGTAAAATCTTTTAAAGACGATTACGGTGTGGACATTATATCCCCGGCCTCTGCTATTTTAGATGCCAATACCCAAAAATGTTACGAGCCCAAAGCTACAATGATCTACGAAGGCTATGACTGCGGTTTCTATATTGATCAATCTCACTGTGAATTTGGTTATTGTTCTTCTGACTCCGTTTCGCCAGAATTTCAAGATTTCTATAGTTACTACTTTAGGGGCGATCCAAATTCTTTAGACTCCAGTTCGCACTATACTAAAGGAGGGTCGGCTGCCCCTTATGTTTTTCCCAGACGTTTTGATATCACTAAAGTCGCAACTATCAAGGATTCCGGCAATAATGAAAGGGGGAAGATGTTTTTTCAACCCCTACCATCGTCTTGGAGTAGTAATACTTTGGCCAATCCTTCAGATTTCATTAAATTTAAAGAGGGAAGTTCTCTCCCCATCCGAAATCAACCAATAATTAATAATCCTCCAGAGCCATTGATTTCTCTTAGTGTCCAAAGCTATTTTGTAAAATATTCAGTTAAAATAAATTTTGCTCTCGCTAATGCGGGAAATATTGACCATGTGGAGATATGTACTCAACTGAAAAATAATCCCACCTGTACAGACCAAACCTATATTACCATCGCCAATGGACAATTCGTAGGCGTCAGCTCTCTCGTAGAGGGCGTATACACTGTAATGGGCCGGGCCGTTGATGCTAACGGGAAATATTCTCCTTTGTCCTTTTCAGAGTTCGTGATCGACAGGTCTCCTCCGCCTGAACCTCTAGTTGACATCAGTATCGATCACTTTTGGATAAATGGAAGATTTCATATTAATTTTACCCTACCTCCCAGCGGGGGAGTATCGAAGGTTCAGATCTGTATTCATCTAAAAGATATGAGTTCTTGTTCTCAAGCAGGCAAGGGGTTTTTCCCCATTACTAACGGGCAGGAGTTTGATTCTTCTGCTTTGGCAGAGGGGGAATACACTATTGATGCCGTGACAACAAGCTCTGGGCCTTGGTATCAAAGTTCCGTTATAAAGTCAGCCTCATTCGTTGTGGATAGAACACCGCCCGTCATAAGCAGATTGTCTTTAAATGGTCTTCCTTTAGCGGCACCCGTAAGCAGTTTAGAAGCATTTGTGGAAGGTTCTGACGCAAGTTTAATGATCACTCCTATGAATACCCAAAATATCAGTCATCACAGCTTAAATCTTAGCTACTTCATATCCACATCTCCAAACCCGAACGTCACGACTGGATCAATATTTGGCAGTGGTGGGGGTGATTTCCCTTTGTCGACAACGCCGTTTTCTCTTTTATCCCAAATCCTCCTCCCCCTAAATTTAAGCCAGGGGAGCTACTATATGTTCGTAAATCTTACCGATATATCGGGAAATAAATCTGCAACAAAAACGTTGAATTTTCAAATCCAATAATCAAAAAGGAGATATCTATGATGTTAAAGACGAGTCGATGGTGGAGTTTTCTAACACTCAACCTTTTAAATTGGGTATTCCCGCCTTCTATTAAATTTGATAGAGGTCGTATTGTTAAGAAAAAGACCGAGAGTCTGATATTCTTTTGGGACAAGAGGACCGAGACCTTATTTGTAAAAGATATAACCAACTTTGATATTGATACTGGGATTATTTGGGATACTCTTACTATTGATACTAGAGGTGGGCAAGGGATCCTCAAAATTAAAGGAATTCCTAAAGGATTAGTCTTTAAGTTCCAAGACGTCTATTTAAAAATGCGGGCCTACTCTTGATACTAAGAATTCACGTGTTTCTCTCAATGGTTCGGGCCATCTTCAGTTTGTAATTGAAAAGATTCTTTTACGCCTTCCGGTCTCAAGATAGTAACCATCCAGGGACAATTACCTGAAGATTGATGCCTTTCGACAAAAGCTATCGCAATATTGCCTTCTTTAATGCTGCCTTCTCCAAACTGTTCTTTCCAATGATTGATTGAAGATAGGCCTGATCCGCAATACTTCTCCGCTAACACTTCTTTTGTCTCTAAATTAAAAGCATAAGCGAATAGGCCGCCTCCGTCATCGATGGCGAACTTTGGCTTCTTTGTAGTGAATACTATATCCATTGGAATACTACGGTATCCGTTTTTCCTAAAACTTAACACAAAACGTCCAAAGGCCTCACCAAACTTCTCAAATAATTCTTTTTTTGTTTTAATCATTTTTAGCTCCGAGTGGATTAAAGATTTTTCATTAACCATGATCAAATCAATCTTGAATGTGATATTCTAATATTTCCCCATCGAAGGTTTCGATATAAAACCCATAATCCGTTAAATTCGAGGCCTTCAAGTCCGGGCCAAAGGACACTTCTTGCTCTCCCTTGTCATCAATATATTTAAAAAGATAATCTTTTGAGCGAAAAATAACCGTTCCTACTTGAGTTCTGGAATATTTTGGACAGAACCAATAATAAGTTTTGTAGGACACTTTCAATTCTTCATGATCCACATGAAAGTCCTCTGGCGAAAAATCACTTAACCTTTTTTTTAAATTTTCTTTAATGAAATCAACGTGCTCTTCAAAAGAATCGCGACACCATTTGCCTTTGTAGACTCTTTTGGCTTGAATTTGTTTTTTGGCCCTTAAGGACTTTAGAGTTCTCATTAAAATTCTCCTTTTTTAAACTGAGATATCTAACTTAATGGGAGGATGACCTTTATAGCCGGTGATCTCGAAGTCATCGAACTTGTAATCCCAAAGATTAGCTCTTTTTGTATTGATATTTAATTTTGCCATCGGGAGGGGCTCCCTTTTGAGTAATTCACCAGTAATTTTGTCATTAATAAAGTTATGGTAGATATGTACATCTCCAAAAGTATGGATAAATTCACCAACTTCGAGATCACAGTGATGGGCCAATAGTTCTAATAATAGGATAGAGGTTAGTGCATTGTAATTACCGGCAGTGATAAGATCCGAACTTCTGGAATATAATTGGAGAGAAAGCTTCCCTTTTGCGACGTAGAATTGATACATTGTGTGGCAAGGGGGTAATACCATCTTACCCGCTCGAATATTATCTTCGTGGCTTAGTGACTCATCTGGGAGATACCCGACATTCCACCCATTTATGATAATTCTTCTGGAGTTTGGATTATTTTTAATTTGATCAACGACCTGGGCAACCTGATCGATTCCGACCCCGTCTGGCCCGATCCAATTTCTCCATTGCGCCCCGTAGACAGGACCTAATTTTTTTTCGGGATCATCTTTAATCGTCCAAAGATCCCATATCTTTATTCCATTGTCATTGAGATATCTAGTGTTATCTGCTCCGCTTAAAAACCAAATGAGTTCGTGTACAGCTATTCTGGGGTAGTGTTTTCTAAGTGTGTCTACCGGAAACCCGAGAGAGGGATTGTATTTCAGTTGTTGGCCAAAGAGAGATCTCGTCCCCGTCCCCGTTCGATCACCTCGATCAACCCCATTTTCAAGTATATTTTTAATTAGTTTCTGGTAATCATTCATAATTATCCTCTGGGCTTTCTATCGAATTTTTTAAAAAAATGACTAGCCTAAACCAGGTTGCCTGATTTCTTCTTTCGCGAATGGAACAAGATGGAATAAGCGTGCCCCAAGCATATAGGAATAATAAAGAGGGCAAAAACACCTTCTCTAACCATATCTGGGTAATAGACTATCTCTAAAAAATACTGAGAAAAAACCTGAGTCCCCTTAATTGCCACAATAATATGGAAGATAAGAGAAAATATCGTCATCCGAGGGGGTAGGGCACTCAGTAGATCTGTATTTTTACGCCTAAAAACGTGGACAATTGGAAGGGTACTAAGAGCTGCAAAAACTACGAGATTGATAATAGGTCCGGCCATAGAGGGGTCTACCCCAGCTAGTTCGCCGATAAGTACTGAGGTCATAAATGCGATTAGCAAATAGGCCAGATAATATCGAAAATGGTTCATTCTTCTTCTCCTTTAGTATGTCACATTCCTTAGACCTTTGAGTAACTGGAACGTCTATAGGTCATCTCAAAACTCTCTTTCCTGAGGTATCTTGCGTTTTCTGTTGTAGGTCTTTTTGGATGGAATGACTTTAGTTGGGTTAATGGGGGCCCTAGGTGAACTTCTTTTCACTTTAAAATAGTAATTGAGGCATTCAGGGCACCGGTTTTTGGGGATCTTTCGGCCTTTAAATTTTGGATGTTTTTTACATTTATTCATGGTGTATCTATCGAAGGATTCTCGATAATCTCGGGATTTTAAAAAAACCTATAGAAAGTTCCAGCAATCAACTTTAGTTAGGGAGAATCATGGGAGCTAACCAGAAATTAAAAAAAATAATTTGCTTGCACGCGGGGCCCGGCGCAGGCAAATCTACTTTGTGTGCCGGACTATATTATCATTTAAAAATGTTGAATTTTAACTGTGAAATGAATCGCGAATATATTAAAGATTGGGTCTGGGAAGGCAGGGATATTCGCCCAGGAGACCAAACCTATTTTTTCTCAAAACAATCAAGAAGAGAGCGTATCTATATTGAGCAGGGGTTGGATTTCATTATTACCGATTCTCCGTTAATTCTTAATTATTTCTACGGTCAAAAGTACGATACCTACGAACAAAAATACAACACTATACCTAAGATGCTCAAAAATCATCATAGCTTTTGTAAAGACCACGGCTATAAGACCGAACATTTTTTCATTGAAAGAACTAAAGCCTACAACCCTGCGGGTAGGCTCCAGACAAAGGAAGAATCTATCCTCTACGACGAAGAAGTAAAGCGGCTACTGGAGCGATTCAAAATCAACTATCACTGCATTCAGTCCGGAAAATCATCAGTAAAAGAAATTTTGCAGATATTGGATGTGTCTTAGCTCTGGTATTTATCGCCTATAGATAGGTCATGAAAACTACAAATAAAATATTATGCCTTCTACTTTTCTCAACCCTATACTCTTGTGGCGGGGGTGGAAACGGGGGCGGTAGCGGTTCTCAGGGGCCATCTCAAGATACTACGACACCAGGGGGTTTGGGTGTTAATGATGGAAGAATAGGTATCCCAAAAATTTCACAAGAAAATCTAAGTTATGGTGTTGTGAAGCTTGAAAAAAACCCAGTACTCCAGGATTCTTTTATTGAAAATAAGCCCAATCAAGATGCTTTTTTAGGGAACTATCTAGGGGAAGGCGCAATGGCGGCGGGGCTTATATCTTATCATCAAGAAAAACGACATAGAAAATTAATGAGGTTAGAGAATATCAATCTTAAACTTACCAACAAAGGCGAGATAGAAGGGCGAGCTGTGCTTGAATACTTTAAAGGGGCCCGTGGTAAGAATAGTTTTATTATTCGAGAGTCCGAATATAAAAGCTGCAATATTATTTATAGTGACGAAAATGAAGTAGATGCATTAGTTCCCGCTGCGACGACAAAGGAGGTGCCTATTGCTGGGAGTAGGAGTAGTGGAAGTAGCAGTGGTGGAAACAGCAGTAGTGGAAACAGCAGTAGTGGAAACAGTAGTAGTGGGAGTAGTTCAACCCAAGACACCAAACCGAAAACTAAAAAGGTTACAACCCCTAGTTTTTGTTATGTATCTATAATCCCAGTTAGAAATTTTGTAACTTACCAACAGATTAATGATTCGCAAGGGGATACCAACAATATAGTAAATCCTTTTCGATCTGGGGCCACCATCAAATACAGTTCTAGTCTTATTATCCAATCGTCTGACATCGAAAGATTCTATCATAAGCAATCGGCCGACACGACTATACCTTACGAAATATCTCTTAATACAATCACTAGAGATAATTATTCTACCAGGGGAGAGATCGAAAAATACAGACTTAATTACAATAGCTCTGTGAGTGGTAAAACCGCCGTATATACTTCTCATTGGAACCTTTATAACAATATATATTTTTCTATAGTTCGAGTATCTAACTCCGGTTCCCAAGATATTCCGACCCGAGATATCAAAGGGACACCTTATGCTATAAACCAGAGTATTAATCAATCACCGAGAATATTGGCCTCCACTGTAGACTGGGAACAAAATAATCTAACTCCGGCACAGAATGTTTTTTTTCATAAGTTGCTTGCACAAGAAACGATGGAGATGTCCTACGGCCCAACCTTTACTTATCCGATCTCCAATTTTCGCCCGTATGGGGGGATTGTCGCACCTAACGAGGTATTTAATAATAGCTGTTCCCTTAAGGGGAAAATACTTAAACCTGGGGAAGATTGCCTGATCTTTTTTTTATTCGAGCTACAGCCTGAAGTTGATCAACGAGTAACCTTTTTGCCTGTTGTTGATTTTAAATTAAATCAAAATGACGTTTTTGTAAAAGCTAACTTTTACAAAAGTGGGGATATTAAAGCAAACCCCGTTAGTTTATCTAGCTCATTAAGCGGTGAAGATAGGACTCTTTCTTCTAACCCCTCGGGGATTGATAGAAACAAAGTAAGAGTGGATATTGCTTGCCTTTTTTGCGATCAGAGTAATAGCAACTATCCCATGAACTTCCCCGTTAACGCTAACGAGCTTTCTCTTTCTTGGTCGGAACTTGAAGCTTATAATGGATTAGTCCCTGCCTTGTTTGAGCAATACTCTGGGCTATTAGGCGGAGTGGAAGAACACCAAATAGAAAGGAGCTTTAAAGTGTCTTTGAATTACTTGGATTCGGATTTGAATACAATTATTTCTAAAAAAACTTCAGTGAATACCAATCCTGGCTTATCTAGCTCAAAAAGGGCAGATTTAGACAACTCTATGTTTCTTCATCAATATATAAGCACAGATATTCAAACCCCAAAATATGCTGCCCTGAGACTGATTTTGCCTGACGTGGCCAGTAGAGGAAACATTAAATACCTTCTGGTTCGTCCCGACTCTAGTGCAAAAACTATTTTTGACGGCTCAAGCAATACTCATCTTGAAAATCCCAGCTCATTTCAGTCGCTACTTAAATTTAATAGAAGCTTTCTGATTGAGGTGCACTAATCAACCTCTTTTTCCTCAGAAGTGTATCCTTGGCGAATAAGTCTCAGCATAAAAACGGTTAGTATCTCATTTTCAAGTATTTGTCGCCGAGGAGTATGATCCCAATCTGAAACAATATGGGATATCTCATGAGCAAAATTAGCAAGAACTTCTATCTTGCTAAACTCACAGGACATTCTTTTTTTATCGCGAGGCTTTTTCCCCCATTTTGACAATTCCCACAAATCAGTTCTTAGCGAGATAATATAATCCAGATCATTAGATGTTGAGCATTGGCCCCAAGATCGATGAAGATTTTTACTTGAGAAAGGCGTGTGGTAAACCTTCAAAATAGATTTATCCGGAGGAAGGAGGTATTCTACATCTTTTAAAAATAGCCTAAGCCAACGCAACTTTGGAGAAAAATATGTTGTTTTTTTATGTTTTGACACATAGCTATCTATAGAAAAAAAGATTAATGTTCATTCAAAATGAGTTTTACCCCAAAATGTTTAAAAGACACCTTTTTAAACAATTCCGCTAAGTCTTTGGAATGATTCTCGGGGACGAGATAGGCGTCATGGATGGGGATCATAGGTATTTTATATTTAAAACAATCTTTTAACATATCCAGACAGAGCTCGCTTTCGCTGTGTTGGATATTTAGAGACATTTTTTTAAACAGGAGATGCCTCATATATTTTAACTGATGAAAAATATCTAAAACAATGGCATTTGATATTTTTAAAGATTCTCGTCTGATCTCAATAATTTTATTTTTACTAATCCCGTGGGCCCAATCTTCTGAAAACCTGATCTCTTCTGATAACACCCATACGGCAGCATTAAAACTGCTGCAATTAGTCATAACTAAAGAGGCCATTTTGTAGAGTCTTTTAAGATAAACCAAGCTTTTAGGGACTACGATTTTTTTATATTTAATTTTGTGTAAAGCACAGATAATCTGAAGTTGGCAAGATTCAATATCCCATTCAACGAGCCTCTTGTTCCCAACTGCCAGGTGTTTTCTCTCCTTCTTTTTTAGAGATTGTATCTTATGAAAAAATCTTCCTCCTAGCGATGATTTTGTATTGAATACTCTAAATATGCTAATTTGGATATTATTTGTATCTCTGAAAGATACTCCGGAGTCGTTGATATATCGGGAATATTTCTTTAGAAAGTTATTTTGTTTTTTAAATTTTGAGCTTTTTAACTTAAAACGTTCTTCCCCCCTTTTAACAAAGATAGAGTGCCCAATTTTAAAGGGTCCAAGCAAAGAGAAAAATTCTCTGCCCAATTTTGTCATAGAATACACATTGGGGTAACTCTCGCCCCACCAGGAATAGCCCTTAGTTTTTGTAATATATTTTTTAGAAATAAACTCTTTTAAAACTTTATTAAAGCTATAGGCCGTTATCCCTTGTATTGATTTTGGGTGTTTGTAAAAGTCAGTATGAGTGGGTATCCTTAGTAGGGATTTTTGGCGGAAGTCTTCGCCCTGTAAAAAATTTGCCGCAATGATTCCTTGAATAGTTTCAATCCGACCATGCGGCCGATAGCTGCCGATGGCCAGGTCTATAACTTTAGCGTTTCTACTTTTATTGTGAGCACTCATATAATCATCTTAACCCTTAGTTTTCAACAAAGTCAGAAAGTATTTCTGCCTATAATTACAAAGCAACGATTTGTTTATCTATAGCTAAAATTGTTCTATCGTTTTGTATTTCCGATCGTTTTGCGAACGTTTTTTACTTGATTAAGTATTTCAAATTGTTAAGATCGCCGATTTATCAGCCCCTTAGATGATCTTTTAAAAAATTGTTAATGTATAATAGATTTGAGGAGATTTTATGAAACAGATTGAAGCGGGCTATGATCTTAATTTTGATGAAGCAATAAAAACAATGGGTCATTACAATCACGAAAAAATAAAGTTGATCATTTCCCAGATGAAAAGCAACCCTAGCAATTATGTTAAATTTAAAAACGACCTGTCTTATCTTTTGATGGTAGACAAACAATTTTTCAAAGATTCTCATCCTATAGGCCATTCCCAAATAATAGACAAATGGATTACAGATCTAAAAATAGACGACATACTTCGAGACCTTCCTCTTAGAGATCGAAAAGAAATCCTGTGTATGAGCGATTATTACTCTGATCTGTGGGAAGAAGCCGTGGCTGCGATTGCCTAATTTTTTGTCGTCCACTCCAACCTATTAGGATGACAAGAGAAGCCATATTGATTTTCGGTAAAGACCATTTGCATCTATCCTGGCACTGAAGTCCCGAGTTTACACAAATTCATGAGAAATTTTCTATAGATACACTGACTCCTTAATAAGAGTTTTAAAAGTCAATATTATTTACTGCGAGAGAGTTATGCAAATTTTACCAATAAGTAACGAAGAAATTGTTAGCGTGGGGGAAAGATCCATTAATTACTTCAATGACTTCAACCTCACTATATCAAACAATACTGGAATTTTTCACTTTGAGTCGGGTCTGGATTTCATAGACACTCACCTTATGAATGATTGGCTCGACAGTTGGTCATCCTTTAGGGGACAGATTGACGAGCACTTGTCTCGCCTAGCAATGGAGAGGCTCCGTACCGAAGCTCCCAATCAATTTAATAAAACATCTAAAGTTGAAGTTATTCTCAGCAACCCCGAACTTAAACATATTTTTTTAAAAACAAAAAAGGAAATCCTTAGTCTTATGGGTGGAGTTTCCTCTACTTATTATTTGGTGCCCAAATCCGAAAACAAAAAAATCACCAAATCAGTCTATTACGTTGTTAAAATTGGCCAATTTAAATCAAATATTGCGAATATTTCTGAGGAAGGGACGTCTTGTTCTTTCAATGATTTATTATCCAAAATTTTTAAAAACTTTTAAAAA
>Ga0114934_10000646_pt1 | contig 22208 bp, 14 predicted proteins | sample 4SBtaG_2_FD_99695 | JGI IMG/M metagenome (GOLD analysis project Ga0114934, IMG submission 99695) | Deep subsurface microbial communities from Kolumbo volcano to uncover new lineages of life (NeLLi) - 4SBTROV10_white metaG | ecosystem: Environmental > Aquatic > Marine > Volcanic ...
ACAATACCATTAAAAGAAACATTGAAAATTTTCAGAATACTGGTACGCCCCGTTAAATTGATGTTAGACCAGTTCATAGAGTCGGCCGCTAAGTTGTAAAAACTGCTGATATTAAAACTCTGCAGCAATGGAATTTTTATAAAAGTTTCTGAGGTGTCCCCGCCCTGACGGGCTTTCATCTCTAGGCTATTGCCAAGAGAAAATTTTAAACTCCCAAATTTTCCCGTTGGCGGTGCGCCATAAATAGCATCGTTACCAAAAATTGAATAATATTGTTCATTCGTATCGTTAGGAACAGGCAAATAATAACCATATTTTGATTTACTGTAATCCGGACGGTAATTAAATGATACACTTGGCGTCATCAAATGGCGAATAGCTTTAATTTTTGGATTTTTCCCAAGAAACTGATAGAAACCGTAAATTTTTGTTGTTAAAGGAATATTGATGGTATAATCACCGGAACGGACAAATCCACGAATGGTGTCACTGACAATTTGAGCAGGCAATGTATCACCACTATTAATGATGGTGTCTTGCCATCGTTCCCGTATTGATTTAAAATACCATCGTTCAGTATAGTTGAGCGAAGGATTCAAGTTAATGTGTTTTAAAAATGAAAAATTTGCACTTACAGGAATAGAATGCTTTATACCGTTCTTGTAATTTTCAAATTTCGACATAGGCGAAAAATCATCTTGTTTAAATTTTATCGTATTTTTCATATTGGAGGTGTAAGTCATACCAATTTTTTCATAAAATCGCGGTTTCCCTATTCGTTTTTTTCGTTTAAATGGATAAATCCTTCGCATATTAAGGTTTAGCTCAGGTACACTCAGGGTTATAGAGCTATCTGTATTGTTCTGCGAATGCCGGAGATTGGTTGAGAAATTAAATGGTGTTCCCCCGAATCGTTTGGTATAAGCAATATTTGACTGTGCCGTATTTTGCATCCGTTGATTAAAATTAGTACTGACATATTTGCTGTAACTGCTTGAGACTAAATTAACATTGGCACGGAAACTACTGTTAGGCCGGGCTTTACTATCTTGCGAATGAACCCATAGCAAACGGTAAGAGTTTTGATTTTGATAGTTGGGCAATCCTTTTTCGGAAACAATAATTTTGGAATAATCAAAATTTAACTTGCCGGAAAATTTGTATCGCTTTTTATAATTGGTGGCATAATGCGTTCCCCATGACCCAAGCGAATATATATCGGCAGTAATTTTGGCATCAAAATAATCATTGATCGCAAAGTAATATCCCCCATTGCGGAGAAAAAATCCACGATTGGTTTCTTCACCGTATTCAGGAATTATTACACCTGACGAATGACCTTTTTTGTTGGGAAAAAAACCAAATGGAATCGCCAATGGCAAAGGAATATCTTCAACAACGAGATAGGCAGGACCGGAAACAATCTTGTCGTTAGGAATAACCTTGGCTTTTGTTAGTTTAATATAAAAATCAGGATGTTCTTTGTCGCAAGTTGTGTATTCCCCGTTTTTGAGACATACAATACCATTTGGTAATTTTTTAGTCCTGTTACTTATCAGATAACCCTCTCCCTGTTTTGTTTTTACTTGCTTAATGATACCTTTCTTTGTCTTAAAGTTATAGGTAATTTCTTTGGCATCAAATTCGTCATCTGTTTGTTTAAAGTGAGGATTCCCTTGTAAGGTTCCTGAACTATCTGGAAGCCCTTTAGCAAAAACAGTATTATTATCAAAATTAATTTCTATATAGTTGGCTACAAGTTCAATATCTTTATAGTTCACTTGGGCATTCCCATATAAATAAATTTTATGTTTGGTCAAATCAATTAAAGTAGAATCCTGTGCATGATAATCTACAGGGGCATCTACAGCATTTTTTTCTTTTACGAGTGCCGCCGCTGATGTATCGGGTTTGAGTGAATCATTAGTGGCTATTTGTGCGGTATCAATAACCAAAGAATCAATTGAAGGGATGGTATCTGTGTAAAAAAAACAGGAATGCATTGAATTTGGAATGTTTTCTGCATATAAAGAAACTATTGCACCAAAAAATAAAATAAAAAAATATGTTAGATATTTTATATTCAACTGTAAGAAATACTATTTTTGCAATAAATCAAGTTAATAAATTGTGGCTCAAAACTACAAAAAAAAGGGCAGTCAAAAGATTTGAAATGAAATTACCTTATAACATAAAAAAATCATTCATTGTTATTATCCCATTTTTCTTATCGTTTTTATTAATTCATACTAACGCTATTTCTCAGAATGAATTGTATCAAGTCAACACCATTGTCATTGATCCAGGTCATGGCGGAAAAGATCCGGGCGCAATGTCTCAATATGGCAAAGAAAAAGATGTAGTACTTGCCATAGGATTGAAACTAAAAAAATATATTGAAGACAGCTTACCGGATGTAAATGTAATTATGACCCGCACCAAAGATGTATTTATTGAGTTATATCAAAGGGCTAGGATTGCAAACAAAAATAAAGCTGATTTATTCATCTCTATTCATGCTAATTCTAATGAAAGCAGCTCACCCCGTGGTTCGGAAACTTATGTGATGGGACTTTATAAAACCAAAGCTAATCTAGCAGTAGCTAAAAAAGAAAATCAGGTCATATTACAAGAAGCTAATTATCAACAACAATATGATGGCTTTGATCCGAATTCTCCTGAAGGCAACATCATATTTTCATTATACCAAAATGCTTTTTTGGACCAAAGTCTGCAAATGGCAAATTTGATTCAAAAGCACTTTCATGAGAATCCTAAATTAGTGGACAGAGGTGTTAAACAAGCCGGTTTTTTAGTACTCTGGAAAACAACAATGCCCAGTCTTTTGGTAGAAACCGGATTTATCAGTAACGAAACAGATGGGAAATATTTAACTTCATCAAATGGTCAAGACAGTATTGCTTTAGCTATCTTTCAGGCATTTAAAGAATACAAGCAAAAAATGGAAGCACAAGCAACTGTTAATAATAATGTAATACCAAAAGAAAAACCTGATTTTAATAAGGGGCTCATTTATAGCATTCAAATACTTACAACAAAAAAAATTATACCTTTGCAATCGAAAAATTTTAATGAATTTTCTGATGTGTATCGAAAAACCGGAGGCATATGGAATAAATATTATATTGGTGCCGAATCGAATTTTGAAACAATCTCAGAGAAATTAAAGGAAGTAAAAAAATATTACAAAGATGCCTTTATAGTTGCTTTCAACGACGGAAAGAAAATATCAGTAAAAGAAGCAAAAAAAATAGAAAAAAAGTAACATAGCATGAAATCAAAAATTATCATAGGCAGTGTTTTTATTGTCGCAATTACTATCTTAATTATAGGTATAAATTATCTTAAAGGTATCGATTTTTTCAATCCCAACAATACTTTTTATGCCGTTTACCCCAATGTTAGTGGATTAAAAGTTTCAAACAGTGTAACCATTAATGGCTATAAAGTGGGACAAGTTAAAGAAATCAAGTTAAATCCTGATTTTTCAGGTGTTTTAGTTGCTTTTTCTATAGAAAAAGATTTTATTATCCCGGACTCTACAATTGCTGAAATTTATAGCTCAGATATTATGGGGACAAAAGCCGTTAAATTTATTTTATCGAATTCTAAAGACACACTTTCGAATGGTGACACATTACTTTCCAGCACCGAAAAAGATTTAAAAGAACAAGTAAACGCTGAGCTATTACCGCTAAAGCGAAAAACAGAAGATCTGATATCTTCTTTTGACTCTGCATTGGCAATCATTCAAAATGTATTTAATGAGAAAACGCGTGAAAACTTATCACTTTCTTTTGAGAGCATAAAAAAAACCGTAAAATATTTGGAAGAAACATCATTGACTGTTGACACCCTGATGACAACTCAAAAAGGGAAACTGTCACGCATCTTCTCAAATATTGAATCCATCTCTGCTAACTTAAAAAATAATAATAAGCAGTTATCCAACATCATAAACAATTTCTCTGCTGTTTCTGACACACTTGCTCGCGTCCAATTTGTTACTGTAATGGAAAAAGCACAAAAAACATTGGAGCAAACAAACCAAATAGTTGAGAAAATTAATAGCGGACAAGGTTCTCTTGGGATGCTAGTCAATAACGATACGCTATATAATCATTTGGAAGAATCTGCTAAAGACTTGGATTATTTATTGGAAGATATTCAGCAAAACCCAAAACGGTATCTGCACTTTTCAGTATTCGATTTCGGTAAAACTGTTATCAAAAAAGAAAAATAAACAACTATTTCTTTTGTTATTTTCTCGTAATTATTGATACCTCCTGTTATTTGTAGTTATTAAAAATATCTTATACCGAATTGCTATAAAGTTGCTTAAAATATTTCACTTATTTTTTATTTTAACCCGCATTATTCACAGTAATATTTTTTTAAGAAAATTTGATAATACCGAACTACTATCAAGTTAATAGCGATTTTGTATTACACCTGTTTGGGCAAGATAAAGAATTTTGGATTTCTTAAACCTTCCACATTATTATCTTCAATAATTGAAGGAATAACTATTTCTTTATCACTTGCTGTTTCACCTGAAACTAAAACTATCACATTGTTTTCAAAATCAAATTTTTCAGCATCGGATGAAAAAAGAATGGTGCCTTTTTTTAGCCAGCGTTGGAATGCTTTTGAAGGCCAAGCACTATATGGTTCTTTATGACGTAGTAAATTTTCAGTAATTTTTATGGCAGCAAATTTCCAAAACCGTTCGTATAATTTATCTGACTCGTTCAATATTTCTTTTAATCCTGCGGCAGATATCGATAAGGCAGTTACTGGCGATTCAACTTTAACAGTCATGGTACAATTGCTATTCGTGAGGGCTGCAATGTCACCAATAACACTGCCTTGACCAATAATATTAATTAGCTCACCACCAGCACTCACTTGTGCTGTCCCTCTGGTAATAATATAAACATCTTTTTCTTTTTCACCTTCTTTAACAATCTGTTCCCCAACTGAAAACAACTTTAATTTAAATTTATCTTTTAGTTTTACAGTCATTGTTAAATCGACATCATTTAACCATGTTATTTCTTGCATCATCTCAATAATATCAGGCACTTTTGCTTTAGGTGGTTTCAATAACAATTTTTTCATCCGCAGTTCTACACTATGGCGCATCCTTTGTGTTTCTCCGGAATCAATCCTTCCGTTTTTTTGTAAACGTTCAATAGTTTTCATCTCATAATTCAACAACGAACGAATGGCTTGACGGGTTGCAATAGCATCATATATTTCGGGATAGGTCTTTCTAAGATTTCTTATAAAAGTAAGCCCTTGAATTTTGTTCTCATTAATTTCACTTTCAATAATAGCAAGATTTTTTTCTCCGTCTTTATCGTCTGGTTCCAGACTTCTACCAATGCTCTCAACTAATTTTATCGCTTCTTCTTGAGCTTCCACAAAACCTCTGGCACAATCATAACTTACCGCCAATTTTTCAAAAAACCGATTACGCGTTATTCCCTTCAGCATTGGGAATGATTGCATCTTACCCAATAGCTTTGGGGTCTTCATCAAAAGCTCAAGATCTTTACGCTTTGAGAGAGAAACCAGTCCGCCATCATCCAGTATTTCATCAATACCATCAGAGAGAATCCTTACACTTACAGGTCCTAATAACCCCTCTTTAAACTGAGACCAATAACTACTTTTCTCTTTTTCAAGCACTCGTTTTCTCATCTCAGCAATAGAGTCAATTTCCACGCTTTCAATTTTTTCAAAATTAGCTTTTGATGGTAAATATTCTTTTACTGTACCCCAACTGGCATTATTAATAAAACGATCTTTTTTTAATCGTTCAATAGCATTTTCCGTACTTGTTCTCAGGTACTGATTTGCATTATGAATCATCATGGCTTTAGCAGGAGAAATTTTCGTCAACCCGAGTGCATTAACAATAAATTTTATGGTCGTAGCATTTATTAAAAGCGTGAGCGTAACAGTACCTGCCGTAATAAAGAAAAATTGATTTTTTATTTCGGGTAACAAAAATTTATCATCAACACCGAGAACTACCAGTGACAATGCTAAAGCAATAGCACCTCTCAAGGCACCATACCAAAGGATTATTGCCTCGCTTTTATTGATTCCATACCCTATTTTTCTCATAAAAGGATAAAAAATCATTATCATTATTCCTCTTATTATATGTAATCCAACATAAAAAATTCCTAATACTATAAAATCATTAGCCGTAAAATGTGTTCGTTGCGCAATGATAACACCTGCAATAATAAATATTAAGACATTAGCAATAAAGCCGGCCAACTCCCAAAACTCATGTAAAAAATGTTCTACCTCGGGGCTAATCCTTGTCCTGCCAACACCTGCCATTGCTAATCCAAGTGCAACCAATGCCAAGACACCGGACATGTGCATAAAATGTTCAGCCACAAAAAAGGCAAGATAGGCCGCAATAATAATTACACTTATTTCAACTAAAATATCATTAAATACGCGTTTCACCCAAGCAATCACAATGGCTGCAATAATAGTTCCGACTAGTAATCCACCAAATGAAACTCTAAAAAACTCTACCACGGCATTATTGTCAGCAGTAGCACCGGTAACTGTTGTAAAGAAAACCATAAAAAATACAATGGCGGTTCCATCATTTAATAATGACTCGCCTTCAATCAGAGTTCCTAATTTTTTACTTGCTCCCAGACCTTTTAATAAGGCAACTACTGCCACGGGATCAGTGGCACTAATAACAGAGCCGAACATTAATGCAACGGTCCACCCCCATGAAAATAAACCAATATTCCACACTTTCAATAAAATGGCTAATGCCCCACTAAGAAATAAAGCAACCATAATGCCCGGAACTGCCAAAATAACGGAATTAATTGCTGTTTTCTTAAATGTGTGCAAATCCATTCCAAAAGCAGCTTCAAAAATTAATATGGGTAAAAAGATAAATAAAATAGCATGAGGATTCATGTGAGCCGCCCATACTAAAGACGCTCCAAAAGCATCACCCCACCCATTGAAGAGCCCAAATCGATTGAGCAACCCGAGACCAATACCAATAATTAACAAAATAACGGTAAAAGGCAAAGGTATTTTTCTAAAGAAATGACGAACAGCGGCACCAATCAATAATGCAATAATGATAAAAAATAAAGGTTCCATTCCACCATGCTCTTCATGGTTTTCAGCACCCTCTTTATTGGGCTCAACCGGATTGTTTATCCGGTGTTGAGATTCGACAGTCACAATATTATCATCGTTATGTGTAGCGTTAGCTTCAGCAAAGACATTAGAATTAAATGAAAAAATTGTCAAAAATAAAACGAGCATAACCTGTTTTAACTTCATACCTTAAATTTTTTAAATTTTGCGTTAAAATATAAATATTTATTTTACAGACTAATATTTTTTTAGAGAAATGTCAGAAATAAAACAAAAAAAGCCACTTCCCTATGGAAGCAGCTTTTTTATCTTATGAGAAAAAACTATATTTTATTCTTTATCACCTTCAGGTTTTACAGCGTCCATAAAAATTCCACTTGATTTAAAACGCAATTTAAGATTTTCACCATCCTTCTGAACATCAACTGTATAACCAAGGCTATTCTTCTTGTTTTTTAAATATTCATCGACCTCAATTATTTTATAATCGGCATAAGTTGATTTTATTTTATCTTTTGAATTCTGAGGCAATTGAGAAATGTCTATTTTTTTCATTTCTATTTTTTTCTCAAATAACTGTTCTTGCACATAATAAGTACCCACACCGGCAAAAAAGCCAAAAGCAGCCAATAATGAAACGCGCTTCATATACCAAATAAAATCTATTTTCTCTAAGCCCATAGCCGCAACACCAGCCGCAGAACCAATAATTAAAATACTACCACCCGTACCGGCAGTATAAGCAATTAATTCCCAAAAAACACCATCCTGCATATATGCAACATGAAATGGATCTATCGCGTACATTCCCATTGAAGCAGCAACAAGCGGCACATTATCAACCACAGACGAAAGCAAACCAATAATAATACTAACAGGATATACACCTAACCCTTCGTCCTTCAATGTTTTTGCCAATAAATCCAAATGTCCTGCTGACTCTAATGCAGCAACTGCTGATAAAATACCAAGGAAAAAAAAGATGGTAGGTGTATCTACTCTGGAGAGAATACGGGTAACTTTTAACCGCTCTCTACCACCAATAACTTTATCACGATGCATAATTTCTGTAGTAATCCATAAGACACTCAATCCAAACAACATTCCAAGATAAGGCGGTAAATGAGTAACTGTTTTAAACACAGGAACAAATAATAAAGCAGAAACGCCCATAATTAACATTGTAATTTGTTGTTTTGGTGTAGTTGGTGCTTTATCTTCAACCTTAGAAGCATCCGGCCGCTCAATTGTGCCTTTCATTGAAAAGGATAAAACAATTAACGGAATAATCATTGTAAATAAACTCGGTACAATAAGTTTGGCAATAATATTACCGGCAGTAACCTGTTCCCCAATCCACAACATAATAGTTGTTACATCCCCGATAGGAGAAAAAGCACCACCTGCGTTAGCGGCAACTACCACCATGGCGGCAAAAAACCAACGCGTTTTTTGATCTCCAATGAGTTTCCTTAATAATGCTATAATTACAATTGTTGTGGTTAAGTTGTCTAAAACAGCAGACATAAAGAATGTAATAACACTAATTATCCATAGTAATTTTACTTTATTAGTTGTTTTTATCCTATCTGTGATAATACGGAATCCATCGTGTTGGTCAACAATCTCAACAATAGTCATGGCTCCCAAAAGGAAAAACAGAATAGTTGAAATATCTGCTAAATGTTCTAAGACATCATGATGAGTAATAAATTGTTTGACACCTTCAGTAGAAGTAGCCAAATCTGGATATTCTTCAACAAAATGTGCCCAAGCACGACTAAAATTTAAGGACAAGATTTCTGTCCCATTCAAAGCATAAACAGCCCAAAGAACTGTACCCATTAATAAAGCGGTCGCTGCCTTGTCAATCCTTAAAGGGTGTTCCAATGCAATAAAAGTGTAACCTACTATAAAGATTACAACCATAATTATAAAAGTAGTCATATCAATTTATTTTAAAATTTCAGTCGGCAAAAATAATGTGTAATTTGAATTGATATAATAAAAAGATGTTTTTTTAAACATCTATATATGTATATTTCTAAATTTAGATATTTAATACGAATTTTTCTTAAAAAATATACTTACGAACTAATGAAACAATTTCACTATATCGTTTCCGTTAGCAAATACCACTAGAGTTAGTAAAATAATTAGTCCGATAATTTGTGCCCGTTCCATAAACTTGTCACCGGGTTTTTTGCCGGTAATAATCTCATAGAGTAAAAACATAACATGCCCGCCATCAAGGGCAGGAATGGGTAATAAATTCAAGATAGCTAACATAATAGACAAAAAAGCTGTTAATCCCCAAAAGGACTGCCAATCCCAAACACCCGGGAAAATTTTGCCAATGGCAATAAAACCTCCAACAGATTTATAGGCACCCGTACTGGGACTAAAAATTAATTTCAATTGTTGTATATAACTCTTGCCAACTTCCACAGTTTTTCGAATGCCTGCCGGAATTGCGGCAAAAAACGAATAATTTATTGTCTTTAATTTTAGGAAATGACTAATATCATAGTCATTCGCTATTCCGATACGCCCTTCATTATTTACTTTTACAGGAATATCCAAAATCTTTCCATCACGGGAAACGGTTACCAAAATTTCTTTCCCTTTTTTATTTCTTATTGCAGCTATTACCTCATCGGAAAATCGTGTTTCTTCTCCATCAATTTTAATGATTTTATCATGGACTTTAAGGCCTGCAATGTCAGCAGGTTTCCCTTTTTCTACCATACCAATTACCCATGGTATTCGTACCGATAGAAAGCCCGGATCTTTCAGTAATTTAGGAATTATCGCTTTGTTTATGGGTATCTCTATCTTTTGTCCGTTTCGTTCTACCTCAATGGTTTTTGGGTTGTTTAGTAAAATGACTGCGGGAATTTTCTTAAAATTCTCAACCTCTTTATGATCTACTGATAAAATTTTATCACCGTTCCGTAATCCTAATTCTTGCCCCACCGAGTCCACAACAATACCATAAGTTACATTTTGTGTCGGCAAATAGCTTTCGCCCCATGCCCACAGCACCATAATATAAATAACAAAAGCCAAAAGTATGTTAACAAGGATACCACCCAACATTATAAGTAGTCGTTGTCCGGCGGGTTTAGACCGAAACTCCCAAGGTTGCGGCGGTTTTTTCATCTGTTCTTTATCCATTGACTCATCAATCATTCCTGAAATTTTCACATAGCCACCAAGCGGCAACCAACCAATACCGTATTCAGTTTCACCTTTTTTGAATTTAAAAAGCGAAAACCAAGGATCAAAAAACATATAAAATTTCTCTACCCGTGTTTTAAATAATTTGGCAAAGAAAAAATGTCCTGATTCGTGCAAAATAACAAGAATTGATAAACTTAAAAGTAATTGAGCTATTTTTATTAGAGTCTCCATTTAAAATTTCATTTGTTTAATAATCTGTTCAGTATGTTTTCGTGTTGCTATGTCGGCAGCAATAAGGTCCTCAAATTTTGGCTGGCGAATATACGAAACTTTTGTGATTGCCTTTTCCAAGGCATCGAAAATATCAGTAAATCGAATTTGTTCTTTCAAAAAGGCATCTACTGCAATTTCATTGGCAGCATTGAAAACACAAGGCATATTGCCACCTTTTTCCAAAACATGATAGGCTATCTTAATGCTTCGAAAAATTTCTTTGTCCGGTTTTTCAAACGATAATTGTGGATAATTGGTAAAATCAAAATCAGGCAAGTTATTGGGCAGTCGTTGTGGAAAGGATAGGGCATATTGGATAGGTATCCGCATATCGGGGATTCCCATTTGTGCCTTGATGCTTCCATCATAAAACTGAACCATTGAATGAATGACCGATTGCGGATGCACCACAATGTCAATCTTGTCGGCGGGAGTATCAAATAACCATCGTGCTTCAATAACTTCAAGCCCTTTGTTAACCATAGAGGCAGAATCAATGGTAATTTTATTACCCATTTCCCAATTAGGATGTTTTAGGGCATCAGCTTTTGTCTTTTTTTGTAACTGATCGAAAGTATTTCCTCTGAACGGACCGCCTGAAGCAGTCAGAATCAGTTTTTTTATTTTATTGGGATACTCGCCTACTAAACATTGAAATATAGCTGAATGTTCCGAATCAACCGGAATAAGCGGCACACCATATTGTTTTACCGCAGCCATCACTATCTCCCCTGCAACAACCAATGTTTCTTTATTTGCCAAACCAATGGACTTCCCTGCACGAATAGCATTTAACGTAGGCTCCAATCCGGCAAAACCTACAATTGCTGTCAACACAAAATCTATCTCTCCCGACTCTACTATGCGATTAATACTTTCCTTACCTGCAAAAACCTTAATAGGGACAGAAGCCAATGCATCTTTTACTTTTTCATACTGCGATTCATCACCAATAACAACCGTGCCGGGCTGAAATTCTTTTGCCTGTCGAATAAGTAAATCGGTATTTTTATGTGCTGTCAACACTTCTACACAATATTTATCGGTATGTTGTGATATTACATTTAATGCTTGTGTACCAATGGAACCGGTAGAGCCAAGAATCGCTATTTTTTTTGCTTCCATAGCTTATTTAAATGAAATATATTCTTCGGCATTCAGGGGTGTTCCATTTTGCCACAACTCAAAATGCAGGTGCGGACCGGTCGATAGTTCTCCGGTATTACCAATCGTTCCAATAGGTTGTCCTGCTTTTACCTTTTGCCCTTCTTTGACAACGATGTCCGATAAATGCTTGTAAGCCGTTATGATATTGGATTTATGCTGAATTTGAACAGAGTAACCCGTAGCTGCTGCCCACGAAGCATTAATAATTGTTCCATCAAGCACAGCTAAAACCAATTGACTTGGAGATGCAGCTATGTCAACGCCAAGATGATTTAAAGTAGGATTAAATTCGTTGGATACAACGCCTTTTACCGGTGGGAAAAAATTTAATTTATAAAGATTGGTCTGTACTTCTATTCCCGAATTTCCTGTTTTTACGGAAAACATTTCTTGTTCCTCAACCTCTTGTCTCAAAAGAGAATCCTCACGAGAAAGCACATTTTTAATTTGTGGAAATTTTGGATTTGAATCCCCAACCCCAATAATATCAGGATTATGATTATCTAATGAGTCGCCTTTTAATATTTTAGTAAGGTTTGAAATATATTGATTTTTTGTTTCCAATTCTCGTTGTATGGAATCTAACATCACATCATTCAGACGCATGGTCGTAATTATTTCTTTGGTAGGATAATCAGGAATAAAATATTTAATGGGCGAATACGAAATGATAAAAAAATCAAGAATAAATAAAACAATGAAAACAAAAACAATCAGCCACGCAATTTGAACTTTCGTGTAGCGAATTCTAGAGATTTCCTTGTAAGTATTGTCATAAAAAACAGCTATTTTTTGTCGTTTTTGCTTTTTTTCTTCTTCCATTGCTAATTAAAATATCGAACAAAAATACAATTTTTATGGAGATTAGTTTTTGGTAAATAAGATTAATCTAAAATAAGTACTTAAATAAAATATTACCCTGTTTCTGAATTTCAAATTTCAAAGAACTAAAAAAACAATAGCACACAAAAAAATAAAATCAACTTGGAGATAACATCTTTAATGAAACAGTTAATAACTCTTTTGATAAAAAATATTTTCTTGTGAAAATCATTTTAGAAATTTTACGGATATTTGCACTTGTAGAAAAAAAATATAATCATGAAGTCTGTAAAATACCTTGGTACAATTTTAATTTTATCCTCACTAATTTTATTTTCTTGTGTACCTCAGCGTCGCTATCTTGAAGCAAAGCAGAAAAAAATGGAATGCGAACAAACGAGTAAGCTTTACAAAGACCAACTGCGAAAAGATACGATAAAGATTGCTGAAATGACTGCACAAGCCCAAAAAATGACCAAAGAAATAACAGCCTTAAAAAAAGACACCACACTCTTAGGGAATAGTCTTAGAAAGTTAACAAAACAATATGACAAAATTGATGCCTTGAATGATGAACTATTGCGGAAGCAGAAAATGCGGAGTGTTCAAGATGCAGCAGAAATTCAAAAGTTGCTTGCTGACTTGCAAAAAGCAAAAGAAGATTTACAGACTAAAGAAGATGCACTAAAAGAATTGGAGAAAGCCTTAAATTTAAAAAAGAAAAATTTAGATGAACTAACCACTCAATTAGATGCAAAAGACAGTATTCTGAACGCTAAGAACCAAAAATTAATTGAGTTGCAAAATATTTTAAATCGTAAGGATTCTATAACAAAAGCTTTGCGGGATAAGGTAAACGATGCCCTGCTTGGCTTCAAAAAAGACGGGTTAGATGTGGAGATGAAGAATGGAAAAGTCTATGTTTCGTTGCAAGAAAAACTCCTCTTTAAATCCGGTAGATGGGATATTGACCCTAAAGGACAAAAAGCATTGAAAGACTTAGCCAAAGTATTGGAAAAAAATCCTGATATCAGTATTATGGTTGAAGGACACACAGACAATTTAGCCTATAAAGGCTTCGGAGGGATTGAAGACAACTGGGATTTAAGTACAAAACGGGCAACCACCATAGTCAAATTTTTACTAAAAAACTCTAAAATTAATCCAATCCAACTGACAGCATCCGGACATGGTGAATTTATGCCTGTCAGCACTAACGATACCAAAGAGGGAAGAGCTAAAAACCGGCGGACAGAAATTATCCTCACACCTAAACTGGATGAATTATTCCAAATAATGGAATCAAACTAATTTGATTTGTGTTGCCACATAAAAGAGTTTCAGCTATTATTAAAAACCGTTACCGTTCGGCGATTTTTTAACGCAGCAAAGCTACGCATTTCATGGGTTATTTCGCGTTTGTTACAATCACCTTACACATGGGGAAAGCCGGAAGCCATATCAATTGAACCCTCTACAAAATGTAATTTACATTGTCCTGAATGTCCTGTGGGCAATGGCTCTTTGAAGCGTCCGGCAACAAACCTATCATATCACGATTTCAAAATCATCATTAACAAAATAGCGCCGTGGTGTCAATATTTATCACTTTATTTTCAGGGTGAACCGTTTCTAAACCCGGAAATAATTCCGATGATTCGCTATGCCAAACAAAAAAATATGTTTGTCGTTACATCATCTAATGGCCATTTTTTTAACGACAAAATGGCAAAAGAAATTGTAGCGTCTAAATTAGATAAGCTGATTATTTCGTTAGACGGCTCTACGCCTGATGTCTATCAAAAATATCGTGTTGGCGGCAATTTCGAAACCGTACTTGCCGGTATCAGGAATTTAGTTAAATGGAAAATTTCGTTACAATCAAGTACGCCTGTTTTAGTTGTCCAACTTGTCGTCTTCCGGCACAACGAACACCAAATCGAAGACATAAGAAACCTGGTAAAATCACTGGGTAAGATTCGCTTAGAGTTCAAAACGGCTCAAGTTTACAACTTTGAAGATAAGCAAAGTATCTTACCCCAAAACTCGCACTTCTCACGATATGATTTTAACGACAAAGGATCACCTCAAATAAAAAGCAATCTACCAAATCGTTGTTGGCGTTCATGGCATAGTAGTGTTGTTACGGTTCAAGGCAATTGGGTTCCTTGTTGTTTCGACAAAGATGCCGATTTTACGATGGGCAATATTCTTTCAGAAAAGTTACCTGATATATGGAAAAACCCGGCATATAAAGATTTCAGAAAGACCCTGTTTTCCAATAGAAAATCCATACCTATGTGCCGGAATTGTACTGAAGGATTACATGTGAAATAAAAAGATAATTTTATGCCGTCTTTCCATTGCATCACAAAAGATATTTCATTATGTTTGTAAAAAAATTTCAATGAAAAAACATTTAAAAATTCGTGCGCTTGAACCTGAAGACTTGGATTTTCTTTTTGAGTTGGAAAATAATCCTGAAGTATGGCGTGTAAGTGAAACCATAGCACCTTTATCACGGGATACCCTACGGAAATTTATAGCATCATCTTATCTTGATATTACCCAAACTCACCAAGCACGATTTATTATTGTTTTGTCAGAAAATAATTCGGCAATAGGCACTATTGATTTATTTGACTATGATTCCATTAACCGGCGTGTAGGCATTGGCATTTTAATTTGTAAAAAATATCGCGGGAATCATTATTCAAAAGAAGCTTTAGAATTAGCTATGGACTATTGTTTTAATGTGCTGAATGTTCATCAAATTTATTGTAATATTCAGAAAAAAAATACGGTGAGCTTAAACCTGTTTCAGCAACTCGGATTCAAAATAATTGGCTTAAAAAAAGAATGGTATCTGTCTGATAATAAATGGGAAGACGAATACCTACTACAAAAATTAAAATAAAAATACTTTTATGTAAACATTTTTTTCATACTTTCGTAAAATTAAGAACGAGTATAAGTGTAATGAAAAAAAAAATTCTCTTAAGTCTTTTTTTGTTATTTTTTTATAGTGGATTCTCACAAACAGGGCAATTTAAAGAAATTTTTATTGAGGCTGAATATGAGTTTATGTATGAAAACTATAAAGGTGCTATTCCACTTTACAAAAAGCTTTTAAAAGAACAACCGGATAATGCCAATATCAACTATCGTCTTGGGCTGTGCTATCTAAACATGGATAAACCGGAAGATAATGTCAAAGCAATTCCTTACCTTAAAAAAGCGGTAAAAAACATAACTGATGATTACAATGAAGGCTCCTATAAAGAAGATCATGCACCAAAAGATGCCTATTTCTACTTGGGAAATGCTTATCGTTTCGATATGCAATTTGAAAATGCCATTAATGTTTATGAGAAGTTTAAGTCCATGCTATCGGTAAAAGATGTGTACTATCTTAGTTTTGTAAAACGCGAAATTCAATCCACTCGGAATGCTATAGAATTAACAAAATTTCCTGTAAAACTGGACATTGACCCATTAGGTAAAGCCGTTAATACCGATAAATATATTGAGAATTATCCTGTTGTTTCTGATGATGAACAAACCATTGTTTTTACAAAAGGAACTAAAAATAATTTTTCAGCTGATGTACAAATTGACATGGACAACCCGGATTATCAAATGGACAGCCTGTACTTTACACGAAAAATAAATGGAAACTGGACACCGGTCATAAATATTACCTCAATGCTCTCTTCCCGATACGACAAGATGGTTCCGACCTCCTTATCTGCGGACGGAAACACGCTATATTTTGTTATTGATAAAAATGATAATGGAGACATATATGTCAGCAACTATAAAAACGGAACATGGACTAAGGGAAAAAAATTAAACGGGAATATTAATACAAGATATTGGGAATCACATGCCTGTGTTACCGTTGATGGCAAAGCGATATATTTCACAAGTGATCGACCGGGAGGATATGGCGGTTTGGATATTTATGTTTCTTATAAAGATGCTGATGGCAATTGGGGTAAGGCTATTAATTTAGGACCTACTATCAATTCAGAATATGACGAAGAAACGCCTTTTATTTTAGACGACAACAAAACTCTTTATTTCAGCTCACAAGGACATTATAGTATGGGGGGATTTGATATCTTCCATAGCCGGCTAATGTCTAATAATAAATGGTCAACACCATTAAATCTGGGTTATCCCATCAACACCGTTGGAAATGATTTATTCTATGTGCCAAAATCCAATGGTTCTTATGCATTTTTCCCACTTAACAGCAAAAATTTATCTGATAGAGGCGTTGGCGGCAACGATATTTATACCATTAGAATAAACCCTCCTGAAAATCAGACAACGGAAATTATACTTAAAGGAACGATTACACTACAAGACAAAAGACCCGAATATCCTAAAGATTTATTGGTGTATGTTATTGATACATTGACAAGCGATACGATAAAAAAAGTGAAACCGGATTTTTCTAACGGGCAATACAAAACAATAATTAATGCAGGATCTTATGAAGTGCTATTCCGTGCCAGTGGCTATCAAGATGATGATCAATTATTGTTTATCCCTGAAATATATACACGGTCAGAAATTGTCCTAAACTCCGAATTGATTCCATTAGAAGTCTCTCACGGACAATATGTTGTTATTAAAAGTATTTTGTTCGATTACGGCAAATATGATTTGAGGCGGGATGCATTAATTGAAATTGAAAAATTATTTAATCTGATGCAGAAAAATCCTGAACTATATGTCGAGATTATTGGGCATACTGACTCATGGGGCAGTAAGGAATTTAATCAAAAACTTTCAGAGAATCGTGCGCGTGCCGTGGTCAACTATTTAACCCAAAAAGGTATTGCTCCGGAACGCTTTGTTGCAAAAGGCATGGGTGAGACTCAACCAATTGCTATCAATGAGACAAAAACCGGAGAAGACAGTCCTGAGGGTAGGCAACTCAATAGAAGAGTGGAAATAAAAATTCTCAAATCAAGCCCCGACTTAGTTATTTCACAAGAAGTTTATGTGCCTGAGAATTTGGCTTATCAAGCAGGAATGGATAAAGTAAAACATGAAAAATACACCATATTACTGGCTTCCGGCAATGAGAAAATTACCAAAAAGGTCGATTTCAATATGAATGAAACATTTGTTAACGGCACCTATTATTACACAACCGGTAACTTTGATGAAAAGTCAAAAGCATTAAAACTATTAAACCAATTGGTTGACAATGGATTTTCTGATGCTAAAGTAATCAACATTAATGAACTAAAAAACATACAAGGATATGCTGATCAATCAGCCACATCCTCTATTTCTAAAGATGAAAACACATTTTTTACCATTCAGATAAAAGCGCTCTCAAGACCTGTTAACAAGAAAATATTTAAAAATTTAACCCCATCGAAGATTGAAGAAAATCTTGGTGAAGATGGCTTTTATCGTTACACTTACGAAAAAATTAAAGGATACAACAATGCAAAAACTACATTAAATCAAGTTGTTAACTTTGGCTACCCTGATGCGTTTATTGTTCCTTATGGAAAATACCACCGGGAAATAACAAACGATTTGGTTTACACCATTCAAATTGCGTCCTTGAATAACCCGGTAAAACTGTCTTACTTCTCTAATATTAAGGGCGTTAAAGAATATATAGGCGATGATGGTAAGTATAAATATATCTATGGCGAATATAAATCAATGGCAGAAGCGCATAAAGACATTAAGAAACTTGCCAAAAAGGGTTACGCTGATGCATTCGTCGTTAATCTTAATAAGTTTAAATAGAATGAAGAAATTATTTGTTTTATTTTTTCTGGGGAGTATAATTTCTTTTTCCGGATTCTCACAAAAACCAACCGCTTTACAATTGAGAAAAAACTTTTCGGAAGGTTATCGACTTTTTAATCTTTATGATTATCAAAAAGCAATGCCTTACTTTTTCTCTTTGTATAAATATGATACCAAGAATGCTAATTATGCCTACCTGACAGGTGTTTGCCTCTATAAAACCAAACGATATAAAAAAGCCATATCCTTTTTGACACAAGCTGTAAAAAACACAACTGTTGAATACAAAGATTTCAATTATTCAGAAAATAAAGCACCATTGGATGCCTACTTATATTTAGGGCTCAGCTATCACAAATCATATCACTTTAAAAAGGCAATAGAGACCTATGAATTTTACGAAAAAGTAAATGAAAATGCAGATAAAGAAAAAATAAACCAATATATCCGCTCTGCTAAGTATGCAATGGCATCAATTGGAGACTCTATTAAAATAGCAATTACAAATCTTGGTAAAAATATTAATTCCAAATACAACGACTACGCCCCTGCTCTAAGTGCAGATGAAAAAACACTGATTTTCACTTCCCGACGGGAAGGCAATCTTGGGGGCAGGACGGACGAAGGCGATTTTTTTGAAGATATTTATATTGCTAAAAATAACGGTGGTAAGTGGCTTCCTGCAAAAAACATTGGAAAGCCAATAAATACTGAAATGCACGAAGCATCGGTAAGTCTCTCACCACAAGGCGACAGATTATTTATTTATAAAGACGAAGGCGGTATTGGGAATATCTATGAATCATTATTTCGTAACAATGCATGGACCAGACCAAAAAAAATTCCCACTATCAACTCCAGCAGCAATGAAACACATGCCAGCATTATTACTGAAGGTAACATTTTATACTTTGTGAGTGATCGTCCCGACGGTATGGGAGGAACAGATATTTACTTTAGCAAATTACTCCCTAACGGAGAATGGGGGTTACCTCAAAATATAGGTTCCCCTATCAATACACCGTTTAACGAAGATGCCGTAATGATTAGTCCTGACGGAACAACGCTTTATTTTAGCTCCGAAGGACATAACACTTTTGGTGGATATGATTTGTTTTATGCCAATCTAAATGATAAAGGAAAATGGTCACAACCCATTAACTTTGGTTATCCCATCAATACAACGGAAGACGAACGGTTTTTTGTTATTACACCCGATAACAAAAGAGCCTATTTTTCAACTGTCAGAAAAGACAGTTACGGTGGTATGGATATTTATATGATGAATTTTTTATCGTTACCTGAAAAATCAAGTACTGTCATCAACGGTTTTGTAAAAAATAACCAAGGAAAGACAGTTAAAGACATGACTATTATTGCCAAAGATGAAAACGACAAAGAAATAGGTAAATACTATCCTGACAAAAAGGGTAAATATACCATCATTCTTCGTCAGAATGCAAATTATACTTTATTTTTAGAAGAGGATCCCAAACAAAATACGCAACTGTTCATTCCTGATAAGACTTCCTATTTTCTAACACGGAAAGCTATAAACAAAGGGACGCTTATCCAAATACACTAAGTGCTTGTTAAGCAATAATCTGCTTACTATCGGATTTAAAAATTTCCGGTTGGATATTGACATGCGAAATTCCGTAGTTGTCAAGCAACAAGGCTTCAATTTCAAGCAGAATCTTTTCAAACTCACTAATACGAAAGTCTTTGATCAAATCTATATGCGCTTCCAACATAATAGAATGGTCATTCATTTCCCAAACATGAACATGGTGCATATCTTTAATACCGGAAACTGTATTAATATCTTTTACAATCTGCTCTAAATCAATTCCCTTTGGTGTAAACATAAGCAAACTGCGTAAACTCCGGTAGAAAATGCCAAAACTCTGTATCAACAAAAAAACAGCAATCAAAATGGTTAATAGACTATCTACCCAAAACCATCCGAAATATTTCATCATTAAACCGCCAACAAACACGGCAATGGAGGTCAACATATCTGTAAACAGGTGTAAATAAGATGATTTTATATTGATGCTCGCCTTGGCATCACGGTGTAATAACAAGGCACTAACAGCATTTATCAAAATACTTGCCACCGCCAACCATATTACCCACTCATAACTGATGATTGGTTCTTTTTTCCATCTAAAAATACTTTCAAAAATTAGGAATCCGCCCAATAATATTAAAGTAAGTGAGTTAAAAAAGGCAGCCATCATTTCTGCCCGTTGATAGCCAAAAGTCCGCTTTAGCGTATTACGCTTACTCCCCAGTTTTACAGCGATATAACTAATTGCCAGCGAAAAAACATCTGTCAAGTTGTGCAGGGCATCAGCAAGTAAGGCGTAACTTCCCGAAATGACTGCACCAACACCTTGCGACAAAGAAATCAGCAAGTTTAATGTAATAGACCATTTTAAGGATTTCTCGCCTAACGGATGGGTATGATAATGTTCACTCATAACAAAAATGTCAACGCTTCATGAGCCAACAAACCCGATGCAAAACGAAGCACTTCCTCATCTACATCGAATTTGGAGGAATGAAGCGGAAAAGTAATACCTTTGGCCTTATTGCCTGTTCCCAAACGATAAAATACCGATGGTACTTCATGCGAATAATAGGCAAAGTCTTCTGCTGTCATACGGATATCCAAATCCAAAACATTTTCAACACCCACAAATTCAATGGCTTCTTTCTTAAATCTATCCACTGCTTGCGGGTCATTATAAAGCACCGGATAACCATGACGGATTTCCAAATCAAAGTCAGTTCCAAAACTATCGCTTTCTAACTGAATGATTTCTTCTATCTTTTTGTGCACTTTTTTTCGCCAGCTTTCATTCATGGTACGGAAAGTGCCTTCAATGCTTACTTCATCAGGAATAATATTGGTGGCTCCATTGGCTATTACTTTGCCGAAAGACAATACAGTAGGGATAGATGCCGGCATAAAGCGACTTACAATCTGTTGCATTTTAACAATGAGTTCCGAACTTAGCAATACTGTGTCGGTTATTTCGTGTGGCAATGCCGCATGTCCGCCTTTTCCTTTAATGGTTAAATAAATTTCGTCGGTCGAAGCCATATAGTTACCGGCACGAACCCCAATTTTTCCGGCTTCAATATTTGGCATGGTGTGTTGCCCAATCACTACTGCCGGCTGAATATCTTTCAATAAACCATTGTCAATCATCTGTTTAGCACCACCGGGCAACTTCTCTTCTGCCGGCTGAAAAACGCACCATACCGTTCCTTCAAATTGATTTTTCAGTTGAACTAAAATCTTAATGGCCGTTAATAACGAAGCCGTATGTACATCATGGCCGCAAGCATGCATTACCCCTTTATTTTCGGAACAATAATCGACCTCATTTTGTTCTTCAATGGGTAGTGCATCAATGTCTGCCCGCAACAATACCGACTGCTTGGCAGGGTTAAGCCCTTCAATCTTTGTTACCAGCCCTGTATCGGCATATTTAGTAATAACGGGCAATCCCAAACTCTTAATTGCCTGCGATAGATAAGCAGTCGTTTTCGTTTCTTTGAACGACAATTCGGGATGCTTGTGTAAATACCTTCTTACTTCAAGGGTTTCTTTAAAAAAATCGTTGCTGAGGGTTTTAATTTTCTGTTTCACAAGATAAATTTTGTCAAAAATAAAAAATTAACTCAAATTAAGGGTCTTTTAAAAAATCTATACAATAAGCAATTTAGTATCTTTCCTCAAATGAGATAAGTAGTTTTTCTAAATTTTCAAAAGCAAACAA
>Ga0114934_10000647_pt1 | contig 22183 bp, 20 predicted proteins | sample 4SBtaG_2_FD_99695 | JGI IMG/M metagenome (GOLD analysis project Ga0114934, IMG submission 99695) | Deep subsurface microbial communities from Kolumbo volcano to uncover new lineages of life (NeLLi) - 4SBTROV10_white metaG | ecosystem: Environmental > Aquatic > Marine > Volcanic ...
TCGCGACCCACGCCGCGAGACACGAATGGTGTGTGTTGTTGAGGACAGTCAAGACATTGTGGCGGTCGAACGAACCCAAGAGTTCCGTGGCCGATACCACGTGTTACAAGGGGCGTTCAGTCCTATCGATGGCGTAGGCGTCGAGCAGTTGAGGGTCAAGGAGTTGATGACTCGGGTCGGCGAAGAAGACATCGAGGAAATCATCGTGGCCACCAACCCGAATCTCGAAGGCGAAGCAACCGCGGCCTTGCTGGTGAAGTATCTAAAACCAATGGGAGTGAGGGTGACCCGAATCGCCAGCGGTCTTCCGGTCGGCGGCGACCTCGAGTACGCCGACGAGTTGACATTGGGGCGGGCCCTCGAGGGCCGTCAAGTCATCGGTTCTGGTCCCACCGACGTCGAAAAATGAACGAGGCGCCGTCTTGTACCTGCCGGAGCGCGGGCGGTATGGACAATTCCGGCAGATCCAGGACGACGCCTCGATCCCACGGAATTTGGAGGGGAGGATCAAGATCCAGTTCCGTATTCCGTGTTGCAATTACTTTACAATTTTGACAACAGTATTACAAGTGTCTTCTGGAGATTTCTTTTCGAAATGTTGAGAAATCGTTGATAATCCATCCCGGCGCGACGAACTGACACGTTCGGTTGGATCGGTAGCGGGCGTCCCTAGGGCTTGTCGCCCGACTCACGAGTCGGAAACTCAGTCGGTCAGGCCGACTTGAGCTCTTCGACTGCTACCGCGTCGTCAGCCCATGTAGCTTCGTCGACGGCGAGCGCAGGGTCCTCGACGGTGAGGGCGAGTTCGGCGCCCTGGTTGACGCCGACACGCGACACCGACGCCTGGATGTCGGCCATCGCGGCCTGAAGCCGATCGTGCACATCTCGCTCGGCCGCTAAGAGCCGATCAAGACGTTTCTGGGCGGTGCTGAGCACCTTGGTGGAGCGAGCGATCGCGTCCTTCTCGGCTTTCGAAGCGATCGTCGATGCTGCTTTCTCGGCTGCCGCTGTGGTCTTTGCCGCGGCCTTTTCTGCTGCCGCACCAACCTGTTCGGCTTCGGCCGCGGCCGCGGTACGAACAATTGCGGCGTCGGCGGCCGCCGCTTCGCTCAAGGTTGTCGCTTCGGCCTTGATGGCCGCGGCATGGTCGATCATGGTGGCGGCGTCGGTTTCGGCGCTGACCCGGATCGAATCGGCATCGGCGTTGGCCTGTTCGACGATTTCCTCTCCGGATTTGACCGCCTGTTCGAGCATTTCGGCAATCGTTCCGCCGACGGCCCGAACGCCTTCCTTTTCGAGCTCGCGAATGCGAGCGGCGGCATCGTGGAGCAGCTTGGTGAGGGCCGCGGGGTCGCCTAGATCCGCAGCTTCGAGATCGTCGGGTCGAAACGCCATGCTCTCAGTATCGCATGACCTTTGCTTCGATGGTGGCAGTGCTGGTCCAAGTCGGCGTACCCTCCGGGCGTGCTGCTCACCCATATCGACCATATTGCCATTGCGGTTCACGATCTCGAGGCCGCCATTGCCTACTACAAAGAGGCGTTCGGTGCCGATGTCCACCACCGCGAAATCGTCGAGTCCGATGGTGTCGATGAGGCTCTGTTGAAAGTTGGCGATGGCTACATTCAGCTCACCGGGTCGGTCCGAGACGACTCGCCCATAGCTCGACACCTCGAACGGCGCGGCGAGGGTCTTCATCACGTCGGTTATCGCGTTGATGATTGTGCCGCCGCCCTTGCCCAAATGGTGGCCGCGGGGGCGACGGCGATAGATGCCGCTCCTCGGCCGGGTTCGCGTGGCACGACAGTGGCGTTTGTTCACCCGAAGGGGTCGTTCGGCACGTTGATCGAACTAGTCCAGGAGTAGAGCGCCACTCCCGGCGGTTGTTCAACCAATGGTGACAATCCCTGCGGGGGTGAACAAGGTTGCGGCCAGCGAAGGCGGACCGTTGCGGACTTCCTGGGCCAACGCATACTCGGCGATCTGGTTGGCGATCGCCGGGTTGTTGTGGCATATCGCAAACTCCAGCAGCTCGATGCCGGACGCCGCGGTGGCCGCCGGGGTCGGTCCCGGCCATTCGATCAGGAACGGAACGACTCCGTCACCTACCGTTGGCGCGGCTGCTAGTTGCCACTGCAGTAGTTCGCCGTTGGGCAAGGATCGGGACATCCGATGAACTTCGCCGACGTTGACGTGGCGTTGTTGGCACCAGTCGGTCCAGAGGCCGATATCGGGGACTCGCGCCGCCCACGTGACCAATCTTGGTTCGCTGACATCGTCGACCCCGAACGGACGGGGCTGGCTTGGTGGGGGCTGGTCGGGATCGGGGCCGATGATCTCGAGGTAAGCACCGAGGCCGAGCCCCAGTAGGGCGTTGCGGGTACCGAAACCGGGGTGGCTTCCACCCGGAGTTGGCCGAATCCCCCATTCCTGTTCGATTTCGGCGATTGTTGCCTCGAGGTCGGGTGTTGCATACACCAGATGGTCGAGTCGGGCCTCAAGGCAGGCCGCCCGCCAAATCAGTGGCTCTTTGGGCCGCCCGCCGAGGTCGACAGCGACTAGCCCCACTGCTTCGGCGAGGGGATCGTCGCGGTCCAGTTTGAGGGTTCGGCCGGCGGCGGTGACAAACCGGCCGCCGATCCCTGGCTTGGCGCGGGCGATGCGGTCGGCGAATCCGCGGGCGAGAACCGCGCCGATGTTGTCAACATCGATCGGTCCGGGGTCGATCTTGTGGCGACGGGCCAACTGGTGGGCCCGATCGCGTACTTGGCGAATGGCCCGGCCGTCAGCGCGGTCGTCGTGAGCATCGTGGTCGTCGATGAGGCGCACACGAATTGCCAGATCGGTGGGAAGGTCGCGGGGTGCGCCGCGCAGGATGTCGCGATCATCGAGAAGGGCCGCGAGGATGCAGGCCAACCAGCGGTCGGGACCCGACACGACTGATCGAGCCAGGCGGGGATGGGCATTTACTGATGCCATCCGGGTGCCCAGTTCGGTGGGCGTGCCTTCGCCGTCAAGAGCACCCAGTCGCTGGAGCAGCCCGGTTGCATCGTCCCAAGCGATCTGACTGGGTGCATCGAGAAACGGCAAGTCATCGGGCCGCGTTATGCCTCGGCGGGCCAAGTCGAGCACCAGCGACGCAATCTCGACTTGGGTGATCGCCGGCGGTAGATGGGCTGGTCGGCTGGCGTGCTCAACCTTTGACCACAATCGGATCGCGATTCCCGGCCCGGTTCGCCCCGCTCGCCCTGCTCGTTGATCGGCTGATGCTTTCGAGGTAGAGACGGTGAGCAGCGTGGTCATGGCGCTGCGAGGGTCGTGGCGCGGTACTCGCGCCAGGCCGGCATCCACTACCGCACTGATCCCTTCGACAGTGAGGCTGGTTTCGGCCAAGTCGGTGGCCAACACCACTCGCCGGCTCGCTCGCGGCACCAATGCTGCATCTTGTTCGGCTCCGGGCAGCGATCCGTGCAGCGGGAGGATCTCGGGACCGTCGATGCCGAGCTCGGCTCGAAGGGCACTCTCGGCCCGTCGGATCTCTCCGACGCCCGGCAAGAACACCAGCACGTCGCCCGATCCTTTCAGCGCTTCCTTCACGGCGCGAACAACTGCGGGAACCAACTGGTCTCGGCGTTTGCGCGGACGCCAAACGACCTCGACGGGGAAGCTTCGCCCGGGACTATCGATGACCGGGGCGTCTCCGAGCGCCGCAGCGATCGTGGGGCTGTCGATCGTGGCTGACATCACCAACAGGCGAGCGTTCAGCCCCCAGTGGATTCGGGCGTGAAGCGCCAGGGCAAGTCCGGTGTCTCCGGGCAGGGATCGTTCGTGGAACTCGTCGAAGATCACCAAACCGGTATCTGAGAGCGCTGGGTCGTTTACCAAACGGGCCGTGAGAACTCCTTCGGTCACAACCTCGACCCGAGTCTCGGCGCTTACTCGTCGGTCATCTCTGGTTACCCACCCAACGGTCTGGCCGGGTTCTTCGCCGAGCAGCCGGGCCATACGGCGCGCCGCGGCCCGTGCGGCAACCCGCCGAGGCTCGAGCAACACGATCTTTCGCCCGCCGAGCCAAGATTCGTCAAGGAGCCGTAGGGGCACGATCGTCGTTTTGCCCGCTCCGGGCTCGGCCGTCAGCACCGCATGCCCAGACTGGGAGAGCGCTTGGCGAAGGTCGGCGATCGAGGCTTCGATCGGCAGGCTGGTCGGCGCCAATTCCATCCGCCATCATGGCGCATCGGGACGTGCCGTGTGCGAAGCTCCGCCCATGAAGGTTCATCTTGTTGACGGCACCTACGAGCTGTTTCGTTATCACTACGCCAAGTCGAACCGCGACCCAAGGCACGGTGCCCAAAGAGGCGTGCTCAATACGGTGCTCGATCTTGTCGCCGACGGGGCGACCCATATCGGGGTGGCCACCGATCACGTGATCGAATCTTGGCGCAACGACCTGTACGACGGCTACAAGGATGGGTCGGGGATCGACCCAGACCTTTTCGCGCAGTTCCCCGAGATCGAAGAATTACTCGAGCTGGCCGGGTTTGTGGTTTGGCCCCAGGTAGAGCACGAAGCCGACGACGCCATGGCGGCCGGCGCGGCGATGGCCGCGGCCGACGATCGAGTGGAGCAGGCGATTATCTGCACGCCCGACAAGGATCTTGCCCAGTGTGTAACGGCCGACGGTCGGGTGGTGCAGCTCGATCGGCGTCGCGAGATCATCTACGACCGAGCAGGCGTTATCGAAAAGTTCGGTGTCCCGCCGGAATCGATCCCCGACTATCTCGGGGTGGTTGGTGATTCCGCCGATGGCTTTCCGGGCCTCGCGGGGTGGGGGGCCAAGTCGGCCGCGGCCGTGCTGACCAAGTACGGCCATATCGACAAAGTGCCTCACTCCGTAGATCAGTGGGAGGTCGATGTGCGCGGTGCGGCCAAGCTGGCCATGACCCTGCGGGAGGGGTTCGAGGATGCGTTGTTGTTCCGGCGAATCGCCACTGTGGATCTCGACGCTCCCATAAGTGAGTCGGTTGACGACATGGTGTGGCGCGGCCCTCAACCGGGGTTTGACGAGAAGTGTGCCGAGCTGGGAGCACACCGTCATCGCGATCGCGCTCACAGTTTGTTCGATAGTTTTGTGCCCTGATGGATATTGAGAGCGCCCTCAAAATCGCCGCCGAGCACAGCGAGGACCTGGCCGATCGCCTGCGGTTCATTTACGAACTCGATCAGCTCAAGTCGGTTCTGCGCCAGACCCAACTGGCCGACGGATCGCGCCGCGAGAACTCGGCCGAACATTCGTGGCATTTGGCCATGACCGCCATGACGCTGGCCCCGCTGGCCGACCCGCCGATCGATGTCGAGAGAGCGATCAAGATCTTGTTGGTTCATGATGTCGTCGAGATCGATGCCGGCGACGTCTTCATCTATGACGATGCGAAACGCGCCGCGGTCGAGGCCGAGGAGCAAGTTGCGGCCGACCGAATCTTTGGTTTGCTACCCGAAACCCAGGCCCACGAATTGAGGGCATTGTGGGACGAGTACGAGGCCCGCGACACTCCCGAAAGTCGGTTTGCCTACAGCTGTGATCGGCTGCAGCCGTTGTTGCTCAACCTTGCTATCGGCGGCGGATCGTGGGTCGAGCATGGCGTTACCGCTGATCGGGTCAAGGACATAAACGGCAAAATTGTTTGGGGCTTGCCAGACGTATGGGCGGCCGCCGAACAGATGATCGACCAAGCAGTAGCCGATGGTCAGCTCGATCCCGGGCCAGGTTGACAGAACTTCAGAGGTTGCGGATACGGGTCCGGTTCCGGGCCCGACTTAGCAACCTCAAGAGGCCGTCGCCACCGGCGGAGCGCACTCGGACGGTTTCCCAAATACACTTTGTTGCACCGTGAGCTTCGCCAATCGAGGCGATCGTGGCAAAGGCTGGGTCGATGTCGCCTGACTCGTCTACGAGAGCGTGGGCCGCTTCGACCGTTACCTCTATGTACTCGTCGGTGGTCACAGATCGACCGGTGAGAAAGCCCGCTTGGCGGGCTTCGGTGGCGAAAGCGTTGGCTTGTTGGAGGTTGCCCAACCGGTAAATGTGGCTCACGGGGCGAGGCTGGGCGATCTTGTCGCGTTTGCTCTTGTGAAACTCGATGATCTGTCTGTCGGATGGCATTGCTGGCTTCTACCCCTTTGCGCTCAGGACCTCGCCGATCGTGACCGGCGCGGCGACCTCTAGTTGATCGTAGGCGCACGATGGGGCTGTCCGATCGGGTCGCCACCGCACCAAACGAGTCGTGCCCCGAAACCGGCCGTTCAGGACCGCTTCGTATTTGACTTCGGCGACCAGGTCGCATCGTAGAGGCGTCCAGCTTTGAGACTGTTTGCCGGCGCTCCAGCGGTTGGGGGCTCCGGGCATGAGCGCGTCGGCGTGAGCTTCGGGCATCATCCACGAAGCCCACGGATGTTCGGCGGGATCGTCGATGATGTGGGGGGCGAGCGTGTCGACCAGTTCGGCTCGGCGGGCGGCGCTGAAACTCGACGCCACGCCCATGTGTTGTAGCTGTCCGGATTCGTCGTGTAGTCCCACGAGAAGCGAGCCGACCCCTTGGCCGTCCTTGTGCATTCGGTAGCCGGCAACTACGACATCAGCGGTGCGAGTGTGTTTGACCTTGTATTGCACTCGCTTGTTGGGCTGGTAGGTGCCGTCGCGTGGTTTGGCGATCAGACCGTCGAGTCCCGCCCCCTCGAAGCGCACGTACCAATCGTGGGCAACGGCTCGATCAAGGGTTGACGGGACGAGATGGATCGGGGCATCGAAGGATCGGCCGATCGTTTCGAGAATGGTCCGGCGGTCGCGGAACGGTTCGTCGGTGAGGTCGGTGTTGTTCACCGCGAGCACGTCAAAGGCCACGAACTCCGCCGGCGTTTCGTTGGCCAGCTTGGTGATGCGCGATTCGGCTGGGTGGATGCGTTGCTGCAAGGCGTCGAAGCCGAGGTGATTCTCGATCGTGACGATGATCTCACCATCAACGACGCAGCGATCGGGCAACGATGCTCGGAGCGGTTCGAGTAGCTCGGGGAAGTACCGCGTCAGGGGACGTTCGTTGCGTGACCCAAGATGAATCTCATCGCCGTCTCGAAACACGATGCAACGAAAGCCGTCCCACTTGGGCTCGAACGCCAGGTCGCCGACCTCGGGTATGGCGTCTATGGCTTTGGCCAACATGGGCTTGATTGGTGGGGCGACCGGTAGGTCCATAACGCTGAGCCTACGCATTTCGGTGACACCGGTGGGGCTCGGTTTGCGCGACTGCTTCGATGGCGGCGAGCATGCGGCCATGAGCGAATCGATTCGACCATTCACTGTCGAGGTCTCAGACGAGGCGATCGCCGATCTGCGGGCCCGTCTGGGCCGCACCCGGTGGCCCGAGGCCGAAACGGTTGACGATTGGACTCAGGGCACCCCGTTGGCCTACGCCCAGGAGCTGTGTGCCTATTGGGCCGGCGAGTACGACTGGCGACGGTTCGAGTCCGATCTCAACGCCCACCCGCAGTTCGTCACGAACATCCACGGGCTCGATATCCACTTCTTGCATATCCGCTCGCCGCACCCCGACGCCACGCCGATGATCGCCTCGCATGGGTGGCCCGGTTCGGTGGTCGAGTTCATGGAGATCATCGGTCCTCTTACAAACCCGACCGAGTACGGAGGTGCGGCCGACGACGCCGTTGATCTGGTGATTCCCTCGCTGCCGGGTTACGGCTGGAGCGAGAAGCCGTCGGCAACCGGGACCTCTCCTGAGCAGATCGCGACGATGTGGGACGAACTCATGGCCCGGCTCGGGTATGAGTCCTACGTAGCTCAGGGCGGCGACTGGGGGGCGGTGATCACAGCCGCGATCGGAGCTCAGAACCGGGGGCGGGTCAGGGCGATCCACACCAACATGCCGATCGGGCGGCCCGCGACGACCGACGATCCCACCGAGCTAGAGATTGCCTATCAGCAACGATTGGCGTATTACGCCGACGAAGGATCTGGCTACTTCAGCCAGCAAGCCACTCGGCCGCAGACCCTGGGATATGGTCTCACCGACTCGCCGGCGGGATTGGCGGGCTGGATCGTTGAGAAGATGTGGGACTGGACCGACAACCAGGGGCGGCCCGAAGACGCGATCTCTCGCGACTCGATCCTCGACAACATCTCGACCTACTGGTTCACCGGCACAGCGGTGTCGTCGGCGCGGTTGTACTGGGAGGCGAAGCGGCGGGGCCATATCGGCACGGTCGAAATACCGACCGCGTGCAGCCTCTTTCGCCACGAGATCTTGCCTTCGGTCCGAGCGTGGGCCGACGCCCGCTACACCGATATCCGCTACTGGAACGACATCGACGAAGGAGGCCACTTTGCCGCATGGGAACGCCCGTCGATCTTTGTTGACGAAATCCGGGCTGCGCTCAAAGTGATAGCCCCCCGCTAGTCCACTTGGGCACATAGGTCAGGTCTTGTGCGTGGAGCTCATCGATTAGCCGAACCGGATCAGCCGCGGCCAACAATCTTGCCCGGTTGTCCGGCTTGAGGATCGTCTTTTCGACCATCGAGTCGAGTAGCGCCAACAGCGGCTGCCAGAATCCCCCCACGTCAAGAACGCCCACTGGCTTGCTGAGGATCCCGATCTGGTTCCACGTCAGTGTTTCGGCCAACTCCTCGAGGGTGCCGAAACCGCCGGGCAGAGCAATGAACGCGTCGGCCAGTTCGTACATCCGAGATTTGCGAACGTGCATCGAGCCGACCTCTTCGAGCGATGTGAGTGCGGTGTGGGCAACCTCTTTGGAAAACAGGTTCTTGGGGATCACCCCTGTCACGGTTCCGCCCGCGTCGAGCACGGTGTCGGCCAGCAGTCCCATGAGTCCAACCGCCCCGCCGCCATAGACCAGCTCGATATTTCGCTCGGCGAGCAGGCGCCCCAACACGATTGTGGCCTCGGTGATCGCGGGGTCCGAGCCCGGCGACGAGGCACAGAAAACACAGACTCGTTGGAACTCGGTGGCCGATGGCATCACGAGACGATAATCGCCGGATTGGATGTCCACTGTCGGTCGAGCCGATTCGGATCTACGGTTTGGACATGAAACACGCTGTGTTTGTTGCTCCCTTTGGTTATCTCGCGGCACCGCACCGTCTCATCGAGTTGGCGACCGCGGCCGAAGACTGCGGATGGGATGGGTTGTTCTTGTGGGATCACATCTTGCGGCCGGAAAGCAACGAAATTCTCGACCCTTGGGTGGTCATGGGCGCGTTGGCGCAGGCCACCGAAACGCTGCGGCTCGGCCCGATGGTTACTCCGTTGCCGCGTCGGCGACCGATCAAGTTGGCCCGCGAGATCTTGACGGTAGATCTGCTGAGCCAGGGGCGGATCACGGTGGGATTGGGGCTTGGTGTCGACTCCGGCGGTGAGTTCACCCGTTTCGACGAGGTCACCGACCCCCGCACCCGTGGCGCGATGCTCGACGAAGGGGCCGATCTGTTGGCCGCACTATTCGAGGGTGAGTTGGTGGCGACTCACGAGGGCCACTTCACCGTTGATGGGGTGGTTCTCGAGCCGCGTCCCGTGCAGGCCCCTCGGCCGCCGATGTGGTTCGCGGCTCGTGGCGGCGCCGGCAAACCGGTGCGCCGAGCCGCACGATTCGACGGTCTGTTCCCGATCGACATGGACGCCGATCAATACAACCGAGCACTGGATGAGATCGTCACGATTCGGGGCTCTCTTGACGGCTTCGATGTCGCCGTCAAAACAACCCCGGGCGAGCTTCCACCCGACTTTGTTCGCGACACTGCCACCTGGGCGATGCACTCCTGGCCAGCGGTGGCTGACCTCAACGATCTCTTCAACACGGTGATGGCGGGTCCGCCGGGCTAGATTCGCCCCGTGGTTGAACCCTCGATGCAACAAAAGCTCGACGATCTTCGCGAACGCAAGGATGCCGCGGTGCACGCCGGCTCCGAGCGCTCGGTGCAGCGCCAACACGACAAAGGCAAGTTGTTGGCGCGCGAACGCATCGACTACTTCCTCGACCCTGGTTCGTTCCACGAACTCGACATGTTGGCCCGTCACCGTGCTCACGAAGCCGGACTCGACGAGCGTCCCTACACCGATGGCGTGATAACCGGTTGGGGCACCGTCAACGGCCGCAAGGTCTTCGTGTTCTCCCAAGACTTCACGGTTATGGGCGGCGCGCTGGGCGAAGTGTTTGCCGAGAAACTGCACAAGGTCATGGATCTTGCGTTGGCTACCGGAGCGCCGATGATCGGTCTTAACGACGGTGCCGGTGCCCGCATCCAAGAGGGAGTGGTGTCCCTCGATGGTTACGGCGGCATCTTCTACCGAAACGTTCAAGCGTCGGGGGTGATCCCTCAGATCTCGGTGATTCTCGGTCCGTGCGCGGGTGGCGCGGTTTACAGCCCAGCCATGACCGACTTCATCTTCATGGTGCGTGAAAAGTCGCATATGTTCATCACCGGCCCTGACGTCGTCAAGACGGTCACCGGCGAAGACGTCACCCTCGAGGAGCTAGGAGGGGCTGGTTCGCACAGCACCAAGTCCGGTGTGGCCTCTTTTGTGGCCGGTTCCGAAGAAGAGGTGCTCGATCAGGTTCGTGAGCTGCTTGGCTACCTGCCCGAGAACAACTTGGAGCAGACGCCGATCATCGAATCAACCGATGACCCCGAGCGGCTGTGCCCCGAACTCGACACGTTGTTGCCCGAAAGCCCCAACGTTCCTTACGACATGAAGAGCGTCATCACGTCGCTGGTCGACGACGGCGATTTCATGGAATATCACGCCGCTTGGGCTCGAAGCATCGTGTGCGGGTTCGGTCGCCTCGATGGCCGCACCGTCGGGGTCGTGGGCAACCAGCCACTGATGCTGGCCGGAGTGCTCGATATCGAATCGGCCGAAAAGGCCGCCCGCTTCGTTCGCACCTGCGACGCGTTCAATATCCCGTTGCTCACCCTTGTCGATGTGCCGGGGTTTTTGCCGGGCGTCGATCAGGAATACGGAGGGATTATTCGCCACGGTGCCAAGCTTCTGTACGCCTACTGCGAGGCTTCGGTACCGCGCATCCAGGTCATTACTCGCAAGGCCTACGGCGGTGCTTACGTAGTGATGGATTCCAAAGGGGTGGGCTGCGATCTGTCGTACGCCTGGCCGACCGCCGAGATCGCGGTGATGGGTCCTCAGGGTGCAGTCGAGATCATCAACCGTCGCGAGTTGGCCGATGCGGCCGACCCCGTTGCGCGTCGTGCCGAACTGGTGGAGGACTACACGCATCGCCTTGCCAACCCTTACCTAGCCGCCGAACGGGGCTACGTCGACGACGTGATCGAGCCGGCCGAGACTCGCAAGAAGCTGATTGCCGGGTTCGCGTTGCTGGCTTCTAAACGCGAAGAGTTGCCCGAGCGCAAACACGGCAACGTGCCGCTGTAACCATGACCATCGACGTTTCGCCCGAACCGACCGAGGAAGAATTGGCCGCGATTCTTGCCGCCTACGAAGCGCTGCGACCGCAACCCGATCTGGCTATTGTGCCGGCGCGTTCGCCGCGGTGGCGGTTCGCCAGCCGACCGTGGATTCGACGATCGTCGTACCGCGGTTGGCGCTAGCGGGCTTAGCCCACTCGGCGCGCCACGTACACCCAGCCGTTTACTCCCGACCCCGGCATGTGGTCGCCGTATTCGTCGGCCACTAGTTCGATCAAATGATCGGCCACCATCTGGTCGAGTTTGGCGGTCAGCGAACCCTCTTCGACGAACTTCTCGTTCACGCCGATGATGATGTGGCCGCTCGGCTCGACGATGCGTCTCATCTCGTCGAGGGCCGCGGGGTAGACGTGCCCGAAGCTGAACACGCCCATCACGGCGACTGCACCGTAGGTGCCGTCGGCGGCCGCAAATGGTTCGTTGAGGTTTGCTTCGGCGAGCATCCGGTAGGCCCCGGTTTTGGCCGCTTCGGTCAGCATCTCGGGTGAGTAGTCGACGCCATCGATGATGGTGTAACCCAACTGCTTGAGCCGACCACCCAGGAGGCCGGTGCCGCAACCAAGATCGGCAATGATGGTGTCGCGGTCGGGTACGTACTGATCGATTGCCTCGGCGCAGCGGCGAGGCATCGCGTATCCTTTGCCGTTGACGAGCTCGTGGTCGTAGGTCGAGGCCCAGTCGGCGTAGTACTGCGGCGTGTCCTGCTCGCTCAGTCCATAAGCCTTTGCGTAGAAGCCGCCTCCGGGGTTGTCAGCCATGACGGTGTTTTACTGGATCTGCCATAACTGTGCTTTTACTGGATCTGATCGCGCAATGCAGCCAGCCAGTTGTCGGCGCGAGCGACGCCTTCGCGGTTCGAGCTTTGTTGTTCGGCGGTGCCGTAGCTTGACGGGTACGACCCGAGAAATTTCACATTGCCTTGTTTCATGTGGATGTTGCGCAACGCGTCGCCCACAACCTCGTCAGCAATATGACCTTCGCAGTCGGCCAAGAAGCAGTAGTCGCCGAGACCTTTGCGGGTTGGCCGGCTTTCGAGACGGGTGAGGTTGATCGAGCGGGCCGCGAATTCGTGGAGGATGCCCACCAATGACCCCGGCGCGTCTTCGCGTTGGTAAATGAGGATCGACGTTTTGTCGTGACCGGACGCCGGAGTGATCCCGTCACGCCCGACGAGCACGAACCGAGTTTGGTTCTCGGGGTGGTCTTCGATGCCGGCGGCCAACACCTCGAGGCCGTAGACCTCGGCGGAGCGTTGAGGGGCAATAGCCGCGGTGTCGCGCCGTTGGCTCTCGGCCAGTTCGCGAGCCGCGTCGGCGGTGGAGTTGGTGGCTTCGATCGCGCCCGACGCAAGCTCGTCAGCTAGGTAGCGACGGCACTGGGCGTAAGCCACGGGGTGTGAGCGGATGTGACGAATCTCGTCGAGCTGTACCCCTGGCTGGACCAACAGGTTGAGGTTGACGTTCATCACCACTTCGCGTTGGATCAACAGTTCGTCGGAGTCGAACGCCAAGGTGTCGAGGGTGGCGTTGACCGAACCCTCGATCATGTTTTCGATGGCGACAAATCCGTAGTCGACCTTGCCGCTTTCGGCCGCTCGCAAGACCTCGACGATGCTGCCGTACGGCCGAAGGTCCATCGCGGCCAAATCGGCCTGATCGGTGACTGCTTGCTCGGTGAAAGTGCCGGCGGGGCCGAGGTAGCCAATAGTGGGTTTGTTCACCCGAGCGAGGATAGATGGCTGGGTCGCTCGTGGTGTGATTGTTTGTGGTTTGACTATCGCTGACGGAGACATTTGGGCCACAATGAATCGGCGGCTGCAACCGCTTACGTAGATCAGGGAGAGCTATGGCTGACGTGGTACTGGACAACGTGTGCAAGACGTACCCCAACGGGTTTTCTGCGGTCACCGATCTGAGCCTGGAGATCAACCAAGGCGAGTTCTTGGTAATGGTGGGACCATCGGGCTGCGGCAAGTCCACCACACTTCGAATGATTGCCGGCCTCGAGGACATCTCCGACGGCAAGCTCACCATCGGCGACCGAGTCGTAAACGATGTACCACCCAAGGATCGCGATATCGCGATGGTGTTTCAGAACTACGCTCTCTATCCGCACATGACGGTTGCCGACAATATTGGGTTTGCGTTGCAGCTTCGGAAAACGCCACGCAACGAGCTGCGCGAACGGGTGGCCGAAGCGGCCCGGATTTTGCAGATCACCGACCTGCTAGATCGAAAGCCAGGTCAGCTCTCCGGCGGTCAACGTCAACGTGTCGCAATGGGTCGAGCGATCGTGCGTCGGCCCAGGGTGTTTTTGCTCGATGAGCCGCTCTCAAACCTTGACGCGAAACTTCGAGTGCAGACTCGTGGCGAGATCACCCGCATCCAACGCGAGGTGGGTGTAACGGCGTTCTACGTCACTCATGACCAAGTCGAAGCAATGACCATGGCTGACCGAGTCGCGGTGATCAACCATGGAGTGCTGCAGCAAGTCGCTCCGCCCCAAAATCTGTTTGATAAACCCGAGAACCTGTTCGTGGCTGCCTTTATTGGTTCGCCGTCCATGAACCTGCTCGAGGGTCGTCTGGTTCGCGAAGGCGATCGGCTCACGCTCGATCTGGGCGCCCAAAGCCTGGACGCGGCAGGTTTGCTGGCTCGGACGCCAGTGCTGGAGAGCCACCTGGATCGTCCGCTCGTGTTTGGGCTTCGTCCAAAGGAGCTCCAGGACGCCGGTTTTCGTGATGGGCATCCCGACGACCAGTCGATCATGGCGACTGCGGTCGACGTCGAAGCGTTGGGTTTCGAGAAAATCGTTTACCTCGACGCGGGGCTCAGCACCGTTAGGGTCGAAGACGCCGACGATCTCGGCGAGGATCAACCCACCAGCACAATCGAGCACCGCATCGCCGGCCGGTTCGACCCGGCATCAACGGTGCGAGTGGGTGATCAGGTCAAGGTCAACGTAAACGTCGAAAACGCCCACGTATTCGATCCCGACTCTGGAGAGGCAATCCGCTAATTAGCGAGAGGTCAGAGGGGCGTGGTCGAGTTGGGGCAGCACGTACTCTGCGAACAAGTCCGCTTCGCCAAGATGGGGGTATCCCGACAAGATGAAGGCGTCAATCCCCATTTCCTCGTAGCGTCGGAGCTTGTTGAGAACTTGGTCGGGGTCGCCAACAATGGCTGCGCCGCAACCGCTTCGGGCCCGGCCGATACCGGTCCAAAGTTGCGGTTCGACAAACCCGTCGTCAGATAGATCGCGCAGCGCGGTCTGACGTTGCACTCCTACCGACTTGGAGTCGAGCGACTGGGCGCGGATCCGTTCGCCTTCTTGTTGATCGAGGCGGCTCAATAGCCGGTTGGCCGCGTCTCGCGCTTCGGCCTCGGTCTCTCGGACCACAACGTGGCTGCGATAACCGAACCGAAGGCTGCGACCGTGGTGGTCGGCGCGGCGGCGCATGTCGGCAATGATGCCGGCAACTTCGGGTTCGGTATCGGGCCACATGAGGTACACGTCGGCGCCTTGGGCCGCGCATTCGCGTGCCGGTTCGCTGACGCCTCCGAAGTAGAACGGCGGCGCCGTTCCCGAAACGGTGCGAGCGTTTGGCGGGTCGAGAGCCAGGTCGATGAAGTCGCCGTGAAAGTCGACCGATTGGCCATTGAGCAACTGGCGCAGGACCTTGATCACCTCGAGAGTACGGGCGTAGCGAGGCACAGATTCGAGGGTTTGGCCGGGCAAGTCGCTCGAGATGATGTTTATGGTGAGTCGTCCGTCAAGCATCTGATCGAGTGTCGCCAGTTGACGGGCCATCTGGGGGACCCACATTTCGCCGCACCGGACAGCCACCAAGAGTTGGATTTGTTCGAGAGTGGGAGCTACCGCGCTGGCGAAGGCGACGGTGTCGATGCCGAGGGTGTAGCCCGATGGCAACAAGATGTTGTCGAAGCCGTGCCGGTCGGCGTTGAGAACGATGTCGCGGCAGTGTTCGTACGAGCTGCGCAGCGTGGGATCGGGAACTCCAAGGAATTCGTAGTCATCATCGCACAACGCGGAGAACCACGACACTTCGATCGTCATGGCAAAGGCACCCCTTCGGAGGCTTCTATTAGGTCGTAACAGTCGTTTCGGTCGAGAACCACGTCGAGGGCCGCGGGAGCGGCGCGCAATCGTTCGAGGTTCTGACTCCCGATCAACACGATCGGTCGGCTCGGGTGAGCCAAAACGAAGGCTGAAGCAAGCGTCGCTCGGTCGACTCCTTCGCGCTCTGCCAGTCGATCGATTGTTGCGATGAGCGGCTTGGGCATGTCGGTGCCGGTAGCGATCCGACCGCCGGCCAGCGGGCTCCAGGCCATGGGTGTGGCGTCCTCGGCCATACATAAGTCGAGCGTGCCGTCTCGCATGGGAGTTGTGCGGTACGCCGAGTATTCGAATTGCGACGACACGATTGCAAACGGGAGATGTTTGGCCAGGGCTCGGTGCTGGTCAGGAGAGAAATTGGATACTCCAACCTCACCGATCTTGCCTTCGTCGCGCAAAGCGGTCAGTGTTTCGGCCGCTTCGGCCGGATGGGTGTACATGTCGGGCCGATGGATTTGGTACACGTCGATAGTGTCGGTATTGAGTCGCCGCAACGAGGCCTCGCACGCCTCGCGCAGATAGCCGGCGCTGGAGTCGTAGGGCGTAGGGGGTCTGATCCCGCCCTTCGTGGTGAGGACCATTTGGTCGCGCAGGCTTGGCTGGTCGGCGAGGACGCGGCCGAGGAGAAGTTCGGCTTCACCGAATCCTTTGCCGCCCCAGTCGAAGCCGTATACATCTGCGGTGTCGATCAAGTTGCATCCGGCTTCGAGCGCCGTCGAAATAAGCTCGGTCGCTGTGGTCAGGTCGTGGTTTACGAACCGCCAGCAACCGAAGCCGATCGGTCCGACCGTTTGTTGCCCCAGTGGTCGAGGGGACGGGTCGATCAGCGAGTCCATCGGGCCAACCTAGTGCGTACTGCAAGCGCTTGCATGATCTGACTGCGGCGACGAGTAACGTAAAGGCCGGCGACCGACCGTTGGAGAACCCGTGAAAGATGACGCACTGAGATACGGACTTATCGGCACCGGGATGATGGGTATCGAGCACATCGAAAACATCTTGGCGCTCGATCGCTGCGAAGTGGTTGCGTTCAGTGACCCAGCCCCCGCTTCTCGAGAGAATGCCGCAGCGGTCTTGAGCGCCGATGCCCGTGGCTACGCCGATCATCGCACGATGCTCGAGGACCCGGATTTGGATGTTGTGGTGCTCGTCTCGCCCAACTTCACTCACATTGATGTTCTCCGAGACATCCTGACCAGCCGTCCCGACTTGCACTTACTTCTGGAAAAACCTCTTTGCACTACTGTCGCGGATTGCGAAGAAGTAATACGCCTTGCGCAGGGTCGTAGCGGTCTTGTTTGGATGGGACTCGAATACCGATACATGGCGCCGGTGGCCCGACTGCTGGACGAAGTACGTTCCGGCGTTGCCGGCTCGCCGCTGATGGTGACCATTCGGGAGCACCGGTTCCCGTTCCTCAAGAAGGTCGGCGACTGGAATAGGTTCTCGCGCAACACGGGAGGCACGTTGGTCGAGAAGTGCTGTCACTTTTTCGATTTGATGTCGCTCATTATTCAGGACGAACCGGTCAGGGTCTTCGCCTCGGGGGCTCACGACGTCAACCATCTCGACGAGCGCTACAACGGCGAACAGCCCGACATCCTCGACAACGCCTTTGTGATTGTCGACTATGCCAACGGGCAACGGGCGATGCTCGACCTTTGTATGTTCGCCGATGCCACTCGCAACCAAGAAGAAATAAGTGTGGTCGGCGAACTAGGCAAAGTAGAGGCTTTGATTCCCCAAGATGTTGTCCGGGTTGGGCGGCGGGGTACCGATTGGATTGGCGAAGTCGTTGATCAGCCGGTTGTGCTGGACCCGACCGCCTACGTTGGTTTGCACCATGGTTCGAGTTTCATCGAGCATCAGAAGTTCGCGCGGTGCATCCGAGAAGGCACGAAGCCCGAGGTCAGTCTGGCCGAAGGCCTCATGAGCGTGGCTGTGGGGGCGGCCGCTCACCGCAGCATTGACGAAGGCCGACCGGTGATGGTTGCGGAAATGTTCTCCGCTTAGCCTTTGACAGAGCCGGCCAACAGCCCGCGCACGAAGTGTTTCTGCATCGAGAAAAATACGCCTAGCGGCACGATCATCGTGACGAACGCCGCAGCGAACCTAAGCGTTCGAGCGCCGCCGAACATGCCTTGTAGCTGGGCCACTGCCACCGTCATCGGTTCGCCGTTGCCCGCGTTGAGAAATATTGACGCGATCAAGAAGTCGTTCCAGGTCCAGAGGAACTGGAAGATCGCGAATGCCGCAAGGGCGGGGATGCTTAGCGGAAGAACGATCTTGCGAAAGATTGTGAAGTGATCGGCGCCGTCGATGCGGGCGGCCTCGATGACGTCGCCGGGGAGGCCGGCCATGTAGTTATGAAGCAAAAATATGGCCAGCGGCAGTCCAAATGCGGTGTGGGTGAGCCACACCGCTGCTGAGGTATTGGCGATCCCGAGGTCGGGGAACAGTCGCAACGTGAACTCGGTAAATGGAACTGTCCAGCTGCCGCCGCGGCTGTAGAGCGAAAGCAGCGGAACGAAAGCCATCTGATTGGGCAAGGCCATCAACGACACCAAACCCACGAACAGCCAGTTCTTTCCGCGGAAGTCCATCCAGGCAAACGCGTAGGCTGCAAAGGCGGCGATCGAGATGGGTATGAGGGTGGCGGGAATCACAATTGCCAGGGAATTCCAGAAGTGGGTGATCATCGAGTCACGACCGCCGGATTCGGTGAACAGGACCTGGTCATAGTTGTAGAGGCTGAACTCGCGTCCCAACGATTCGCGGATACCGACGGATGGGCGCTCTACATCAAATGTCCGATCGGCGGCCGAAGTGGTTGTGGACTCCACATTTTCCGCCGCCCCGGCGAGAAGAGCGGCAGGGTCCGAACCGTCGACCGACTCGGCGGCCGCGGGTGCGCAGTTGGGGGTCGCGCCGAGCAGCGCACCTGGGTCGAACGTGGCGTCATCGGAGCACTCCGGGAGTGGAACTTCGACAGGCTCGTCCTCGGCCCGCTGGCTTTCGCGGTCGAGTCGGGCTTGTTCGGTCGCCGCGGCTACGGCCACGAGTCGTTCGATCTCGGCCTCTACTTCGGCGTCGGCTTCGGCATCGCTACGGGTCGCGGCAGTGGCGGTATTGCTTGCCACGGTCCACCAGCCGCTGTCCTGAATCTTTTCGGGCGGCCGAAATGACGAGACCAGCAAACCTATGGTTGGAATCGTCCAGAGCACCACGATGAGCCAGAGCACCGCGGTGGGAACCATGCCGAAGGCCGCTTTGAGGCGCATTCCGAGCGAGCCGAATCGAACGTCATCGGGAGTCATCAGTCGGCCCTTTGGGTGCTGCGTACGTTGTAAATCATCACTGGTATGACCAACAAGAAAATGGTCACTGCGAAGGCGCTGGACAACGTGAAGTTGCCGGCTTCGGAAAGTTGTTCGAACATTACGTTGGCCAGTACGTCGGTTTGGTTGGCTCCGCCTGTTGTTGTGTTGACCAAATCGAAGACCTTGGTGACGACAACAACGAGGGTCGTAACGACCACAACGAGAGTCGTGCGGATCTGGGGGATCGTGATCTTCCAGAATGTCTGGACCTCGTTGGCGCCATCGACCCGCGCCGACTCGAGCAATTCCTGGGGCACGCCTTTGATGGCCGCCGACAGGATCACCATTGCGAACCCGGTCTGGATCCACACCATGATCAACATGATGAAAAAATTGTTCCACGGGATGAGATCGGCGTTGAAGAAGAATCCGCGAGGTTGAAAACCCATCCAGACCAGAAGCGAATTCACCACGCCGGTCTCGCGACCCGTTGGTTGGCGCTCGTACACAAAGTCCCAGATCACCGCGGCGCCGACCATCGAGATCGCCATTGGCAAAAAGATCAACCCTTTGGCCCACTTCTCGCCTCGCGATCGGTCGGCTAGCACGGCCAACAAGAGCCCGAGGGCGGTGGAAAGACCGGCGACGGTCACAACCCACCAAAGGTTGTTCCAGATCACCGCTTGCATGGTCGAGAACACTGCGAAAAGCGCAAGCACGATCGCGCCAAACACCAAAGTTGAAGCGCCAGGAGTGCCGAGGTCGACACCGTTGCCGGTGCGGGCGCGGTAAGCCACGATCGAGGCAACCGCGCAGGCCACCACGGCGATAATCAGCGATGTGGTGCTCGAGACGATGATCGTGAGAATGTCGAAAATGGTCGATTCGTTGGGATCACGAATGATGGCCTCGAAGAACCCGGCCACGACCGCTACCACCGTGGCTATGCCGACGCCGCGAAGAGTGCGTTGCAGCAATCGGGCCCGACTAGCGGTTCGGCCATCGGTATTGATATTGGACGACGCCCAGCCCAGCGCAAGCGCGGCGGCCAACACCGCGACACCAGTGATGAAAAGTCGGCTGGTGAAGATGTCGCCGGCGTTGTCGACGTTGAAGAATTCGGAGCTGCGACCGTCGCCTCGACCCACGAAGATTGTTTTGTAGTTTGTGAGACTCCAGCCGTCGTTGCCTCGTTTGCCGGCCCGAAGCGACAAGACCAGCGTTCGCAGCGCGGGGAAGATCAGTCCCATCGCCACGAAGAACAAAGCGGGACCCAGAAACACGACCGGCCGAAGCCGATCGCCGAGTCCTGACCGGTTACGTTTGGCGCGGCGATTGCCAATTAGTGCGCCAAGCCCGGCCCCGGCCACAGTGCCGATTCCGATGCCGACCACCCCGTTGGGCAGCCAGCCGTTGTGCTGACCGATCGCTCCGGCGAGTATGCCGATCATGGCACCGATCGTGGCGGCAAAAACTGACCACCGCCGCTCGACTTGATCAAGGACCATGTTGCCGCCAACGAACACGGCAATGGCAAATGTGACGCCGATAGCGACACTGAGAATGGCATTGATGACTTGGCTCATCAGGCATCCGATCGGTAAGAACGAACAGGCGGCGCCCCTGGAAGGGACGCCGCCTGCCTACTGTGTGAAATCAGGCTGAGCAACTCAAACGGGTTGCTCGCGGGTACGGCTTTATGGCCAAGCCGCCTCGGTGCGGGCCAAGAACTCGTCCACATCAATGGCGCCCGACACGAAGTCGGTGCCCGCGGACCAGAACTCGCCAGCGCCTACCTCGCCAGGCATCAGGTCAGAACCATCGAACCGGAACGGGTCGGCGCTAACCAGGATCTGAGCCAGAACCTGATCGAAGGACGAGCTGTAGAGGCTGGTGTCGTGAGTCTTGTTCGGTGACAGGAAGCCGCCGAAGTCACCCTCGATACGCGTATTGGCGTATTCGGCATCGGCGATCCATTCGAGGACTTGGATGACCTCGGGGCGATCCGAGAACGCCACCACGTGAGTTCCGGCACCGAGCACGACGTTGCCGAACTCATCGGAGATGGTTGGCAGGTAGAAGACGTTCAGGTCGCCGTCGGGACCAAGCTCAAGACCGATGTCGGTGAACCAGCCGCCGGCGAAGTTGGCCTGACGGTGCAGCACACAATCCCCGTTTGCCAAGGCCAGACCGGCGTCTTTGAAGTTGGTGCTGGCAATGGTGTCGCGCCCACCAAGGACGTTGCCGTCCTTGAACCAGAGGTCACCTACGAATTCGGCGACGTCCTTGACAGCCGGGTCGTCGAACGAGATCTCGTGGTTGACCCACTGGTCATAGACGTCGGGGCCCTTGAGGCGCAACATCACATCTTCCATCCAGTCGGTGAACGGCCATCCGGTTGCGCCGCCGGATTCGATTCCGACGCACAGGGGCGTTTGTCCGTTGGCCTGAATGTCGGCTAGGAGCTGTTCGAACTCGGCCCACGTGCTCGGGATCTCGTAGCCGTTGTCGGCAAAGACCGTTGGCGAGTACCAGACGAGGCTCTTGACATCGCCCTTGTTGGGCACGCCGTACACGCCGCCTTGGTAAGTCACCAGCTCGGCCCAGAAGGGGTCGTATTGCTCGGCGACGATGTCGGTAACCGAGGTTGGCAACTCGATCGCTGAACCGTCGGCGGCGAAGCCGAGGGTCCGTCCCGGCTGAGGGATGACGGCCAAGTCGGGGGGTGTGCCCGCTTCGAGCGCCACATTGAGTTCGGGTGTTGCATCGGCCGTGCCGGTGTAGTCAACCACGATGCCGGTCGCTTCGGTGAACGCCGCGAACGTGGCGTTGATGGCATCGGCATCGGCGCCGGTCTCTGGTCCAAGCAAGGTCACGACGAGCGGCTCGTCGGGAGTCGCTTCGGTCGTAGCGGGAGCTTCGGTAGTTGTGGGCGCGGCCGTTGTGGTGGTCGTGGTGTCGTCGACGACCGTATCGGCGGCATCGTCGTCAGAGCCACACGCGGCGGCTACCAACGAGAAGGTGAAAAGAAGAGCCAGCAGGCTCTTTCATTTTAGTGAACGCATGTTCCCCTCCTAAGTGGGCGTCCGTCCGTTGCCGTGTGACATCGGACTGGTTTTTTGGCAGAAATGAAAGCGCTTTCAGAACTGCTGTGCGAGACGCTACACGAAGTTGAGGACGCAAGGCGAAAAGATCTTCA
>Ga0114934_10000648_pt1 | contig 22174 bp, 21 predicted proteins | sample 4SBtaG_2_FD_99695 | JGI IMG/M metagenome (GOLD analysis project Ga0114934, IMG submission 99695) | Deep subsurface microbial communities from Kolumbo volcano to uncover new lineages of life (NeLLi) - 4SBTROV10_white metaG | ecosystem: Environmental > Aquatic > Marine > Volcanic ...
AGATAGAGAATCCCCTCTATTCTTGAAAGAGAAAATGAAGCTTGAAAAAGACAGCCTTGAGGCGAGAATTGTTCGATTCCTTCAGGAGATATACCCTGTAACGATGAAGGATATCAGGAGAGAGTTCAGGGAACCGGCAGGCCGCATAGATATTGCGCTTAAACGACTGCAGATGGCAGGAATCATAGAGATAGAGAGGCTGCCAGACACAACCTATATCCGCCTTATAAAGGCAGTCGGGTCGGTTGGAAGCAGGCCGCTGAACAGAAGGGCGATCAAGCACGAAAGGTCGAAGAAAAGGGCGGAGTACGACGGAGAAGACAACTCTGTAATGTACGGCTGATTCTGGTAAACTACTGAATCACATTCACATCCTCGCCGCAGAAACTGCATTTTCCGTTTACGACAAATCTGGATCCAACACTGAAATACTCCCTTCCAATGAGCATTTTTCCGCATTTCGGGCAGTATGTGTTCTCTCTTTCGTCTGGCAGGACATTCCCCAGATAGGGAAACTTCAGCCCTTCCTCCTTTGCCACATCGTAGGCCATATCCATCGTCTCCATCGGTGTTTTCGGCAGGTGCTTCAGCTCGTAATCGGGATGGAAGCGCGAAAAATGAACAGGAGTTCGCTCCCCAACCTCCTTAACGACCCATCTGCAGAAATCCCTTATCTCCTTCTCGCTATCGTTCAGAGTCGGGATTATGAGATAGGTGAGCTCTATGTGTATTCCGAGCTGCTTCGCAAGTTTCACAGTTCTGAGAACTGGCTCCAGCCGTGCACCGGTTATCCTTCTGTAGAAGTCATCGCTGAAGGCCTTGACATCTATGTTCATTGCATCAATGCGGTCGGCCAGCCTCCTCAGTGGCTCTTCCTCTATGTACCCGTTTGTAACCATGACAACAAAGTAGCCAGCATCCTTTACAACCTTCGATGCATTGTATATGAACTCGTACCAGATGCTCGGCTCATTGTAGGTCCATGCAATTCCATCCGCCCTGTATTCCTTTGCCAATCTCACAATCTCTTCTGGTTCTATCCTCCGTAGAGGGTATCTCTCTATATCTGCCTGAGAGATGGAGTAGTTCTGACAGTGCCTGCATCTCATGTTGCAGCCGACCGTGGATAGTGAGAGCACCCGACTCCCTGGATGAAAATGAAAGAGCGGTTTCTTCTCGATCGGGTCCATTGCCACAGAGGATGCAAGGCCATAGACCATTGTATAGAGTTTTCCGTTGCGATTGGTTCTCACACGACAGATCCCGGTCTGACCATCCTTTAGAACGCAGTGATGCGGACAGAGGTTGCAGCGCACGCGGCCGCCGTCGAGTCTCTCCTGAAACATCGCCTCTTTAAGCGTATTCTTGCCCATATTACCACGACTTATGAATATTACAACCCCGACAGAGCGGGATTCCTGCCTCTAATCAACATAGAATATAAGTGTTTTTTGTGCAGAAAATTCAGAGCCTATTTGCTCCTGCGCGGTAACGAGCAGATGGCCTGTTCGTCTCCATCAAAGAATACCTCACGGTCTGGATTCTCCTTCTGTATCTCCTCTATCATCTCCAGAACTTCCCGCAGAGTTATGTTATCGTCCACCTTCCGGTGAATCTTCTTTTCCACATCGTTATCATCCATGTTTTGCACCTTGAGCGTGACCTTATTCTTTTCTCTCTATTTAAAGTTAATGCAGAGCTTCATATATGAAAAACATCCACCAGAAGTATATAGACACCCATTATTATGAGCACCACAGCCCCTGTCTTCTTTATCAGGCCCATGTTTGCCACCAGCTTCTTCACCAGAAGGACGCGGGATACGGATGTTGCCACAGATACCGGAATCATGAGAGCGCCCATCCCAGCTGCATAGATTGTAAGAATGAAGAGGCTTCCAAGGGCTCCGCTCATATTAAATGCCGCAAGGACAACAGATATGAACATGGGAAGCGAGCAGCCGAGGGAGGCCGCAGCATAGAGAATTCCGAACAGGAAGAAGTTTATCACCCCCCTCTTTTCTGGAGCCTTGACCGGAAGGGTGATGTAGGGGTCTATCCCAAACAGGATGAGCATTCCAAAGATGATAAGTGCTGCGGAAACGAGAAGAGAGATCATCAATGTGTGCTGGCGGATTAGAGATGAGACAGGAAGAAGTGCAAGGCCAATAACTACAAACAGCAGAAGAAATCCGAGCGTGGTAATCGAGCCGAAGTAGAGGCCAGTAAGGCCGCTTCTGATTAGATTCCTCTCCTCATCCTCATCAAATCCGATAAAATAGGCAACATACGATGGGAGAATGGGGAAACTGCAGGGGGCCAGAAATGCAAATATGCCGGCCGTGAACGCAAAGGTAACCATGCTCCAGTCCATAGAATCACCTGCCAGATTGCAACTGGTCTATAACACTGCCGAGGGTCTGAGAGTCCGTAACCCCGACATTCTTGTATGCAATTTTTCCATGCTGGTCAATGATATATAAGGATGGGATGTTGTATGCCTTATATGTGATTCCAAGGCTGTTGTCCCCTGTCCCTCCTGCGGTAACCGAGCCCGGCTTATCGAGGGCGAACTGCCATGCTGCATTATGGTCCATCCTGTACTGCGCAAGGGCATCATTTGTATCTGTGCTCTCTATATCCACCGAGATTATCGTAACCCCTGTGTAAGAATTATATATATCGTTCAGGTAGTTCATCTCCTGACCGCATGGAACACACCATGTGGCCATCAGGTCGAGAATCACAACATTTCCATGATAGTTCGAGAGCTTAAATGTTGCCCCACTCACCGTCGTCAGAGTAAAATCAGGTGCATAATCACCGACATCTATGCCATAATTAACCTCAGGGGTCGTCGATGAGCCGCCAGAACCCCCACTGCCGCCATTCGAGGAAGAGCTATCGAACAGATGAAGGTTCACGGCAGCCAGAACCACTATAACCACAATAATAGCCGCTATCAGTCCATTGATCACCTGAGGCGAGATACCCTTCGTTTCTTCGTCTTTCTTCTTGCTCCTGTTTATTCCTCTCTTGGCCATTGTTTCACCATATCTGCAAAAGCGTGAAAAGACGCAGAGTATATATATTTAGTGGTCAGAGATGGGAAAAGAGAAGGAAAAACAACACCCTTATATAGTATATAGAGTTAATCTTTCGTGCATATGCCGATTTATAAAGGGATGCGTGAAAAAAGAGGATTGATATAATGGATGATTCCAGCTATAATGCGGAGAGTATTCGGGTTCTGGAAGGCCTTCAGGCCGTGCGGAAGAGGCCGGGTATGTACATCGGAAGCACGGATGCCAGAGGGCTGCATCATCTTGTCTATGAAGTGGTGGATAACAGCATAGACGAGGCGATGGCAGGGTACTGTACTCATATTGAAGTCATCATCAATGAGGATAACAGCGTTACTGTAAAGGACGACGGCAGAGGGATTCCGGTCGATATACACCCCAAGTACGGGGTGCCGGCGGTAGAGATCGTCATGACAAAGCTCCACGCAGGCGGCAAATTCGACAAGAAGAACTACAAGGTCTCCGGCGGGCTCCATGGCGTTGGCATATCTGTTGTGAACGCTCTTTCGGAGTGGCTTGTGGTGGAGATACACCGGAACGGTAAGATATATCGCCAGAGGTATGAGAAAGGGCTCAAGGCAAGTGAGCTGGAGGTGGTCGGTGAGACGGGAATTTCAGGGACGGTAATAACATTTATGCCGGACTGGGGGATTATGGAGAGAGAGCCGTTCGATTTCAAGACGCTTTCCACACGGCTGAGGGAACTCGCATTTCTGAATAAAGGGGTAAGAATAAGCATTACAGATATGAGGGTTAAAGAGGAGGACGGCAGCCCCCTGCATAACACCTTCCACTACGAAGGAGGAATCGTTGAGTTCGTCAGATACATAAACCGTGCAAGAACTCCGCTCCACCCGGAACCGATATACCTTGAAGGCGAGAAGGGAGGAGTTCAGGTGGAGATTGCGATGCAGTACACCTCTGATTTCTCTGAAAACATCCACACATTCGCCAACAACATCAACACGATAGAGGGAGGAACACACCTCAGCGGCTTCCGAGCGGCCCTTACGAGGACGCTTAACGACTACGCAAGGCGGAATAAGATACTGAAGGAGAAGGACCCGGCTCTGCGCGGAGAGGATGTTAGAGAGGGGCTGACCGCCATTCTGAGCATTCGTGTGCCGGAGCCCCAGTTCGAGGGACAGACCAAGACGAAGCTCGGCAACAGCGAGATAAAGGGGATTGTGGAAAGCCTGACCAACGACAGGCTCACGGAATTCCTGGAGGAAAACCCGGATGTGGCCGAGATAATCCTTCAGAAAGCGACGCTGGCAGCACGGGCGAGAGAGGCCGCAAGAAAGGCCAGAGAACTGACGAGACGGAAGGGGCTGCTGGACAGCATGAGCCTCCCAGGAAAGCTTGCAGACTGCTCGGAGAAAGACCCTGCAAAGAGCGAGATATTCATTGTGGAGGGGAACTCTGCAGGCGGAAGCGCAAAGCAGGGGAGGAACAGGGAGACGCAGGCCATACTCCCGCTCAGGGGAAAGATACTGAATGTGGAAAAGGCGAGGCTGGACCGTGCCCTGAAAAACAAGGAGATTCTGTCCATAATAACCGCTCTTGGAACAGGGATCGGAGAGGAATTTGACATTACAAAGCTGAGATACCACAAGATAATCATAATGACGGATGCGGATGTGGATGGCGCACATATAAGCACCCTTCTGCTCACATTCTTCTACAGGTACATGAAGCCGTTGATTGAAAACGGATATGTCTATCTGGCCAACCCTCCGCTGTACAGGATAAAGAAGGGAAAGGTGGAGAGGTACGCCTATACCGACAAAGAGAAGGATGAACTGCTCAGGGAAATGGGCAGCGGAGCAAGTATTCAGAGATACAAGGGTCTTGGGGAGATGAACCCGCACCAGCTGTGGGAGACGACCATGAACCCGGAAACCAGAATACTGAAAAAGGTGACCATCGTCGATGCGGTGGAGGCCGATGAGCTGTTCAGCATACTGATGGGCGATGCAGTGGAGCCGCGAAGAGAGTTCATAGAGAGCCATGCAAGGGAGGTTGTTAATCTTGATATCTGAGGGGCTCGTCAGGAAGTACGAGATTATTGAACAAAGCTTTGGAGATGATTGATATGCCAGATAATGAAGATATGGAGGCCCCGTCAGGCCAGAGGATTCTCAACGAGCCGGTTGAGCACGAGATGAAGAAGGCCTACATCGATTACGCAATGAGCGTTATTGTCGGTCGTGCTCTTCCTGATGTGAGGGATGGCCTGAAGCCGGTTCACCGCAGAATACTCTATGCCATGAACGACATGGGGCTCTATCACAACAGGCCGCACAAGAAGTCTGCAAGGGTTGTGGGAGAGGTTCTGGGTAAGTACCACCCTCATGGAGAGAGCGCAGTCTATGATGCACTTGTAAGGATGGCCCAGCCGTTTTCCCTGAGATACACACTCGTTGACGGCCAGGGGAACTTCGGTTCGGTGGACGGAGATACCGCTGCGGCCATGCGATACACCGAATGCCGACTGGACAGGATTTCCAGCACCATGCTGCAGGATATTGATAAGGAAACCGTCGATTTTGTGGACAACTTCGATGGAAGCCTGAAAGAGCCGCTTGTGCTCCCGGCGATCCTTCCGAACCTTCTTGTAAACGGCTCGTCCGGCATAGCGGTAGGAATGGCGACGAACATGCCCCCGCACAATCTCAGCGAGGTGGTGGACGCCATAATAATGCAGATAGAAGACCCGGATGTACCCCTGCTGGAGCTGATGTCAGCGATAAAAGGTCCGGATTTCCCTACCGGAGGGATAATATACGGAAGGAGCGGAATACTCCGAGCATACAGCACCGGAAGGGGGACGATAAGCGTCCGTGCCAGGACAGAAATAGAGGAGATGAAGAACGGAAAGCACAGGATAGTTGTCACGGAAATTCCGTACATGGTAAACAAGTCGAGACTTCTGGAGAGCATCGCATCCCTCGTGAAGGAGCGGGAGATAGATGGGATAACCGACCTGAGGGATGAGTCGGACCGCTCGGGCATGAGGATTGTCATCGAGCTCAGGGCGGATGTGATGGAGGAGATCGTTCTGAACCAGCTGTTCGCCCGCACACAGCTTAAGACCACCTTCGGCATAAACAACCTCTGCCTCGTGAATGGAGAGCCGAAAACCCTGCCTCTGAAGTCGCTTATTAATTATTACATAGAGCATCGGAAGGATGTCATCACCAGAAGAACGCAGTATCTCCTGAAGAAAGCGGAGGAGAGGGCCGTAATCCTGGACGGTCTTCTCATCGCTCTTGACAATCTGGACGAGGTCATAAAACTCATAAGAAAGGCGAAAACAGCGGATGAGGCAAAAACCACGCTCATTGCCCGATTTCTGCTGAAAGAGGTTCAGGCTAAGGCGATACTGGATATGAAACTCCAGAAGCTCACAGGAATGGAGAGACAGAGTGTCAAGGACGAGTATGAGCAGGTAAAGAAGGAGATTGCGGACTATAAAGACATACTTGCACGGGAGGAGAGGGTTCTCAGCATGATAAAGGAGGAACTCATTTCCCTCAAGGAGAAGTACGGCGATGAGAGAAAAACAGAGATCGTTGATGAGGAGATAGACATAGAGATTGAGGACCTGATACCGGAAGAGGATGTTGTGATAACCATCACCCGGACTGGCTACATAAAGAGAATTCCGGTGGACACATACCAGCAGCAGAGAAGGGGCGGTGTCGGCCTCAGAGGAATGACCACCAAGGAAGAGGACGATGTTGTCGATATGTTCGTAGCCTCCTCGCACAGCTACATCATGTTCTTCAGCAACCATGGAAAGGTCTACTGGCTGAAGGCCTACCGGATACCAGAAGCTGGGAGACACGCCAAAGGGAGGGCTATCATCAACCTTCTGCCCAAAATGGACAGGGGGGAGAGAATCGTAAGCACGATTCATGTGCGCGAGTTTAGCGGCGACAGATTCCTTCTCTTTACCACGAAAAAGGGGAGGGTGAAAAAGACCCCGCTTGAAGCCTATTCGCGACCCAGAAGCAGCGGCATAATTGCGATTGCCCTGTGGGAGGACGATGAGCTTATAGACACCAGAATTACGGATGGAGACCGCGATATTCTGATTGCTACAAAGTACGGAAAGGCGATACGATTCCACGAGAGCGAGGTACGGCCAATGGGCAGGAACTCTCATGGCGTGGTGGGAATTCGCCTCAGAGGAGACGATGAGGTCGTCAGTACAACCACAGGTGATGACTCATCCATACTGCTGAGCATAACGGAGAACGGGTACGGAAAGCTATCGTGGGTCAGGGATTACAGACGGACGCACCGCGGCTCATACGGCGTTATAACAATAAAGGTTAACGAGAGAAACGGACCAGTAAAGGCCGTTCTGAATGTTGGCCCCGAGGATGAACTCATAGTTACCAGCAAGGGAGGAATGATAATACGAATACCCGTCTCTGAACTGAGAGTGATGGGTAGGGCAACACAGGGTGTCCGAATAATGCGCCTGAGAAGCGGGGATGCCGTCAGCGCCGTGGCCAGAATGGCGAAAAAAGCGGATGATGACCCGGAGGATGAAAACATCCCAGAGGACGGGCAAAGTTTATAAACATCCATACCATTGAGGGACTGAATTCTCCAGAGGAGGAGTAAGATGTTCAAAAACTCGATAGAAGGACTTGATAAGATATTCAAGACGGATATCGCAAGACCAAAGGTTGTGCTGATTACGGGCCCACCCGGCTCCATGAAGACCAGCTTTGTATATACTCTTATGTCGAAGTATCTGGACTCCACGGGGGAGTTCGGCCTCTATACCACCCTTGAGGAGACCGTGGAAAGCCATCTCACGAACATGAAGAGCCTCGGTGTAAAACTCACGAGAAATATGCAGATATCCGACTTTACCGACCTGAGGGAGATAGATGAGGTCGTCGATGACGAATCCACGGATTATGTTCAGTTTATTGAAAAAATGGTGATTCACTTCAGGAAGAAAAAGAAGGATCAGTTCTCCATATTTGCACTGGACTCCCTTGGTGCCCTCTATTCCCTGATGGAGAACGCAGCTGACATGAGAAAAAAGATGTTCTACTTCTTCAAGACGCTGAGGGAAAACAACCTGTACTCCTTTGTGATTATGGAGAGAATGCCGGGAGAGCCCTCCCAGCTCCTCGGAAATGAGGGATTTCTCGTCGATGGAATAATATACCTTGGACTGGACCGAAGCAGAGGAAAACTCACCCGATTCCTTCAGGTAGAAAAGATGAGAGCCTGCCAGCACAGCATGGAAAAGCATGCGATCGAGGTTGGCAGGGGTGGCATAAGGGTGCTTGGCCCGATATTCGAATAAAGGTGAACAAAAGTGTTTAATAATATTGTTGCATTCCATTGCGCAAGAAAAGACGGAATAGAGATAGAGAATAAGAAGAAATCGATGGGGGACTGAAAAATGGCAGAAGGCGATTCGTTCTGGGACCAGATGCAAAAGCGACTGGAATCCCTTAAAGAGCAGGAAAAAGAGATTGAAGAAAGGGAAGAGAGGCTCTCTCGTGCAGAGGCGGAGATTGATGAAAGAAAGAGAGAACTGGAGGCGAGGGAGCAGGCTGTTGCGGAGAAAGAGAAAAGAGCCGAAACTCTCGAAAGCGAGTACCGCAGCAGGATGGATGAAATCAACGGCCTGAAAGAGGAGCTTGAGAAACAGAAGGAGATAATCGACTCAAAGGCAGAAGAGCTGAATTCGAGGTTGAAAGAGATAGATGAGGTAAAACAGAAGCTCGCCGAGATGGAAGGCGCCCTGCAGGAAAAGGAAAGAGAGGTCATGAGCCGCGAGAAGGCGGTCATCCAGAGGGAAGAAGAGCTTTCGCAGAGAATGGAATCGATTGTTCAGACAGAGAAGGATATTTCTGCAAAGAGAGAGGCCATCCTTGAAAAGATGGAGATGATGAACCGCATAAACAGCGAACTTGAGGAGCTGATGGGCTCCCTGAAGAAATCACAGGAAAGCCTTCTGTCACAGGAGAAGGCTCTTCAGGAAGAGGAGAAGAGGCTCGCACAGACAAGAGAAGAACTCACAACACACGAGAAGGAGCTTCTGGAAAAGGAGAAGGAGATTCTTGCCCATGAAGAATCCCTGAAAGGAGAGGTTCAGGCCGCTGAACTGCCGGAGATAAAGCCGGTGGAGAAACCTTCCATTGAAATCCCCGATGTAAAGGTAGAAGAGGTCACTGTTCCGGAATACGCTCCAGAGGAAGCAGAAGAGGAAGGGCCCGAGGAGACAGAAAGCGAAGAAGAAGCCGGTGGAGAGGAAGAAGAAGAGGAAAGGCCTGAGGAGACAGGCGAAGAAGAAGAGGAGGCCGGTGGAGAGGAAGAAGAAGAGGAAAGGCCTGAGGAGGCAGAAAGCGAAGAAGAAGAGGATGAAATCCCATGTCCAAACTGCGGCACAATGGTAAGCAAGGACGCTGAGATATGCTATGCATGCGGATACGAGCTTAAGAAGCATGCCGAAGAGGAAGAAGAGGAGGAGACAGGCGAAGAGGATGAAATCCCATGTCCAAACTGCGGCACAATGGTAAGCAAGGACGCTGAGATATGCTATGCATGCGGATACGAGCTTAAGAAGAAAGAAGACAAGAAGGACGAGGAGGAGAAAAAGAAGGTCATAAAGCCTCCGATAGCTGTCAAAAAAGTTATAAAAAAGAGGGTCGTGTAAGGCCCTTAACTCCCTTTTTTCTTTTGATTAGAGGAGAAGATGATCTGTTTTTAACTGCGAGAGCAGCCGATAGAGAGCTGAGCTGGATGTATCCGCACCAACCCTTGAAAAATAGTGCCGAATATTCTCAATATCCCTCTTCAGATAGGCGGGAGCCATGGCATAGTTCGATATGACGGCCTGCCCCACATCGATGACCAGCGGACCTGAATCGGAATACAGGATATTGTACTCGCTGAGGTCTCCGTGAACCAGCTTTGCCTCTTTGTACCCCCGAACTATGAAATCAGCCACAGCATCAAAGACGGCCTGCACCATCTCTCCATCAAGTTCAATATTCCTCAGCTGTGGGGCTGGATTTCCATCAAGAGAGGCATAGGACATGACAAGAACATTATTCAGCACAGAAACAGGCTCTGGAACGGGGAGAGATGCCTTCCTGTACCTGTGCAGGTTCTGAAACTCCTTTTTTGCCCATTCATAAATTAAGGCCCTCCGGTTCCTCTTTACCCGCCTGAACCTCGGGTCATCCTCAATATATCTGGCAAGACTTCTATATGTGGCATTGGAGGTGCGATATATCTTTAGAGCAAGCTCCCGCCCATCCCTGTCTGTTCCAAGAAATACATTCCCTTCCTTGCCAGTGGATAGCGGAAACTCAATTCTTTCAATGACTCCCCTCGTCATCAACCTGTATAGTGTGAGAAGGGTTTTTTCATCAAAGACCTCGTCCATCGTCTTTCTGGCAGAGCTGTCTTTCTCCATCAGATTAAGCCCTTCGAGCCGACGCTCCAGAAAATGATACTTTTCCTCCTCCATTCATGCACCTATTTGTAAAGATCTAAATTCGGCGGAATCTTTCTGTTCCTGCTCAGAAAGCTGGCCTGTGTGCTGGTGTACCTGTAGATAATGTTGGCCTTCTCGTCCTGGAAATCCCATGGAACGACGATAAGAAGGTCCTTCTCCCGTATCCACATCCTCTTTTTTATCTTCCCCGGAATCCGGCCGAGCCTCGATTTTCCATCCTCACAGATTACCCTTATCTTCCCGGCGCCGAGCAGCTGGTCTGCTATGGCAAACATCTCCCCTTTCCGCCTGTTGGGAAGCCTGACGCGGGTATATTCCTCTTCAGTATTATTACTCTCTTCTTTCGCCAATATAATGCCTCACCGTAACCAAGGCAAAGGACTTATAAATAATTTGCCTTATTTTTGGTATAAAGCCTTATATAGCCAACCACTATTTCATTAAGCATGGATTACGGCCCTTACGAAGTCTCATACAGCTATATCCCTCCACGAAGAGGCCTCTCCTTCAGCAGAAAGGAGGTTCACGACCTTACAATAGCAGTCGGCGGCCTTACGCTTGCCTTTGCAATCGCCTATTCCGGAGTAATTTACAACCAGAATATCTCCCTATTCCTTTACTCCCTTCTGGTCTCCTTTCTTGCGGTTTTCAGCGGTTTCGTGTTTCACGAGATGGGGCATAAGTTTGTTGCACAGAAATACGGGTGCTGGGCGGAGTTCCGGGCCTTCCCCCGCGGTATAGGAATGGCACTCCTGTTCTCGCTCATGGGTTTCGTATTTGCGGCACCGGGAGCGGTGATGATATCGGGAAGAATAGATCGGGAGCAGAATGCAAAGATTTCAATGGCCGGACCCGCTGTGAACCTTGCCATCGGTTTTTTACTCATTCCTGTTATTCTGCTGATAGACTACGCTCCTGTTCTTGTTGCGGCATACAGCGTGGCCAGCATAAACTTCCTTCTTGCCGCCTTTAACCTTCTGCCAGTACCGCCTCTGGACGGTTCAAAGATATGGAGATGGAATATTCCTGTATATCTGCTGATGCTGGCAACCTCTGTTATAATGTATTTTGCTTTGCGCTACATCTGAGAATATGTGATTTATATTTATCTCACTAATCCATCTACAAACACGATTAAATATATGATATGATTACCAGTAGGCATCGATATGAAGGGACAGATTATAGGTTATTTCGCCAGTAGAGGCTGCCTTTTAACACCGGCCGCAAAAAAATACCTTGAGGAGATGGATCAGCAGAGGCTAAATGAGTTTGTGGAGAACTTTGCGATAAGGAAAAGCATCATTGATGTGGATGACCTCCAAAAAGCCATTCCTCCTGAGAGAGAGTTCAACAGACCAACATCCATCATCAGAAAGAGCGAGAATCGGAACAAAGATCTCAGAAAGACGGGAAAACTCCCAGATATGCCCCGTGTTCTTTCAGATGTGAGCGGAAAATCCAACTGCAGCGGGGAGATCGATGACTTTGTTGCGTACATAAATAACAGATATGAAAGGCTCACGAATATTCTGAAAAAGATGCAGCCGGGCTCCGTTTCAATAAAGATGGCGAAGAGAAAGACAAGTGAGGTGAGTATCATCGGGATGGTTAGAGAGACAAAAACCACCTCAAAGGGCCATCTTATAGTTGAAATAGAGGACAGGAGCGGGGTTATTCCGGTACTCATAAAGAGGGATTCTGACCTGATAGGCGAGACATTCCTTGCCGATGAAGTTATCTCCTTTACAGGAAGAACAAGCAGCCGGGGAGGAGATATGTTCTATGCTGACTCCATCACGAGGCCGAAAGGTATCAAAGCCCGGAGGATTACCGAGACAGACAGCAGAAACGAAGTCGCAATAATCTCTGACATACATGTTGGAAGCGATACCTTCCTGCTTGATGAATGGAAGAGGTTCGTTGAGTGGCTGGGGACTGGAGAGGCCGGGCGTGTGAAGTACCTTCTTGTCGCCGGGGACCTTGTTGATGGAATAGGGATCTATCCCGGTCAGGAAAAAGAGCTGGAAATCACAGACATATACGAGCAGTACGAACGCCTTGCTGAGCTTGTGAGAGATATTCCATCGGACATAAGAATAATCATGCACCCCGGAAATCACGATGCTGTCAGACCGGCGGAGCCGCAGCCAGTGCTGCCAGAGAATATAAGAAAGTTATTCCCAGAGAATGTGATGTTCACCGGCAACCCTGTTTATCTGGAGATAGAGGGGAGGACATTCCTGTCGTACCATGGCAGGAGCATGGATGATATACTCAGCTCCGTGCCGGGCCTGAGCTATGAAACACCCATACTGGCCATGAAGGAGATGCTTAAGAGGCGGCTGCTTGTGCCGACTTATGGCCAGAAGACACCGCTTGCGCCGGAGGAGTGGGACTACATGCTCATAGACCCTCTTCCAGATGTTCTGGTAACCGGGCATGTGCATTCCTATGGAGTGGACGAATACAACGGCGTAACCATCGTAAATGCCTCCACATGGCAGTCTCAGACGGAATACCAGAAGATGCATAACTTCCATCCACAGCCTGCAAGGGTGGCCATATATAACCTCGGCACAGGAAAGGTCAGGACAGAAAACTTTATGGGGGCATGAAATGGGAAAAAAGGACGAAATACTGGAAACAGTGGAGAGAGAGGGGGTAAAGTTCATAGAGATGCAGTTCATGGATATTCTCGGCAGGATGAAGAGTGTCTCCATTCCTGCGAAACAGCTGGAAAAGGCGATAGATGATGGGGTGTTATTCGACGGCTCATCCATTGCAGGGTATGCGACGATAGACGAATCCGATATGCGGGCATATCCCGACCTGAATGCCTTCTATATCCTTCCATGGTGCGAAAAAAAGACAAAAACCGCAGGGCTCATATGCAATATTCACGACTCCGCCGGAAAGAGATTCGAGGGAGACCCGAGGTATGTTCTGGAGAGGGCCATAAACGATGCGGAAAAGATGGGCTTCCGATCCAATACAGGACCCGAGTTCGAATTCTTCCTCTTCAGACTTAATGAAAGAGGAGAGATAACAGCAACACCGGACGATTATGGCGGATACTTCGACCTCACCGGCGAGGACAGGGCGGAACAGGTAAGGAAGGAGAGTGCACTCGTTCTGGACGATATGGGCTTTAATGTGGAGGCAACACACCACGAGGTTGCGCCTGGCCAGCACGAGATAGACCTCAGATACTCAGACCCACTCACCTCTGCAGACAGGGTAATGATTCTGGAGTTCGCCATAAAGACCGTGGCCATGAAACACCACCTCTTTGCATCCTTCATGCCAAAGCCTATATCCGGTGTTAACGGAAACGGCATGCATGTTCATCAATCACTGGAGGATCTGGGTGGCAGGAATGTCTTCTACGACGAGAACAGCTCAGATGGACTCAGCCAGACCGCAAGATACTACATTGGGGGCCTCCTCGAGCACGCCCGGGAGAACTGCGCCATACTCGCATCATGGGTGAATTCCTACAAAAGGCTGGTCCCTGGATACGAAGCGCCGGTCTATATCAGCTGGGCACATCTGAACAGGAGCGCACTCATCAGGGTACCGGCAGGCAGGGGAAAAAGCACGAGGGTGGAGATCAGGAACCCGGACCCTGCAGGAAACCCATACCTCCAGTTCGCTGTGCTTCTGGCCTCCGGTATCGACGGAATAAAAAGGAAGATTGAACCACCTGCACCTGTTGAGGGAAATATATTCAAGAGGAGAAAGAACGGCATAGAAAACCTTCCGGAAAATCTAGGGCATGCCCTCTCCTACCTCGAAAGAAGCGAATTTATGCGCTCAGTTCTGGGAGACCACATCATAGACCACTTCCTTCATGTGAAGCAGAAGGAATGGAACGAATACAGGGCACAGGTGACAGACTGGGAGGTCAAAAACTTTTTATCAATCCTGTAGATATCCTCTCGAAACCATGGCCAGAATAGCGCTTCTCCACAATCCGAACAACATAGAACATAAACCGGCCAGCTTCAGTCCTGAAAACCCGGAGCGAATTGAAAAGGCCATGCGCTTCCTGAAGGCGAGAACAGATCTGTTTTCCAGAAAAAAAGTGGATCTCATTGAGGATTTCGGAGAGGCAGATATTGAGGAGATAACTGCAGTTCACGACCCTCTTTATGTCAATTTTGTGAGGGATTACTCCGCAAAAGGAGGGGGGTTTCTGGGAGACAGCACCTACTTTTCAGCATCAACATACTCTGTGGCAAGGACCGCCGCACAGGGGGCGATAACAGCGGCGGAGGTGGTGGTTAAAGGGGAATACGAGAGCGCCTTTGCGTTTATCAGACCGCCCGGACACCATGCAAGACGCGATAGATACAGCGGTTACTGTATATTCAACAACGGAGCCATAGCCGCAAGGCACATTCAGAGAATGAGAAAGAAGAGAGTGATGTTTATTGACTGGGATGCCCATGCCGGAAACGGAACAAGCAGCATATTCTACGACAATCCGACCGTTCTGACCCTTTCCATACACAGAGATCCGCATGAATTCTACCCACATGAAGGCTTTATGTATCAGATAGGAAGCGGAGAAGGGCGGGGGTACAACATCAATGTTGAAATGCCAAAGGGGAGTGGAGACCGGGAGTACAGGCTTGTCTTCCATGAGATTGTGGAGCCCGTGATGAGAGAGTTTGCTCCCGACTTTGTAATCGGGATAAATGGATTTGATTCACACTACACAGACAGCTATTCAGGCCTTAAGCTCTCGGAGGAGGGGGTCTACTTCTTCGGAGACTTTCTGAGAAAGAGGGCGAATGGAAAGTTCAGTATTATAATGGAAGGCGGATACAGCAGCAGCAATAACGGAAAGCTGACGGAAAACCTGCTTGCCGGCATGGGTGGATGGGAGATGCCACATTCCTCAAGCCTGGAGCGCCTGAGTATAACAATCATCGGAACTGAAAAGACATACAGCATCGTTCAGGAGAAAATAAAAGAACTGAAGAATATACTGCGAGATTACTATTCCTTCTGAAAAGGTTTATCTACTCCCTCTGCAATCATAACCCATGGACATAAGGAAAACCAGAATATGGATGCACAGGGATGAGATCATTGATGCCATTGAAATCATGGACAAAAACAGAAGAAAATTCTACAGCTACACCTACCGAACGCTCGGGAAAAGCGGATGGGAAAATCAGGTGAGATGGGATAACTTTGAAGGGCAGTCTCATGTGGAGAAGTACGATTCAAACGGGGCCCTGATAGAGCAGAAAACAGTGCAGGAAAAGAGCCTGGAAGAGGTGATTAAGATTGTGGCCATATTCAGAAGAAACCTTGTGGCCATGGAACTGGAGGAGCTTTAGGTGATAGCATGCGAATTGAGTCCAGAATTACATACAGCAGCAGAGAAAAGGAGGAGATGCTGAGCCAGTTAAAAAAGAGATATGGAAGTCTTGCTTCTCTTCAGCAGAAGGTTACGATGAAAAAATGCTCTGAGCCAGAGATGGTTGATGATTATATGGTATGGAAGAGCATTGAAAAAAAGGATGCGGGGATTACAGAGATACATATCTGGAAAAATGCAGATGTGATAAATCAGCTCACAGCCAGAAGATTGGAGCTCCTAGAACACATATACAGAAACAGCGGCAGATCGGTCATGGAGCTGAGTACGGCGCTGAAACGAAACTACAAGAATGTTTATGACGACCTGCTGGCCCTTGAAAAAATAGGCCTGATATCCGTTTATACCAGCGGTAGAAGGAAAATATCAGCCACAAGAACCTCTGAAATCCTTATTCGGTTTGATGATTAAACATCGAGAAGTTCTCAAGCAAAAGATCCGGTTCTCAAGTTAGTTTACACTTTACACCATAAACACTTTATATTATATCTGGCCCTCTCATTTTATACATCTAACCATAATCAATATTTTTATGAAAAAAGCGAAAGATATATAAACAATGAGTCCTATTCACATTCGACTGATTGCTGAGAAGGAGGCCATTCATGAAAGCGTATGAACTTGAAGAGGTCAGGTTTGCAATAAGCCCAAGGGACTCCAATCTAAAGATAGGTCTTGTCTGGAAGAACGGTAAGATCTACCTGGCCATGTCTGGAATAATGATTTCAGACGGCAATATGTGGTATGAAATTCCGATAGAAAAGATAAAGGACATGAGCATTACGGATGATGACCCACCAAGGCTGCATATTAAAATACCTGCACTCAACATTGAGGTGTCTGGAGAAAGGGCGGAAACGCTCATGGCGCTCAGACACTTTCTCCTACCACAGATACAGAATGAAGAGGAAGAGCTCACAAACCTGGTTAAGCTCTGGGGGGCCGGTCTCCAGTCTCCACTTCTCATATCTTCCCTTATGAAAACAGATGAAATGCAGGTGCACAGGCTTATAGAAGAAGGGGAAGAGAAGGGGTATATTTCAAAGGATGGCATAACTGAAAAGGGGCTGTCTATTCTGAGCGAGGAAGACAGAGAATACATCAGGAAGCTGAGGGGTGAACTGAAATGAAAGAGGGGGGATTCGGTGCCTTCAAATCCTTCGCTGAAGGGCTAGCTGTCCTTGGAAAACTTACAAAGATAGATTCCGCCGTGATGGCCGCACTTGAAAGCTCACGCGTTCCTCCCTCGGAAGTAAGAAAGATGCTGAAGTGCTCAACTACAGCAGAGATTAAGAACACTCCACTCTATCAGTTCATGATAGACCTCTTCGAAAACATCGGGCTGGGCAGAATGGAGATTACAAGGATAGAGAACTTCAGATATGAGTTTTCCATTCCAGATAATCCTGTAGCATCCCTGTATCGGCTCGGTGGAGAGAAGAGGGGAGAGAAGACCTGTTACATAACAAGTGATGCTCTGGAGAATTTCTTTACAAAAGACCTCGACCTGCCGTCTGAAGCAAAGGAGATATCCTGCATGAATCAGGGGGCAGAAAAATGCACATTTTCGGTGCTGATTCAGCCTCTGGCGGTCTATAAGATTGCCCTTGATTCTCTGGATAGGGAGATACTGAAAGGGCTTCGGCACGGCAAAAAAAGCGAAGAGATATCCAAGGAACTGAACCTGAGCACAAGTGAGATGGAATACCGCCTCTCTATCCTCAGAAAGTACAAAATTATAGGAAAAAACAATGCAGTTACAGAGGTGGGCGAAACATATTATATGTACATGAAGAATCAGGTGATCACAGAAGAAGACTTCCCCCCGCCATGGGAAGATATGCAGAGGATCACATCCGCAATTGCCGCATCAGAGTCGTTTGCAGCGGCCTTCGAGAATGCAACATTCGAAGAACCGATGTATGAAGTTGACGAAGAAAAGGTCGTGAACCTTTCGGAAGAAGCCAAAAAGAGCAGGAGTTTTGCGGAACTCCTGAGCAAACAGATAAAGAGAGAGGATAATGAAGAAGATTGATAAAGGAGGTAAGAGAATGGTTGAAAGAATAAAAACAGGGATATATGGTCTGGACCAGCTGATAGAGGGGGGCCTCATAGACAAGAGCGCAATCGTGGTGGTAGGATCCAGCGGTACAGGTAAAACCACTTTTGCCATGCAGTTCCTTATGCATGGTATCGATAACGGAGAACAGGGGCTCTATGTAACGATGGAAGAATCACCGGAACAGATAATGAAAGAAGCAAAAATGATGGGCTGGGACATGGAGAAGCACTACGAGAAGAATCTCTTCTTTATTCACCTGAAGGGAAAGAACTTCAAGAAGATGATAGAGGAGCAGCTTCCCCAGCTGGTAAAGGCCCGAAGCGATTATGACATAAAGACAAGAGTTGTAATAGACCCGATGACGCCGGTGATATGGGCAACAGAAGATAAGCTGGAGCAGAGAGAACTCATCGGAAAACTCTTCTACACGCTCAAGGAGCTGGGCGTTGTTATGGCCACCGTTGAGGAACACGCCAAACCTGGGGAGACCATCGGCGAAGATGTGCTTCTGCCAATATACCTCTCTGATGGCGTATTCCATCTGGAATACTATCCAATTGGAGGTGCTTTTAACAGGACGCTGAACATCGTGAAAATGAGAGGAACACAGCATGGAGAGGGCGTTTACCCCTATATCTTTTCCAGAGGTGCCGGTATCGTGGTGAGGGCCTACCCTGTAGAAAAGACAGAGGAAGAGGCAAAGAGCTATGACAGAATATTCGATGAGGCCATAAAGACCGCTAAATTCATCAAGGCACCGGACTATGTGATAGAAAGAATTACAGCGATGAAGGAGAACTGGAACTACGATTATTCCCCGGAGGAAGCTCTTCAAATTATCTTTGACTCATACGGCCTGAAGTAGGTGAGATGATGGAGAAAACCCTTAAAAAGATGGATAAGACGCTCGAGGCAGAGGATGTAACTCTTCTGAAGCATATGCTGAATATGGAACTGAGGCATATGCAGCAAGAGAACGATATAGACATCCTTATGCTGATAGGCGTGGATGGCAGAATATTCGCTTCCCTGATCCCTCCACAGCTTACACCGCAGCAGTTCTTTATGCTCAACATGATAAAAGCGAAAAAACCGAACATCTGCGGACAGTTGAAACAGGAGAATCTCTCCCTTGCAATCGAAAAATACAGGGAAGGGCTTATTATCATAACAGGTGTCGGAAAGAATGCCTTTCTGGCCTCTCTGTTTGCCAGAGACCTCGACCCCACCGCAATGGATGACACTGTAAAGAAACTTCTGACTGGCAGTGCGGTCCTCAGGCATGTTTTTGAACTGGGAAGGATGGACAGCGCTACTCTTTCCAAATTGCCCGATGAAGTCGCTGCAGAGCTCAAAAAACTGAGCCGCCAGCTCTTTGTGGAACAGTTTGAACACACCCGCAAATACAAGAAAAACACAGAGATTCTTGAGTTCATAAGGAAAAAGCTCTCAGAGACTGTAGATATAGGCCAGGTGGATGAGATAATAACCCTGACCTTCAACGAGATGGGGACCAGTGCTCCATACATGACCGATCGGCTGTGGGGAATGTTTATGGAGAAGGTAATAGAGAATCACATCCGGAAGCTGAGAGGGGATATACTTGCCGATGAATGCATTAGGACATGGATTCCGGAGCTAGAGCGTAAATTGAGGAGCTTTGTATGAAGGATGCTGTAGAAGAAACGGATGGAACCCATAGCAGGGGATATACCGACGAAACCAGAGAAGAAGGCCTGGATACCATAAACCAGCTGAAGAAAGAGGTTCTGGAGCGTTTTGATACCATATACAGCCAGTTCGAGGAGTACTTCAGGCACCTGGATCTCGTAAAAAAAGAGCTCGCAGATGTGAAAGAAGAGAGCAGAAAAAGAGAAGAGGAGGTGCAGATTCTAAAGAGGGAGATGGATGCGGAAAAAACCGAAGAAAAGAGGGCAAGAAGCCATCTCGAATACAATCTTAAAAAAATAGACGAAAAGGTGGACGATGTAATGGGCGAGGTCGGATACGGAGAGAGTCTGGATGTTTCCAAGATTCCACCGAATATCCTTGAAATCGTCTATCAATCGACACTGGATGACCTTGTCACCGAGCTATGGAAAAGCCTTGGGCCAGGTGATTTTGAACAGGTTATAACAAAAACCCTCGAAGAAGTCCGACTTATGACCAGTGGAAGCGAGCTGTTCCGCTTCGACAATAACAGAAGAATTCTGACCAATAACCTCGCAAAAAGCCTGTCAGAAGGGCTGATCTCGGCCAAACAGGTCCAGACCACATACAATGTTCTTCTGGACAAATTAATGGAATACATACCATACCATAAAGCAAAGAACTTCAGAGCCATGATAAAGATCAAGAGTCAGGAGTACACGGTAGACAAGACATCATTCCTCCTGGAAAGAGTGGCTCAGATGGAAAAAAAGCTGAATCAGACAAATCAGCTGGTAGCTGCTCTCTCCACACAACTTAATGCAAAGAGCATGAAGATGGATACGACTACAAAGGAACTGGAGAAGAGGATGTATGAGCACTACGATTCTGCGTTATCTGAAATCAGAGAAGAGGTCAGTAAACTGGAAAAGGAGAAGATCGGGTCTCAGGAGAAGAATGAAATCACGGCGGCCCTCAGAGAGATACAGGAGAGCCAGGAGCAGCTGCGCCAGGAACTCAACAGCCTCAGAGCAGTGACAGAGATGAAGGATGAGCTCTACAACGCAAAGATAGATACGCTCGTGGAGCATCTGGGCCTCAAAGAAAAGGTGGACAGCGTGAGTGAAACTATTGCCTCCAGAAAGAGGTTGAATGAGCTGGATGAAGAGAGCCAGTTTGTCTACTATGCAGTGCCTGATAACGAGAAGGACGCAATTACCGCAGCGGCCATGGCAAAAAAGCTCTCAGAAGTGATGAATAAAGATCTGGTTAAAGAGAGAATAAAAGCAATGGCAGAGGAGGGGCTCATCTTTAAAAAGAAGAAGGGAAGAACAGTAAGATACTATCGCCCTGCGGGAAGTCGCCCTGAAAAAGAGGAAGAAAAAACAGGTGAAGTGGAGAAGGAAGCAGAGATAGATGCCAATAAAGAAGAAAGTCATTCCGTGCCGAAGCCAACTGGAGAGATAGAAAAAAAGGCCGACAAAAAAAGAGAAAAGAAGGCTACCAGAAAGAAAAAAGCCGACAGCAGGAAGGAAAAGGCAGAAAAAAGAGAGAATAAAATCCCCAGGAAAGAGGATAAAAAGCCCAAAAGTGAAGCAATAAAAGATGAAAACGAAGCACCTGCTGCAGATGAAAAAAAGACTGAAGAAAAGCCGGAACTGAAAGGTAAAGAAGCAGAAAAAGATGAAAAAAGAGAAAAAGAGGCGGAAGAAGAGAAGGAATCTCTGGACAGGGAGATACTGACAAAGATCCTCGAGATTCTGCCCGAGGAAAACGGCCTCACAATGGCAAGAATAAGGGCAGAAGCGAAGGATATCAAATATACAGATATACTTATGGGAATAAAGATGCTTATAGACCAGGGAGATGTCACGGCCGTTCAGAGCGGGAGACGAACCCTGTATAGAAGGATTAAGAAAGGAGAGGAAGAAGATAAAGGTGATTAACATGAAAAAAGGAGGTGAATAAAATGCTTGATGTGGCACTGGTATCGCTCATACAGGATATGAGTGAGAAGGCAGGAGTTGAAGGTACTATACAGTACTGGGAAAGAGTTGGAGAAAGTCTGTCCACGAGAATGGGAAAGGAAGCATATATGGGATGGCCCTCGTTCAATGTGGCTCTGAGAGAGGGAAGAACCGCATATTCCATAGAAGGTGAGGTAACCCCGCTGACCGACCTCGCAGTAACGGATATTGACGGAGATGTTGTAGGTTACATATATGCCCTCAAGACATGCGTCTTTGAACCGACGATGCAGAGAATGAGGTACAGCGTTGGAGAAATCCCCCCAGCGGACGCTGCTGTGGCTGCAGAATACAACAACAGCGTAAGAGATACGGCCATATGCAACTTCTGTGTAATACACCAGAAGTTCCGGGAAGAGGTGGCTAAGAACATAACCATTGCTGACCAGCCTCTTGAATGCGTGCAGCTGGCAGATAGAGGATTTAAGGGTGAGACAAAGATTGCAACTGAGAG
>Ga0114934_10000649_pt1 | contig 22121 bp, 17 predicted proteins | sample 4SBtaG_2_FD_99695 | JGI IMG/M metagenome (GOLD analysis project Ga0114934, IMG submission 99695) | Deep subsurface microbial communities from Kolumbo volcano to uncover new lineages of life (NeLLi) - 4SBTROV10_white metaG | ecosystem: Environmental > Aquatic > Marine > Volcanic ...
AAAACACAGCCATCACTGTACTCTACAATTCGTGCTGCACAATCCATTGCTTCATTGAGATTTTGAGTTTCAAATAGTACTTTTCGCGTACCAGCACTGGTTTGAAGAACTACGCGATGACTCAATTCACGGAGAGTTTCCTCATCAATTGACTGGTAAACCCAATCATCATCTTCAACCTCCATCTGTGCCTCAACAGGAACTAGCGGGCCTTGCTCAACTTGGCTCTCTACTGCACGCTCGTGGATATCTTGGAAGCGTGTTCTGAACTCTCTGGTTTCATCAAGTTGTTGTGATGTTTTTTCGGCTCTAGCCCTAGCCGCTTTGAAAGCCTGTTTGTTGGCTTTTGCTAATGGACTAATCCTCTTTTGTCTCTTTACTCCTCGCTCACTCTCTTCCGTCATTTCGCATCCCATCTAGATGACTACTAAACGCAGTCAACTGAAATGCAGGCGCACTGTCGGTGCTATAACCGTTGCAGGTCAAAAACTCCTCAAGATGGTGATTTTGGTAGGGTATTCTTTGACACCAAGTTTCCCCTTTTAATTCACTAAGTTTGTTCAAGAAAGTGCTGTTTTTCGGTTCAGTAATAGTAGTGATATCAATGGTAAAACCAAAGTTATTCCAATACCTAAGGAAATAGCAAGTGAATCGCCTGAGAACATGTGGTGCAATCCCCACAAGGCTGTAATTGTTAATCCAATTAACACACCTGATTCAATTCCTCTGGTTTGAACGGGGAGATTGGGGCGCTTTTCTGGATGGGTTGCTAACAGAGGTAATGTCGTCATTGACATGTACAAGCCGGGCATTAAAACTACAGTGAGAGGTTCCCTTATTGTCAAGAAAGGAATTGATAAACTCATCAATAAGTAAAATCCCCAAACTTCTGGCCGTGGTCTAGAATCTAATCCTACAATAGGGAGCAAGGTCCCAACAACTCCAAAGATTGCTAGAGGAAGCATCAAATTCAATGAAAGCCAAAGTGCACTGAACCAACCATCAATGTGAGGCAGAGATTCGAGTATTACTGCCCCAGAAATCCAAGTCAAAATTAGTGTATGAGCGAGGGAGCGAGTTAATCCAAGCCAACGCCTTCCTTTCGCAATACCTCTTTTTTGGTGTACTTTAGTCAATAACAACAAGAAGACAGGCCATCCTAACAATAAAACAACCATTGAAATGGCGAGAGATATTTGGCTGAACTGCCCTAGAGCAATTAGTTCATCAAAATCATCAATTTGTTGTGAACTTAAGTTTGACATCGCTAGGAAAAATAATGCTAGTACAGCAGGAATACCGGCTAGCAGAAAATTGTCACCTTTACCAATTTCACCCGACTGTGAATAATTTGCCATAGCATAGGGCCAGATGCCTATTCCGATGCCTGCAAAAATCAATGTAATTGTAGTCTGTATTGGTACAATTTGTGAGCCGATGAAAGTTTGTGGCTCCGAATGGACTGAAAATGCATCTGAAGGAATAAACCCAACCAGCATCAATGGCCATAGAAATCCATGCCATCTTAATACACGGGCGCGTAGGTCGGCACTCTCATCATCAAATAATGAATAATCTGAGTTGCCAAAAATCTCTTTTACAAAAGTAGTTAGAGCAAATAAAATGATGATTCCTAACCATGGCGAACCAACTGTGTTGAATGGACCGTGTAACATCCTTTGCAATGCTGATGAACTATTAATTCCAAAATTTACCACATGACCGTGGTTGAAATCTTGAACATAATGAATCCTGAATAATACTAAGACAACAAGCAACACCAATACCACAGGTAGGATTGTTAAACTGCGGTCAAAATTACGCAAAAATTTTGCTTTATCTGGATATTTTTCATACATTCCTGGTAGCCATAAAGGTGCAGACCACTGTAAAAACGACCACAGTAAAATAAGAGTCAACAAGGTGGCGGGAAGGCTGAATGCATCACCTCCACCAACCGCCATGAAATAGGCGACTGTGGGTATGGCTCATTGGGTTAGCGCATCCACAACCCTTGAGGGATGGTCACGGGCACGAAGGTTTGTGCAACCGGTTATGGGGGTGGTATGAATGGGCAAACTCGGCTTTGGAGACCCTTCGAAAAGCGACCTGTGGAAGGCTGTGAAAGCATGGCGTGACGACCCAGAACCATGGCTTGAGGCTGCTGAATCAAGACTTAGTGAAACCTTGCGCGTAAATCCTTTGCGGGAGGACCAAAAATGGACCGAGGAAATACTCTCCTATCTAGGTGGAAAACCGCTCCAGTGGTTACCTGAAGGCGGGGGAGGACAAGGTTGGGTAATGCCTTGGGCTAGGGGAAAATGGCCTTCAAGTGAATCAAAAATACTGCTTTGTGCCCTGCATGATTCAGGTCGGATAACTAGGCAAGAAGCAGTTAGCATGGTTCCTGTAAAACTACTCAATTGCAAGGTTGGGCATCACATATTGGATATGTGTGCGGCTCCTGGCAGCAAATCGACTCAATTGTGTGAAGCAATTGATGATGAGGGAGTGGTTGTTGCCAATGAATCAAACCCTGGGCGAGCAAATTTGTTGGTATCAAATTCTAAGAGAGTTGGACTTACTTCGATGGTAATTATTCGTCATGATGGCAGGCATTTGCCTCGCTGTCCAAATCCTGGCTATGATAGGATATTGGTGGATGCCCCATGTTCAGGTAGCGGGACAACGCGAAAGAATCCTGAACTATGGAACAAATGGACTGAACGGGCTGGAAGGAAATTGAATCAGTTACAGGTTGCTTTAGTCAGAAAGGGTGCAATGTTACTCGCACCGGGAGGTAGAATGGTTTACTCTACATGTTCAATGGACCCACTTGAAAATGAAGCGGTGGTAGCAGAGATTCTTCGGACCTGTGAATTTTTGAAATTAGTTGATACTGAAATTGATAAAAAATGCCCGGGAATAGTTAGTCGGAATGGAATGTCCACTTGGCCTCTACTTCATCAAAAAAGTGATGGCAAAGGAGGGCATATTGATGATGCTGAAAAGATTCTGATACCGCCTGAAGAAGCCGAAATCGCTAGCGCGTTGCCTCTTTGTCAACGAATTTGGAGTGATGAAAATGATTCAGGAGGATTCTTTGTGGCATCTTTCGAACATATCGGCAATAGCGAAGTTGCTGAAGCATTAATGCCCACAAGTGAGATGGCAGAACGGCCAATTAGTGAACCACCTCCACCAACAAAAAACCACGAACTGCCTACCTCAACTGATGTGCTAAAGACTATTTCTCAGGAATGGGGGGCTGACTATGAAAAAATGTTCACTAGAGGTAGTAAAATCTACACCATCAGCAATGAGATTCACGATTGGTTCTGGGCTGGTGAAAGAATGCTGAGACGCGGTGGTAAATTGCCGGGTTGTCATTGGCATCCGTTTCAAGTCATTCAAGCAGGGCTGCCTACGTGGGAAATACGCAAAGGAATTTTACAAAGACCAACTTCCAAAGGAATACATATTACAGCAGCAAAATTATCTAATCGTGTACACGAAATATCAGCCGGGTTACTAGAGGAAATGTTACTCAAGGGAAGTTTAGACAAGGAAGTCGCCGCCCCAAGCATATCGACTATTGAGAAGGAATCATCTGGAGGTGTGGTACTGCGGTTCAATCATGAAGGAGTGGTGTGGTGGCTACCTGCATGGCTAGGTGGCAAGTTGACTCTCATGTTGCCAGATTGCGAACGCACTCTCCTGACCTATGCACTAGGAATTGAGGTGACTCTGTGACACGATTTTCGGCAGTAATGATCGCTGCATTCATCTTGATAAATCTGACTTTTTTTGTCATTCCCGATAACTTGGAGGCTGTTAGTGCTGAGGCTGAAGAATCATCAATTTCGGTCTTTGAATCATTTATTGATGACAACAATTGTGCTGAAGAAATTGACATTGTTGAGAAAGGAGAGAACGATATCACACTAAACTGGATTCATGGTGAAGGAAGCAGTTTAGCCGGACAGCAACGAGCTGAAAAACTCGGTGCAGATTCCTGTTCACAATGGAAGAATGGGGAGTCAATTGAGAATGCTACCAAGATATCATCGCTAGCAACATTGACTCTCAGTGTTGATATTGTAGCCACAGAAGATGATGAAGAATCCCCTGCCACTGATGTGACTCAATCTGCTGGACTATTATTAGAAGTTGAAATTGAACCATTAGAGGATTTAGCGGAGTCACTAAATTTGCGCTGGTATGTTACGGTGGACCATGCTCCTGTAGGAAATGGAACTGCTGATGATGTCGTGCTCCACTATGGTTGGTCATCCTCATTTTACCATTCTGCCGGTAATGTCACGAACTGGTCGCAGGTCATTGATTCAGAACGCTTGGCAGAGGATGGAATTCCATTTACCATCAATGACCTGTGGAGATTAGAAGTGACAGTGATGTTAGTCGATGACCTCAATTCAACCATTTATGGAATTGACCATGCTCAGGTTCAAACTCTTGATAGAATCCCGAATATTGCAGGGATGTTTCCTGTCATGCTGTTGGTGGTTGCAATCATTGTAGGCCTTGTAATCATTGTACGTCAAGATTACCAAAGAGAAGTTGGGCTTCCACTCATCACAGGAACACTACGTTATATCAAGAAGGAATGGATTGCTGAAGTAAAAGTTACCGCGGGTAAATACGACTTGACAATCAAGGGGGCGTCAGCAACATTACCTTGGAAGATGTCAAGGATACCGAAGCAGCAGTTGGTTGCAGCAGGAACAAGTCGGAATTTTTCTGTAAAACTAAGAAGTACCGAAGAAATCAGCGAGGCAGAAACTCATTGGGAAGTTGAAGTAGAAGAATTAGGTGGTTGGGTTCTTGACCTAAAATTACCTGTTCACAAAATTGAGTGAAACTTTTTGGACTTACGAGAAATTGTCGTAAAATTGCTTTTTCACATAGTTTGGTGCTCATCTGACCAAAAAAAGATAGTAAATTGTCAACAACGTTCAAAAACCTCCTGCGGAGCGATTAAACTCCGGACTTGGTAAAATGGAGTTGGATGAAACTGACAAGCAATTGATTGAGGCCCTTCAAGGAGATGGTAGACTCTCCATGAGAGCACTGGCTGATTTGGTCGGTGTCGCTCTAGGAACTGTGTCAAACAGACTCGGTAAATTAGAAGAAAATGGTGTCATCACAGGCTATACTGTCACCCTAGATGCGGACAAAATTGGTTGGGAAATGAGTGTTGTTGTCGGGTTGCGAATCGTCAAAGGAGAACTTCTCCCGGTACAGCGTTTGATTGCCGACGACCCTCGGGTTTTCGCAGTGTACGATGTGACAGGTGAAATGGATAGTTTGGTGTTTGCACGGGTGAGTGACCGAGATGATTTAGATGATTTCACCAAAACCGTTCTCTCAACAGAAGGAGTTGAAAGGTCTACTACCATGGTTGTGTTAAACACCGTGAAAGAACAAGGTGTTAAGTTACCGAAATAAGCAGTAATGAATCAAGATTCATTTGGTTAAATCCTTGAAAAATTATCGCAGTGCCGTTTTGTGGGAATTGTCGTTTTTTGACTGTTTCACCCTATTGATTCGCGCATCTTCAAGAACGGTCGCTTTGCGGTAAGGCACTGTTGAGCGATTTAGGTAGTAGGAATCAAGGCGCCAGCGGCGCAAAATTAGGTGCCCCTGAATGGAATCTAATCCGCGCCGATTTGGATATTAGATTTCCACCATCTGATTTGTGTCCATTACTAAATTTTGGACGCTGGGTTGACCAGCCACATCAGCACCTTCCAGCAGCAAGGCTGGCTTCTAGTAATTGGGCTGGATTACTAATTGCTGACGAAGTTGGATTAGGCAAGACAGTGTCGGCATTGCATGTATTACGCCGCCTTCACGCGATGGGTGAATCCGGCGGCGTTCTCATCATTTGTCCTGGTGGATTGAGATTGAAATGGTTGCAAGAAATGTTCCACCGTTGTGACCTTGATGGATTCGAGGCGAATACCGGTAAGAAGTTGCACAATGCTCTGGACAGGATTCGCGATGGTGAATCACTTGTAGTCGTCACTAGTCATGGTATTTTCAGACAATCAAAATTGTTGAGAGAATTGATGGAAGAGGGGGTGCCTGATTTGCTTCTGACAATTGTTGATGAGTCACACCATTGCAGAAATCCTCGTAGTCGATTACACGATGCTATCCAGATTCTTTCATTACATAGCCGGCAAACCTTGTTTCTAACAGCCACTCCTGTCAATCTCTCAAATGAAGAATTGTGGGTGCAACTTTCACTTCTAGCACCTGACAGATGGCCAGATTTCAATTCCTTCCAAGCAACCATGAGACCTATGCAGATGCTGAACACGGCATTAGATGCCACAGCAAAAACCACACCTGACCTTGAAGGGGCTTTGGGTGCACTACAAATTCTAAACATGACGCCTGGATTTACCAACGACCCTCGTTTGACTCAAGCCATTGAAATCTGCTCAGACCCCCTTGGTTGGAGAGATGAAAATTTACAAAGAAATCGTTTAGAAGTTGCTGATTTAATTCGTCAACTAAGACCACTCAATGAATTAATTGTTAGAACAAGACGTCGGGATTTAGACCTCCACCTTGCGACCCGGGAAGCAATCACATTGGATGTTGAATTGAGTGCTGCTGAGTGGAGGCTGTATGAGGCTGCTAGACGTTGGACTTGGAGATTGATGCAATTGAGAAATCCTGATTCGGATAGATTTGATTGGGCACTAGTAGTGCCTGAGAGAATGGCTAGCAGTTGCCTACAAGCATTTGCAACTCATGTTCAAACTCAATTACGACAAACAGCAAGAGCTGCATTTGATTTTGGAACCGAAGGTCAGGATGAGGCAGATGATGGCACAATCCGAGAAGCCGAACACCGACTCCTGAGTCGCTTTGGTGACCTTGATGAATTGATTGACGCAGCGGAAGAACTGGGAGATGAAGACTCAAAGTTTGAAGCCATGAAAATGTGGATGTTGAACTCCCTTGAAGAAGACCGTGTGGGAGGAATTCTGTTGTTCAGTCATTTCCGTGGAACACTTGCTTATTTATCTCGACGATTAACCGAAGAGGGGGTAAATTGTAAAGTTCTGAGTGGACAAACTCCAATGTTGGAAAGAGAGGAGTTGCGTACCCAATTTGCTAATGGAGAAATTGATGTTCTTCTCTCAAGTGAAGTTGGAAGTGAAGGTTTAGACCAACAGCATTGTCATAGACTAGTCAACTACGATTTACCATGGAATCCTATGAGAATAGAACAGCGGATTGGCCGCCTTGATAGATTTGGTCAAGAAGCAGATGTGATTACTATTCTCAACTTAGCAGTTGAAGGCACAATTGATGCTGCAATCCTAGGTCGTTTATTCCACCGAATAAGATTGTTTGAAGATTCAATTGGAATGCTTGACCCGCTACTTGGTAAAGCCATGCGGCTTGTTGCTCAAACCGAACTCAACAATCCACGTGCCAAACGTTTAGGCCATAGTGGATATAGTCTGGTAAATGCTGATGAAGTTGCCAATGTTGATGGCGGGCTTGACACTTTACTCGAAAAACGCGAGCGCTGGTTAACAGAGAGAGCCACTGAAGAACGTGAATGGTTAGGTAATGACCCGGGAATTCGAAAGTTGAGGGAAGACGCTATCAACATGGAACTTGGTATTGAGCCGGGTCAATTAATTGCCTGGGTGAAAGCAAGATTGAAACAACGTGACCGACATTCAAGCGTATACAAAGTTGATGGATATTGGCACTTGAAATTAAGCCAATATAGCGTTGATGAATTAGCCCAAAGATGCGCTGAAAAATATCGTTCTGATTGGCTGACTAGTGGTTGGCAAAAGCATATTGAAATGTTAGCAGGTTCGGCTGGACCGCACATAATTGGAGTAGCGATTGATAGAGAAGAGGCGAAAGACAGAACTGATCTTGTCCAACTTGCTCCATGGCACCCAATTGTCCAATGGTTGCGTGAACCAATTGGTGGTGAATCAAATCCCGATGCTACCATCAGCGGATGGAAGGTCGCTGGAATTGCTCCTGTTACTCAACTCAAAGCGATGAGGCCAAAATATTGGGATAAAGAAGCATGTATGCTAATCTGCCTTGATTGGATTGTTGCTGGATTATCGAATCATGCAGTTCGACGATGGCTAGTTCTAGACAAACATGGTATGCCTATACCCAATCAACCTCTCTATCCATGGAAATCAATTGAGGAACTTGAGAGGGTGATGTTTGATGAGACCGAAGAAGTCGTTATTGAAAGTGCTCTAGATAGAATCCATGGTTGGCTTCTAGAAGATGAAAGGGCAAGGCTAGCACCACTTTTGGACGAATTGAGGCACAATGTGCAACGCTCGTGGATGCAAAGAATCGAACGAGAGCGTGAGCAGATTCGTGCTGCAGTCTATCGCCAACAACAAGGTGGGACGCCTGTTGATGACCGTTGGAGACGAATGAAAAACGGATTGATTGCGAGGCTAACCAGAGAACTTGATGAGCGAATTGTACACCTTGAAAAAATTCGCGAGGGTGTTCAGGCAGAACTCAGTGCTCGGATTATCATTCAACTAGAGGATTACTCCTCACCATCTGAACCATCTGGGTCATGATAACTCATTTTTTCACGTAATTGGCTAGCAAATGGAGCCAATGATTCAATTGTTTTTCCTTCTGGTTTCATTGCCCTTACTAATTCAATTCGTGTCTTTTCATCCAAGGAGACATCCATTGCCTTAAGACGAATACTGAGGTCATTTTGGATACGACCACCTGTACGATCCCAATCCATTAATAAGATGATGGCTGGACCGCCATCATTTGGATTATTACAACCATATTTTTCAAATAAATATGCTACTAAACGACTTCGGTCCCAACCTCTATTCAGTTGTTCAATGACTCCAGTGAAGCCTAATTTTCGTAATGCCTTGACATCGTTTATTCCCTCAATTAATACAGGGCATGAAGAACCACCCTTCTCAACATCTCGGTTCCTCTCTCGGGCTAACGCCAATGCACGGCCAGCACTTTCAAACCGTACGTCTTGAGTGGGGTTCCCAGTGCTGTTTTTTCGAGACATTCATTGCCCCCCTTCATCCAAAAAATGTTCAAGTTTCTCGAGCACTTTTTCCAATGAAATATCTGAAAGTAAAATTCGTTTACGTCTATCCTTGGCCCCTGAATCTAGTTTCACTGATGAGTTAGATAAGCCAAAAAAAGTTGCCATTATCTCGATGAGTTCTTGATTGGCCGCGCCCTTTATTGCTGGTGAAATGACCTTTACTTGCAAGCGCTGACGCCATTGATTGATTCCCAAAATTTCTGAACTTGAAGATGAAGGTTGGAGTTCGATTGCAATTGAAACTTCTCTAGAAGATGATAGGGTAACTACATCATTAATGTCAGCCATCATTATCACTCTATGTATCTTGAATTTGGCTTAACATGAAAACAAAGCGGTTAATTCAGTACAATAATCAGCATTTGAGCGGAATCAATCATTTGCCACGCTCGGCTAATTGCTCATCAATTACTCGATACAACTCTTCTCGCCGTACTGGTTTTGCAACGAATGCATCACATCCTACCGCTGCTGCCTTACGACGGTCTTCTGGGGTAGAGAATGCTGTCACAGCAATTATCCTACTTTTCCTTACAAGGGGGTGGTCACGAATTGCTTTTGTCAATTGTAAACCATCTGTCCAAGGTAATTGAATATCCATGAATATCAGATCAAAAGCGCCGGTCTGGAGAGCGGTGAAGGCTTGGTTGGCATCCTCTGCAATTTCAATGTCAGTGATGCCTTTTCCCTTTAGCAAAGCGAGTAGTAAACGTACGTTTACTTGGTTGTCTTCAACCACCAACGCCCGCACACTCATAGACAGAGCCATACAGTGTTACCAATTCAACCTTTTGCGAAATCGCATGTTGGTCAAAAAGAATCGAATAACCATCTTGAAAATGCGTTTTAATATCAATATTTGAATACTTCAGTGGACAACTGCCGTGTGTGTAAGTGATTGAAAAAATGGTTCAATCTTTGTTCCCACTTTGAGTTAGGTTTTGCCAACGCTTAACTACGGACCGCTTTACGGCCAAACCAAGAGGGTTTTCCATGGCTGTAGGTGGCGCTTCATACAATGAGTTGTTTGAGATATTTTGGAACTGGTCTATCTTTGTAGGTGTCATCGTTTTTGGATGGCAATTACACCATTCGTTCTTCTACCGCTCTAAGGACGGAGAAGTGCCAAATATTGATAATCTCAAAGTTGGAGAATTTCCACTACATTATCACAATGGAAAGTTGGAAGCCGCTTGGATTATTGCTCCTTCTATCCTCATTATTTATCTCACCGTACTAATCATAGGCCCAACATCCGATGTGTGGGAAGACCCCGATGCAATCGGAGTTGAGGGTGTAGATTACTTTGAAGTTGGAGTTACTGGCTACCAATGGTACTGGGAATTTGACTGTCGAGAATTAAGTACAGACCTTTGTGATGTGGGAGTTGATGCAGATACTGGCTTAACCACGCTAATTCTGAAAAATAATACCATGTATCGAATTGATTTAACTTCGGGGGATGTAACACATTCACCTTACTTCGTTCAATGGGGTGCAAAGGAGGATGCTGTGCCTGGACTGCAGACTGCTATTTGGCTTCCAATTGATTTAACTGGTAAATTCTTCATTGATTGTGCAGAGTTTTGTGGCGATGACCATGCATACATGACTGCGATTCTTGAGGTCCACGAGTGAGGTGATTATCGTGCAAGTAAATAAGAAATTTATCGCAATCTTCTCAATGATACTAGTTGCAATGTTGTTGGCACCTAGCATGCAAGCAAGGCCAACAGGTATCTCAAATGTAGAAACAGGTTGTTCATGTCACACTGGAAGCCCTAACAGTGAAGTGTCAGTTTTTATGACATTAGCGAATGGTAGCGCATTACCAGAAACATACAATGCCGCTGAAACTTATTCATTCTTAGTTGGTTTTACTGGTGGACCTGGAGATGTGGCTGCCGGAACCCAAGAGAACATGGGTGGATTCAATCTCGTTGCAACAAAAGGAACTCTGGCATCAACTGATGACTCTTCTCAATTAATGGCAGGCCAGTTAACCCACACAGATTCAGGAAATGACCAAACTTCTTGGACAGTTGAATGGACTTCACCTGCGAGTGGAACATCTAGTTTTACCCTGACTGTAAATTCTGTAAATGGGGATGGAAGTGCTAGTGCTGATGACTACTGGGCTCAATCAACATTCACTATGAGTTCAATGGGTGGAGGAGAAGAGCCTTTGGCGGATGCTGATGGGCTCGTTGTTCTATTCTCTGCAATTATTTTGGTAACACTTCTGCTGTTTGTCGCAATAGTTTACGTATTCTACCGAATGAATCCTGAGGGATTCAGTTGGTCAGCTTTTGCACCTTGGATTTCAGAATGGTTGACTAGCACCGATCACAAAAAGATTGGAACTCTTTACTTTGTAGCAGGACTGTTTTACTTCGTTGTCGGTGGAGTTCTTGCTCTGTTAATGCGCACACAATTAGCAATCCCTGGTAACGATTTCTTAACCAAGGATGAATACAATCAATTCTTCACCTTACATGGAACAATTATGATTTTCTTAGCAGCAATGCCAATGATTAATGGATTTGCTAATTGGATTGTCCCGCTACAAATTGGTGCAAAGGATTTGGCTTTCCCAAGAATCAATGCAATGGCGTTCTGGCTGAACCCTGTTGCTTCAGTGCTCATAATGAGTGGGATTTTCTCTGGAAACGCTGCTGATGTTGGTTGGACTGGATATCAACCAATTACAGGCTGGGTTGGTACCCACACTGGGGCGACGTTCTGGATTGCTGGCCAAATAATGCTGGTGGCATCTTCAACGCTTGCAGGAATTAATTTCATTACAACAATCGCAGGTATGCGAGCGCCTGGGATGGGTTGGATGCAAATGCCTCTATTCACATGGTCAATTCTAGTTTCTATCATGTGTCTATTTATTTCAATCCCAGCATTTGGAATCGGATTGATTGAAGCCTTCTTAGATAGAACCGTTGCAACTTCCTTCTTCAATGTCTCAGCAGGTGGTGACCCTGTTCTTTGGAGTCACTTGTTCTGGTACTTTGGACATCCCGAAGTTTATGTGGTTATTTTACCTGCTTTCGGTATCGTTTCTGAAGTATTGGCGACTAGTGCAAGAAGAGCAATCTTCGGTTATCGCTCAATGGTTTTTGCGCTTGCTGGAATTGGATTTGTGTCGTTTATTGTTTATGGGCATCACATGTTGACCAGTGGAATGTCTCCTGCTCTACGTTTCGTCATGATGCTGACAACAATGGCTGTGGCTGTTCCTACGGGAATCAAAATTTTCAATTGGCTCAAAACCATGCACGGGGGTTCTCTAGTTTATCGAACTCACACACTATGGGCTCTTGGGTTCTTAATTACCTTCACATTAGGTGGTATTTCAGGAATGTTCTTCCCGGCAATTTCAATGAACACACATTTGCATGAGACTTACTTCGTAGTCGCGCACTTCCACTATGTGCTGGTTGGGGGAGTTGTATTCGGTCTGTTTTCAGCGATATACTACTGGTATCCGAAAATGACTGGACGCATGATGAATGAACGTCTGGGCGTTATTCATTTCTTAATCGCCTTCATTTCATACAATGGAATTTTCTGGCCAATGCACAAGTTAGGACTTTGGGGAATGACTCGAAGACACCACACATACTTCATGCAGGCAAATGAATACAGTGATGTGATTGGAACTCTACCTCCTGAAGCAGCAGGTTGGAATATGTTCATTACAATCAATGCTTTTATCTTTGGACTTTCATCTTTGTTTATGGTAATCAACATGGTAGTTTCTCTAATCAAGGGTCAAAAAGCACCTGCTGACCCATGGGGTGGTTGGTCATTCGAGTGGCTTACAACATCACCTCCACCAACTCCATCATTCGACGAGATTCCAACTCTAATAGATGCTAACGTTCACGAAGAGAAGGAACCAAATTGGTTGATGCGAATGATGGTTCCTGATAACCACGAGGAGGTGGCAAAATGAGTTACGACGGAGAGCACGACGAACATCATGGAAGCGCATGGGGTCCACATGACTGGGCACACGGAGCGCCACACAACAGTTGGGCACCAATCATTGTATCACTTGGAGTAGGAGTATTCCTATTCGGATTTGCGGGCACATTCGCAATGAATGAAACAATGGACAATACCATCTACAATCCCGGTGGCCTACCGGTAACTCTTGTTGGATTTGCAATAATCATGGCAGGATTCCTAATCTGGTGGCGCCAAGATCTTTCCTTTGATGGTACCTACGAACCAAAATCCGCAGGAGTTCCATTCAAGAATATCGACATCCGTAAGGTTGGTATTTGGGTATTCCTAATGTCTGAGATGATGGTCTTCTCATCCTTATTCTCAACCTATATTCGTTATAGACTTAGTACAGAATCATGCCAAACAATTCTTGACAACCATTCCACATACTCTAACGGTGTACCATTCACACCGGGTGATGCTTGCTGGATTCCAGCATCTTACTTTATCGCTGGAAGCCACTCAGAATCGTGGACCCTATCATTTGGTGGATTTGGACTTCCAGACACTCTGGTTCCAGGTGCAATCAACACATTCGCTCTAATTATTTCCTCCTTCACAGTGGTAATGGCTCTACAGACTGCAAAGCGAACCGATTTGGATGACGAAGAGCGAAGCCGGAAAATACGCAACTATCTAGGAGCAACTCTTGCACTTGCAACTCTGTTCCTAATCTTGAAGATGGTTGAGTGGTTCATTGGATTCAATATCGGACCATTCCATGCACCAAGTCTGTTGGAAGATGGATACACAATTCACAATACGGCCTACCCATTTGCTGGTTCAGGCCACGGTGAAGAACACCTTACAGCCAATTTACGTCTCTCTGCAAGTACCTTCTATGTCGCTACTGGAACTCACGGTGCTCACGTATTCGGAGGCATTGTTGGCCTGTGTTATATGACCTTCAAGGCTCACAAGGGAGGGTACTCACCAACTAACGCAGTATCGATTGAGTACTTCGGTCTTTATTGGCACTTTGTAGATTTGGTTTGGGTGTTGGTTTTCCCAGCATTTTACCTGTATTAAGGAGGAGAGAATATGAGTCATACAATTTTTGGAAAAGACGCTTACAACATGAACTTCGCTATGCTGATGATTCTAACTTTAATTGAAGTTGGAGCGGTTGCTGCAGCAGTACAAGAACAGATTTCTGAGGGCATGATTATTTTTGTCCTCGTATCAATTGGAGTGGTTAAATTTCTTGGAATCGCTTTCATATTCATGCACCTTAGGATGGAAGAAGATAGCAACATTTTGACAATGACTGCTTTGTTCCCTGTCTTTTTCATTGGTATTATGATCGCTGTCATCGCTTTAACTAGCCCTGCTTCACCTGATTCTTTACCAGCATGGTGTAGATTCTGGTAGAATTGCTTTCAATAGCATCTTTGCTGATACGCCCTAGTTGAACTTGTTAATTGATGGGCAAAATTGAGTGGCTCTGCTATTGACAGCAGTATGTCGTTTTGTTAATGACGCGGACGGAGAGATTTGAACTCCCGCGACACGAGGTCACCGGATTTCAAATCCGGCGCGATACCAGGCTATGCGACGTCCGCAGTGAAGCGGCCGACTCGCTTCTCATTCTTGAACCCAAAGGGCAACAAGCATTGATTGAATCAATATGAATTGACGAATAGGGTGGATACCTCTGCTGGAATAAATTAAAACCAAAATTAACCTGCGCAAAAACATGCGTAGAGTTGTCGTTGTTTTGTTAGCAGGGGCGCTGTTGCTCTCTGGATGCTTAGGTGGAAATGAAGAGGCTGTTACATTCAATGGTCACCAATACAATCCACCCGTTGATGCTCCGGATTTCACCTTAACAGACCAAGATGGAAATGATGTGTCTCTTTCCGATTATGATGGGAAGGTCGTTGTTGTAGCTTTCACTTACACATCCTGCACTGATGTTTGCCCAATTATTGAAGCAAACATGAATTATATGGCAGGAGAATTAGGAGATTCATATGGTGAAGATGTGGTTTATCTGTCTATCACTATCGACCCAATTAGAGATACACCTGAAGTTCTAGCACAATATGTCGAGGAATATGGCTACGATTGGCCCCACCTTACTTCCACAGATTTTGAATTACTGAAGAGTATGTGGAATAGTTGGGGGGTTGCTGTCAACTCTTCAATGATTGATATGCATATCAACGGGGAGATGGATGGAAGTGACGATGGTATGGATGAAGAGGAAATCATGCATTCTGTAATTACCATGATGCCAGATAATAGCACCGCTGAATATGAAGTAAACCAAACACATCTACCAGAGAATGCAACTGGTTACAATCTAACTACAAGCGCTTTCAACATCAACAACATCAGTTTCGTAGCACCTGATTCACAATATGGGCATTACATGGAAAATATTTCAGGAATTGAATCTCCTTCTGACTACTCATGGTATTGGAGTCTTTACCTTTGGAACGGTTCAAACTCTTCATGGGAAGAAAGTCAAGTAGGAATTGATGGAGTAGATATTTCCGCACACCACCCACACATTGCTTGGGTAGCGAGTAATGCAAACCTCTCAAATCTTCCAACACCAGCATCAGCAATATGCGGTGGACATGGATGGGTAATGGGTGAGGGAGATGGTGCTCATTGTATGTGTGATGATGGCTACCAATGGGATGGTGCTGACCACCTAACTTGTGTATCTGGAGACGGGCAAGGCACACATGATGGTCATGAGAGTGGTGAAGATTCTGAGGATGCAGAAGAAGTGTATGATGTAGGACATAGCACTGTCACATATATCGTAGACAAGAATGGGCAAAAGCGAGTTGCTTGGGTTGGTTCTGATTGGAGTACCGATGAATTCCTTGAGGATATTAGAATTTTAGTAGGCCAATGACCTCAATGACACCGATGACCATTAATTACACGGCAAAGCGTATTCAACTACGCCACTCCTCGCCAACTCATGGCAAGAGGGGCGCAGGTTAGTCTTGCAATTCTCTTAATGGCAAGTATAGTGCTTTCCGGTTGTGTTTCACCAGAGATGCAAAAGTGGGGTGCAGATGGCATCGAAGTCACTATTGATGAATCAGCAGGTACTGCAACGATGTCGTCCTACACGGGCGACCATGACCTCTCGGATGATGTTGCTACTCTGCTAGGATGTGATGATGAAGGAAATTTTTCAGTAGCCGCAGCATCTACTGACAAACCAATCAGAATTGAAGGTTGGTTACATCTATCCAAGCACTTTCCAGATGGCACTTCTTCGACTTCAAAAGGCGAAATGGTGAGCACATCTGCAATAATTGTTCAATTTGGTAAATATGATGAGGTAATCCCTCCAATGCAAGGGAAAGTTGAGGGAGTTAAGGACTGGCATACTCCATTTTTGAGTGTAAGAGCCACACCTCCAGGCTTTACATCTGCGAGTAAATTCCCGCACGATGGGTGGGCAATTGTAGGCTTGATTCCAGCCAATGAGAATATTCTAGATGGTTTTGCGGGATTAGATTGGCATCAAAAAATAGCACTTGAGGGTTGGTTAGTTGATGGACAATATATGGGCGATAATGAGGTACATGTTTCCGATGATGGACAATGCCGTATTTATGCTGGTGCAAATATTGACGGTTTCAGGGGCTCAATGCTTGTGACATCAATGACACTTAGTGAGCATGGTTTGATTGATGAAGAGAATTCTTACAATGCCTACTCAGTTCCAATCTTTGGCACTTGGTTATACTCTATTATTCTCCTCGGGTCTATTGCTGGCGCTGCCGTACTCTTTTTCTTATCTAGTGGTTTAATTCGGCGGGGTGCGAAATTAAGTGCTCGAGAATTAATGACTGAGGCGCAGATGCTAGCAGCGAAGACAGTAAAGAAAGAAGTCAAACATGATATGCATAGAGTAAAATCTGAAACTGGTGAAAAGAAGAAAATCAAGGCCGCAAAGGCACAGGTTGTACAGGCTGAAAAGTTGAGTGAAAAACCAAGTATTGAACTCGATGACTTTGATATTGATAGTGTAATGAGTGAAGCAAATCGGCCGAGCGCACATTCAGTGCGCTCATCTACTAGTGCTGGTGTTATAGAAACTACAGAATCATTTGAAATGCAAGCACAAATGGATGAGGCAGATTCTTTGCGTGAGTTGCAGGACACAATAAAGCAACGACAGATGGCAAGAATGGGAGGGAAAATAGAGGTTCCTAAAGGATTACCAGATAAACCTACTTCGCCAACTCCGGCAAAAAAAACAGATGCTGCCAAATCACAACCACAAACACGTAAAGTTCGCAAGACAAAGGCTGTCAAGAAAGAACCCGAACCTGAATCCAAGCCTGAGCCACGAACTAGAAGTGGACCAGATATTACCGATGACGATGACTTCTCAGACTTTGCTCTTTGAGGCGCCTCAATCCTCACCGGCTTTACCAAAGACAATTATTGTTATAAAATAAATAAGGAAAGATATACAACCGACAACTATGAAGAGTTACCATGGGAGGTTATGAAAATGAGCCAATGGATGGTGATTTTTTTAGAAATTATCCCAAAGAATCTCAAGCAATTATTGGTTCCTTAATGGGATATTTCGTTGTCTTCAAAGTGTTGCAGGCAGATTGGTTCTTTCAAGAGTCTATAAGTTGTGGTTTTTGGAATGGACCCCGATTTTGCGGTGGAGCGGAGTGGTGGCTTCTACTGCATACTTTCATTCTTGGCTGCGTTCTGTCGCCAGGAATAATCGGCGGAGTATCATTGGGTCAAAAGACAGTATTTACTCAGATGACTCTTCCTGAAAGAGATGGGCTTGGAACAGTCCTTACTGCAGGACTATGGGGTTCGATAATTTGGGCAGTGCTTTGGTTATGGAGTCTCCCTCATACTTGGGGAATAATGCCATTTGAACATGGTTGGGGTTTTATTTTCTTGTGGATTTTTATGTTGGTCCCTATGGGATTGATGCCATTATTTGGTATCCTAATTGATGGGATTAGCCGGATTAAAAATGCTGGAAAACAGGTCATTGAAACTTTTGAATATGGCCAGAGGAATATCGCCTATGGAATGGAAGGGAATGATGTTCTAACACTTCAAGAATTGCTCAATAAGGCAGGTGATTCAATTATTGTTGATGGGTCATTTGGTGTTCAAACTCGAAACTCTGTGAAGAATTTCCAGACCGAAAACGGGTTGGCTGCAGATGGAATAGTAGGTCCTATAACACAGGGGGCCCTGAAAGAACTCATGGCGGCTGAGTCGTTTGATGGTGATGGTCCTTCACTTTCCCTCAGTCAGGAACATTTCGGTCCCCAGGAAAATATTGAAGTTGCCTTCAAGAATGGGCCTGGAAACCCAACCGATTGGATTGGGATTTATCAATCAGAACACCCAATAGATGGGGGGCATCATCATGGAAATTGGTTGTATGTAAATGGAGATAAAATTGCTGGCCATGGTTTTAGAGAGGGACAAATCACCATCCCCCATAATTTGCAAGCAGGGAATTACAAGGTGGCTTTCCTTGCTAACAATGGTTACCAATTACTCGCCACTAAGGATTTTGTGATTAGTCACGTCCATCGCTCACTCAAAGAAGAAGCTGCTGACACTTTACAAAAATTCGCTGATGAAGCGAGCGGCATTGAAGAATTAAAAGAGCAAGAAATTGTAGCCCTTGCTGAAGCGGTAGAGGAACTTTCAATAGATCCTAATTTTGATGGTGAGATTTCGAATCTTAGAATGTTAGCCGAAGAGGAAATGGAAGGGCAAATCAAAAATTTGCCTGCACCTATACAAAATAAGATTCGTGCTGGGTTTGCATCTAAGATGGATGCTGTTGAAGAAAAGGCACGAAGTAAAATCCCTGATGCCGCTAAGGTTGCCGCAGGAGTTGGAGTAGCGGCAGGAGCGGTCGGAGCCGCGGCTGGCTTGGCTGCAGTTGCTGGCGTATCTGAAAGAGCAGAAGTCATCATGGAAGATGGAGAAGTTGATCTTGATGAAATTCAAAACCAAGTTCTAGACCTTGTTGAAGGAATGGATATTGGTCAGCCTGAATTTGATGATGATGTTGAAGAAATGGGAACATCTGAAGAAATCTCTGAACCTGAAGGTGTTGTTGAAGATGCGCTTGTTGAGGAAACTCCGCAACCTGTAATTGAACCAATGAGTGGTGAGCGAGGAAGTGAGTTTGTTCTATTAGCACAGCAAGTTAGGGATGCACTCACTTCAACCGAGCGAACAAAAATTGTATCTCAAGATATGATAGGGGAATGGCCTGTGTCAGTCGTAATTAATCGAGTAAGTAGAACAATGGGTATTGGCCTTACAGATGAATACAAAAACGGGAAAACCCTTGAAGGGGTTATTGAAGGAACTGATATTGCTGTCTCAGTTATTGCCTCTGACAAAACACCAAATCTTGATGATTTAGAGCCGGGAATGACGATTTCTACCAATGGTGTTGTGAAGGAATATCGAGCAGTTTTGAAACGCTTCGAATTATTAGGATAGACAATTAACTGTCCCAAGGAACTTGCTTAGCACCTCTAACCCAGAGTTGCTTGGTGTGATACTCTAGAAGAGCAGGAGTTTGAAGACATGGTTCTCCATCAGCCTGAACTATTAGTGGTGGTGAATGTGAGGCGTCACTTGGTTCTCCGTTTTCGTCAACAGAACGAATTTCTAAACGAGTGCATGGTTTGAACTCAATGCCCCATTTACCTACATGTTTGCCCTTCTTGAGTGGTCCCATTAACATCAGCATCTGAAGTTTTGAAAGTCCCCACGCATGACATAAGTGACCATGTTCAAGAATTGGTGAAGCACCTGGACAAACCTTGTATCCGCCGCCAAACATTTCACTGGTAGTAGCGGCTAACATTGAGAAATCAACGACTTCCGGCTCGTTATCATTGATTTTTACCCAAGCCTGTTTCTTTTTGCGCTTTAGAATTTCAGTTGCACCTAGATAGGTATACTTAATCGCCCCTTTTATCCACTTTCCACGTGTCAATTTTGCCCGTGAGGTTTCAGATGTAACTCCACAATCTGATTCTAAAAATACCCATCTTACTACTCTCCCAGGGATATCAGACTCTCCATCCCATGCTGGGTTACTAGTTGGGGAAGGATAACCGGATTCTTCTGGTGCCGGAACTGCTTGAAGTCGAAATGCACCTATTTGACGATCAGTTCCGTTGACTAGAACTTCTGCAATCTGTTTTGGTTTATTTAGAGGTATACAATGAGCACGGGCAACATCGTTGCCGGTACCAGCTGGAATAATTCCAAGCGGTATTGATGAACCTCTCAATCCTGATGCAACTTCGTGAACTGTTCCATCTCCTCCACATGCGACTATCAAGTCTAGATCTTCACGGTCACGCAGGGAAAATGCAATTTCGGGGGCGTGGCCGATTCTTTCAGTGAAATGGACTTCGCACTCAAATCCAGCCTCTTTCAGAACTGGCTCTGCAGCCTGCCAGCGCTTGAGAGAGCGGCCATCGCGGCCGGCTGGATTTACGATGCAAGCAATTCGTGGCATGAAGGGCCATAAGGCCGCCAGCATTTCAAAGAATCCACTACAATTAGTTAGGCGAAGTCACAAATGGGCGGGGCTACTCGGGTGGACGAATGAGTGGCACGCAGTGGAGTGAATTTGAGCGAGGCTGTATGGAGCAGGCTCTCAAAATTGCTAAACAAGGTGAAGGGCAAGTGTCACCAAATCCCCTAGTGGGGTGTGTTTTAGCTAGGGATGGCAAGATTATTGCCGAAGGTTGGCATGATCATCTCGGCGACCTTCATGCTGAGCAAGCAGCGATTGCTGATGCTGAAGCAAGAGGTGTAGCAACCCAAGGAGCAACTGCGTTTGTCACACTTGAGCCATGTAATCATCATGGCCGAACACCACCTTGCACCGAAGCGTTGCTTTGGGCTGGGATTAAGCGAGTTGTGATTGCAGCCGAAGATATCAATCCAACAGTTAGGGGCGGTGGTATAGATTATTTGAGAAAGGCTGGAATTCAGGTTTCACAAGGATTGTTGGAGGCTGAAGCACGTGAACAAATGCACTCATTCATGCATTGGTGTGAATGCCGCCGACCAATTGTACTTCTCAAAGCGGCACTAGACTGCAACGGAAATGTAGATTCAAAATCAGGTCCTCCAGCAAGATTCACATCTGCTGAATCTCTTGACGAAGTTCACCGCCTTAGGAAAGATTGCGATGCGGTTCTAGTTGGTGTGAATACAGTGGTTAGAGACAACCCGGAATTGACTGTCAGAAGAGTTGCACTTGGAAGCGGAAAACAACCTCTAAGAATCGTATTAGACCGAACACTTAGAACCCCAGAATCTTCGACTTTAGTTAGTGATGAACACGATACACTAATCCTTCATTGCGAAGGAGATAAAAAGGGGCTTGAATGTGATACTATTCTAATGCCACCGTTGTTTTCGGACACCGAAGAAGGTGTTGATTTAGTCCAACTTCTTGACCTTTTAGGGGACCGTGAAATTCAAAATCTATTAGTTGAAGGTGGACCAGATGTATGGGCTAGATTTTTGGCTGATGAATTGGTTGATGAAGCATATATTTTTCACTCAAAAGCAAACCTTGGTGAGGGTTTGAATTCTGGTATTTCGGATACTGTTCTTGAGGCAGCAGGGTTACACTTGGTTGAGGAAAGAGCGAGCGGAGATGATACTCTTCAAGTCTGGAAGCGCAACTAGATTTGATGCTCTAAGTGCGCTGTATGCTTTCATCGTCTAACGTGTTTGACAACACAAGTAAGCGACCTCGCAAACCAATAGGAGGGGCGGGGAATTGATCTCGATGCGGACACAATTCGTCAAGGAATGGTTGGTCGCTTTGGTCCAGAACTAGAGGGTAGATTCGGCAACCCTCTGGTCGGTTCTCCCATACTTCGCAAGTCCCCTGTGCATGAAGGTCAGGTGAGTCAGTCTTGAGAAATACACATGC
>Ga0114934_10000650_pt1 | contig 22068 bp, 19 predicted proteins | sample 4SBtaG_2_FD_99695 | JGI IMG/M metagenome (GOLD analysis project Ga0114934, IMG submission 99695) | Deep subsurface microbial communities from Kolumbo volcano to uncover new lineages of life (NeLLi) - 4SBTROV10_white metaG | ecosystem: Environmental > Aquatic > Marine > Volcanic ...
GAGCTGCTGGATCGAGAAGTCGTTCTCTTCGCAAAGGTTCCACTTGATCGCCGATACGTGTGCGAAGCGACTGACGAGTTCGCGGAAGAACAGCTTGCGCTCGACACCCAGCTGGCCCTGGTCCAGCCAGTTTTCGTTGGCCGACTCGGTCTCGGCCAGCACGATGTGTAACTGGATACCCACGCTCTGCGCATGGTCCGCAACCAGGGCCCATTGGCGCAGGCGGCTCACGTCGTAGTGGGTGCGCGAGAAACTCGTCGGTTGGAAATCGACAAAGGGGTAGGTCTCCTGGCCGTCGCCCCCCAGGTTCATGGGCAGGAAGTAGACGGAGTTCACGTCACGCTCGGACAAGTAGTTGAGGGTGCCGATGATGCCCTTGGAACTGACCTTGGTGTCCGCAGACGTGAACAGGGGATCACCCCGGCGCCAATGTTTCGCGTGGGCCCCATAGCGGTGCAGGATGCCCAGGCCGCCTGCGTCCTTCACGTCGTCGAATCCGACGTAGCCGAAGAGGTTCTCGGGACTGTCCGTGCCGGCCTTCAGGAAGTACTCGCCGTTGGCGAAGCGCAGGTAGTGCTCGCCCACATAGGACAGCCGGCCCTTGGCACTGAACCCGTCGGCAACGGGGTCCAGAGGGCGGATGTCCACGCTACCCGCTGCACCGTCAAAGCCGGTCGAAAGACCGGCGAGGGGGTTGGCCGCCACGGCGACCTCGGTGCCCGTGCGGAACGAGGCAGACCATGTCCAGGTGCCGGCCGTGTCAGGAGCGAATTTCACCTTCCAGATGTTGCCCGCCGACCCGCCCAGACCATCCCCCGAATAGAAGCCCGGCACGCGCGCGGTTTGCCCCGTCGGTCCGACGAAAGTCACGTCCAGGCGATAGTCGAGGAAGGGGTTGGGAGAGACTGAGAGTTCGTCCAAGAATGGCCCTTGGAACCAAAGTTCCAGGGGCTGTCCCACTGTTGCCGCGCCCAGGGTTTGCACCTGCGGATCACTCACGCCTAGGACTTGGTGTTGGCTGCGGCGCATGGGTTCGATGGCATCGTCGTCGATGACCTCCAATGCAATCGGCAGGGCGCGGCCCGTGTGCTGGAAGCGCACCTGGGCGATGCGGCTCTTGGCCGTCGTTCCGTTGACGAAGACTCCGTCGAGCGGGCGCCAGGTGTAACTCAGGGTCTGGTTCGCGTCCGGATCGAAGGAGGCGGAGGCGTCCAGGGTGACGACCGTGCTGCCGCCGTCCGGACCCGGCAGGGCCGGGGGGCTCACGCTGAAGCGAGCACTGGGGGCAGAATTGGGGTGCTCGCGGCAGGACAAGGGCAGGCCCACTCGCTCACCGTCCACGTGGGCCGGCAGGTAGACATGCACCCGGTCGAGCAGCAGGCTGGGGCTGCCCCCAGCGAACTCCAACACATGCGGGCCAGCCACCAAATCGAGGCTTGCGGGCGCTTGATTCTGTTCGGTCGACCAGGTCCAGCGACCGGTCACGACCGAGCGCAGGGTCTGCCAGGGACCCCCGTCCAGGCGCATCCATATAGTGTTGTTCGAGGCCTGGTCGTGTTGGTTTCGCACCCTGAGTTGATAGTTCCCTGGGGTATCGATCAGGAAGTCGATGGAGAAGGCCCCATGGCCCGGGTCCGTGGAGTAGTCCACTCCCTGCCAGAGTACGGCTCGCTCCCCACTAGCACCTTTCACGGTGGAGGGGCGTGTCCAGCGGCCGCTGGCATCCGTCTGCTCGAGTTCAACGGCCAGCAATCCGTCCGAGGCGACAAACGCTCCCTGCCCCTCTTGGTACCCAAGGCCAGGCGCACACAGCTCGAGGGCGCAAGCCAGAAGCGCCGCCCAGCGGCCAGTCTCCGTGACGCAGTCCGTTTCAATCCGCCAATTCATTCACTTCCCCCCTCAGGCACCTCGAGGGGAGGTGCGGGCACGATGATCAGGTCCCCTGACTCGGGCCCTGGTGAGCCCCCATTGATTAAGTCGGTAGCGCTAGCCGAGAACTCGTTTGAAAGCCGGGGAATCCAGACCCCAGCCCAGCCACGCAAGTACCCGAACATCATACGCATCGGGCCCCCGTTCGGAGCCACCCCGGCCAGAGAGAGCCCTATCGGGTCCCATCCGCGGGTGCTTGAGACCCAGAGTGGGAAGGTCTGAGGATCCGCGCTTGGTTGAGAGGCTGAGGAGGAGGGTAATTGGCAGATCAGGCAGCTCACAGTCCTCGCAAGGGCACGCTATTGGCTGTTCGGCCTGCGCTGCCCGCCAGCTTCAAATCATCCATGACGCCCACGGCGGCCCGAATCGGGATGGCCGGCGAGCAGCGAGAGCCGTGAGTGCAGACCTGAGCCCGTACGGGATCCGGGGTGCGGCCGTCTGACTTGGGATGCTCCTCTTGCCGGATGGCATCTTGGAGCCTGCGGCGGCTGGGCGTCGGATATCGCTCGCGCGGGCTCGTTGCATTGCCGAACAGAACTGACTGGGTTCCGTGTGCATAGCCAGAATCGGCATTCCTTCCTTTGGCCTCGTCTGTGGGCGTTGGAGACCGCCCGTCGGGACCCGCTGCGCGAGGAGGGGGGGCCTGCTGGCCGACAGCCCCTTTTCATTGAAGCTGGGGGCAATTCCCGCAATGAATGCACACCAAACCCAGTCAGTTCGCAAGGGACCAGCAGACCAGGTGACTGGGGCGGCGTCAGTACTTCCGAACCACACCGATCACGACCCCGCGCACCGTGACCTCATCGACAAAAATGGGGCTCATGTTCTCATTGGCTGGTTGCAGGCGGATGCGGCCCTCTTCGCGGTAGAAGCGCTTGAGGGTGCAGGTCTCGTCGGGCAGGACGGCCACAACGGTCTCGCCGTCCTGGGCCTGGTCGCGCCGTTCAACGAGCACCACATCGCCATCAGCGATGGCGTCGTCGATCATGGAATCACCGGCCACTCGCAGGGCGTAGACGTCCTTGTTGTCGGGCACCATGGAGCCCAGGTCGATCGCCTCGGGTTCTTCCAGGGTCTCGATCGGGCCACCGGCGGCGATACGGCCCAAGATGTTGAGGGGAATTCCCGTGGCGCTGCCGGATCGTGCAGCGGCTGTCCGCACCGATTGCGGATCCTGCGGCACCAACTGCACGTTGCGACTCGTACCTCGCTTGCTGCGGCGCAACACGCCCTTGCGCTCCAATTCGGACACGTGGCCAAAGATCGTGACCTTGTTCACCCCGAATTCGGCAGCGATCTCCTCGTAGGTCGGACTCAGACCATGGGCGTCGGTGTACTCCTGAAAGAAGTCGACGATCTGACGTTGCCGGCGGGTGAGAGGGACGTGGCTCATGGCGGAGTGGGGGGCAGGAGAAGTTCCTACTAGACCTTCGTGCGGGAGTCGCAGGTTCAGGACCTGGTTTTGGTATTGACCCCGCGGCGGATAGGGATGCCCAAGCTAGACCCCCGCTCAGACCAGGAAAGTGGCCCCCAACAGGGCGGCGAAGAAGATGTAGGAAGGGCCGTCGTTGCGGGCGTGTGCGAGGAGTGCGGTCATGGCTGGTTGCTGGTGGTAGGAGAAGGGGATTTAGGAGAGCCTCCCCCGGTGGCCTGCCGATCTGGGAGGGGTGATCGGTGCGATTCAGGCCCCCCGGGTGAGGTGTGCTTCGTGCTGGGTGTGTGCGTGCTGGGTGTGTGCGTGTGAGGCTGGTGGGCTACTTGGGCGGGGAGTTGCCCCGGGGTAGGACAGGCATCCCGCCCCGGGGTAGAAGGCCTAACAGGTCCCTAATCTATCGGCAAATGGGACCCGAACAAGACCCGAACAGATGCTTTATTGAGGATGACTTCGCAAGTCCTTTCTGACTCAGGGGTTAGGTATATGTTCGGGCTGCCAAGAAGCCTGGTTGACCCGCGTAAACCCCCGTCAGGGCCTCTGCGTGCCTTGCCCTGCTAGACTGGGCGTCCACTTTACTCTCCGGATCGATTCCTTGGACAGTCCCGCGCCCCTCCACTTGCCCCGCTACCTGATCCCCCTGGATCTGCGCAACGTCCCCCAGTATCGCTTCGACGCAGTGGTGGTGGGCAGCGGCGCCGCCGGGAGCACGGCGGCCTTGCAGGCAGCCGGTTCGGGCGCGGCGGTGGCCTTGCTCTCCAAGGCCTCGCTTGAAGACTCGAACACCCTCCTGGCCAAGGGTGGCATGGCGGCGGTTGTGGGGGAGGACGACAGTCTCGCCTCCCACGTCCAGGACACCCTGCGCCTGGGATGCGACCTTTCGGATCCCGAAGTGGTAGAGAGCGTGGTGAGTGGTGGCCCAGCCGCGGTACAGGCCTTGCTGGATATGGGCGCCGAGCTCGATCAGGACGAGTCGGGTGGCTTGGCGCTATCCAAGGAAGGCGGGCACTCCAGCCACCGCATTGTGCACGCAGGCATCGACGCTACGGGCCGCGAGATTCAGAGCTGCCTCGTGCGTCAGGTGCGCACCTGCGAAGGAGTCTCTTCCTTCGAACAAGTCTTCGCCATCGACCTGCTCTCCACGGCCGATGGAACGGTGGCGGGTGTTCTGTGTTCCACCGAGCGGCGCGAACTCGTTGTGTTTCAGGCGGCCCAGATCATCTTGGCAACGGGCGGCGCGGGACAGATCTACCGCGAGACCACCAACCCGGCGATTGCCACGGCTGACGGGGTGGCCATGGCTGTGCGAGCGGGGGCCGTTGTGCGCGACATGGAGTTCATCCAGTTTCATCCAACCTGCTTGTACATCGCCGGCGCGGCGCGCGTCTTGATTTCCGAAGTCGTGCGTGGTGAGGGTGGCATGTTGCGCGACCGTCACGGTCGGCGTTTCATGCCAGAGTTCCATCCCGCTGCCGAACTCGCCCCGCGCGATGTGGTCAGTCGCGCAGTCTTCGACAGCATGCTGGCCACCGATGACACGAGCGCTTACCTGGACCTCTCAGGTCTGGATCGCGACCCGCACGTGGCCTTCCCAGGTATCTCCTCCACCTGCGAGTTCTTCGGAATCGATATCGCCACGGATCCGATTCCCGTGCGGCCCGGATGCCACTACCAGGTGGGAGGGCTCAAGGTTGATCGCTGCGGACGCACTTCGATTCCAGGGCTGTGGGCCGTGGGGGAGGTGGCCAGTTCAGGCCTGCACGGGGCCAACCGCATGGGCTCAAACTCCTTGCTTGAGGCGCTGGTTTTGGGTGCCGCCACGGGCCAAGCGGTGGGCGAGGCTGTGCGGGGCAACGACAGCCGCAGTTTGCCCACCTTCACCGTGCGCGAAGCGGGGCCACGCACCCCGCCCGTGCGGGTCAACGTGGACGACTTGATCTACTCCCTGAAGTCTCTCATGTGGCGGGAGTTGGGCGTGCGTCGCACGGGCCAGGGCATGTCCGAGGCTCTGGACAAGATGCGCTTTTGGTCCCGCGCCGTGCAGGCTATGCCGCTTGAGGACCCGCGTGCTTGGGAGTTCTCGAACATGCTCGAGGTGGCTCAATTGATCACCATCGGAGCCCTGGCGCGCGAGGAGTCTCGCGGTGTTCACCACCGCACGGATTTCCCCAACCCACGGCCCGAGTGGCTGGCTCACAGCGAGCTCAGACCCCAGGGTCACGATGCGGCCATCGAGTCTGTGGTCATCGAACGTCGGAACCTGGAGAGCGCCCTCTCCAACTCATGACCGCCGAGGCTCAGTCCAATCAGGCCGTGCGGGAGCAGGTTTTCGTGTGTGGCGTGCTGCTGCCCGCCTTTCCGGTTGAGTTCGATGGTGAACTCTCGGAGATCTCCGCCCTCGTGCGCGCCGCCGGGGCGCAGGTCATCGGGCCTGGTATTACACAGCGCCGGCACACGCCCCACCCCGCCACCTTGATGGGCAAGGGCAAGGTGCAGGAGATCGGCGCGGAGGTGCAAGCCCTGAAACCAGATGCCGTCGTCGTGGACAACGACCTGAGTCCGGCGCAGATTCGCAATCTGGAGAAGGCCTGGGATCTACGCGTGGTGGACCGCTCCGAGCTGATCCTCGACATCTTCGCCAACCGGGCTCAGACCCGGCAGGCCAGTCTGCAGGTGGAGCTGGCCCAAAACGAGTACTTGCTGCCGCGTCTGCGCCGCATGTGGACGCACCTGGAACGCATGGAGGGGGCGATCGGTACACGTGGTCCCGGGGAGACCCAGCTGGAAACCGACCGGCGCCTGCTGAACCGGCGCATCGCGGACCTGAAGGCTCAGTTGAAGGAAATCGAGCAGCGCAAACGCCGCCAACTTGACACGCGCACGGAGGAATTCAAGGTGGGCTTGGTCGGTTACACCAACGCGGGCAAGTCGACCCTACTCAACCGCTTGACCGGTTCCCACGAGTTGGTGGAGGACATGCCCTTCGCCACGCTGGACACCCGCACGCGCAAGTGGGCCCTGCCTGACCGGCGCACCGTTCTGTTGTCGGACACGGTGGGGTTCTTGCAGCGGCTTCCGCACCACCTGGTGGCGTCTTTCCACGCTACTTTGGAGGAGACCATCCACGCGGACCTGCTGTTGCACGTGGTGGACGCCTCCCACCCTGATGCCGGTACTCAGATGGAGGCGGTGGAACAGGTCTTGAGCGAGTTGTCACCCGGGTTGCAGGCGGACGTGATCGTGTTCAACAAAGTGGACCGAGTTGCGGATCCTATCCACTTGCATCTGCTGCTTGAGAACCACCACTCCGCAGACGTCGTGCATACGAGTGCTCGCACAGGACTGGGCGTGGAACGCCTGATCGAGTGCGTCACACGCCGGCTCGACGAGCATTCGAACCTGGTGCAGATCGATGTTTCGGCGGGGGAGGGCCGTCTCGTCGCTCAGCTACGATCGGCCGGGGGCATCTTGGAGGAGCAGTTCCTCGAAGACAGTACCTTGCGAATTCGCATGCGACTCTCGGAAAACGCTCTCGGCAATCTACAACGCTCAGCTGACGGCCACGCACAGATTCAGATCTTGCAGGCCCCACTGAACCCGCGCGCTCACTCCTAGGGACTGTCGTCGCTCGGGATCGAGGGCATCACCAGGATATTTCCCGCGCGGATGGAGTCGGGGCTCTTGAGCCCGTTGTGATCCGCCACGAGCTGCGCCAGTTCGTTCAGTGAACGCCCGCGGCGATCCGTGTAGTAGCGGCTGCAGATCTGAGTGAGCGTGTCATGCGGCTGCACCCAGTAGGTAAAGCCGTCGTCGCCTGCGGGCTCGCTGATGGGATCGAGCTGCGGTTCTGGATCGGATCCCGGCTGGGGGGGATCCATGGACCTGCCCCTGGGATTCACGATCAGGGGTTCGGCCCCGCTGGGTTCGCCCATAATCAAACGCTTCCAGCCAGGGCCCTGCTCGGAAGGCTCAATCGCTTGCCAGTCCTGCTCCAACCCCGTGCCCCGCTGCCAAGCAGCCGCCAAGAGCGAGATTCCGACGAGCAGGGTCAGGGCCAGGGCGATGCGCATGCTCGCCATGCTCTGCTGCAGCCCTAGTGTTTGCCAGACTTGCTGCCTTTTTTCGTCGGATCGTCAGCACTCAGTCCCTTCTGTCGCCGTGACTCAAGCCACAGCAGCACAGGACTGGCGATGAACATCGACGAATAGGTTCCGACCACCACGCCCACGAGCAATGCGAACGCAAAGCCCTCGATCACGTTGCCGGTGCCCACGTTGAAGGCCAGTAGCAGGGCCACGGAGATCATCGTCGTCACCGACGTCAGCAGGGTCCGCGATAGACACTGGTTGATGGAGCGATCGATGATGTCCGACAGGCTGCCTTCCATACGTGGCAGGTTTTCCCGCACGCGGTCGAAGACGACGATCGTGTCGTTCAGGGAGTAGCCGATGATCGTCAAGAAGGCTGCGATCATGGGCAGGTTGATCTCCGTGTCGATGAAGGGCAGGAAGCGGTCGGCCACGGCCAATGCACCCAAGGTGATGAGCACGTCGTGGGCTAGGGCCGCCACCGCGGCGAAACCGAAGGAGTACTCAGCGAAACGCACGCGGATGTACATCACGGCGGCGAACAACGACAGCAGGATGGCGAAGATAGCCTTGTCCCGCAGTTCGGAGACCACCTGGGCACCCACGGCATTGACCTCATCCACAGGGGAGGCCAATGAGATCGGCACACTGTTGGAGTCCTTCCAACCTGGGGAACCCTCAATGATCTCGTCCTGCAGGGCACTCGCCAATCTGCTTGCACTGACGGTTCCTTCGAAGCGCATGCGGTGGACGGAGCCGGCCGGTCCGGGCACCTCTGTGACCACGGCGTCTTTCAATCCGACGGGGAACTCACTCAGCCGGGCGGCTACATCTTCGCTGGAGTGGGAGCGCTCCAGATACAGCACACCGCTGGCCTTGCCGTCGACGACACTCAGCTCCTCGATGGGGCCAAGCTGCAGCAGCCCGCCCAGGGCCGTAACAACGTGGCTGCGGAACTCCTGCAGACCGTCGCCGCCGGCGCCCACGGCCTCTGTGGCCTTGCCCTTGGCCGTGATACGGAAGCGTGTGAACCCGCCGTCCCTCTCGGAGCTGAGGATCTCCTTGACTTCGGCCGAGGACCCGATGATGCCCCCGATGCCTTCGATGAGGCTCTTGACCTCTGATTTCTGGTGCGGCTCTTCCAGGCGGACACTCATGGTCATGCCCCCCAGGAAGTCGATGCCCAGTTTGTCCTGTTCGTCCACACCGAAGGTGAAGAAGCTGACACCGGCAACGATCAAGACCAGTGAGACCGACATGGCCATCTTGGCCCTGGCGATGAAGCGGATCTTGGTGGCCTGCACCCAGCGCGCCATGTTGAACTGTTCGAGACCGTTGTCCAGCTGGCGGTTGACCAACACGCGCGTGACGACTAGCGCCGAGAACATGGAGGTCAGGATGCCGACCGAAAGGGTCGTGGCGAAGCCGCGCACCGGGCCCGTTCCGAACTTGTAGAGGATCAGACCGGTGATCAGGGTCGTGAGGTTGGCGTCGACGATCGTCGAGAAGGCGTTGGCAAAACCATCCTTCGCCGATTGCAGGGCCTTGCGTCCCTTCTCAGCCTCCTCCCGGATGCGCTCGTAGATGAGGATGTTGGCGTCCACTGCCATGCCGACGGTGAGGATGATGCCTGCCACGCCGGGCAGGGTCAGGGTCGCTTGGAAGAACGCCAGGGCACCGGCGAGCAGCAGCAGGTTGTAGAGCAAGCTGAGGGCGGCCAGCACGCCCAGTCGCCGGTAGTAACCCACCATGAACAGCAGCACCAAGCCCAGTCCCAGGCCGACGCCCAAGAATCCCCGGCGCACATAGTCGTCGCCCAAGGTTGCACCCACGGTCTCTTGACCCTCGAAGGTCGGGCGGATGCGTAGGGAACCCGAGCGCAGGACCTTGACGAGGTCGATGACCTCCTGGTTCGTGAAGTTGCCCGTGATGATGCCGGACCCGGGCAGGGGCTCGTCGATGTTCGGGAAGGTGACGATCTCCTCGTTGATGACGATCGCCATGCGACGGTTCTCGTTCTCTTCGGTGAAATCTCCAAAGGCCGACTTGAAGAAGTCCTTCATCTCGAATCCGACAGCCGGCAGGGCCATCTGGTCCTGAGACTGGAATACCGATTGAACTTGGGAGCCGGAGAACTGCCACTCGGGGTTGGCGTCCACCACCAGAGCCTGAAGGCGATCGGCCTCAGCCGTTTCCAGGGACCCCTCATCCAAGGCCATGGGGAAGAAGCGCAGGCGCTGGCGCGGGCCGTCTTCGCGCGAGAGCTCGGCGTTGTACTCAGCAATGGGCAGGTCGGGGTTGTCGCGCTTCCACTGCTTGGCAATCTCCAATTCGCTGGCCACATCGCCCACCGCACCTAGCGTGTCGCGGCTGGCCTGAATGAAGAAGGCCATGGAACCCACGTCTTCGACCATGCGACGCCAGGGATCGAGGGCCACCAGGCGCACGGTGGCTCCGCTGGCGTGGGCCGCGGGTATGCCCTTGTTGCCGTAGTTGCGTTCCAGTCCGATCAACTGATTGGCCACGCGCCTGGAGTAGCGGATGTTCTCGTTGACAATCTGCAGTTCACCGCCGCTGGTGGGGAAGTCCTCCCAGGAATCGCTTTCACCCCCCAGTCGAAGGGTGATGCCGGCCACATCGAGGTCTGCGCCCAGGACTCCGCTGACTTCCTGGTTCATTTGCGCGGCACTGCCCGGCAGCTCGATCACGATGCGGTTTTCGCCCTCGCGCCGGATGGGGATTTCGCGCACGCCGTTGGGGTCCAAACGCTTCTGCCAGATCTCGCGCATCTCGTTGAAGAGACGGTCTTTGTCCTGCAGTTCGTGCTCTTGGATGAGCCCGTCTTCGACGGCCTGTTCGAAGTCGATGGAGTAGACCAGGCGCGTTCCGCCTTCCAGGTCGAGTCCTAGGCGGAACCCTCCCACATACAGGGCCACGACTGCGGTGGCCATGAGGGCGAGGATCAGGGTGACTTTGCGTCCGAGGTTTTCGACCATGCGACGAGGGCGGTGCTTTCGTTGGCCCGCGACAAGTGGGTCGCGTGGGCCCGCGCACGAAGGCGCGTAGGGAAGTGGGTTGGAAAAAGCCCTCAGCGATGTCCCGGTTCAGGGGACGAGCGCCAAGGGCTTTGGTGCGGAGGTTGGGGGTGAAGGCCTAGGCCTCCACAGCCTCCTGATCGGCATCTTGGTCGGCTGCGGCTTCGGCAGCCTGGGTGACCAGGTTCTCGCGGCGGGCCTTCTCTTCGGCGCGCCCTTGACGAACCTTCTCGCCCAGCAGCTCCTTGACGCGCGTCTTCTTGCCCACGCGGTCGCGCAGGAAGTACAGCTTGGCACGTCGCACGTCGCCACGGCGGGTGACCTGAATATCCGTCACGCGCGGGCTGTGCAGGGGGAAGATGCGCTCTACGCCTTCACCTTGCACGATGCGTCGCACCGTGATCGTGCGCCGAATGCCACGGCCCTTCAGGGAGAGGATCGTACCTGTGAAGATCTGTACCCGCTCCTTGTCGCCTTCGCGAATCAGGTAGTGGACCTCAACCGTGTCACCAACGTGCACGGCGGGCAGGGATCCTGCGGGCTTCTTCAGCTCGTTCTCAATGTCTTCAATCAGTTGCATCGGATGCGTGGGTGCGCGGAGTGCACCGGGGGTGGAGGGCTCGGGGAATGGGCACCCCCAATGTGGGGGGTGCCGGCGGATCAGTGGAATCGTTGTTCTGCGGTCAGTGGAAAGTTCAGCGGTGATTTCAGTCGTGCGCCCCAAACGAATTCAGGGCGTGTGCAGCGGGCCGCTCTCTTGGTCCAACTTGCGCGCACTGCGCTCGCGGGCCCGTTGTTCCCGAAATGCGTCAATCGCGGCGTGGTCGCCGGCGCGTAGCACAGGGGGGACTTCGTGACCTCGCCAGGATGCGGGGCGCGTCCAATGCGGGTGGTCCAGTTGGGTTGGATCGTCGCCTTGGAATGAATCCAAGCTGGCGGATCGATCGTCACCCAGGGCGCCAGGCAGAAGTCGCACGGCGGCATCCACAATGGAGAGGGCGGGTAGTTCGCCCCCGGAGAGCACGTAGTTGCCCATTGAAAGGGGCTGCAGGTCGAAGGCTTCGATCAATCGTTGATCGATACCCTCGTAGCGGCCGCACAGCAGCAGGCTGCGTTCGGTGCTTGAGAACTGGGCTGCGCGCTCCTGATTGAAGGTGGGGCCAGAGGGGTCGAGCACCCAGCGACGGTGGGCACCGTGCTTGGCCTCAATCCACTCGATGCACTCGGCAATGGGCTCGGGCTTGAGCACCATGCCCGGTCCGCCGCCAAAAGGGCGGTCGTCGACTGTGCGATGGCGATCGCGAGTCCAGTCGCGAAAATCCACCAACTCAACCCGGGCCAGACCCCGGTCGAGGGCGTTGCCCAGGACGCCTACCTTAAGATAAGGACGAAGCGCCTCCGGGAAGAGCGTGAGAATCGTAAAGAGCGGGGAGACCATAGCTCCGGAAAAGAGCCCGGAAGGGTAGTCGCGGGGATGGGGGGCGTCAAGCCTGACACGCACGGGAAGGCCGATAGAAAGGGCCTCGAGGGGGTTCCGGAGGGAACTGACTGGGTTCCGTGGACCTAGCCACAAACAGCATTCCTTCCCTTGGCCTTGCCTGTGGACGCTGGAGACCACCCGTCGGGACCCGGGGCGTGAGGAGGGGGGCCCTGCAGGCCGCCAGCCCCTTTTCATTGTAGCTGGGGGCAATTCCCAGAATGGATGCACACCAAACCCAGTCAGTCCAGTTCCTGGGCGACTCCCTGGCCCTGTAGCGCTGCCACGGTACCCTGCCTGCCTCCTGCCGCCCTCATGTTCACCGGAATCATCGAATCCTGCGTGCCCGTACGCGCTTTTGAGCCCCTGGACCAGGGTGCGCGGCTCGTTTTACCCCTGCCCGCTGGAGAAGAGGGCAGCTGGTCGGTGAGCCGTGGCCAGAGCATCGCGGTGTGCGGTGTGTGTCTGACCGTGGCCGACCGGCGGCCAGCACCAGAGGGACAGGCGCACGACCTCGAATTCCACCTCTCCGGCGAGACCCTGGAGCGCACTTGGTTCCGGGATCTCTGCCCGGGCCGGCAGGTCAACCTCGAGCGCGCCCTGCGCATGGGGGATCGCTTGGATGGGCACCTGGTCAGTGGTCACGTGGACGGCGGCGGAGTCGTGACCGCGATTCAGGACGGTGGGGATGGAGGCCGGGTTTACACCTTCGAGTTGGATACCGAACTAGAGCGCTTCCTGGTGGACAAGGGTTCCATCACGCTCGACGGGATCAGTCTCACCGTCGTTCAGCCGCGGGCCTGCTCATTCGACGTGGCTCTGATTCCGCTGACCTTGGAAGCCACCAACCTTGGAAGTGCCGAAGTGGGAACACGGGTCAACGTGGAAGCAGACATGATCGGCAAGTGGATCGAACGCTTGGCGTGTGGGGAGTCTTAGGGGTTGGGTCTCTAGAAGCCTAGGAAGAGCGTGTTGAGGAAGGTGTTGATGGGTGCTGCTTCGCGAGCCTCTTCTAGAGTGCCGGTCAATGTATGCAGGGCCCGTTCCATTTCCTGATACAGCTCATCCTCATAGAGCAGCCGGCTGATCGTCCCACGTCCCTCGCGCAGGGCGGCGGAGGCGACCGCCAGGTCCTCCGAGATCTCGCGCAGGTTGGTGTAGATCTCGTCTTCCTTCAGCAAGCGGCCCAGGGTTCCCTGCCCGTCTGCGAGGTCTGTCGTGATGCTCTCGAGGTTCTCGCCGATCTTGCTGTCGGTGAGCAGCATGCCCAGGGTCCCCTCCCCCTCGTTGATCTTGCTCGTGATCTCAGACAGGTCCGAGACCGCATCGCGGAAATCCTGCGCCAAGGTCTCGTCATAGAGCAACGCGCCCAGGGTGCCCTTTCCTTCGCGCAAGTCCGTCAAAACCTTCTGCAAATCCGTCGTCAATTCAAGCAGCGAGTCATACACCCCATCCTCTTGAAGCAACTTGCCCAGGGTGCCCTTGCCCGCACGCAAGTCATCGCTCACGGCCGCAGCGTTGTCGAAGGTCGTGCCCATGTCCGTCACGGTCTGGGCCAGGTCCTCACCCAGGGCTTCGTCATAGAGCAGGCGCGAGAGAATGCCCTGGCCATCCCGCACCTCGCCCACGATCAAGTCCAGACCCGAGATCATGCTCGTCAGGGTGTCGCGGTTGTCTGTGACGACGCCGCCCAGGGCCTTGAGTACGTCTGGCACCACTTCCCCGCGCAGGGCTGTGCCCGCGGGAAGCGCGCCACTCTGCACGCTTCCCGGCTCGATTGACAACTGCATGCCGCCCAGCACCGTGGCGCTCTCGATGCGAATGGCGTGATCGGCGTAGAGGTCCACCGCACGTTCCAAGGAGAGTTCGACTTGCACGCGTTCACCGGGCTTGCCAGCGGAATCGAATTCCAGTGACTCCACCCTTCCCCAGCGCATGCCTGCCACGTACACCGAGTCCCCTTGGCGCAATCCGCCCGCATTGTCAAAACTCACACTCCAGGCCTGTCGTTCGCCGAGCAGGGAGAAATCTGTCTTGAACAGCGTAAACCAGGAGAGCAGAGCGATGACTGAGACGAAGAACAGGCCCAGGAGGGCGTGGCGTTGGGTGGTCATGATGATGTCTCGTGGGGACTAAGCGCCCAGAAATTCTCTCAGCAGCGGTTCCTCGGGCTCGAAGAACGTCTCGATGGGTTCTCGCACGAGGGTCACGCCCTCGTGCATGAAGATCACTTCGTCGGCCACGGCCTTGAGGCAGTCCGTGCGGTGTTCAACGACGAGTGAGGTGACTTCGAGCGTGTCGGAAAGCTCGCGGATCAACTCGTTGATGGAGCGCGAAATCTTTGGGTCCAGGCCAGCGTTGGGTTCGTCGTAGAGCACGATCTCAGGTTGGGTGATCAAGGCGCGCGCCAGGCCGACGCGTTTCTTCATGCCGCCCGAAATCTGAGCCGGGAATTTCTGGGCAGCATCGGGGATATGGACCAGGCCCAATGTGTGCTCGACGCGCTCCGCAATCTCTGCAGGTTTGAGGTCGGTGGTCTCTTCCAGTGGCAGGGCTAGGTTCTCAGCCACCGTGAGCCAGTTGATCAGAGCGCTTTCCTGGAAGACGTAACCCATACGCCGGCGCAGACCGGCCAGTTCAGCCTCAGTGGCCTGGGCCAGGTCTTGGCCATCCACGATCACGCGACCCTTGTCCGGTTGCAGCAGACCGATCACGTGCCGCAGGGTGACCGATTTGCCGGAGCCTGACCCGCCCATGACTCCCAGGCATTGTCCGCGCCGCACGCCAAAACTGAGACCGCGCAGGATGTGCTGATCCCCGAAGGACTTGTGCACCCCCTCCAACTGGATCAGTGTTTCGTCAGCGGTCATGGTCAGTTCTGGTAGATCATCCAGGTCAGGAAGTAGTTGGCCACGATGACCGCGATGATGGAGTCGCGCACGGCATGGGACGTGGCTCGGCCAACTCCCAGGGCGCCACCCTTGGCGCGCAATCCGCAGGAGCAGGAAATGATGGCCACGATGGCTCCGAAGACACTGGCCTTGAAGAGCCCCGAGAAAACGTCCTTCGGCAGGGGGATCACCTCGCCCGTTGTGCGCAGGGCTTGAATGGCCGAGTCGATGTAGAGCGTCCAACCCACGTGTAACTGCGAGCCCGCTACGAATCCGCCACCGAGGATTCCGATGCTGTCGCAGAGCACGGTCAGGAAGGGAGCCATCACGGCCAGGGCCACCACCCTGGGCAAGACCAAGAAGGACACCTTGTCCACCGACAGCACCTCGAGTGCTGAGAGTTCATCCGCGACACTCATAGTGCCGAGCTCGGCGGCCAGAGCACTGCCCACCGTTGCAGCCAGAATGACCGCTGTGATGAAGGGGCCCATCTCGCGCGCCATCGAGGCGGCCACGATCACTCCGATCCGATCCTGTTGTCCGAAACTGGCTAGCTCGATGCCCGTTTGCAGGGAGACGATCATGCCCACGAACAGTCCCACCAGCAGCACCACGTGCACATTCATGATCCCGCTCGTGAAGAGTTGGTCCAGAAACCAGCGCCGGCGTTTCGGCAGGTGGTGCAGACGCCTCAGGACCTTGAGTGCCAGTTCGATGCGGAAGCCCGCCGCCCCCAGGAACTTCTTGAAGCTGCGCGCTTGGTACAGCACGTAGAGCACGCTGGCTCCAAAGGCCAAGGTCAGGAGGTCAGAGGTGGAGGGCATGGTGTGCAGGGCGCGGCCCTAGTCCTGGACCCCGGCCGGTTCTCGCTCCAGGGGCCATCCGGGTCCGGGGATCGCTGGTCTGAGAAGGGTGACGCCCTCGGGACTCGAACGCCAGCGCAAGAGTCCAAAGAGCACGGACTGCTCACGCGTGGCCTCTCCGTCGCGCTGATAGTCGCGCCGGGCCCAGAGCCCCACAAAGGAGCGGCGGTCTTCGCGCTCGTCCTTTTCTCGGCGCCACAGACCCAGCCAGCTGCGCTCGCGCACCCGCTCGCCCTTGCGTCGCTGGCTGTAGAGCTCCCACATCCAGGCGTAGTGCTCTTCGATAAAGTCCAGACGCCAGGTGAAGGGGCTGGGGGCAGGGAAGGCAAACGAAGACTCGTCGTCCACTTCTGAGCGGTAGTGGCTGTAGAACGGGAAGACCTTGCGCCAGCGACTCAACCCCTCAGGGCTGCGCTTGTCCCAAGCCTGGTAGAAGGGCAGCACCAACGTGGTGTCCTTTTCCAGGTCACCGTACTTCTCGTGGCGCACGTTGACGATTGGCCACAGCACGTGAGTCGACGTCATGCCGTCCCCCTCGAAACGGGAGTACAAGGGCCACACCCGCGTGCGACGTGCCTGGTCCGTGGTGCCCGGTCGCTGCATGACGACAAAGGGCCAGGGTCCGTCCCATGCCCAGAACTCCTTGTCGGGGTTCGACGAGTAACCGAAGAAAGGCCAAAGCGCCGTCCAGCTGCGGCTCGGTCCGCGTTCTCGGGTTCCGAACAGGGGCCACACCATCCAGCGCCTCTCCTGCTTCTCGGGAGACAGCTGCAAATCGTTGCGCTGCCAGTGAAAGAAAGGCCACAGGAAGAACCAGCGCTCGTAGCGCCCCTGCCTGCGATTGACGCCAGCCAACGGCCAGAGGCGCCACTCATCGCCCCCCGTTTCCTGCGCCGTGCGATCGTCCACTTCACCTTCGACCGGCGCAGGTCGCGACCAAGAAAAGAAGGGGAATAGAAAGTGCGTGGTGACCCGGCCGTTGCGTTCGTAGCGCATGAAGAGCGGGAACAGCACAAAGGACAGGCGGTCGAATGACAGGAAGTGCTCGACCACTCCGCCGAAGGGCACCACGGCGCGTGCGACGCGCCCGTCGTTTGTCTTGGACCAGTACACACCGGGTAGGCCAAAGAAGGTCCACGTGTCGGGGGCGTCCGCGTAGGACTGGCGCGAGTAGCGCGCGAGGGGCAGCAACTGGTAGATGCGCTCCCGGGGAGTGAGAACGAGGCTGCCCAGGGGCGGCAAGAACTTGGACTCACTGCGCTCGGGACTGCTGCGCGAGTGCGAGGCCAAGGGGCGCAGGGCCCAATAGGTGACGGCTCCACTGTCGACCTTGCGTCGGACCAACAGGGCACCCCCGAACGCTTCCAATTCCCGTTCGCCCGAGGCGATGGAGAGGTCGCTGACAAAGGGGGCCAGGTGTCGCTCCTGGTCCAGCCCCGCGCACCCGGGCAGGAACCCGGCCAGAAGCAGGAGGAGACCGGTGTTGGGGAGGGCGCGCATGACCTGTCTGGATTGTCGAGCCCGTCGCCGTCGATGCAAGCCCGGTGACCGATCGATCCGTTTGGCTGCTCGGTTGTGACCACCCGGGGCCGTTGCTACTGTCCGCTTCGCCGAGGTCTCCAGGATCGGGAGGTTCCCTGCTCCGCTCCCGTCCTGGCCTGGGTCCGGCCACTTGTTTTCATGAATACCTTCCTCTCCGGCATCCAGCCCAGTGGTCAGGCTCATCTGGGCAACTATTTTGGTGCCATCCGTCAGCACATCGCTTCACAAGATGAGGAAGGGCAGCACTTCTACTTCATCGCGGACTACCACGCCCTGACCTCGACTCGCGATCCCGAGGCGCTGCGCAACCAGGTGCGCGAGGTCGCTGTGACCTACCTGGCCCTGGGGCTCGATCCCGAGCGCGTGACGTTTTTTAGGCAAAGCGACGTGCCCGAGGTGACGGAGCTGGCCTGGTTGCTGTCCACCGTGACCGGCATGGGGCTGCTCGAGCGCGCTCACTCCTACAAGGACAAGCTGGCCCACGGGGTCAAGCCGGCGGTGGGCTTGTTCACCTATCCCATCCTCATGGCAGCCGACGTCTTGGCCTACGACTCGACCATCGTGCCGGTGGGCAAGGACCAGGTTCAGCACTTGGAGATGACCCAGGATATGGCCGGGCACTTCAACCATGCCTATGGCGCGGGCGGCGAGGTGTTCGTGCGTCCCGAGGCGCGGCTGCCGAGTTCCGACAAGATGGCGCGCGTTCCTGGACTGGACGGCGAGAAGATGAGCAAGACCTATGGCAACGGTCTGTGGATCTTTGAAGAGGGCAAGGCACTCAAGAAAGCCGTGGGCCGCATCGTTACCGACTCGCGGCCACCCGAGGAACCCAAGGACCCCTCCGGAATCTTGCTGTTCGACTTCCTGTCCCTGTTCCTGGATCCTACAGAGCTATCGGAATGGGAGCGCCGCCTGCGAGCCGGCGGCGAGGGAGCTCCCGGGTACGGACACTTGAAAGTGCGCCTGGTCGAAGCCATCGATGAACACTTCGGTCCCGCCCGGGAACGACGACGCGACATGTTGAACGACCCCGCCGAAGTGGATCGCGTTCTCGCCCAAGGAGGCCAGACGGCGCGCGAGCGTGCGCGCGCCACGCGCGATCGTGCTCTCATCGCTTGCGGATTGCGTTGAGCCAACACACCACCACGAAAGCCACCATGAAAAATTACACTGCCATCTCACGTTCCTGCTTGCTGGGAATTCCGCTGATCCTCGTCGCCTGCGCAGGACCCGGACAGCAGTCGAAGGCCTCGACTGGACCGGAGGGTGGCGCGCCGACTCAGGCCGGCGGGTCCGCGGGCGAGCAGGCCCCGCGCCAACGACCCTTGACCGTCGAAGCCACGCCTTGGACGTCCAAGTTCATGCAGCGCTCCCTGTTGTTGGCGGACGAGATCAGCATCACCGGGCCAGTGGGGCTGATGGATCATTGCGTGATGACCCTGGACGACGCTCTTTTTGAACGCACCGAACTGCCTACCCCGGACGGCCTGCAGCTCATCCTCCGGCCGCGTCCCGGAACGGGAGGCGAGGATCTGTTGCGGGCGCAAATCGATGCCTGGAATCTGGCTGCCTACAAGGAAATCCGGATGGACCTGCGGGCGGGGGACACCGAAGTTGTCGTCACGGCCCGTGGCAGCGCCGTCTGGCAAAATACAGATGGCAGCGAGCAGCGCGCATCGCACCTGATGTTCAGCGGATCCGTTCAAGGCGCTTCAGTAGACCAGATCAACCGGCAATGAGAGGCGCGACCTGGGTTTCCGAGCGTGTCCATCACCGCTCTCGACACCGGGTCGACGGGGGGCGCCCGCTTGGGAACCAAGTTCGGGCGAGCGCCCTGCTGTTGCTCCTGCTGAGCGCTGCTTGCGCCAGTCAACCAGAACGCTGGGAACCGACCTGGCAAGCTCCAGGCTCGTACTTTGAAACGGGACAGGAGCTCACACTGCGAGCAGCGCGCACTTACTACGACGAGGGCAAGTTGCAGGCTGCCCTGGACATCTTGGGACCCCTTGCTCGCGGGGCGGAAACGAATTTGGAGTTGGGGTTCTGGCTACAGGACTTGGAATGGGAATTGGCGCAGGCCCAGGGTGCATCGACGGCCGACTTGATCGAGGCCTACGAGCAAAGCGCCGAGTCCGAGCCCACGCCGGCACGCTTGATCTTGGCCGCCCGTTTGGGATTGGAGACCCGGGGCGGGCAGCACGCACTGTCCCTACTGCAGCGCGCGCTGGAACTGGACCCGGATCACCCCTGGATCCACTATTCCTTGGCGCAGGTGCTACTGGGCGAGCGGCAGCGGGCGGATCGCTGGCAGGCTGCGCGCACGGCTTTGGCGCGTACCCTGGAGCTCGACCCCTCGCACCTGCGAGGCCGCCACCTGGAGGCTTGGATCTTGGCTCAAGAGGGGGACGTGGCCCGCGCCTCCACCGCCCTGGAACGCTGGCTGGAACTGACCCGCGGGGACCCGCGCGTATCGAATGAAGTGCGGCTTGAGGCTGAGGTGGACCTGGCGCTGATGTGGGTACGTTTGGGTCACGCCGCCGCAGCCGAGGCTCTCCTCTCTACCCACGCGGGACAGCGGGTCGCCCGCACTCGTCGTCTCGCCGCCCTGGCTGTGGCTCAACACGAACAAGGTCGCATCGAGCAGGCCCTGGACACTGCCCGGCGCGCCGAGTTGGCCGAACCTGGCGCGCTCTTGCCCGTGGTGCAGCAGGCCTTGCTCTACGAGCAGCGCGGTCGCGACGGGGATGAGAGCCGCGCACACGACCGCTGGGCGTTGGTCGTCGAGGCGGCGGCCAACCAAGGTGATCTGGCCGGACTCCTGCAGAGTGTGCGTGCTCGGGTCCACTTGGAACGCTCCGCCGCGACGCAGGTCACAGCAGACACGCCTGCTGGGGGCGAAGGCGGCGACCAGAATTGAGGGCCGTGGTTCAGCGAGTCACGCGCGCGAGCGTGACGGTGGGTGGCGAGGTCGTGGGCGAAATCGGAACCGGGGCCTTGGTGTTGCTGGGCATGGTGCGCGGGGACGACGCCGCTGCTGCTCGTGCTCTGGCCGAGCGTGTAGGGCGCCTGCGCTACTTCGCCGACGACCAGGGCCGCATGAACCTCTCCCTGGACCAAGTGGATGGAAAACTGTTGGTCGTGAGCCAGTTCACACTGGCCGCGGACGGCCGCCGCGGACGGCGCCCCTCATTCGATCAGGCCCTGGACCCAGCCCTAGCCGAACCCCTGTACGAACTCTTCATCGAGACGCTTGAGGCCCTCGGCCTCTCCTGCTCGCGCGGTGTGTTCGGCGCGCAAATGGCCGTGGAGTTACTCAATGACGGCCCCGTGACCTTCGTCTTGGAGAGCTGACCGGAACATCGGATCGCCCCGCAACCTGGGCAACTCCGAACGCCGCAAGTCCAGTCTTGACAAGAACTTGCTCGATGGGGATCATCCGTTCCAGCGGTCGGGAGAGGTCCCCGGTTCGTCACTCTCCAACGTCACCGGGCTCCAACGGGCCCTCCGTCTTGCCTGCCGCAGACATCTCGATCATGGCCCAATCTTCCCCTCGCCCCCCGCACCCGCAAACCACCACCAAGCGGGAGTTGGTGGCGCGGATCACCGAGCAGATCAACCGCTCGCAGGACGAGAAGTACACCACCGCCCAGGCCCAGGTGCAGGGGGATCTGTCTCGCGGCGGCGAGCGCGCCAAGAAGGCCAAGGCCAAACTCGAACGACTCAAAGCCGCACGCATGACCAAGGTCTTGGTCAAAGAAGTCGTCGAGAGCTTCCTCGACGAAGTCGTCGGTGAACTTTCCCTCGGCCATCGCCTCGAGTTCCGCGAGTTCGGCGTCTTCGAAGTCCGCGAACGCCAAGCCCGCCAAGCCCAAAACCCCCGCACCCTCGAGCCGGTCAAGGTCCCGGCCAAGCGCGTCGTCAAATTCAAACCCGGCCGCAGCATGCGCGCCCGCGTCTGCGACAGCCCCGCGCCCAGCTCTCAACCCGAGGACGCACTGCAGTCAGCCAGCGACGCCAGCAACCCCTCGTCCAACCAAGCCGCCGGCTCCCCGACCCATCCCGGCACCCCGCCCGGCGCCAAGTCAGGAAACCCATCCGGCTCCAAGTCTCCCCCGACCCCGCCCAAGCCGAAAAACCCGTCTTCGCCGTTCTAGGGCTCGTCGACAAAAGTTGGCCCCGCAAGACCGGCCTCGCGTTCGACCCCGACGATGGTCCGGATCGGAATGAGCAAGCACAAACGCACGATTTGTTGGTTTCTGCTCGCCGTGGTGGTCCTGGTGGGTGGACAAGCCACGTACGCATGGATCAACGGCACGGCGCGAGCCACTTATCACGTGAACGGATTTCGTTTCAGGGGACCTGTTGGGCTCGATAGAGAGACCGTTTTGTGGCGCGGCCAAGGAGGAGCGGTGGGTCGGGATCAGCCCACATTTATCGTAGGTCCCCTGACGGAGTTGGGCATTGAGTACTTGCTCAAGCAAGCTCATGAGACGTCCACGGTTGGTGACCTTCCCGCGCTGCTCTATCGGACTAAGACTATTGCCCCAGGAGCCGGGCCCACGAGACGCGGGAGTGCAATGGACCACGACATCTCGATCTACATTCCATCCCTGGACGTCGGCATCTCTGTGTACTTCCGAGTCCACAACGAGCGTTCGAGTCGGCCATACGATCACATTGAAGCGTTGCGCTGCCGCAACTGGGCAAGTGCGGTCATGTCATCCATAGAGTGGGATCCACAAGAATGAGTGGGCGCCAACAGTTGTGTTGGCTCAGCCCACGGGGAATCACCGCCGCTTCAAGCGCGCCTC
>Ga0114934_10000656_pt1 | contig 21936 bp, 27 predicted proteins | sample 4SBtaG_2_FD_99695 | JGI IMG/M metagenome (GOLD analysis project Ga0114934, IMG submission 99695) | Deep subsurface microbial communities from Kolumbo volcano to uncover new lineages of life (NeLLi) - 4SBTROV10_white metaG | ecosystem: Environmental > Aquatic > Marine > Volcanic ...
GAGGCGCGCGTCAAGCAAATCGAAAAGGATCGGCAATTCAATCAACAGCGTAATCAGGAATCTGAAAAACGCCAACAAGCCAATCAGATTGCGCAGTTGATTGAAACCAACAAGCTTGCCCACGACGAAGATGGCATCCCCTATCGCTTTACCGATGAAAATAAAGTCAAGGCGCTTTATGTCAGCGAGACGATTCGGCAAAAGATTATCTCAGGTAGGCTGGCTATCGTCAGAGCAGGTCAACGTTATGAGGTTGTTGCTTCAGAAGTCGCCGAGAAAATTCGCCAATGTGATGCCTCTGTGGTCGTGGTATTGTTTGATAATAGCGAACAGAAATCAAATGATGACGAAGATGATCCGTATAAAGATTATCAAATTCCCGATGATTTGATGTGGTAGCCGATGTTGTTGACAAAGGCCTGTCGGTCATTATTAATACAAAAAAGGCGCACCATCAAGATGCGCCTTTTTGTATGAATGATGTTCCGTTTTTGGAACGTATTTAGATACTTAAAAGCTTACAGCTTGTCAGCATTGTCAGCCAGGTACTGAGCAACACCATCAGGACTTGCGTCCATACCCGATTCGCCTTTATGCCAACCGGCGGGGCACACTTCGCCATGTTCTTCGTAGAACTGTAAGGCATCAACCATACGCAGCATTTCATCCATGTTACGGCCTAATGGCAGGTCGTTGACAACCTGATGGCGGACAACGCCGTTCTGATCGATCAGGAAGCTGCCACGGAAAGCGACGCCGCCTTCAGATTCAACATCGTAGTTTTTGCAAATTTCATGGGTGATATCAGCCGCCATGGTGTAACGGACAGGACCAATACCCCCTTCATTGACAGGTGTATTACGCCATGCGTTATGGGTGAAATGAGAGTCGATAGAAACAGTGATGACTTCAACACCACGGCTTTTGAATTCATCAATACGATGATCCAATGCGATCAATTCACTTGGACATACAAAGGTAAAATCCAGTGGATAGAAAACAATAACCGCATATTTACCACGAGTTGCTTCAGCAAAGTTGAATGAATCAACAATCTGGCCGTCACCTAAGACTGCGGGAACGGTAAAATCAGGGGCGGGTTTACCTACTAGAACGCTCATTTACTCTCTCCGATTATTTTTACAAAACAATGATTTACAGCATATTCGCATAAACATCTGTATGCGATTCAAATATTCTACACCAAAATAGTAGGGATTAGCGCACAAAATATCAACTTTTACTTGATTATTTTCATTTTTTGGCGATAATTTGTAGTCAATAAATTACATAAATAGCAATTTAAGTCAGTTGCTTCTATTTAACATCGTCAACCCAAGGTGGTTGTTATTATAAAAAAGACATAAATACTATGGCAAAAGTAAAACATATTACTGAGCCGGATGCGTTCGGCTATCAAGTTCGAATCGTAAGGCGTGGAAAAGAAAACAGTCGCTACTTTTCACATAAACTGTGGGGGAACAAAAACAAATCCCTGCAAGCGGCAATCGCCTGGCGCGATCAAATGCTCGTGGTTTTAAAAGGGAGCCGAACACGCTTTTTAAAGCCGCCTAAAAACAAAACCACAACCGGGATAACCGGTGTCTCCAGAACCATCAAATATGATCATCGTAAAGATAAAAGCTATCTTTGCTATACCGTTTTCTGGGTAAAGGACAATAAATCGCGCAATAAGACCTTTCAGGTCGGGAATGTCGAAACGGTTACCGCAGACGACGAACTGCACGCCTTTAGAACCGCCCGTTTATTCCGCCATTGCTACGAACATGCCATCGATCACGATTTACCCTTTGATGACAGTGTCTTTGCAGGCTGGAAGAAAAAGCGCCTGTACGAAGATGCAGCGCTGAATGCGGTATATTAACTAAGATAGTAATCCTGAACAGGAGCGATGCGCGGACAAAGACAGGCGTCACAGATACCATACCATCTGCCTGTTTTTCATTTCGACTTTGATTTACACGGCATCGCTGTCATGCCGAGTCCATGTATTATGATGTGTGCATTTTTGTAAGCGCATTATGTGGATTTTTCAGATCGTAAATAATTAACCCACTGGCGGGCGGTTTTTTGCTGTTTGCGATATTTTTCCGCCCGCTGAAAGGCCTTAAGCGCGGCCTGCCGGTGACCCGCCTCATACTGGCTGATGCCTAACAACACATAAGCCTGACCAGGATGTCTTAGTCGGCCTTTTTGTAAAGCCTTTTGGGCGGCTACGATGGCTTTCGGCCAGTTTTCCTGTTCAACATAAATTTGCGCCAATTGCAGATAAAGTTTGCCTTTCGGACTCAGCGCTGACGCTTTATTGAGCGCGGTGATAGCCAAATCGGATTCTTTGGCCATTTGCCAGATATTAGCCAGGGTTTCCCAGTTTTTCGCTGTCTGCCGGATACTGCCATTTTTAAAGCCTTGTTGCAGCAGTCTGCCGGCTTTATAGGGATCGCCGATATAGCTGATGAGGTTGATGAGGTTCAACTGTTCTTTTTCGCTTCTTAAGTGTCCGCTCAAGTAACGTAAATATTGTACACTGGCCGCTTTTTTATAGTGCTTGAGTTGCTGTAGAACTGATGCGTATTGCGCCCAATAGGTATCATTGTCAGGGTACAACTGCATCAGTTTTTTCAAAAGTCTGGCGGCACTGCGATAATCATCCAATTCATAATAGAGCGCTAGGTTCAGTTGATACCAGGTTTGCTGGGGCTTTTTGCTTTGCTGAATGGCGCGTTTAATATGCGGTAAGGCGTTGCGGTATTGTTTGAGCTGCGCGTAAGCATTGGCCAGCATCGCCTCGGTTTCGGCGTCGAGATGGCGGGTTTGGGGGAATGTCTTAATCGCCAGTGCATATTGCTCGGTCGCCATATACAGCTGAGCCAGATTAAGCCGGGCTTGCAGGGTTTGTTCGAGCGGCAAGGCATTCAGCGCCAAGGCTTGTTTGAGCGTGTTGGCCGCAAGACGATAGTTTTCCTGCAAGGCATACAGCGAAGAGAGTGAGCGCAAAACGACAGCTCTCTCGTAACCATCGACATTTTTTAGCAATTGTTTAAGCGCTTGTCTGGCATTTGAGTAAGCCTTTTTGCCAATCTGTTTTTCAACCTGAGATAATTTTTTATACACAAAAGGCGAAACAGAGGGCGCTTTTTGCTTTGCGGCAACGCTATTGAAAGCGATAAAAAAGACTAGCAGTAACAGCCGGATGCTCATTTTTTTAATTTGAATTTGAGGATTTGTACCGCACGTTGTTCAAAAGCAACGCCGTCGATAATTTTAGGTTTAAACTTCCATCTACGAATGGCTTTCAATGCGGCGCGATCAAAAATATTGGGCGGCTGTGATGCCACAACAACAGGGTCTTTGACCGTGCCTTGTTCGGTTATGGTAAATTCAATTTTTACCCAGCCTTCAATTTTTCGCCGCGCAGCACGCATGGGGTAGCGCGGTGGAATTCTGACCAGCGGAATGACGTTGGTGCTGATTTTTCCTTGTCCCATTTGCACCCCGGCTACGACAGAGCCGGCAAAGCGACCACTATTCAATGGAATATTCAATGCCGGCATATTCATCTGCAGCGACGTGGCCTGAGGATTGATGGCATTGCTTTGAACCGTGTTGACGACCGGCTGCGGAGGTGGTGGTTGTTTTTCAGGCGGTGGCTCTTTTAGTTTACGTTGTTTAATCTGCGGCGGCTTGCTGTCTTTTTTCAGACGAACAAATTCTGTCATCTGCAAATCGATGACTTTTTGCTTTTTGTGGTGGTCGGTTTCGATCATCCATTGCATGAGCCAAAATACGGCAAATGCCAGAATCAGGCTAAGGCCTAAGGCAAGTAACAGACGTTTCACGGGCTGCCGACCTCAGTTGCAATGGCTGCATTGGTGATGCCCGCCAGACGGACTTGATCCATGACTTGCGTCAGCCGGTCTACCGTGGCGTTTTTGTCCGCGGCGATGATGACCGAGCCGAGCGGATTTTCCGCATGCAAACGGGCAACATTAGCTCTGACGGCCCGAATATCCACTTGTCGTTTATCAATCCACACATCGCCATTGGCCTTGATGGCAACGATAATATGGCCATGTTCTTTGCGGGTTGCGGTTTGCGCCGTTGGACGATTCACGTCGATACCGGATTCTTTGACAAAGGATGTGGTGACGATGAAAAAGATGAGCATGATGAAGACAATGTCCAACATCGGTGTCATGTCGATGTCGGCATTTTGTTCACCATTGGAACGATAAGATTTACGACGCATAAGGATCAGTGGGTTTGCAGGGAATCGGTTAAGTGATGGGTTTCGTCATCAATGCGTTGCTCGAGCAAGCGGTTGAAATACAAGCCGCCAATGGCAATCACCATACCCGCCATCGTGGTAATCGTGGCCTGGGAGATGCCGGCGGCCATGGCTCTGGGGTTGCCATTTCCAGTGATAGCCATGGTGTCAAAAACATGAATCATGCCCGTCACGGTGCCCAATAAACCCAGCAGTGGGCTTATTGCCGTCAGCATTTTGATGATCGGCATGGTTTTGCGCATATCCACCACCGCCTGGGAAATCAGGTAACGACGGAAATAACGGGCATACGGCGATTTTTTATCGTGCCGCTGCTGCCAGCTTTTTAAATAGTGCTGATAACGTTTTGGATAATCAAGTTTGAAAAATAAAAGGCGCTCAATAATCAAAAACCATAACAGAACGGACACCCATAAAATCACGGACAGGATGATACCGCCGGCTTGTAAAAATTCACGAATCAATTCAATTTGTTCAAACAAAAACTGCATTATTTTCCCAGTCTGCGGGTGATGATACCCGAGCTTTGTTCGTCAAGAACCTGGACCAATACACGACTGCGCGCGACCATCAGGCTATGTAAAAACAATAAAGGGATGGCAACGCATAAGCCCAGCATCGTCGTGACCAAGGCTTGAGAAATACCACTGGCCATCAATTTTGGGTCGCCGGTGCCAAACAAACTGATGGCCTGAAAGGTGGCAATCATGCCGGTCACGGTGCCGAGCAGCCCGAGCAGTGGCGCCACAGCAGTCAATAATTTAACCAACGACAGTCCTTTTTCCAGTTCCGGCACTTCGCGGGTCAGCGCTTCATCGAGAATCAGTTCCAGCGTTTCGGTATCTTCGTGCTTATTTTGTTCGATCATTTGCAAAATACGGCCAAGCGGGTTGTCATCGCGCACTTCTTCGCTCTGCAGCTGTTGCTCTATTTTTTTGCCAATCAGCCCGAGCATCAGCAGACGATACAAGGCATAAAGCAAGCCGAGGGCACCAAGCCCCAGAATGATATAACCAATAATGCCGCCTTGATTGATGCGCTCAACAACATTGGGTTCTTGCACCAGCATGCTGAGGATGACGCCGCGGGTCGGATCAATGCCTAAGGCAACCGGGCCTGTTTTAGCCTGGATAAATTGTTTGGCCAGATCGATATATTTATCATCCGGTTGCCGGGCTAATTCGATCAAGCGGTGAATATCGTGATCGTATTGTAAATAATGCCCATTCGAGGCCAGAACATTGAAGGCACCGATACGATAAACCTTGGTGGAATGGGTTTCACCACTTGCCGTTTGTATGTCGCTGTCGAAATAAACCACTTCGCCGGCTTCGGTCATTTCCTGTTGCAGCAAAAACCACAGTTCTTCGAGTTGTGTAATGGTGGGCAAGGCTTTGCTGTCGGCCAGTTGTTTCAGTCTTTCCGAGCGGCCAGGCAGCTGCGCCGAAATCACAGAATGCGATAAGTCAACAGCTAAATCACCTGCGGCTTGTCGCGCCACGCCAAATAATTCGCCCAGTTCGCCGCTGCGGTCTTTCAGTTGGCTTTCCAGCCCGGCCAAACGTTTTTCATTTTCTTCCAACTGTGCCTTGAGTTTCTGGCTCAAGGATTTTTGATCATTCAGCTGTGCCTGAGCCTGGTTCAGCAATGCCTGCTGCTGAGTCTTTTCTGCCAAAAAATGGGCTTCACGTTGCCGATTTATTTTGGCTTCGCTGCTGTGTTCCCTCTTTACTTTTTGCAGTAACTGATCCAGATCCAGATGTTTGGCCGAGGCGGACAGGGTTAACACATTGAGGACAATAAAAAGGATAATTTTCATTGTGCCGCCTCCGCTGCAGGAACCGGTAAGGTGAGTAAATCAGGCGCCATTTGTTTGCGCGCAATTCGCAACCCTTTGCTTACCGGACTGCGATATTGGCTATCCAGAACCTGCCATTGCTTGGTTTCTTTATTCCAGAAACCGGTTTCACTGCCGTCGAGTCGTTGAAAATAGAGTGCGATCCGGCCTAAGCGTAAAAAATCAACTGAACTGGTTTTACCGTTCAAGGTAAGGTCACCCCGATAGGCTTCAATGGTCCGGCCAAACTCATTTTCAATTTGATAGGCTTCCAGAATACGGCGGTATTTTTCTGCATTGCTGATATCGGCACGTTGCATCATCTGCTGCAAGCGCTCAATGCGTTGTTTGCGCTCTTCAGGCAGAAAGGGTAAATCTAATGCGACAAATTTCGCCAGATTATCGAGCATGTTTAAAATCAGCGGTACGATTTCCTGCTGGGTGGTATCGATATCGTGTAACTGTTGCTGCAAAGAGGCGAGATCTTGTTGTTGCGACTGCAGCATATCCTGTAGATATTTATTGTACACTTTCAGGCTTTTAGTCTGATGGAGCGCAGCGCGGTATTGGTTTAACATGCTTTGCGTTTTGTCACTGATGCGGTCGATTTTATGTTGCGATTCAGCCGCAGCTTTCAGTGTTTGGGTTTCGACCTGGACGGCTTGTGACAAAGGGTTGGCGGATAAGGCCGGCGCTATGAGCGATGTGAATATCAGCGCCAAATTAAAGCGACGTGTTGTGAAGAAGTCCATATCAAGATAGTCAGATTTAAGAAAAGTCAAGGCTAACATAAATCATAATTATGGTGCTACATTTTTTTGCTTTTAAAACAGCATAAATTGAATAAAACAGGTAAAATAGAGGGCTTTATTGGAGAGTTGGCTGGTCATCAACGCCAGTTAACGCCATTTCATTACTCCGTACCTTTGAATTTATCAACAAACAACCATGTCCAGTCGATCCAATATTGATGATTTAAGAATCATCAAAACGCAAGAAGTTGTGACGCCAACACAGGTCCATTCAGAATTACCCATCAGCGATCAAGCCGTGCAAACCGTGATGGATGCGCGCGCCGAAGCCCATAAAATATTAACTGGGGAAGATGACAGGCTACTGATTGTTGTCGGGCCATGTTCTATCCATGATCCAGACGCAGCGCTTGAATATGCTGAAAAACTCAAAACGCTGAAAACAGAATTAAAAGATGATTTACTGATCATCATGCGCGTATATTTTGAAAAGCCCCGCACCACCGTGGGTTGGAAAGGCTTGATCAATGATCCTGATCTCAATAGCAGCTTCAATATCAATAAAGGCCTGAGAATGGCACGCAAGGTTCTGCTGGGAATTAATAATCTGGGTATGCCGGCGGCGACCGAATATCTGGATTTGATTACCCCCCAATATGTTTCCGATCTGATTTCATGGGGGGCAATTGGCGCACGAACGACTGAAAGCCAGGTACATCGTGAATTGGCTTCGGGGCTGTCTTGCCCGGTCGGCTTTAAGAATGCAACCGACGGTTCATTTAAAATTGCCATCGATGCCATCAAGGCGGCGATGAGTCCGCACCATTTTTTGTCAGTCACGAAAGAAGGTCGTACCGCTATTTTTTCCACGAGTGGCAATGAGGATGCGCATATCATTTTGCGTGGTGGCAAAGATGCGCCAAACTATGATGCAGTGAATGTGGACAAAGTAGCCAAAGGTATGGAGAAAGCCGGTTTAAGAGCCAATATTATGGTTGATTTCAGCCATGCCAACAGTTTAAAACAATTTCAACGACAAATGATTGTCGGTGAAGATGTCGGAGAACAGATTGCGAATGGTGATAAGCGGATCATGGGTATTATGGCGGAAAGCAATCTTAAATCCGGTCGTCAGGATTTGATTGACGGACAGCCTTTAACGTATGGCCAAAGTATTACCGATGGCTGCTTGGGTTGGGATGATTCGGAAACGCTGCTTAATACTATAGCGGAGAAGGTCCGAAAAAGACGTACGGTTGCGGCGTAAACAGGTACAGACGTGGATTTAAATGAGCAATGAGTAAATAAAAATGAAAATAACTGTAAATGGTGAAATTAAATCGTATATTGAAAACGTCACCATCGCTAATATCATTTCTGAATTAGGCTTGCAAGGGAAACGAATTGCCGTTGAATTGAATAAGGAAATCGTACCTTATGATCAGTATGATGCACATCCATTAAATGATGGCGACAGGTTGGAAATTGTTCAAGCTATCGGTGGTGGACAGGATGATAGCTTCACGCTTGCGGGTAAGCAATATCGATCGCGGTTGCTGGTGGGTACCGGTAAATATAAAGATTTGCAAGAAACCCGCCTGGCAATTGAAGCCAGTGGTGCTGAAATCGTCACCGTGGCCATTCGGCGTACCAATATTGGCCAGAATAAAGATGAACCGAATTTGCTGGATATCATTTCACCGGATAAATATACTATTCTGCCTAATACGGCCGGCTGTTTTACGGCAGAAGATGCGGTCAGAACCTGCCGCCTGGCGCGCGAATTATTAGGTGGCCACACACTGGTCAAACTGGAAGTGCTGGCTGATCAGAAAACCTTGTTTCCCGATGTTGCAGAAACCTATGTCGCTGCGGAACAACTGGTTAAAGATGGTTTTGATGTGATGGTCTATACCAACGATGACCCGATTGCCGCCAAACGACTGGAAGAGATTGGTTGCGTGGCGGTGATGCCACTGGCGGCGCCAATTGGATCAGGGCTGGGCATTCGAAACCCTTACAATATTATGACTATCGTCGAGAATGCGCATGTGCCCATTCTGGTGGATGCAGGTGTCGGAACGGCATCGGATGCCGCAATTGCGATGGAATTGGGTTGTGATGGCGTGCTGATGAATACCGCCATTGCAGCGGCGCAAAATCCGCTGCTGATGGCGTCGGCGATGAAAAAAGGCATTGAAGCCGGGCGTGAAGCCTTTTTAGCCGGCCGCATGCCACGTAAACGTTTTGCCTCCGCCTCTTCTCCGATTGACGGTTTATTTTTATAAGTGATGTCGGATAAAAAACCGATTGAACAGTGGCGCATCCGCAGTTTTATCCGTCGACAAGGGCGGGTGACGGCCGGGCAAAAAATGGCGCTGGAACAGTATTGGGATGATTATTGTCTGGATCCAGAGCAGCCGTTAAATCTGCAAACGACTTTTGCGGACACGGCACCGATTATTGTTGAAATTGGTTTCGGTAATGGCGAAAGCTTGGCGCAAATGGCTGAAAACAATCCTCAAAATAACTATTTGGGCATAGAGGTTCATCGTCCTGGCGTCGGCCATTTGCTGCGTTTACTGGCCGAGCGACATATCGACAACCTGCGTGTTTTCCACCATGATGCGATTGAAATTCTACAACAAAAAATACCCGATAACGCCTTGGCCGGTGTGCATCTTTTTTTTCCTGACCCCTGGCATAAGCGTCGGCATCATAAACGCCGTATCGTTCGACCTTCCTTTGTTGAATTATTAGAAAAAAAATTACAGACCGGTGGCTATTTTCATGCGGCGACCGATTGGGAACATTACGCTCAAGAGATGTTGAAAACCTTATCGGCCAGTACCAGGCTGAAAAATTTAGCGGATGATGGTGGCTTTTGTCCGCGTCCGGATTACCGGCCACTAACTAAATTTGAAAAACGGGGTTTACGTTTGGGACATGGGGTTTGGGATTTGATTTTTAGCCGTCGTTAGTTCGGCTGATCCCTTTTACAGAAATGAGATTATGTTGGTTTTTACGCTGCTCTGCATCCATGCAATCGTAGCCATCCTGCCAATACAACATATTTAATCCATTACCTTTCTTAATGCAAGTCGAATTCTTTTTCCGGCTGTGTATCAGGCAGGTCATTGATATGCATACTTTTCATGATAGTGACAAGTTCCTGGCGCTGGTTTTTTAATTGCTCTAACTCTTGCTTGAGCTGGTTGATGTTTTCCTCTACATTGCCTTTCGACTCGGTAATTCTCCGCAACATTTGTAAACGGTTTTCAATTTGTTTCTTATGATCTTTGATCTGGTGCATCAAAGGTGTCAAAACACTGTTGCTCCAGCTTGCGGCATCTTTTTGTGCCTGTTGCATGATTTTGCGTGCTTTGGCAATCAGTGTGCTATAGAGTTTATTGACAACAATACTTTGCTCGGTCAAGGTCGTTTTCGTACTGTTGCGGAATGCTTCACCTTCCTCAAAAATCTGCTCTAGTTCAAATTGATATTGTTTGATGGAAAACAGTTGCGGCTCTATTTCCTTAAAGCCGTATTCATCCTGGAATTTCTTATGAATTGCCCGAACCAGGCGACGCGTTTCATTGGTGATATCGACAGAGTCTTGTAACAAATCGCGTAAGTCATCAAATAATTTACGCATACTTTGTTTCATACCGTAAGTGGTCAGGCTTTTTTTCATCTCCTGTCGAGATAACCGGATGATCTCATCAATTTTATCTTTGGAGAATGATTCCACCAACATTTTAGCCTGGACGCTAAATACCTTCCGGCTGGCCTGGAAATTCTCTACGTTGGTCATGTATGCATTTTGTTGATCCCGTGTTTCGGCCATCAATTTAGCCGTCATTTCATGGTTTTCAAAATCCATTTTCTGGAATTCTTCCAGCTGTTTGCTTGCATTTTCGAATTTGGTGTTGCATAGGTTTAACGATTCATTAACCAAAAATCCAATTTTATTACTAATCGTTTGCAATAAGATATCGCGCCGTTGCATCAGGATGTCATCGGATAAATAATGCTCCAGCTTGTCCAATCGGCTTTTATGCAGCAATTCAGGGTCGGATTTTATTTTGGAGAGTAAGGCTTGCTTAGCGGAGACCGGAAAGATGACATCCTCGTTTAAACCTAAAATACTGGCCGATACTTCGATTTGTTTATCGATAGCGTCTTCGTAGCCTTCTTCTCCGGCCAGATCATCCCACATGGCATCAATCTTGTTCATGACGACAGCAAGGCCTTGTTTGCTGTGTCCGCGAGAATTACAAACATGATTTTTCCACATTTCAAGGTCACTTTTCGTGACACCTGTATCAGCGGCCAGCACAAAAATGATGGCTTGTGCATTTGGCAACATGCTCAATGTGAGTTCAGGCTCTGTGCCAAGCGCATTCAGGCCCGGAGTATCCAAAATACAGAGGCCTTGTTTTAACAAGGGATGTGGGAAACTGATCAGCGCATGACGCCAACATGGAATTTCAACCGTTTCAGGGTCGATAATTCCTTGCTCGGCGGCTTCTCGTTCATTCCATAATCCCAATTTTTCAGCGACTTCCCGCGTCACCTTTTTAGTGGCGACCAGTTCTTTAAAGGCCTTTTGCATTTGTGTGGGCGAGTCACAATCCAAGTCGATTTGCGTCCAACGCTCGGGGTTGTTTTTAAATTCGATTAGAGACACATCTTCGAGCCGGCTTTCGATGTTTAAGAGACGAATATAGCTGCCGCCTTCTTCATCCCAAAACATCTCGGTGGGTGACATCGTGGTACGGCCCGGCGAAGACGGGAGCAAACGAACGCCGGTTTCAGCAAAAAACAATGCATTAATCAGTTCGGTTTTACCGCGGGAAAATTCTGCGGCAAAAGCCAATGTGATCTTGTCATGTTGCAGGCCACTCAATATATTGAGTAGGGTTTCAGTACTATGAGGGTCATTCAGTTTGTAACGAATACGCCATTCGACGTACATTTCTATCGCTTGAACAAGCTGTTCACGCCAATGGGAATATTCGCGTAACTGATCTGTAAATTCCGGATTACTCATAGCAAGCCTTTTCCAAATGGACCTTATTTAATGTAATGAGGTGGGTTTTACCCGATTGTCAATAAGTGTAGCCTAAATCATCAATTTTTTTGCATTGTGTGGTTTTAGACGCCAAATTTTTCCTGATATTGCCTTATTGCCGGTAAATGTGCCTGAAAATTGGGAGATAGTTCAAGAAATTTTACAATATCAGAAAGTGAAATAATGCTGATAACCGGCATGGAAAATTGTTCTTCGACTTCCTGGATAGCCGATTTTTCGTTTGTACCTTTTTCCTGGCGATCCAGCGCAATCAAAACGCCAGCAGGTTTGGCGCCGGCTTGTTGTATAATTTCGACCGATTCACGTACCGAGGTTCCGGCGGTAATGACATCATCAATAATTAAAGCATTGCCAACGAGCGGTGAACCGACAAGGTTTCCGCCTTCGCCATGATCTTTGGCTTCCTTGCGATTGAACACAAATGGAATATCGCGCTTTTGTCTGGCATAGGCGATAGAGACCGTACTGACCAAGGGAATACCTTTATACGCCGGCCCATATAATATATCGATAGCCATGTTGGATTCGATCAAGGCCTGCGTATAAAAATAACCCAGTCGATCTAATTTCGAACCGGTATTGAATAGCCCGGTATTAAAAAAATACGGGCTCATTCGTCCTGATTTCAGTTGAAATTGGCCAAATTTCAGAACCTCACAGTCTAAAGCATATTGAATGAATTCTTTTTTGTATGATTGCATGAAAATTCGTTGAAAAAGCGGTTATTCTAACCCGAAATACTGTCATCGCGCAGACCCCAGGCAATGGCAATAATCGCATTGATGCCAACAAGTGTTTTTTCTTGAAGTGTATGCGCCGCACTTGACTACTATTTTAGTTTGTTTCTGACTATACTGATAGGCATTGTAAATCGTTGGAAAGGCATATTTTATACGCGCCACACATGAATGCGTCATTCTAACCGCCCTTTTTTGCCGATGGCATGACATTGTTCATATATGAAGCGTATAAATAGCGATAAACCACAATCAGAACACGCTTGTGTGAGTTCTGGGATTTCATTCAGTGTTTGACTGAAAAAAGGAATACTATGAAAGAAATATGTTTTATTTTAGCCGCATGCTTTGCGGTAAGTGCGAATGCCGAAATATATAAATGTACCGATGATACGGGGAATACCTCGTATCAAGCCAAGCCCTGTCGAGATAAAAGTCAGGCTTATGCGCTTGATACGAGAACCGGCTCTCATATTACTATCAAGGTTAAGGAAGATCAGAAGTTGCAGCAGGAATTAAAACGGCAGCAATTGGAATTGGAAAAACAAAAAAAACGGCAACTGGAAGAACAGTGGGCGTCGGCCGCTAAAGTCGAACAGGAAAAGACCCGGACTTTGATTCAAAACAATCCGAAGGAATTTTCCATTTATGCGATTCCGCCTTATCAACTGAATCAATTACCACCCGTTGCTCAACAATTTAAGCCACGTTTACCTGACATTGAAAAACTGAGAAGACTGGCAGCGCAAAAAGCCTTGGTGAGTGGACAATGCACACGGGTGGAATCGGATCAACTGAGCCCGCGCAGCAAACAAGCTAAACTGATTGTGCTTGTCGATTGCAGCAGCGGCAAGAGTTTTTATTTTAGCGAAACCGAATTACTGAAAAAATAATGACACCCCAAATCATTTTGATTACAGGTTGTTCCAGCGGGATTGGTTATGCAACGGCGTTGGAATTGAAAAAACGCGGTCATCGGGTTATTTGTTCTGCGCGTAAAACAGACGATGTTGAGCGTCTGAACAAGGAAGGTTTTGAAGCCATAAAACTGGATTTAGCCTGCTCTGACAGTATTCAGCAAGCCGTTACAGCCTTGCTGAAGATGACAAACGATAAAATAGATGTTGTATTTCATAATGGCGCTTATGGTCAGCCGGGTGCGGTTGAGGATTTGACGCGAGATGTTTTGAAGGCGCAGTTTGAAACCAATTTTTTTGGCACACATGAGCTGACCAGTCTGTTGATTCCCGTTATGCGTCAACAAGGTCACGGGCGCATTATATATAACAGCTCGGTTCTAGGCTTTGTGCCGATGCGTTTTCGCGGTGCTTACAATGCCAGCAAGTTTGCATTGGAAGGCTTGGCGTCAACCTTACGCCTGGAGCTGCATGGTAGCGGTATTCATGTTGTGCTTATCGAGCCGGGACCTATTGAAAGCAAATTTCGGCAAAATGCTTATCACATGTTCAAACGCAATATTGATGCTGAAACCAGCGTCCATAAGTCTGTTTATCAGGCCATTGAACAGCGTTTGCAACAACAAGGTCCTGTCGTTCCATTTACGCTGCCGGCAACGGCTGTTGCGACTAAAGTGATTCACGCGGTCGAATCCAAACGGCCTAAGCTGCATTACTATGTAACCTTCCCCACCTATTTATTCGGTTTTTTAAAACGTATTCTGCCGGCTGCATGGTTGGATCCCATTCTCAGGTCGGTATAGTGCGTGTGCTGGTAATCCTAAAAAATTATGATAGAATCGCCCAAGGCATTTGATTCATTGGCTATCTTAAATGTCTTAAGTGCTAAATTAAAAAAACAATGACGAGGTTTTACATATGAAAATTTTGAAAAGTGCAGTTGTTGCATTTTCTTTAGCTTTAACTTTGGGCTCTTTCTCAACATCGGCCGTTGCCTGTGAAACCGGACGTATTTGCTATACCCCGGAACAAGCCATTGATTTGGTTCTACAGGATATCAAATCGGCGATGGATGCTATTGATTCAGGTTCTGAAGGTGAAGTTGTGGCTGCTGTAATCAAATCGGCCAGCGACGCCAGTAAAGAAATCAACGCGAATGATGTTGTTGACAGAAATCGTCAACGTGCCAATGGTATCTTGAAAAAAGCACGTAAAGAAGCCAAAAAAGAGCAATTACAAGTTGCAGAAGAGCATTTAAAACAAGCCAAGAAAAGATTCGAAGCTTTAAAAGGCATGCTCTAAACCGTCCTACGGTCAAGTCGATGGGGTTTTACGCCCCATCGTGTTTATGTTCTTTATCCGCGTACAATTCAGAACTCCCATCCAAATCATCCGTTTCGCTATAAAGCAATACCGGCCCTGGGTTTAATAACCCTGCATCAACAACCCTGCAAACAGCCAGTTTATGATCGCCTGCATCACAAAAATGGCTGACGCGACAATCAAAATAGCCCACACTTTCGGATAAAACCGGCGCACCCGTTTGCGCTTTTTGCCAGGAGAATCCAGCCATTTTATTTTTAAGACCTGTGGTGCCGAAGTGTTCGGCGAGCGGGTAGTGCTGTTTGCCGAGGACATTGACAGTACAGATTTTCCCTTTTTGCAGAATATCCCAGGAATAATGCTCCGGGTTTATGCTGATGCATAATAAAACCGGGTCAAAAGACACTTGCATGACCCAAGCGGCGGTAAATGCATTTTCTCGTGTGTCATCTTTAACGCCAATAACATAAACACCATGACTGATGTTTTTTACCAGTTGATCAATTTTTTTATGCATGGTTGTCCATCCTGATTCGCATTGAAAGGTCAATGGCGCAGATATTTTTAGTCAGTGCGCCGATAGAAATAAAATCAACGCCGGTTTGTGCAATCTGCCCGATGTTTGACAAGGTAATATTCCCCGATGCTTCCAGTTCAACCTTCCCCATATTTCGTTGTACCGCAGTATTTAAATCATCAAGAGAGAAGTTATCGAGCATGATTCTTTCAGGTTGTGCCTGTAATGCCTGATCAAATTCATCCAGGTTTTCAACTTCAATTTCCACTGGAACATCAGCAATGTGTCGGGCTTTTTGAATAGCCTGAGCAATAGAACCGGCCGCCAGAATATGATTTTCCTTAATCAAAATCGCATCAAACAAGCCTATGCGATGATTTAAGCTCCCACCACAACTGACGGCGTATTTTTGTGCCATTCTCAAGCCAGGAATGGTTTTACGGGTATCAAGGATTTTACAATCGGTATGGGCAACCGCATCAGCATAGCGTTTTGATTCTGTTGCCGTGGCCGACAGCGTCTGCAATATGTTCAGCGCCGTACGTTCCCCAGTCAATAACGCTCGGGCCGATCCTTTTAAGGTGCATAACAGGGTGTCGGCAGGGACGAATGCGGCCTCCTGAATGTGCCAATCAATCTGTATATTTGGGTTTAAGTGATGAAATACGGCGTCAAACCAGGCTTGCCCACATAGCACAGCAGGCTGCCGGCAAATAACCTGTGCTTCGGCAATCTGCTCGGAGGGGATGATTTGAGCGGTTAAATCACCATCGCCAACATCTTCATCCAGATAACGACTGATTTCTTCAGGAGTCGGTTGTATATTCATGAAAAACTGAAATGGAATTAAAACTGCATTATTATAACCTGCTATCGATCAAATACCGGATTTAGCTGCATGCTTATAAATCAACATTATATATCGTCCGCAACAATTATGGCCTCGCCTAACTTTGACGACAGACCGAATCCTGTGGACATTTCCTTGCTGGTCATTCATTGCATCAGTCTGCCACCGGGTCAATTTGGCGGCAATGCAATTGAGCAGCTTTTCTGCAACCGGCTTGATCCGAATCAACATCCCTATTTTGAGGAAATTTATACCTTAAAGGTATCCGCACATTGTTTGATTCGACGTAACGGGGAAATTATTCAGTTCGTCGCCTTTGACAAGCGGGCGTGGCATGCGGGTGTCTCGTATTATCAGGGTCGTAAACGCTGTAATGATTTTTCTATCGGCATAGAGCTGGAAGGTGACGAGTTAACGCCCTATGAAGATATTCAATATCAGAAATTAGCTCAGTTGAGTGCTGTTTTATTGGCAGAGTATCCCAAGTTACAACGCCAGCATATTGTCGGGCACAGCGACATCGCACCGAATAGAAAAACAGACCCGGGCGACAGTTTTGATTGGCTCCGGTTTAATGACTATCTGGATCAACGACTTTATAAGCATTCGATAACTTCTTCGCAATGACAAAGCTTCATTCAAATATGAATAAAGAACAAACCCTGATTCCTAACCGTTTTATATCAAATATCAATAACTACATATCTTAATTCACACTCAAGTTGCCAGCGTATCCATCAGATCAATCATAAATTCAGTCTCTTCATCATCCACTTTTTCCCAGGCACTAAATCCCAGGCTTTTTAGAATAGCGACACCTTTTTCATCATGATGCATCGCTGTCAATAATTCTGTCATGGCATCGCGTTGATGCTGAAATTTGGGTCCAACCAACAGTGCGTGATGAATGACACTGATTTGACTGCGCACCAGAACTTTAAGTTGATTCTTAATCAGATTAGAAAGGTCATCAAAGGCCTCAGCCAGAAAAATACCGACATCGGCTTCATTTTTCAGCAGATGTTTTGCGACAACAGGATAAGAGCCTGCTAATACGGGCGTAATATTCTCGCTGTTAAGGTCGGCCGGTTCCAGCATAATCATACCCATGAGCCGAACATCGGGATCGTCGGTGTAAGCGACTCGAACGCCTTGTTTCAATTCCTCCACAGCGTTCACCGCAGAGCTTTCTGCAACGGCGATGATGGCTTCATCGGATTCACCCGCCGCTTTGGCGACGGGTAAAAATCCTTTTTCGCGTACCAGCATGGCTGCATCGTAAGGGTTGGCATAAATCAAATCAATTTGATCATTGTGTATGGCCGCATGTAACTCATCGAAATCATTAAACATTTCCAGATGAATAGCCTCGCCGGTTTGTCTTTGCAGCCAGGTATTAAAAATGTACCAGCCAGAGATGTGATCAGGAGAAAAGTCAGGGCTGACGGTAAACGTATAAGACATAGCAAACTCCGTAGCTTAAAACAGGGTGGGATACAGCTGGATGCATTCTTCAACTTTTTTGCGCGAGGGCTTGCGCCGTACCGACGTGTAACCCACCACTGATCCTTTTCGGATATTTGGAATCACGGTGGCTTTTACCCAGTAAAACCCACCATCCTTACGTAAATTTTTTACAAATCCTTGCCATTTTTCACCCTTTTGAACGGTGTTCCACAAATCCTTGAATGCGGCAGGCGGCATGTCCGGGTGTCGTAAAATGCAATGCGGTGCACCGATAAGTTCCTCTTCCGTATAACCCGACATTTCGACAAAAGACTTGTTGACATGGGTAATAGTACCGTCCAGGTCTGTGGTGGATACAATCAATTTTCCATCGGGATAAGGCGTTTCAATATCGGTATAGAGAATTCTGCGTTTAATCGAGTTATATAGCTGTAAATAAACTTCTTTGAAATCGCCGACTATATCATCAGGCTGCATATCAGAAATCATAAGGCCTCCCCTTAGCTTACAACAATTCAGCGATACTTTGTGCGGCGCGTTTAACATCCAGAAAAATCAGCCCCAGCTTGGCATTCGCTTTTGCCATGACAGTGAGAACCGCTTCATTGCCTGCATAGGTCATCAAAACATAGCCGTGATCGCCTTTGATCAAAACCTGCTCCAGCGTGCCGCGATTCAATTCTTGTGCAGTTCTGTCGCCTAATGACAACATGGCCGCACTCATGGCACCGACCCGATCTTCATCCAGTTCGGCCGGTAAAACCGAGGCCATCATTAAACCATCTGTTGAAATAACGCCGGATGCTTCAATGTCGCCGGATGTCCCGTTTAATTCGACCAATATTGAAGTTAACATATCGGATTTCATTTAATTTCTCCTGTTTTTACGATGATTGAGAGGTCTCTGTTGTGGCATAACGAACGCTCAAGGCCCAGACCAGGTTGACAAAATCGGGGTGATTAAAAAAAGGGGTTCCTGCGATGACCAGCATAAAACGATAACCGCCAATATAAAGCGGCCAGAACCCCAGTTGATTATTGCCATACGCATCGACAATTCCCCAGGACTGGCTGGCTATGCTCAAGTTGTTTTTTAACAGGCCGGAGCGACGCTTATGGATAATCGCCAGTTCTGCGCTGAGTGCCGATAATTCTTCGGCTGTTTCGTGCGGGAACCCTTGGCTGCCAAGGTAAAGCCCTTGTTCATCGGCCAGCAGTGATTTTTCCTGGCTGGAAAAAGAGGACAAAAGAGTCGGTAAAAAATCTTCCAGGGTTGCATTCGGGGCGGTCAAAGGTTTTTTTAAACCCTGTATCCAGCCTAATTTCTGGCAATGATGTAACAGGTTTAACGCCTGTTCTTCGTCATCGGTTTGCATTAAGTGTTTTAAGCTGTCGATTGACAGTGCAGGCGTTGTTCGCTCGCCCAGTAAATGCTGTAAAAATTGGCGACTTTTATTGTCTTCGTGTTCAGAAACGGAAAAATAGGTACCGGTCGGTGAGGGATAAAGGAATAAGTCTTTAGCCAAGGTCAATTTAGCCATTTAATCATCTCCTTCAATACCAGGATCAATCGAGAACAGTAAAGATTGAACGAGTATGGAAACATCACGAGAATTTCTGGCATCGACTGCAAAAACCGGATGCTTAACATTCAGTTTATTAAGTTCCTGATGATAGTGTTCGATAGTAGGTGTTGCTTTCAAGTCCATTTGCGTTACCCCGATAGCCACACTGGTTTGCTTGATGAAATCATCAAAGGCATTGATGAAAAAATTGAGATCCTGAAACGGATTTTTTCGGCTGTTGTCTAACAGCAGGATCAAGCCGATTCCACCCTCGGTCAGAATATCCCACATAAAATCGAAACGCTCCTGCCCCGGTGTGCCATACAAATGTATCTTGTCGCCATCTGGCAGGTTCATGACACCGTAATCCATCGCAACCGTGGTTTCGGCTTTTCGGCCTTTCGTCATGTCCGAGGCCGAGGCATCGGTTTTGACCGGTTTAATATCACTGATGCTATGGATCGCGGTGGTTTTGCCAGCACCGACAGGTCCTGTGAAAATTATTTTATGCTGAATCATCGTGATTTTTGGCGCGTAATTTATTTAATAGTTTGTTTAACAAACCGCTTGATTTTATTTTCTTTTTTGGTGTTTCCTCAGGCCCATATTTTCGCTCTATCTGGGCCACCAGGTTTAATGCCTGACAGCCGCTGATAAACACAAATACATACTGTGGCCCGATATTAAGCGTTCTGGCTACATCTAACATGGATTGTGGTTGTTGCATCAATAATGCGGTGATTCTCAAGGCATGAGGGGTAATCACCAGCCGGGTAAAATTAGGCCAGTGTTTTAAAACAACAGGCTTTGCAGGATCAATCTGTTCAGGATAGCGCCCCTTCGATGTCCAGATTGCCAATTTCCATAAAAAACTTTCTTCATCCTGAAACTTGTCACTGGCCTGATTGACTTTTGTTTGTTGCAGATTGACCGGTAAAACACGAACTTTGCTTTCTGAGGTACGGCTGATTTTCAGGCTGGCGAAGGCGCGTAATTGATGGTCGCTGGCATCCAGCCAGATTTCATGGCTGTGTGGAAAAATAAGTAAAGGCCGCCAGCTGGCATCGACTTGTAAGGCTTGTTTCTTGTGACGGGCGACAGTGATTGCATGGTAAACAGAACCTAAAAGATAGTCGCCAGGCGAAAAACGGGCCTGATCAATTTGCGCAGGATCTTCTATATCGATTGTTGGCATTAAACCGATAAAGCGGGTAAAACCTTTTTCATTAAACTCTTCCGCCGGGCGTGTGTGATTTTCTAGCGGCTTGATCGGCGAGCTTGGCGTTTTGTCGGTCGCTGCAGGTGATACTTTTGCGTGAAGTGCAGAGGACTTGGGCGCGGCTTCAATTTCTTTTTGTATGGGGGGCGACTTTAATTGCAACTGACATTGCATGATAACTTGAATAATACCGTCTCTCGTCAGAGGCTTTTTCAGAAACAGATAATCATGCTCGATTGTATTTGGCTTGTTTTTCAAAGATACAATCACAAGAATTCGCTCAGGGTGTTCTGCGCGTTGCTTTGCCAGTATTTTATCGGCACCGGCAAAATCAATATCGATTAAATCAACATCAGGGCTATCGGCATCGTTCACAATTTTGATATGTTCAGAAATCTGCTTAAAAAACACGCATAGCATTTTATGTGTGCTTTGCGGAACACCGTGAATGGCGATTTTTATATCTTTATCATTCTCGCGCTGTTTCATGACGGCTTATCGCTAAAGTATTGTTGGAGTTGTTGCCATTCCACAATCAACGGTCTGTCTTTTTGTTCGGCCTGGGTAAAAATATCTGAAAAACGCTGACGATTATCGGTCGATCGATAAATTTGTAGTAATAAATGCTGGAGGTCTTCGTTATCATCAGTAAACAGGGCTTCTTCGAGCAGGTCTATGGCGTGATCGACCTGGCTGTATTCAAGATAACTATGCGCGAGCGACAAGGTATCAACGGAATCATCAAGCGAAGCTTGGTGCTGTGTTGTAATCAGTTCAGATTCTGCTATCCGCCCTGTGGCAAAAAGGCTGTATTTTACCGTTTGCAGCGTATGCAGATGTTTCTCGTCCACAGCGTTTTCCAGTAAGTTACGTTGCTGCGCAGACAACAGACTCTGGCTGCCGCTTATCATGCGCTTGATTAAGGCTTGCCCCTTGCCCTGAAGAATAATCAATAAATCCGTGAGGGCAGCGAATAAGTGATCGGCTTGTTGCTCAGTAAAACAGTAATAAATACGTTGAACATGACAAAGCAAATCGTTTGGTGTTCTGGAAATATGATGCAGCATTGTTTCCAGATCAAACGATAAACTTCCATTAAAAACACAGGCTCTGAATATAAAAGGCCGATCTTCAGCTGTTTTGTTGTCTTGAGATTCTTCAATAACAGGGAGGCTAAGCATCGATAAACCCTAAAAAACATAATCAAATTAAGCATAGGTTAAGGTTGATGCTTTTTGAATAGTCAGACTACAAAGTGTGAGACAGATCTAAATTTAATTTTTAAGCTTATCTGTATTTTCAGCCTGCTGGATAATCAACGGGCACAGCATAAAACCGATCAAGACCC
>Ga0114934_10000659_pt1 | contig 21814 bp, 17 predicted proteins | sample 4SBtaG_2_FD_99695 | JGI IMG/M metagenome (GOLD analysis project Ga0114934, IMG submission 99695) | Deep subsurface microbial communities from Kolumbo volcano to uncover new lineages of life (NeLLi) - 4SBTROV10_white metaG | ecosystem: Environmental > Aquatic > Marine > Volcanic ...
GCTGGCTAGAGCATTCGGTTCATACCCGAAGTGTCGTAGGTTCAAGTCCTATTTCCGCTACCATTATTTTAAATTTCATATTGTCTTGATTATGCTGGAGTGGCGGAACTGGCAGACGCACAGGACTTAAAATCCTGCGGTGGTTAAACACCGTACCGGTTCGATTCCGGTCTTCAGCACCAAAATAACGCGGGGTGGAGCAGTTGGTAGCTCGTCGGGCTCATAACCCGAAGGCCGTAGGTTCAAGTCCTTCCCCCGCTACCAAATATGGCGGAATAGCTCAGCTGGCTAGAGCATTCGGTTCATACCCGGAGTGTCGTAGGTTCAAGTCCTATTTCCGCTACCATGAAGCTCACAGATTAAATCTGTGAGCTTTTTTTATATTAAACGACAAAATACATTTTTCAAAATATCTTTTCAAAAAAGAATTCATAACTATATATTGTATACTTATACGACATGTACTGTATATTGTGTTTATTTGATTAATATATTGTTATAATTAGTTTGTTAAGTTAAAATGCTATTTGTTTTCTGTGAATAAAATGGTGAATTTTGAATGATATTATATATTAATGTCTTACGAAAAAAAATAGTACACATCATTAATTGACAATTATTTCCAACGAATATTGTTATAATTAATATTGTAGTTTACAATAATTGGGTAGGTGGTGTGATAATGCAATATGGAATAGATATTTTCCCTTACAAGAGAGCTAATAATAAGAATTCTACAAAAAAAACTGAAAGGATATTTGATTATAATGTTATTCTAAAATATGTAAAGTATTTTTTGATATGTTTTTTTATCAGTAGAGTAAAATTTATTAACAATTTTGCTCCTTTTGGAATAGTATTTTTTATATCTATTATCATGTATGTAGATAATATAACATCTTTTGTAGTAGCCTTAGCTACTTTTTGGGGTAGTTTTACTGTACAGCATAGTTTGAAAAGTATTGTTATGAATGTTATAGTTATAGGAATTGTTTTAAGTATTAATTATTTCTATCGCAAGGAAACAAAAAAAACTAAGTTGATTGTTATCTGCATTATAATATTTATGAATTTTTTGATTAATAATATTTTTATTAGAGATTTAAGTGTTGGAATTTCTATATTAAATTCTATGTTGGAATTTGCTTGTATATTACCTATGTATTATATTATAAATTTTGGGATACTATCTTTTAGGAGGTTGAATAAAAGGGATTCATATACTAACGAAGAAATTATCAGCATGGGAATAATTGTGGGATTATTAGCGGCAGGTATGTGGGGCATTACGGTATATAGTATTTCCATAATGAACATATTTGTATTATTAATTGCAGTAATAATAGGGTATATTTATGGAAGTGCTATTGGTACAGCAACAGGAGTAGCTTTGGGATTTATAATGGGCATATCAAATCAAAATATGCTTGTTTTCGTAAGCATGCTTGGATTATCAGGACTTGTTTCAGGCATATTTAAAAAAATGGGTAAATGGTTATCTGCTGCTGCGTATATGGTTACATTTTTAATAATTCAAATATACATAAAGGATGTTAGCCAATTTAAAATTATTGAGGGTATAATTTCATGCGTAATATTTTTGGTGGTTAGTAATAAGGCATATAATATACTTTATTTGGATTTAAATAATTATGGAAGTAAATCAAATGTAAGCGAGGACTATATGGATATTGTTAAAAATGTTTTTACGGAAAGGCTGTGTGCTTTTTCAAGAACATTAATTAATTTCTCGAATGCATTAATTAATTTGTCAGACAATGACAAGCTGATTTTAAAGAGTAAAAGTTCGGAACTTGTGGAAAATCTTGCAGATAGGGTTTGTTCAGATTGCGATATGAATTCTATATGTTGGAGAAGGGAATTACATTTTACTTATTCATCTTTTTTTGAAATGATTGAAAATTTTCAGAATGATAAAAATGAGATACCAAAAGAACTTTGCAAAAAGTGTATTAAAAATGATGAATTGATTAAAAATACGAAAGAACTTATAAATAATTATATTATAAATGAGATAAAAAGAAAAAGTTTAAGTGAAGGAAGAGAACTTTTAGCAAATCAAATAGGAAATATTGCAAATTATGCTAAAGAAATAAGCAAAAATATTGATAATGAAATAATATTAGATAGTATATTGAGAAGAAATTTAAGAAAAGCATTATATAAAAATAACATAAATTATTATGATGTTATTTGCTTTGAGAATTCAAGAGGAATACTTACTATTAAACTTATGTTAAAGGAATTTAAAGATAAGGAAAATTGTATTGAAACTATACTTTCAGTAATAAATGCTGAATCGAATAAACAAATGATTATTGAAAATGATGAAATTAATTTTGATATGAATACAAATTTATATAGTTTGGTTTTTAAGCAAAGACCCAAGTATAATATAATAGCTTATGGAGTAGGAAAATGTAAAGAAGGAGAAAAATATAGTGGAGATAGCCATGATTATTATGAATTAAAAGATGGTAATTTTATTGCAGCTATTAGTGACGGTATGGGGTCTGGTCCTCAAGCAGGGAGAGAGAGTAAAGCTGTTCTTAAACTTATAAAGAGTTATACTAATGCAGGATTGAGCAAATTTACTGCAATAAATGCTGTGAATTCTATGATGGCTATAAAATTTTCAGAGGAAGAAAAATTTTCAACTGTTGATTTATGTAGTATTGATTTGTATACTGGAAATGCGGAGTTTATGAAAGTTGGAGCGGTTGCTAGCTTTATTAAGTCGGGAAAAGAAGTTGAAGTTATAAAATCAAAGACTCTTCCTATGGGTATATTGGACAAGGTGGATATAGATATTAATGATAGGAGAGTAAAGGATGGAGATTTGATAATAATGCTTAGTGATGGAGCTTTGGATTATAATGATAATAATATAGGTAAAAATGAATGGATAGTAGAATACCTTAAAAGTAAAAAGAGTGAGGAGCCTAAACAAATTGCACAAGGACTGTTAAGTGAGGCTATTAAACTGAGTGATTATAAAACACGGGATGATATTACAATAGTTGTTTTAAAGGTTGATAAAGTATATTAATTTAACATAATTAGGTGAATACTAATGGTATGTATTCACCTAATTATGTTAATATAGTATATGTAGTATAATCATTAGGTAAAAAGTATTTTAAATGGGAGGCATAGTTGCTTGATTAACAATGTTTTGAATACAATAGAAAGAAATAAAATGTTCAATATGAATGATAGAGTTATTGTGGCGGTTTCAGGAGGACCAGATTCTATGTGCTTATTGCACATATTGTATAGAATTAAGGAACGATATAAATTAGAAATAGTAGTAGCTCATTTAAATCATTGTTTAAGAGGAAAAGAAGCTGATTTGGATGAAAAATATGTTGAAAATTTTTGTATAGAAAAAAATATTGAATTTTATTCAAGAAGGGTTGATGTTCATAAGATTTCAAAAGAAAAAAATATTTCGTGTGAAATGGCTGGAAGGGATGCAAGATATGAGTTTTTTGAAGAATTGAAGAGAAAATTAAATGCACAAAAAATTGCTCTTGCACATAATGCAAATGATCAAGCCGAGACAGTTATTATGAGAATAATGAGGGGAACTGGGCTTGAAGGATTAATTGGTATCAAACCTGTGAGAAATGGTTATTATGTAAGACCTTTAATAAATTCTAGTAGAAAAGAAATAGAAAAGTACTGTTATTCAAATAATATTAATCCTAGAATAGACCAAACTAATTTGGAAAATATTTTTTCAAGAAATAAAATAAGGTTGGAATTAATACCTTATATTGAAGAAAATTTTAATAGGGATATAGTAAAAACATTAATAAGATTATCTGATACAGTTAAAAACGATAATGAGTATTTAGAAAAAATTGCGGAAGAAAAATTTAATGCTTATTGTAGTGTTAAGAATAACAAATTGATTATTACTAAAAATGCTTTTGAAGAAGAAAAAGCTATATTGACTAGGATAATAAGAAGAGCAGTGATGATATTAAGTGGCAATTTCTATAATTATACAAAAGTTCATGTTTATGATGTTATTAAGATTCAGAGGCAAGGAACGGGTAAAAAAATAAATTTACCCAATAATATAATAGCTATTAATAATTATGGAAATGTTGAAATGCACAAGTATTGTGAATATAATGATAAGAGTGATAAAAAAGAAATTGTATTAGATATTCATAAAAGAAATATTATAAATGAAGAGGGAATTGTAATTTCATTTGATATAATTGATATTAGTAATGATGTCAATCATATTAAAAGAAAAAAAGGTTTAACAAAGTATTTTGATTATGATAAGATAAAAAAGGAAATTGTTTTTAGACATAGAAGTACAGGGGATTTTTTTATGCCTTTAGGCATGAAGTGTAATAAAAAATTGAATAGAATGTTTATAGATTTAAAGATTCCTAGAGAAGAACGCGATAATATTCCATTAATTTGTTTTGGTGATGAAATTGCGTGGATTGTAGGATATAGAGTTAGTGAAAGATTTAAAATTGATTCAAATACAAAAAAGATTTTAGTAATTAATATTGAAAGAGAGGAATAGAAATGAAAAATGATATTGAAAGAATACTTTATTCTGAGAAAGAAATAAGAGGAAAAATAAAAGAGTTAGGGGGCAGAATCACTAAAGATTATGCGGGTAAAGACGTGATATTTATAGGGATATTAAAGGGTTCAGTAATGTTTATGTCTGATTTATTGAAAGAAGTAAATATACCATGTAGGATGGATTTTATGGCAGTATCAAGTTATGGTAATTCGGCAGTAACATCTGGTGTAGTAAGGATTCTTAAGGATTTAGATTTTGAAATTAGAGATAAGGATATAATAATAGTTGAAGATATTATAGATTCTGGTGTTACGCTTCAATATTTAATAAAATATTTAAAGGCTAGAAAACCAAGAAGTATTGAAATAGCTTGTTTATTAAATAAGCCAGAAAGAAGGAAGGTTGAAATTGAAGTTAAATATTTAGGATATGATGTTCCAGATTATTTCTTAGTTGGATATGGATTAGATTATGCAGAAAAATATAGAAATCTTCCTTATATTGCTGTGCTAAAAGAAGAGATTTATAAATAAATTATTAGTAATTGAAAATTTATTATGATATAATACTTTTTATAATTGTTATTTTGGCATTGTTGTCAATATGGGTTTGATATGATAAAATTTTATGGTAACGCTAATAGAGAGGGGGGCCTTATATGAAGAAATTTTCAAGCGTAACGGCCTGGATGATAGTATTGTTATTGGTTATTTTTGCAGGAGTAGCACTTCTTCAGACAAATAAAAATGTTAGTGGCATGACATTTGATCAGTTTAAAGTACATTGGAATGCAAATGAAATTAAAAGTGCTTCAATACAACAGAATGGAAGTGTTGCAATAGTATCTGGAGAATTAAAAAATGGTACTAAATATGAAACTACTGTTTCATCAGGGCTATTAGATAGGTTCATTGATAAGTATGATGTTACAGGTATAAGGGTGAATTATATAAGACCGCAAAGTATGCCTGTTTGGCTACAGTATTTACCGTCAGTATTATTGATTCTTATGTTGGTTGCTTTTTTCTTTATGTTTATGCAGCAATCACAGGGCGGAGGAAACAAGGGAGTTATGAATTTTGGTAAGAGTAGGGCTAAAATGGTGACACCTGATAACAAAAAAGTGACTTTTAATGATGTAGCAGGAGCAGATGAAGAAAAAGAAGAATTAGCTGAAATTGTAGACTTTTTAAAACAACCTAAAAAGTATATTGATATGGGGGCGAGAATACCAAAGGGAGTTTTGTTGGTTGGTCCTCCAGGAACAGGTAAAACATTGCTTGCAAAAGCGATAGCAGGAGAAGCTGGAGTTCCATTTTTTAGCATTTCGGGTTCTGATTTTGTTGAGATGTTTGTTGGTGTTGGTGCTTCAAGGGTTAGAGATTTATTTGAGCAAGCTAAGAAGAATTCGCCATGTATTGTTTTTATAGATGAGATTGATGCTGTTGGAAGGCAAAGAGGAGCAGGTTTAGGTGGTGGACATGATGAAAGAGAGCAGACATTAAATCAATTATTGGTTGAGATGGATGGATTTTCTGGTAATGAAGGAATAATAATGATTGCTGCTACAAATAGACCAGATATATTAGATCCCGCACTTCTTAGACCAGGAAGATTTGACAGACAAATATTAGTCGGTGTTCCAGATGTTAAGGGAAGAGAGGAAATACTTAAGATTCATTCTAGGGATAAGCATATTGCAGAAGATGTTGATTTAAAAGTGCTTGCAAAGAGGACACCAGGATTTACTGGTGCTGATCTAGAAAATCTTATGAATGAAGCAGCTCTTTTGACAGTTAGAAGAAAAGAAAAAGTTATTGGTATGGATGAATTGGAAGAAGCGATAACAAGGGTTATTGCAGGACCTGAGAAGAAGAGTAAAGTTATAAGCGAAAAAGATAGAAAAATTACTGCTTATCATGAGGCAGGGCATGCTGTAGTTATGAATTTTTTACCTAATTGTGATCCGGTTCATGAGATAAGTATAATTCCACGTGGAATGGCTGGAGGATATACAATGCATCTTCCTGAAGAAGATACAGTGTATACGTCTAAGTCAAAACTTCTTGATGAAATGGTTGGATTATTAGGTGGTAGAGTTGCTGAAAAGCTTATAATAGGTGATATTAGTACAGGAGCAAAAAATGATATTGATAGAATGAGCTCTATTGCCAGGAAAATGGTTACTCAATATGGTATGAGTGATGAGCTGGGACCACTATCATTTGGTACTGGTCATGAAGAAGTTTTCTTAGGAAGAGACATTGGCCATGAGAGAAATTACAGTGAAGAGATTGCATCAAAGATAGATAGAGAGGTATCTGAACTTTGTATGGAAGCATACAATAAGGCAGAAGATATATTAAATAAACATATTGATAAACTTCATGCTGTGGCAAAAGCATTGCTTGAAAGAGAAAAGTTGTCTGCTGATGAATTTAACGCTATTATTAGAGGAGAATCGCTAGTATCATTTGAAATGAATAATGAAGAGAAGAATAAAAATGAAGATATGCCAAAAGGCGAGTAAATAGATTTTTTAAAGAGAATTAGTATTAGTATGGGGGAATAATTATATTAAAATTATTCCCCCTAAATTTTTACCAAATATTATAGTAGGATATTGCTATATTTGTTATAATACAGTTAGAAGGTTTTCTTTTTTAGAATTAGATAGGGAGGTGAATCCTGATTTTATAAAAAATCGGGAATGTGTATGGAATTTAATTTGAGAGAAGGATTAGATTGGACTGAAGAAATTACAGTTATGGATAAGGATACAGCTGCTAAATATGCATCGGGCTCAGTTAATGTTTTTGCTACTCCTGCAATGGTTGCATTAATGGAATGTGCTTCAAAAAATTGTGTTGATAAGTTTTTGCCAGAAGGTTTTTCTACTGTAGGAATAAAAATAAGTACAAGTCATATCAAAGCAACTCCTGTAAATATGAAGGTTGTATGTCAAGCAGTACTCGAAAAAATTGAAGATAAGAAATTATTTTTTAAAGTTACTGCATGGGATGAAGAGGGTAAAATAGGAGAAGGTACTCATGAAAGATACATAATTAATATTGAAGATTTTATAAAAAAAGTCAATAGATAAATGATAGTGTACAGGGAACAATAATATTAATTTCCTGTACCTATTTTGTATATAAGTATTTTTAAGGATTTACCATATTAAATTATTTTTGCAAGGAGTGAGTATAATGAAAAGTGATATTGAAATTGCACAAGAAGCTAAAATGCAGCCAATAGTTGAAGTAGCAAGAGGGTTAGGGCTTTCAGAAGAGGATATTGATTTATATGGCAAATATAAATGTAAAATATCTCTTGATGTTTTAAAAAGGAATTATCACAAAAAGGATGGAAAGTTAATTTTAGTTACAGCAATTAATCCAACACCTGCGGGAGAAGGAAAATCAACAGTAACTATTGGACTTAGTCAGGCATTGAACAAAATAGGTAAGAAAACTGTCGCAGTATTAAGAGAACCTTCTTTAGGACCAGTATTTGGAATTAAAGGAGGAGCAGCAGGTGGAGGATATGCTCAAGTAGTACCTATGGAAGATATAAATCTTCATTTTACTGGTGATATGCATGCAATAACTGCGGCTAATAATTTATTGTCAGCTGCGATAGATAATCACATACACCAGGGTAATAAATTAAAAATTGATAGCAGAAGAATATTATTTAAAAGAGTAATGGATATGAATGATAGGGCTTTAAGACAGGTTGTTGTAGGATTAGGTGGAAAATCAAATGGGTTTGTTAGAGAAGATGGTTTTATGATAACTGTGGCTTCGGAAATAATGGCTATATTATGTTTGTCTAAAGATTTGATGGACTTGAAGAGGAGAATGGGTGATATATTAGTTGCTTATAATATTGATGGAGAACCAGTATACTGCAAGGAATTAGAAGTTAATGGAGCTATGGCTTTACTTATGAAAGATGCTATAAAACCTAATCTTGTTCAGACACTAGATAATACACCTGCAATAATTCATGGAGGACCTTTTGCAAATATTGCACATGGATGTAATAGCTTGATAGCGACTCAAACTGCATTAAAACTTTCGGAGTATGTAATAACTGAGGCTGGATTTGGAGCTGATTTAGGAGCTGAGAAGTTTTTTGATATAAAATGTAGATATGGTAGTTTAAAACCAAATTGTGTTGTAATTGTTGCTACTATAAGAGCTCTTAAGCATCATGGTAGAGTTAAAAAAGATATGCTTAATGTTCCTAATGTTGAAGCATTATCTGTTGGAATCGCAAATTTAGATAAGCAGATTGAAAATGTACAAAAATTTGGGTTGCCTGTTGTTGTAGCCATTAACAAGTTTGCTTATGATTCAGAACAAGAAATAGAATTCATTAAAGAGTTTTGCAATAAGAAGAATATACCTGTATCGTTAACTGAAGTTTGGGGTAAAGGTGCAGAAGGGGGGGTTGATCTTGGTAATAAAGTTATAAATGTTATAGAAAATAAACCAAGTGATTTTAAAGTGTTATATGATTCTAATAATGATATAAAAGATAAGATAAATACTATTGCAACTGAAATTTATGGTGCTGATGGTGTGGAGTATACAAAGACAGCAGTGAAACAGATTAAAGAAATAGAGAAATTAGGATTATATAAACTCCCTATTTGTGTTGCAAAGACTCAAAAATCTTTATCTGATAATCCTAAGCTATTGGGTAGACCTACGGGATTTAATATTACTGTAAAAGAAGTAAGGATATCTAATGGAGCTGGATTTATAGTTGTATTGACTGGAGATATAATGACTATGCCTGGACTTCCCAAAATACCAGCTGCTAATAAAATGGATATTATTGATGATGGAACTATAATTGGATTGTTTTAAAAATAATAAAAATAACTGCACTTTTTAGTGTAGTTATTTTTATTAATTCACAGAAAAATGAAATAAAACTTGCATATAAAGCTATGCAAAATTCATTTTTTATGATATTATTATCATGGGTTGAATTTTTATGTGTTATTTAATGGGAGGCAAATATATGGATAAGATTGAAAAATTGCAAAGAATCATGCAAAAACGCGGTGATATTGATAATACTGACAAAAAAGAAATGCAACATAATTTACAAAAATTAACCGCAAGAGAAAGAATTCTTTTGTTATTAGATGATGGGTCTTTTATTGAATTTGGTTCTTTAATTAAAGGAAATGGTGACGGAGTAATCACAGGATACGGAACAGTCAATGGTAGACTTGTTTTTGTGTATAGTCAGGATTACACAGTAAATGGTGGTGCTTTAACAAAATATAATTGTGAAAAAATATACAGTATAATGGATATGGCTGGAAAGATGGGCGCACCTTTGGTACAGATTTTTGATTCAGTGGGAACGAAATTGACAGAAGGTTTAAATATTTTAAAGGAATATGGTAAGATATTGAATAAAAATGCATCTTTGTCGGGAGTAATTCCTAGAATAGCTATTGTGGCTGGAGCATGTGTTGGTTCAGCAGCTCTAAATTGTACTATGAGTGACTTTTCAGTAATTGTTAATAACTCTGGTGAGGTTGGATTGACATCAATAAATAAACTTATTGAACAAGAAGAGAAGTATGTTGATAAAAGTATGTATGCTGATGCTGAAAATAGTGTTCATAATGGAAATGTTCAGATGTATGCTAGTGATGATAAAGAAGCATTAAATATAGTAAAAAAAATAATAGAATATATTCCTTCAAATAATTTAGAGTATTCTCCTTTAGCAAAAGAAATTTCTGATTTGAATGTTTTGAATGAGAAATTAAATTCTATGGTGAGAAATGATGAATGTGATATTTTTGAAATAGTTAGTGAAATTTCAGATAAAGCTAGCTTAATAGAAATAAATAAAGAATGGGAAAAATCTGTAATGACATTGTTGGCTAAAATAAATGGACGAACTGTTGGTATAATAGGAAATAATTCAAAACACAAGTCTAGTATCAATATGAAGTTTGCTGATAAAATATCAAGATTTGTTAAGATGTGTGATTGTTTTAATATACCAATAGTATCATTAGTCGATACAAAAGGTTTTGCTATAAGTATTGATGAAGAAAATAATGGATTCGCGTTATACGCTTCAAAAATAGTATATTCTCTTGCAAGTGCTAGAGTGCCTAAAGTTTCACTAATTATTGGTGAAGCATATGGTTCAGGATATTTAGCGTTGGCAAGCAGAGAAGTTGCTTTTGATATTACATTAGCATGGCCTAGTGCTAAAATATCATTAACGGAACCTAAGAGTTTGATTAAAACAATATACAGAGAAGAAATTTCTGCTTTAGATAATCCTAAAAAAGAAGAAGACACTATAATAAAGAAATACATAGATGAAGTTACTGATCCTTTTAAAGCTGCAGAAAAAGGATTGATTGATGATATTATTATGCCTTCTGAAACAAAACCAAGATTATATGCTGTATTAGATATGTTACTAACCAAAAGAGAATTAAGATATCCTAAAAAGCATGGCAGTGATTTGATATAGGGGGGGAGGAAAAATTATGACTTTTATGGGAGCCCTTAATATAACCGTAGTATCTATGGTTATAGTGTTTTCATTACTTGCGTTTTTAATGGGAATTATATATTTACAAACTTATTTGATAAAAGTAATACCAATAGTTTGGAATAAAATTGTAAGCATATTTAAAAGTAAAGAGCATAAACAAGTTCGTAATGATGAATTTAATGATATAAGCAATGAAGAAGGTTCTGTTGTTTCTGATGATTGTGATTCAAATATTTCTAGTAATGATGAATTGGAAATAGTTGCTGCAATAATGGCTGCCATAGCAGAATATACAGATATACCTGAACAAAGATTGGTTATAAAGAGCATAAAGAGAGTAAATTCTAATAATTCAAGATGGGTAAATGCGGATTTGTTTTAAGTCATTCTAAATATTAATTTTAATTAGTATGAGTGGGAGGAATTAGAGATGAAGAAATATGTGATTAATGTTAATGGAAATAGATATGAAGTGGAAGTTGAAGAAGTTCAAGGAGATTTTACAGAGGTTTCTACAAATGCTGTAGCATCAAAGCCAATACAACAAGATACTAAGGATTCATCTAAGCAAGCACAACCTAAAAAAGCATCTGCAGAAGGCGAAAAGGTAGGATGTCCAATGCCAGGTACTATTCTTAGTGTAAATGTAAAAGAGGGAGATAGTATCAAAAAGGGAGATGTATTATTTGTATTAGAAGCTATGAAGATGGAAAATGAAATTATGGCTTCGCGTGATGGTAAGGTAATAGAAGTCAATGTTGCAAAAGGTGTACAAGTAAATACTGGGGATGTATTAGCTGTTATTGAATAAAAGGAAGAGAGGGAATTCTAATGCATGTTCTTATAGATTTGTGGAAATCTTCGGGATTTATGGCTATAGAGCGTGGACAAATAATTATGCTCTTAATAGCATGTGTTTTGATATTTTTAGCTATCAAAAAGAAATATGAACCATTATTATTGCTTCCTATTGCTTTTGGTATGATTTTAACAAATCTACCATTGGCTAATCTTATGAATCCACCAGCTGGTGGTGAAGCAGGAGGATTATTATGGTATTTATATCAAGGTGTTGAAATTGATATTTATCCTCCTTTGATTTTTCTAGGTGTTGGTGCTATGACGGATTTTGGACCACTTCTTGCTAATCCATCAAGTATATTCATGGGGGCGGGTGCACAGTTTGGCGTTTTCTTTGCATTTATGTGTGCTGTTCTGCTTTTTGGTTTTTCTCCACAGGAGGCAGCAGCTATTGGAATTATAGGAGGAGCTGATGGACCTACAGCAATATTCATATCTAGTAAATTAGCAAAAGAACTTGTGGGACCTATTGCCGTTGCAGCATATTCATATATGGCATTGGTTCCAATGATACAACCTCCTATTATGAAGCTTTTGACTACCAAAGAAGAAAGAATGGTTAAAATGGGACAGCTAAGACAAGTTAAAAAGATAGAAAAAATTATATTTCCAATTGTTGTTGCTGTAGTAGTAATATTATTACTTCCACCAGTTGCTTCATTAATAGGGATGTTAATGCTTGGTAATTTATTTAGAGAATCAGGTGTTGTTGGAAGATTATCCGATACCGCACAAAATGCGTTGATTAATATTATAACTATATTTTTAGGTCTTACTGTTGGTGCTACGGCAAATGCAGAAATATTTTTGCAACCTAGAACACTAGGAATTGTAGTATTAGGTATGGTCGCATTTGGTATAAGTACTGCAGCAGGTATACTTATAGGAAAGATTATGTATAAAATTAGTGGAGGTAAGATAAATCCACTTATAGGTGCTGCAGGAGTTTCAGCTGTTCCTATGGCTGCAAGGGTGGCACAGAAGGTAGGACAAGAAGAGAATCCAGGAAATTTCTTGCTTATGAATGCAATGGGACCTAATGTAGCAGGTGTAATTGGTACTGCTGTTGCAGCAGGTATTTTATTAAAATTATTTGGTTAAATTAAATTATGCGTATAACCCTAGAAGAATATTACCGTGCCTATTATGACTTCTAGAGGTATTTTAAAGCTCTTCGTTAGCCCGAACGAAGAGCTTATTAATTGTTATACTAAATTACGAATTAAAGCACTGCATTTATTTGCTTGACAAATAGTAAGTAATTGTTAGAATTATAGTATTGGCTGAATTTGATTTTGATTTAATAGAGAGCAGATGTATGCTGCTTTTATATAGTATAATAGGCTGCAGGTGGTGAAGTTAATGATTTTTGTTTTAGATGTTGGGAATACTAATATAGTCTTAGGAGTTTATAAAAATGATGATTTAATAGCGGAATGGAGATTGTCTACTGATTCCAAAAGAACATCTGATGAATATGGTGTTCAAGTATTAAAATTATTTAATAGTAAAGAATTAAATCTTGATGAAGTAGAAGGAGTTATAATATCTTCTGTAGTTCCAAATACAATGTACTCGCTAGAGCATATGATTAGAAAATTTTTAAAACTGGATCCTGTTGTAGTTGGTCCTGGAGTGAAAACTGGAATAAATATAAAATATGATAATCCAAAGGAAGTTGGAGCAGATAGAATAGTTAATGCAGTTGCTGCACATGAAAAATACAATAAACCACTAATAATAATAGATTTTGGTACAGCTACTACATTTTGTGCTATTACAGCTAAGGGAGATTATTTGGGTGGAGCAATTTGTCCAGGATTAAAAATATCATCTAGGGCTTTATCTGAAAATGCTGCTAAATTACCAGAAATAAATCTTGTTAAACCACCTAAAGTTATTTGCAAAAATACGATTTCTAGTATGCAGGCAGGAATTATATATGGATATGTAGGGCAAGTAGATTTTATCACCGATAAAATGATTAATGAAATGATAGAATATGGAGAAGAAAAACCGCTTGTGATTGCCACAGGAGGACTTGCAAAATTGATTTCCAAAGAATCTTCAAAAATTGATAAAGTTGAACCTTTTTTAACGCTGGATGGGTTGAAGATTATATATAAAAAAAATAAGGAGTAATTTTTAATGAAAATATCAAATCTTATTTTTGATAGTGAAGTTTTTTTGGCACCTATGGCAGGTGTTACTAATATAGCTTTTAGAGAAATATGTGTTGATATGGGATGTGCACTAACATATACTGAAATGGTTAGTGCTAAAGGTTTATATTATGGAAGTGAAAATACTGAAAACCTTATGAAGGTTTCGCAAAAAGAAAAACAAGTAGCAGTTCAGATGTTTGGAAATGACCCATATATTATGGCTAAGGTATGTTATGATTATTTCAATAACAATAGTAAATTTTGTTTGGTTGATATCAATATGGGATGCCCTGTGCCTAAAATTGTTAGGAATGGAGAAGGAGCAGCATTGATGAAAGATATTAAGCTTGCTTCGCAAATAGTGAAAGAAGTAAAAAAGGTTTCAACTAAACCTGTTACGGTAAAATGTAGGATAGGCTTTGATTCTAATAGTGTAAATGTAGTGGAATTTGCAAAAGCTATTGAAGAAGCTGGTGCGGATTGTATTGCTGTGCATGGAAGAACTAGAGAGCAGATGTATGAGGGAAAAGCTAATTGGTATATAATAGGTAAAGTAAAGCAAAATGTATCAATACCTGTTATTGCTAATGGTGATGTTTTTTCTGCTGATGATGCTATGAAAATAAAGAAGATTACAAAATGTGACGCTATAATGGTAGCCCGAGGTGTAAGAGGAAATCCATGGCTTATAAATCAAATAAACCAAATATTTAATGGTGAAGAAGTTATTTATCCAAATGAATTTGATAAAATAGATATGTGTATAAAACATTATAAATTAGCACTTGAATATGATGGAGAGTACAAGGCCGTCAGAGAGATGAGAAAACATGCTGCATGGTATATAAAGGGAATAAAAAAATCTACAGAAATTAAAAATATCATAAATTCTAGTAAGAGTATTACTGAAGCTATTAATATTTTAGAGGATTATAAAATAATGCTAGAAAAGATTTATTCAAAGTGAGCTTGTTTTGCTAAAGAAAAACATCAGGATTTTAGGTGGAGATTCTACTCCACTTGAAACAAAAAGTTTGAATATCCCACTTATAAAAGTGGGAGTATTATAGAATCGATAAATCAGACATGTTGACATTACAATTATACTGATTTATAATTATACAAATGATTTTACAAAGTGTTTTTTGATAATTTAGCAGATATAATTGGTATACAAATGAGTATAACATAAATAAGCATAATAATAGTAGTAAGTTGATAGCTGAAAGGAGTTGAAGCCGTATTACGGTGTGGATATGGGAGAAGAGAAAAAGTTTTTAATGACACGTGAAGGGATTCAAAAACTAGAAGATGAATTAGAATATTTAAGAACAGTTAAGAGAAGTGAAATAAAAGAGAAGATTAAAGTCGCTCGTTCCTTTGGTGATTTAAGTGAAAATGCTGAGTATGATGAAGCAAAAAATGAACAGGCTTTTGTTGAGGGAAGGATAGCACAAATTGAAAATACACTTAGACATGCTGAAGTGGTTGACGAAAGTGATATTAATGACGCTATTGTAAATATAGGTTCTAAGGTATTGGTTAAGGATTATGAGTTTGATGAGGAAATTGAATTTAAAATTGTTGGTTCAGCAGAAGCTGATCCTATGGAGTATAAAATATCGAATGAGTCACCTGTAGGTAAATCGCTTATTGGCAAAAAAGAAGGAGACATAATAGAAGTTGAAATTCCGGGTGGAACTAGTAAGTATGAGATACTAAAAGTGAGTAGATATTAGGAGGTATTTAAATGGCAGATGAAAAGCAATTAACAAAGGAAGAGCTTAAGCAGATTAAACTTCAGCAGAAACAGGAAAAAGAATATAATGAACAAATGCTTCAAAGAAAGCAAAAACTTGAAGAATTGCAGGTAAAGGGGAATGATCCTTTTAATGTTTATGAAGTTGAGGTTACACATTCTTCAAAAGAGATTAAAGAAAATTATGATGAATTAGAAGGTAAACAGGTTACTATTGCAGGAAGATTAATGTCAAAAAGAGTACATGGGAAAGCTGGATTTTCTGATATCCATGATAAAGATGGTAAAATGCAACTATATATTAAAATAAATGATGTTGGTGAAGAAAAACTAAAAGAATATAAATCATTTAATATAGGTGATTTGCTTAGTGTAACAGGAACAGTTTTTAAAACGAAAACTGAAGAAGTATCTGTTCACATTAGTGATTTTAAATTGATAGCGAAATCATTAAGACCACTTCCAGAAAAATGGCATGGATTAAAAGACCCTGATTTAAGATACAGACATAGAGAAGTAGACATTATAATGAATCAAGATGTTAGGGATACTTTTATAAAAAGGACAAAGATTATTAAAGCTATAAGAGAGTTTTTGGATAATAGAGGTTTTATGGAAGTAGAAACTCCTATTCTTTCACCTATTGCTGGTGGAGCAGCAGCAAGACCATTTGTTACACATCACAATGCACTTGATATTGATATGTATTTAAGAATAGCTACTGAATTATACTTAAAAAGATTGATAGTATCAGGTTTTGACAAGGTTTATGAGATGGGTAAAAACTTCAGAAATGAAGGAATTGATATAAGACATAATCCTGAATTCGAAGCTATAGAGTTATATCAAGCTTATGCTGATTACAATGATATGATGGAGATTACTGAAAATATGGTTGCTTATGTATGTGAAAAGGTTCTTGGTACAACAAAAGTAACTTATCAGGGTACTGAAATAGATTTTGCTCCACCTTGGAGAAGGATGACTATGGTAGAAGCAGTAAAAGAATATGCTGGTATAGACTTTGAACAAATTAAATCAGATGAAGAAGCTAGAAAAATTGCGAAAGAAAAAGGAATTGAGCTTAAAAAGGAATTAGAGTATTGTACAAAAGGCGAAATTTTAAATGCTATGTTTGAGGAGTTTGCTGAAGAACATCTAGTACAACCTACATTCTTGTGTGATTATCCTGTTGAGGTATCACCTTTGACTAAGAAAAAGAGAGGTAATGACGAATTAACTGAAAGATTTGAGGGCTTTGTTTTTGGTAGAGAAATATGTAATGCTTATTCTGAATTAAATGATCCTATAGTTCAAAGGGAAAGGTTTACACAGCAAGCTAAGGCAAGAGAACTTGGTGATGATGAAGCGTATGTTATTGATGAAGATTTTATGTATGCCCTTGAAATAGGTATGCCTCCAACTGGCGGATTAGGAATAGGTATTGATAGATTGATTATGTTCTTGACAGATGCATATTCAATTAGGGATGTAATTTTATTCCCAACAATGAAACCATCAAATTAATTTGTTGAAAATGAATTATCTTTAAAAGAAGATTAAAATTATAATTTTAATTAAATACTTAGTACAATGAAGGAGAAGAGTAATAATAATATCTTTTTCAGAGATACTGTGGGTGGTGAGAACAGTAAAAGATTTATTATGAATGGAGCTCTGGAGTGCTATAACTTTAAGTTGGGCTTTTGCCAAGAAGGGTGGAACCGCGGAAAGAATTTTTCGTCCCTTTATGGTAAAAGCCTTTCTTTATACAATTGAGGTATTTTCAAGAAATGATTAGTGCATATTTTTATAAGTAAGTAAATTAGTCAAAGTAAAAAACAATGCAATATGACAACGGCAGAGGGTAAAATTTTAAAAAGATATGGAATTAAATCTTTAAAATTATTATGGAGATTTAGTGAACTTGTTTTGCTAGAGCAAAACATCGGGACTTCAACTGGAGACTCTACTTCACCTGAAGTAAAGAGCTTGAATCTCTCATTTATAGAAGAGGGAGTCTTATAGAATCGATAAAATATATGGGTTTAAAAAATCGTTAAATTAAAAATTAAAAGAAAAGGAGTAGGTTATGTTTTGTTACGATTTTCATAACCAAGAAGAATTATTATGGCAGTAGAAAAAACTATGGATAAAATTGTTTCATTGTGCAAAACTAGAGGATTTATATTCCAAGGATCTGAAATTTATGGTGGATTAGCTAATGCATGGGACTATGGTCCGTTAGGAGTTGAGTTTAAGAATAATGTAAAAAAAGCTTGGTGGAAAAAATTTGTTCAAGAAAGTCCATATAATGTAGGATTAGATTGTGCAATATTAATGAATCCTGAAACATGGGTTGCTTCAGGTCATTTGGGAAATTTTTCTGATCCGCTAATGGATTGTAAGGCTTGTAAAGCTAGATTTAGAGCAGATAAATTAATAGAAGATTACATGGTAGAGCATGGTGAACAAAATGCTAATGCTGATGGATGGCCAAATGAAGAATATGAAAAATATATAGAAGAGCATGACATTGTTTGCCCTAAGTGTGGTAAGAAGGATTTTACTAGTATTAGGAAATTCAATCTTATGTTCAAAACATTTCAAGGTATAACAGAAGATAGTAAATCAGAAATATTTTTGAGACCGGAAACAGCTCAAGGTATATTTGTTAACTTTAAATCGGTACAAAGAAGTTCTAGAAAGAAGATACCTTTTGGTATTGCACAGATAGGTAAATCATTTAGAAATGAAATTACTCCTGGTAATTTTACATTTAGAACTAGAGAATTTGAACAAATGGAATTGGAATTTTTCTGTGAGCCAGGAACTGATTTGGAATGGTTTTTGTATTGGAAAGAATACTGTATGAATTTCTTATTAAATTTAGGTATTCAAAAAGAAAATATTAGATTTAGGAATCATGAAAAAGAAGAGTTATCATTTTATAGTAATGCTACGACGGATATTGAATATTTATTCCCATTTGGTTGGGGTGAATTATGGGGTATAGCTGATAGAACAGACTATGATTTAAAACAACATATTGAACATTCAGGTGTTGATATGAGTTATTTAGATCCTCAGACTAATAAAAAATATGTGCCATACTGTATTGAACCATCACTTGGCGCTGATAGAGTAGCTCTTGCTTTCTTGGTTGATGCGTATGATGAAGAAAAATTAGAAAATGGGGATGTTAGGACAGTACTTCATTTACATCCAGCATTGGCACCGTTTAAGGCGGCTATATTACCTTTATCTAAAAAATTGTCTGATAAAGCACAGGAAGTTTATGCAATGTTGAGTAAACATTTTAATGTGGAGTATGACCAAACGGGCAGTATTGGTAAGAGATACAGGAGACAAGATGAAATAGGAACTCCTTATTGTATAACAATAGATTTTGATACATTGGAAGACAATGCAGTTACTATAAGGGATAGAGATACTATGGATCAAGTGAGAGTAAAAATAGATAAATTAACACATTTCATATATGATAAGATTGATTTTTAAAAAATTAAGTATAAAAAGACACGCACTTGTATGCGTGTCTTAAAAAATAGCAAGTGAACTCGTTTTGCTAAAGCAAAACATCGTGATTTCAGGTGGAGACTCTACTCCGCCTGAATCAAAAAGCTTGAATCTCCCACTTATAGAAGTGGGAGTCTTATAGAAACGATAAAAAAACCGGAAAAAATCCGGTTTAAGGGGTTAATCATGGGGATCATTGATATGTAATGATTATGGGGATATATTAATATTTAATAACTTATTAGCAAACATCCTCTAACAACAATACAGAGTATAACACATTATTATTAGAATATGCAATAGTATAGATTAAAGTTTTTATATTAATTATTTTCAATCAATTTAGATAATAATATTAATTATTAGACAAATAGTGATTGTTTTTATTTTTAGAAACTATTAACTTGATAACGAATAAAGGTAGTGATATAATGAACTTATAGTAATTATTGGAAAGAAATTTACCTAAATTAATAATGAGTTGTGTCAAGAATTTAACTTTAGATTAATTCTACGGAGGAAATCATGAAAAAGGAATTCACTGAATTTAAAGAGTTTATAAAAGGCAAAAATGTTGGAGTAGTTGGAGTAGGGGTTAGCAATATTCCTTTGATATTTTTCTTAGTCGAGTTGGGAGCTACAGTTACTGCAATGGATAAAAGAACAGAGAAGGAATTTGATAATAGAATCATTAAAGAATTTAAGGGAAAAGGAGTAAGGTTGATATTAGGAGATAATTATTTAGATGATTTAACTGAATTTCAGGTTATTTTTAAAACACCATCTATGCGAATAGATAATACTGCATTAATAAAAGCTAAAAAAAGTGGGGCGTATGTTACTTCGGAAATGGAAGAATTCGTAAAATATTGTCCTGCCAAAACTTTTGGGATAACTGGTAGCGATGGTAAGACGACTACTACGACTATAATTTATAATATTTTAAAAGAGCAAGGATATAAGACATGGGTTGGTGGAAATATTGGAACTCCATTGTTTTCAAAGATTGAAGAAATGAATGAGAAGGATAAGGTTGTATTAGAATTATCGAGTTTCCAACTTATGACTATGGATGTTTCTACGGATGTTGCTGTTATGACAAATTTAACTCCTAACCATTTAGATATGCATAAGGATATGAAAGAGTATACAGAAGCAAAGAAGAATATTTTTAAATATCAAAAGAAGAATGATATATTGGTGCTGAATAAAGATGATGCTATTGTAAAGTCAATGTATGATGAGGCTAAAGGAAGGGTTTCTTGGTTTACTCTGAATGGTAATATTGAAGATGGAGCATATCTCGAAAATAATAAATTATTTATCAAAGGAAAAGAAATATGCAAAAGTGATGAGGTTAAATTGATAGGTATTCATAATATAGCAAATTTATTGGCAGCATTTTGTGCTGTGTATGATGAGGCTAGCATCAAGAGCATGCGAAAGGTGGCAACAACATTCAAAGGTGTTGAGCATAGATGTGAATTTGTTAGGAGAATTGAAGGAGTAGATTATTATAATGATTCAATAGCTTCAAGTCCAACTAGAACACTAGCAGGATTAAGGGCATTTAAAAAACCTGTTATTCTGATTGCGGGCGGATATGATAAAAATATACCCTTTGAACCTTTGGCTAAATGTGGGTATGAAAAAATTAAAACTCTTATATTATTAGGTGTTACTAAAGACAAAATAAAGAAAGCATTTGATGATGTTAGCAAATCAAAAGGTTATCAAATTGATATCATATCAGTTAATACCCTAGAAGAAGCTGTTAATGTGGCGAAAAAAATTGCCAAAGCAGGTGATATAGTTACTTTATCACCTGCTTGTGCAAGCTTTGATATGTTCAAAAATTTTGCTGAAAGAGGTCTGAAATTCAAACGAATAGTTAATAACTTAATTAGTGAATAGAGAATAGTGAATAGAGAATGAAGAATAAAGAATAGTATCTGTTTTCTTCTTTGCTAGGCTCTTTTTCTACTCCTTTTTTTTGAACTATTATATAAGATTTCCATTTTTGTAAGCGTGAGATTGAAGTTTTTGATTTAGATGGATTAGAGTTTAAATTTGAAGTTCCTATGTTTTGCTTTAGCAAAATGAGTTAACTCCCTAGTATATAGAACATTGTTTTAGTTTTCGGTACCTAATAAGATATTGGTGGTTAAGTAACAAATTTGTATTGGAGATTGACGATTAGAGAATAAGACTAAATATTTAAATTAAAACATATCCTAGTGTATCAGTATAAGAAATAAAGAGAAATTTGTAGATTTATAGAGAAAAATGCTTATAAATATGAATAATAACATGTAAGATTATGATAGCAAAAATATTGTATGATAGAATACTTAC
>Ga0114934_10000661_pt1 | contig 21801 bp, 19 predicted proteins | sample 4SBtaG_2_FD_99695 | JGI IMG/M metagenome (GOLD analysis project Ga0114934, IMG submission 99695) | Deep subsurface microbial communities from Kolumbo volcano to uncover new lineages of life (NeLLi) - 4SBTROV10_white metaG | ecosystem: Environmental > Aquatic > Marine > Volcanic ...
ACAACTGCTGCTTCGCTTTTCTTTGCTTGAAAAACATTATAAACTTCCTCGCTTATATTAAACTTTCGTTGAATTTTTAAAAATTCTTGTTGATCCGTTGGGAGTTTACTCAGTTTTACTTCAAAAGTAGCAATGGTACTATTAATAGAATTCAATTGTCTTCCAAAGGTTTTTTTGGTTTCTTTAATAGTTTCTAATAAAACATTTTTTTCAGCATCTATTTGACGGTCTATATTTCTAAACTGGCTAGATGTTTCACGTGTTGTATATTCTAATTTCTGACGTGTTATAGACAAATCGATAATTCGTTGTACACTTGCAACTATACTTGCCTCTTCAATACCAACACTTGTAGGTGCTGCTATATTGATGTAATCCGTTTTAGTTTCTAAATAGGTTTGTAATGAACTTAAGTATTCAATTTTAGAGTTGATTTCCGTTTTATTCACTTCGTATTCTCTTAATCTCTCTGAAACTCTACCACTTTCTTCATCAATGTCAAAAATTTTATTCTGAGATCTAAATGAATTCATTTCATTTTCAACAGCTTTTAACTCTTTTGAGACATTGGTCATTGTACTATCAATAAACTTAATAGTGTTGGTTGCGTATAAGTTTTTACGTTCTAATTGTGTGCTTTTTAAAATAGAAACTGTAGTATTTAAATAATCTACAATTTTAGATTTATTAGAACCTGTAAGTCTTAAAGTTAATACTGATGATCCTTTGGCATAAGCTTTTACACTTATTTCATTTTTATATTGATTAACGACACTATCAAAGTTTAAAAAATTTATTAAGTATTGTTTACCTATTTTAATTACAGTATCATCTCTAGCCTCTATTGTCCCATTAAAAAAAGGAGTTTCTATTGTTTCTCCAAGATGATATGTTTTAGAATATTGTCCTTTTGGTAACGCAATTCCAAATCTTTCTTTTGATTTATAAATTTGTCCTTGTCCGTTATCTGTTTCAAAATTTGAAGAGAGCTCAAAAGTGTCTTTACTTAAAAAGGTTATTGTAATTGGATGCCCTAAAACTTGAGGTTTTGATTTATCGATAATAAAAACAAAAGGTGCATTTTTATAAATATCATTTTTTCGATATTTTCCTTGGGTTAAATACTGAATATAATATTGTAAAGAATCGATAACTATTTCGTTATGACTCCTTGTTTTTAGTGTTGTTATAACTGTTTGAACTTTACTCGTAACACCTCCCCAATTAAACGAAATACTAGTATTTGTAGTAAAAAAAGGATTTTGATCATTCTCCACTGAAATTAAGGAATCCAATGCATATATATTTTGCTTTCTTATATTGGTTGAATACGCAATTGCAAAAGCTATAGCTAAACTTAAAAGAATCATTTTCCAAAAGCCAAATACTTTAAATACAAACCCTTTAATATCAAAATTAGAGTGTAATTCGTTAAGATTAAAATCCTCATTCATAGGTTTTAGTTAAAGTCTTAAAAGTAAAATAGTTGTGGTTACTAAAGATAATACAGATATTATAGTAGTTAAAGATTGAACTCCAGTGGTTCCTGTTCCCCAAGATTTTTGTTTAAGTGGCTTCACATAGATTATATCATTGGGTTGAATATAGTAAAACGGCGAATCCATCACATTAATATCTGTAAGATCCAAATGATGAATTTTTTGTCCCTGTGGATATTGTCTAATAATTATCACATCTTTTTTGTCACCAGTAATAGGGATTTCACCAACATTAGCAATAGCTTCAAAAATATTTACACGTTCTTGAAATAGAGTGACTGTCCCTGGGCTACCTACTTCTCCATTAGCGGTAAACCTTAAGCCTGATAGTTTTACAGTTACAAAAATGTTTGCAGCTTCTTTAAACTGTTCTTCAAGTAACTTATTTTCTAGAAGTTGTTCAATTTCTTCAGTTGTATATCCTAGAACACTTATTTTTCCCAATGTTGGTATTCTAATCTCACCGTGTAAATCAACAGTAAACCCATCAAAATAAGCGCGTTCTGCACCAGTAGCATTTAGATTTTTATCTCCACTAGGATTAAAAATTTGAACACCTTCTTGGTCTAAAGATTTAACACGAATATTTAAAATATCGTTAATTTGAACTCGATATGGTTTTTGCTTTTCTAAAATAGTTTGTGATACATTTTTTTTTGTCCCTTTATCTTGTAAATAGAGAGAATCCTTATGAGGAATACAAGATGTAGCTAAAACACTAAAAACAAGTACTATAATAGCAATGAATTTCTTCATATTGAGGCGAATTGATTATACACAAATATAGCTTTTAGTAGGCAAAATAAAAACAGCAAACGTTTTTTTTGGATTTTTATGCTTTATTTGCACAAAAAAAGACTTGAATTATCTAACAGTAGAGAATATATCAAAATCTTATGGAGAATTAACACTTTTCCAAAACGTTTCCTTTAGCATTCATAAGGATCAAAAAATTGCCTTTGTTGCTAAAAATGGAGCAGGAAAAACTTCAATATTAAATATTCTATCTGGAAAAGATGAAGCAGATTCTGGTCAGGTGATTTTCAGAAAAGGATTAAAAGTTTCATTTCTTTCACAAGATCCCGAGTTAAATAGCAATTTAACAGTTGAAGAAACTATTTTTGATTCTGACAATCCAATTCTTAATGTTATTAATTTATACCATGAAGCATTAAATAATCCTGAAGACTCAGAAGCTTATCAAAAAGCGTTTGAAGCTATGGAACGCTACAATGCTTGGGATTTTGAAACACAATACAAACAAATACTTTTCAAATTAAAACTTGAAACTTTAGATCAAAAAGTAAATTTATTATCAGGAGGACAAAAAAAACGACTTGCTTTAGCTAACGCTTTAATAAATAAACCTGATTTACTTATTCTGGATGAGCCAACAAATCATCTTGACCTAGAAATGATTGAATGGTTAGAAGCCTTTTTTGCAAAGGAAAATATTACTCTTTTTATGATTACGCATGATCGCTATTTTTTAGAGCGTGTTTGTAATGAAATAATTGATTTAGACCAAGGTGAAATTTTTAATTATAAAGGAAATTATTCGTATTACCTTATAAAAAAGGAAGCACGAATAGAACGAGAAGCTGTTGAAACTAACAAATCCAAACAACTTTACAAGAAAGAACTCGATTGGATGCGTCGTCAACCTAAAGCTCGAACCACTAAATCTAAATCTAGAATAGACGACTTCCATGAAATAAAAGAACGTGCACATAAACGCAGACAAGACCATGAAGTGCAGCTAGAAATTAATATGGAACGTCTCGGAAGTAAAATCTTGGAGTTACATAATGTAAGTAAAGCTTTTGATGATAATATCATGCTTAATAGATTTGATTATGTTTTTCAAAAAGGAGAACGCATTGGTATTATTGGAAAAAATGGATCTGGAAAAACAACATTTTTAAATTTAATTACAAATAGCCTAAAACCGGATTCTGGAAAAGTAATTCTAGGCGAAACAGTTAAATTTGGATATTACACACAAGAAGGAATTAATGTTAAACCTGACCAAAAAGTAATTGATGTTGTAAGGGAGTTCGGTGATTATATTCCACTAAAAAAAGGACGACAAATAAGTGCACAACAATTATTAGAACGTTTTTTATTCGATAGGAAAAAACAATACGATTTTGTTGAAAAATTAAGTGGTGGTGAACGAAAACGCTTATACTTGTGCACAGTACTTATTCAAAATCCAAACTTTTTAATTCTTGACGAACCTACAAACGATTTGGATATTGTAACCTTAAATGTGCTCGAGAATTTTTTACTAGATTTCCCTGGATGTATAGTTGTTGTGACTCATGATCGTTATTTTATGGACAAAATTGTTGACCATTTATTTGTTTTTAGAGGACAAGGTATTATTGATGATTTCCCAGGAAATTATAGTGATTTTAGAACTTATGAAGATAGCATTCCTAAAAACATAGATGCATCTGAAAAAAAACCTGAAAAGAAACAGTGGAAAAAAGACAGCAACAGCCAACTTTCATACAATGAGCAAAAAGAACTTAAAAACATTGAAAGTAAACTCAAGTCTTTAGAACACGATAAAAAAGAATTGGAAGTTAAATTTAATGATGAAACATTATCGCCTGAAAAAATAAATGAATTATCAACTCAATTGCAACACATTATTGAAACCATTGAAGAAAAGGAATTACGTTGGATGGAATTACTAGAGAAATTAGAAGGTTAATCATGTTATATCAAATAAAAGCATATTTAAAATTTATTTTAAAATCAACCAATCTACATGGTATACACTCTCCATTTGTATTTAATCTAGTCACAAAATGCTTTTATGATAAAAACAATTATAAAGAATATTCAGAAATTGAACTATACCGAGCATCATTACTAAAAAACAAAAACACCATTGAAGTTATCGATTTAGGTGCTGGCTCTAAAACAACAAAGCAAAGAAAACGCCTTATCTCTCAAATGGCTAAAAAAGCAAGCACTACAAAACACAGAACAAAGTTATTATATAGACTTGTTAAGCATCATAATTGTAAAAACTGTCTAGAACTAGGAACCTCATTAGGTATTGGTACACAGGCCATTAGTTTAGGAAACCTCAAAGGAAAAATTACAAGCATTGAAGGTTGCCCTAATCTTGCTGAATTTTCAAAAGAAAATTTTAAACAATATCATTTACACAATATAGAAGTCTTAACGGGTAATTTTTTAAATAAAATTAAAGTGCTTAAACCTAAAACCTACGATCTTGTTTTCTTCGACGGCAATCATCAAAAAGAGGCAACAGTCAAATATTTTGAAACATTATTACCAAAGACACATAACAATACTGTTTTTATTTTTGATGACATTTATTGGTCTAAAGATATGACAGAAGCTTGGGAAATAATAAAGCAACACCCAAAAGTAACTGTAAGCATTGATACTTTTTTTTGGGGTTTTATCTTTTTTAGACAAGAACAGCAAAAAGAACATTTCACTATTCGCATGTAAATCTTTTGTCTTTTGCCTTTTAACTTTTAACTTGCGTATCAAATGAAATGAGCATACTGAATGAAATCTAATTAATTGAACATTTACTATGTGAATTACATCTGACCTCTAAAAAAATATAAACCAACAGATGAAAATCTATACTAAAACAGGAGATAAAGGTACAACTGCTTTATTTGGAGGCAGAAGAGTCCCTAAACATCACATACGCATTGAAAGTTATGGCACTGTTGATGAATTAAACTCTCATATTGGTTTGCTTCGCGATCAAAATATCAATTCACATTACAAAGATATTCTTATTAAGATTCAGGATAAGCTCTTTACAATTGGAGCAGTATTAGCAACCGATCCTAAAAAGGCAATATTAAAGAGTGGCAAAGAACGCTTAAACATTCCTAAAATTTCTACACAAGACATTGAACTGCTCGAACAAGAAATTGACGATATGAATGAACAACTTCCACAGATGACTCATTTTGTATTACCTGGTGGACATCAAACGGTGTCATTCTGTCACATAGCTCGCTGTGTTTGCCGAAGAACAGAACGTTTAGCTACTGCACTTAACGAATTAGAACCCTTTCAAGCTGATGTGTTAACATACTTAAACCGTCTATCTGACTACCTTTTTGTATTGGCACGGAAATTGTCTAATGAGCTTCAAGCAGATGAAATAAAATGGATTCCTAAAAAGAACTCATAAATCACATCTCAACTTAATAATACAAGACTGTAATACACTTTATCCTCAAAAATTACAGTAAAAAATGAACGTTCTTAAAAATAATGATGAAATAATGCTTTTTTTACTTGACTTTTTCAACTAAAAAATTATTTTTGCAAAATATAAATCTGTAAGAAATGTATTGGACTTTAGAATTAGCCTCATATTTAAGTGATGCTCCTTGGCCAGCTACCAAAGATGAATTAATAGATTACTCTATTAGAACAGGAGCTCCTCTAGAAGTTGTAGAGAATTTACAAGCTATTGAAGACGAAGGAGACTCATATGATTCGATTAGTGAGATTTGGCCAGACTATCCCACAGATGACGATTATCTTTGGAATGAGGATGAATATTAATTACAAACCATAAAAAATAGTTAAAAGTCTCGTTTGAGACTTTTTTTGTGCGCTATTTTTTCATTTAACATAACAACAAACAGTATCTTTGACAGCCTATTTGGTCAAAGACTAAAAAATAAATCGATATAATGAGTTTTTTAAATTCTGTACTTAAAGTATTTGTTGGAGATAAATCCAAACAAGATGTAAAGGCTATGATGCCTTTAGTGGAAAAAGTAAAATCTTTCGAATCACAAATTGAAAGCCTATCACATGATGAACTTCGTGCTAAAACTGTAGAATTCAAATCCAAAATTGCTGAAGCACGAAAAAGTATAGAAGAAAAAATCTCTTCACTTTTAGGAGAAGCAGATACAAGTGAGGATATCGATAGAAAAGAAGATATCTATCTAGAAATTGATGCACTAAAAGATGAATCTTATGCTGTTACAGAAAATGTCTTAAACGACATATTACCTGAGGCATTTGCTGTAGTAAAAGAAACTGCAAAACGTTTTGTAAACAATACAAGTATTACAGTTAAAGCTACAACTTTTGATCGTGAAATATCTGGTAGTAAAGACTATGTAAACTTAGATGGAGAAAACGCAACTTGGTTAAACTCTTGGGACGCTGCTGGAAAACCTATTACTTGGGATATGGTGCACTACGATGTGCAACTTATTGGTGGTATTGCTATGCACCAAGGTAAAATTGCCGAAATGCAAACAGGTGAAGGTAAAACATTGGTTGCTACACTTCCTGTTTATTTAAATGCACTTACAGAAAAAGGTGTACACCTTGTAACGGTTAATGATTATTTAGCAAAACGTGATAGTGCGTGGATGGCTCCTATTTTTGAGTTTCATGGTATGAGTGTAGATTGCATTGATTACCATCAACCTAACTCTGAAGGCAGACGAAAAGCTTATAATGCGGATATTACCTATGGTACAAATAACGAATTTGGATTCGATTATTTACGTGATAATATGGCACATTCACCAAACGACTTGGTGCAACGTCCTCACCATTATGCCATTGTTGATGAAGTAGATTCTGTTTTAGTTGATGATGCAAGAACACCATTAATTATTTCTGGTCCAATTCCGCAAGGAGATAAGCACGAGTTTAATGAGTTAAAGCCTAAAATTGATGATATTGTTAGCGTACAGCGAAAATTTTTAATTGGTGTTTTAGCTGAAGCAAAAAAGCTGATTTCTTCAGGAGATACAAAAGAAGGCGGATTTCAATTATTACGTGTTTTTAGAGGAATTCCAAAAAACAAAGCCCTTATTAAGTTTTTGAGTGAAGAAGGTATAAAACAACTGCTTCAAAAAACCGAAAACTTTTACATGCAGGACAACAATAGGGAAATGCCTAAGATTGATGCCGAGTTGTACTATGTAATTGATGAAAAAAATAATCAAATTGAACTCAGTGATAAAGGTGTAGAATATCTTTCTGGTAAAGACGACCCAAACTTTTTTGTGATGCCAGAAATTGGTCAGGAAATTGCACAAATTGAATCTCAAGGCTTAACTCCGGAAAAAGAAGCTGTCCTTAAGGAAGAATTATTTCGAGATTTTGGAATAAAATCTGAACGTATACACACCCTTAGCCAACTATTAAAGGCATACGCATTATTTGAAAAAGACATTCAATATGTTGTCATGGACAACAAAGTAATGATTGTAGATGAGCAAACGGGTCGTATTATGGATGGTCGTCGCTATAGTGACGGTTTGCACCAAGCGATAGAAGCTAAAGAAAATGTAAAAATTGAAGCAGCTACGCAAACCTTTGCCACAGTTACCTTACAAAACTACTTTAGAATGTATCGTAAATTGTCTGGTATGACAGGAACTGCAGTAACTGAAGCTGGAGAACTTTGGGAAATTTATAAATTGGATGTGGTCGAAATACCAACCAATCGTCCAATTGTAAGAGACGACAGAGAAGATTTAGTATATAAAACCAAACGTGAAAAATACAATGCTGTTATTGACGAAGTAACGAAACTTTCAAACGCTGGACGTCCAGTACTTATTGGGACAACCAATGTTGAAATAAGTGAGTTATTAGGAAAAATGTTGAATATTCGTAAAGTAACTCACAACGTATTGAATGCAAAACTTCATAAGCGAGAAGCAGATATTGTTGCAGAAGCTGGTCAACCAGGACAAGTAACCATAGCTACCAATATGGCAGGTCGTGGTACAGATATTAAATTATCCAATGAAGTAATAGATGCAGGTGGTTTAGCTATTGTTGGTACAGAACGTCATGATTCGCGTCGTGTAGATAGACAGTTACGAGGACGTGCTGGTCGACAAGGAGATCCAGGAAGTTCACAGTTTTATGTGTCTTTAGAAGATAATTTAATGCGCCTTTTTGGTAGTGAACGTATTGCCAAAATGATGGACAGAATGGGATTAAAAGAAGGCGAAGTGATTCAGCATTCTATGATTTCTAAATCTATTGAACGTGCACAAAAGAAAGTTGAAGAAAACAACTTTGGAGTTCGTAAGCGATTATTGGAATATGATGACGTTATGAATGCCCAACGTGAAGTTGTTTATAAAAGAAGGTATAATGCCTTATTTGGAGAACGTCTTCGAGTAGATTTAGCAAATATGATTTTTGACACTTCAGAAATTATTGCTGAAACCAATAAAGACGCTAACGATTATAAAAACTTTGAGTTTGAACTCATTCGTTATTTTTCTATGAGCTCTCCAATTACTAAAGAAGAGTTTGGAAATCTATCAGCACAAGAGATTGCATCAAAAATATATAAATCAGCTTTTACACATTATAAAGAAAAGATGGAACGCAATGCAGACCTTGCGTTTCCTGTAATTCAAAATGTTTACGAAACACAAAGGGATAAATTTAAACGTATTGTTGTGCCATTTACTGATGGTGTAAAAAGTCTTCAAGTGGTTACCGATCTTGAAACAGCCTATAATACCAATGGAAAACAGTTAATTACCGATTTTGAAAAGAATATCTCTTTAGCCATTATTGATGACGCTTGGAAAACACATCTTCGCAAAATGGATGAACTAAAACAATCGGTGCAATTGGCAGTACATGAGCAAAAGGACCCCTTATTAATTTATAAGTTTGAATCTTTTGAATTATTCAAGCAAATGATTGACCAAGTTAATAAAGATGTGATTTCATTTTTATTTAAAGGTGAAATTCCTCAAGAAACGGCGAATACAATTCAGGAAGCAAGAACACGTCGTAAAGATAACACTCAGACCAGTAAAGAAGAAATCCAAAATATGGACGAACGTGCTGCAGAAAGTAGAGCAGCTGGTGCAAACACACAACGCCAACAACAAGTTGTGGAAACCATTGTTAGAGAGCGACCAAAAATTGGACGTAATGATCGTGTTACAATTAAACACGTAATGAGTGGTGAAAACAAAACCCTAAAATATAAACAAGCAGAACCTTTAATTGCAAAAGGCGATTGGGTTTTAACTGAAGATTAATTCATTCTCTTAACAACGACATAATTGAATTCGTCATTACGAGGAGTGAAGCATGAACGACAAAGTAATCTCTCTCTAATATAAGTTAAAAAAGAAAGATTGCCACAGTAAATAAAATATTTACTTCGCAATGACCATCAAAATTTAAATCCTCATAACATTTGATATTAGAACTTTTTTATTGCACATAAGGAAAACCATTAATAAAAATCTCTCCGTCCAATTCTTCGGTTTCATAATTTAACCATTGGTGTTGGCGCTGTTTCCAGATTTCTTTATGTTTTTGTGTCGTTAAGATGGCATCTGTGGTAATTCCGTCTCTTTGAAACATCAGCCTTTCCCAAGACTGGGACGTATAAACTATAATACTATCTATTTGAGCAAATTGAATACTATCAATATTCATTTTAATATTTAATGTTTTCTTGATAATAGACCAATCTCTCAAAGTGTTTGCTTTTTGCCTGGTTCTTGTTACAATACCTCCCTGATTATCTTTAATGATAATATCTTTTGGTAAAACGGACATGTAGTTTTCGATATCTTGAGTTCTGGTAGCCTCAATACTAATACTAATAACATTTTGTCTTTCTGCCTTGATTTTTTCCTTTTCAATTTTAGACAATTCGCCATTAGAACAGTTTATAAAAAACAAAATGGCACTAAGGCCAAGACATATTTTGAATGATATTTTATTAAGACAATTAATCATAAAACTGAGTAACAAACATTAAAAAGATTCCTGCCTTTGTAGGATTTTATTTAATGCATAATTACATTGCTATATTTTGCATTAACAACAATTGTTTTATTACTATCTAAATTTCCAGTAGAAAATGTAGATAGATTTTCTTTTGTCTTTTTATCCGGATGCTGAAACCGAGTACGCTTTCCTTGGTACTGCAAATTATAATCGGTTTTTGGTAATGACACAACAACATCGCTATTTTCAAGAATTAAGTTTAAATTATTAAATGTATTTGTTATGCTGTTAATTTCTAAATCTCCAAAACTACCATTAATAATCGCATTTCCAATTAATTTACCAACGGCAATGTTAGAAGAGTTTGAAGTTAACATTAAGTGGTTCACATTCTTTAAAACAGCATTTTCAACATAATTTAATTTTAATTCTCCTTCATTCCAGTTGGTAACTAACACTGGAGTATAAGAGGCATTAATGGAAGTATTACTTCCATTAATGCTCTCTGCTAGTAATGTTGAATGTGATAAATCTGCTCTCAAGTTTTGTATTAAAGAAACAATTTTAAGTTCACCATGACGCACATTTAACTTAAGTTTTGTGTCTTTTGGCATTTTTATTTTTATGGTTTTAATAACCTTATTGTTTTTCAAATCTCTAAAATTGCCTTCATGTTTCTCTAATTGTGCTTCTAATAATTCTCCATGCTTTTCCATTTTCTCTTCCCATTCTTCACCAAATTGTTCTCCAAATTTCTCTCCCCATTCTTCCATTTTTTTAGCCCAATCGCCATCCATCTTTTTACTCCATTCTTCCATTTTTACTTCATAATCTTTATCAAAATTCTTTCCAAATTTCTCTCCCCAGGCTTCCATTTTTTTTCCATAATCTTCTCCAAATTTCTCTCCCCAAGCTTCCATCTCTTTTGAGTATTTATCAAAATCGGTTTTAGAAAACTCTTTAGCCCAAACTTCCATTTTATCTTTATATTCTTTGCCGTACTTTTTTTCATATTTTTCACTCCATTTTTTAAGATATTTTTCTCCATCTTTTTTATAGGCATCAAAATCGAAATTTACATTATGTACACCTTCTGGTAATTCTGGTAATTCTGGCATCTCTGGCATCTCTGGCATTTCTGGCATCTCGAAATTCATCTCTGGCATTTCTGGCATTTCTGGCATATCTGCCATTACAAATTGTAAGTCCTCTAATGCTTTTAAAGCCTCTCCATCAAATTCAAAATTGAAATCCCAATTATAATTAGGGTTAAAATTGCCTCCTGTTGAAATAGAAATGTTTGCTCCAGATCCTTCAACTTCTACTTCCCAATTTTTTAAAATTTCTTGAAGTTCTGCTTTAGATAATTCACCACTTTCAATATAAGCCTCTACTTTTACTTCGTTTTTATCCCAAGTATCTATTTCAATATTTGTATAGCTTGTATCTAAATTTAAAGTGACGTCCTTATTTGCTTTAACAGATTGAGAAGTTTTTTGCAATTTTTGCTGTGCATTTATGCTAAACACACTTAAAAAAACTAATGCAATTGTTATAAATTTAAACTTGTTCATTTTTTAATTTTTAATTTTTAAAAGAATTACGCTTGTACTTCTTCTAAAGTGTTATTAGATTTATTTAATTCACTTAATTTTTCCTTTAAACGATACAATAGGTTTAAACGTAATTTAAGATTATCAATTAATGCATTAATAGTTTGTTCATTGGGCCCTGATTGAGCTAACTCTTCCTCCAAACGAGTATATTCTTTATTTAATTCGTCTAGTTTTACTAAATAGCCATCAAAAAGCTCTTTACTTTCTGGCGTAACTTCCATTTTAGATAACTCCAAATTGATATTAGCTAAGTAATAATCTTCAACCTTCTTAAACTGTGGAGATATGTCTCCTAAAGATTTTCTTGCTATTGTTGTTTCAACTGGAAGCTCTTCAGCTTCTGAACCTATTAATTGATATGCGCCAAAACTGAAACCAATTAACAAAACTACACTTGCTGCAATATTTAAAAATGTGAATTTGCTTTTATTTGATGTTACTGGAAGTTCTTCATCCAGTTTTTTCAAAAATCTAGCTTCATGCCCTTCTGGCATTTTATCCTTAAATACTTTTTGTTCATTTTTGAACAATTTTCTAATGTCTTGTGCCATTTTGTAAAATTGTTAATCGTTCTTTTAATTTTGCTTTACCTCTTGATAATTGTGTACGAGATGCGACTTCAGTTATTTTTAATATTTCTGATATTTCTTGATGGTCATAGCCTTCTATTAAAAATAACATCACAACATACTTGTACTTATCTGGTAACTCATTAATTGCGCCTTTTACTTCATCTAAAGTAATTGCATCATCAACCAACCATTCGTCTTCATAATTTGAATCGATTACCTTTAGGTGCACCTCATCTAATTCCAACATGTGTTGCTTCTTAGATTTAAGAAAATCGATACTCTTATTAATAACGATACGTTTTAACCAAGCACCAAATGTTACTTCTGCTTTGTATTGATGTAGTTTTGCAAATGCTTTAATAAAAGACTCTTGTACTATATCTTCAGCTTCAAAAGAATCCTTTACAAAACGTTTAGCTACTACAAACATGCCATCACAGTATTGATTGTATAACTTCATTTGCGCTATACGATCATTTTGTTTACATTTTTCAACAATGTCAATTGTCAATGTACTCACACTTATTGGTGTTTTGGTTAGTTATCAACTTAAAGACGACACTTAATTTAAGATGTTGCAAAAAAGATAATTATTTTTTTTCGTTGATAAAACAAAGCATGACATATTAACGTTTATTTAAAAATAAAATGATGCTTAATAATTATATTTACAAGGTTTAATTTACACAATGAATCTATTTTTAAAACGAATTATTTTTTTATTAGCCATTTTAGCTGTTGGTATATTTATCTATGCGTATTCTAATAACATTATTTTTAAAAAACGCTTAAGCCCTAAAGATACTGTAGAGTTTAAATTAAATGATTTAAAACTCAAAGTGTTTTATAACAGACCTTCAAAACGAAATCGAGAAATTTTTGGCGGATTAGTACCCTATGATAAGGTGTGGCGTACTGGAGCTAATGAAGCAACAACTTTTGAAACAAATAAAGCCTTAAAAATTGGGAATGATTCGCTGCCCGTTGGGGAATATACCTTATGGACCATTCCAAATCCCGATTCTTGGCGTGTTATTTTTAACTCAAAACAATATCCTTGGGGTGTTAATGATGCAATGATACCTATGCGTGAAGCCAAATTTGATGTCATAGATATTGAAATTCCAGTAGAAAGCATTCCAGATATTGTTGAGCAATTTACGATTGCTTTTGATAATTCTACAGATAACTTATCTTTAACCTTGGCTTGGGATACTATAAAAATTGTTATTCCTTTGAAATAGACTTTGGAAACATCAAAAAAACATAATTCTGCTCTAAGCGAAAAAGAAGGGGTTTCTCCTCCAGAAATTACTGATAGTACGTCTATATCAAAAATAAAAGACAAACGTAAAGAACAACTAAGTGCGCAACGTCTTATTGACAGTATATTAAAAGGAGACATCACTGCCTTAAGTCGTGCCATAACTCTAGTTGAAAGCAAGAACAAAAAACACTTAGAAAAAGCCAATGCAATAATTAAAGCCTGTTTACCTCATGCTAATAAGTCTATAAGAATTGGCATTACTGGCGTTCCTGGAGTTGGCAAAAGCACTTTTATTGAAGCTCTTGGAAAACATCTTACAGGTTTAAATAAAAAAGTGGCTGTTCTTGCAGTAGATCCAAGTAGTACAATCACAAAAGGGAGTATTTTAGGTGATAAAACCAGAATGGAAGATTTGGTAAAAGACAAAAATGCTTTTATTCGTCCTTCGCCAACTGGAGACTCATTAGGTGGTGTTGCTAGAAAAACAAGAGAAACCATTATAATCTGCGAAGCTGCTGGTTTTGATACTATTATTATAGAAACTGTAGGTGTTGGACAAAGTGAAACTACAGTACACAGTATGGTAGATTTCTTTTTGTTATTAAAACTTTCTGGAGCAGGAGATGAATTACAGGGTATAAAACGTGGGATTATTGAAATGGCTGATGCCATAGTTATTAATAAAGCAGATGGTGATAATATTCAGCGCGCAAAACTTGCAAAAGTCGAGTTTAACAGAGCGCTACACTTATATCCAGAAAAAGCATCCCATTGGCAACCAAAAGTAACTTTATGTAGTGCGTTATATAATGAAGGTGTTGATGCTGTTTGGGAAATGATTATAGCTTATGGTAAGCATACTAAACAAAATGATTTTTTTAATCAAAATCGGAACGAGCAAAATAAATACTGGCTTTTACAAACGATTGAGGAACAATTAAAGTCCGACTTTTTCAATAATAAAACAATTAAAGAAGAACTAAAAAAACAATTGAAACAGATTGAAAACCAAGAAACAACACCTTTTGCTGCTGCAGATATTTTATTAAATTTGAAAATATAATTATTTTAAACAAATTACGTTCTTTTGATAAACCTTTAAACTTTGAGATTAAAATCACTTTTTACACTATCTTTTTTCTTTTATTCTATATTTTCATTTTCACAAAATAATACTGTTGAACTCACTTCAGGACAAAAAACGGTGACAACTATTGGAGATGTTTTGCTTTTTGGGATGCCTCTTGCTGCAGGATTAACAACTGTTATTATAAAAGACAAAGAAGGAAGTTGGCAATTTGCAAAAGGATTTCTAGTTAATCAAGCACTCACCATTGGTTTAAAATCAATAATCCAAAAACCTAGACCAGATTTTAGCAATAATAATGCTTTTCCTTCTGGACATACATCAACCACTTTTCAAAGTGCTGCTTTTATTCAAAAACGCTATGGTTGGAAATATGGAATACCCGCTTATGCTCTTGCTGGATTTACTGCTTATAGTAGAATTGAAGGCAAAAAACACGATGGTTGGGATGTTGCTGCAGGCATAGTTATTGGTATTGGAAGCTCATATTTATTTACGACTCCGTACCAAAAAGAACATTTTGAATTATCTTTTAATCGTTCAGAAAATAATTATTCATTAGGATTTAAATACAAATTTTAAAAGCAACTAATACTGTTTAACTATATTAGCAATTATTTTCAATTTCCTTAATCTGATTCAAAAAAGGTGTCTTTAAATGAATGAAAGCTCTGGTAAACAAAAAAATCTATGTATTATAATTCCTTGTTATAATGAAGAAAACAGACTTCCAATATTAGAATTTGAAGTATTTTTTTCTAAAAATTCTGAAATCATAGTTTGTTTTGTTAATGATGGTTCTAAAGATAAAACTTACGATGTCCTTTTAAAGCTCAAACAAAAATTCGACAAAAATGTTGCTGTTGTTTCATACAAAGACAACGTAGGTAAAGCCGAAGCGGTTAGAAAAGGTATGATATATTGCAATGAGAAATTTAGTCATGATGCAATCGCTTACCTCGATGCTGATTTAGCAACATCACTTGAAGAATGTATTGAATTATCAACGTATTTAGATTCAAATATTAGTTTTGTTTTTGGCTCAAGAATAATGAAAATTGGCTCTGTTATTGTTAGAAATCAGTATCGTTTTTTAGTTGGACGTGTTATTGCTACCTTCATTTCAAAAATTTTGAAGCTTAAGGTATATGATACTCAATGTGGCTGTAAGATTTTTGATAAAGTATTATCTGAAACTGTTTTTAAAGATCCTTTTATTTCAAAATGGCTGTTTGATGTTGAAATTTTTCAACGTATTATTTTATTCTACGGCAGACAACAAGTGCTAAATAAAATGATTGAAATTCCTCTAAAACGATGGATAGATAAAGATGGCTCTAAAGTAAAAATGTCTTATTTTTTTAAAATGTTGATGGATTTATATTCAATCAATAAAAAATACAAAGCGCAAAATTTTGCAGCAAATTAAACCTATCAAAAATGACTAAGAATTTTTACAAGAATACTTCACCATATATCTTCTTTTCTGTCATTATTATTATTGTTTTTAGATTTATTCTTACAGGAGCAATTCCATTGTTAGATAAAACAGAAACAAGATATGCCGAAATAGCAAGGATAATGCATGAAACAAACAACTGGATTGTTTTACAAATAGATTATGGCATTCCGTTTTGGGCTAAACCACCACTCTCTACTTGGCTTTCTGCAATTAGTTTTGAACTTTTTGGTGTTAATGAGATTTCAGCACGATTACCCTCTTTTTTATTGAGTATCACTTTGCTTATTATTTTGGGAAATCTAGTTAAAAAATCTAAATTTTCATTATATCTACCTGCATTTATCTTACTTACAACTCCGGAGTTTTTAATTCATACAGGTGTTGTTTCAACCGATACTGCACTTTGTTTTTCAATAGCCTTAATTATGATATCTTTCTGGAAAGCCATTAACGAAGCTGAACAATGGTATTGGAAGTATCTTTTTTTTATAGGCATTGCTTTAGGATTACTATCAAAAGGCCCTTTAGTTTTAGTATTAACAGGTCCTCCAATATTATTTTGGCTAATTATACAAAAAGTTAAAATAAAAGAGCTTTGGTCAAGACTACCTTGGCTTGTTGGAATACTCTTAACTGCGCTATTAGCAATACCATGGTATATTTTGGCTGAAATACAATCTCCTGGTTTTATAGATTATTTTATAATTGGTGAGCATTTCAAACGCTTTTTAATTTCTGGATGGGAAGGTGATTTATACGGAAGTGGACATAGCCAACCTAAAGGAATGATTTGGGCATTTTTACTTCTCTTTTTATTTCCTTGGATTCAAATAGTATTGATTAAACTTTGGAAAATTCGCAAAAATATTTTTAAAGACAAGTGGGTCTCATTTTTAGTATTATGGTTATTATGGACACCTATATTTTTTACATTATCTAAAAATATTTTACACACTTATATCCTACCAGTTACAATACCTATGGTTTTTCTAATTATACATTGGTGGAAAGATTATAAACACCAAAAATTAGCAGTAGGTTTAGCTTCTATATTACCAATAGCGGCTATCATTATGCTTATTGGTCTTGAAACAAATCCTGATTTAAAAAAACAAATGAATACCGATAAATATCTTTTAACGCAGGTTAGTAATGAAACTTTACCAATCTTATTCTGGAAAAAAGTGTCATACTCTAGTGAATTTTACACCAATGGTAAAGCTCAAATTATAGCAAATGAATTACAATTAGACTCGATAACTAAACAAGAAAATACTTTTTATTTTTTGATTGAGAACAAGAAAAAGAAGGAACTACCGAGTGCTTATTATGAGCAAATGAAGCTTTTAGATTCAAATAAAAAAAGGTCAATCTTTTTGTTTAATAATAAAATGAAGTAGTCTTTATAAAAGTTAAAGTTTTACAAGAAATTCTCTTTAAACCATTTTACCTGACGCTCTACACTTTCAAGTAATGTTGTTTGCGGATTATAATTTAATAGCTTCCGAGCTTTATCAATATTAGCTTTTGTTCGTGATTGGTCACCAGCTCGTTTTGGGATAACATTAATTGTAATGGTTATTCCTAAAACTTCTTCTACAGCTTCGATACCTTCTTCTGTGGTATGCTCAACTTCAGTTCCTAAATTAATTATCTCTCCATCTACAATTTGTTCTTTCCCAATGACACTCACAACCCCATCAACAATATCTCCAACATAAGTAAAACTTCGTAAGTGTTTGTCACTGCCTTCAAACAATGGAAATGGGTCACCTTTTAACCCTAAATCAATAAGCTTTGTGTACATTTTTTCTGGACGTTCTCTGGGTCCAATTACGGAATACAATCTTAACGAACAGGCTTTTAATTGCTTTTCTCTACTTTTTTGGAGCACTAACTGCTCAGCAGTCAGTTTTGTCACACCATAATGAGAAGCTGGCTTTGGAGCTACGTCTTCTGTAAAAGTAGCTTCTAATCCGTAAATTGAGGATGTTCCAATATTTACAAACAACTTCAAGTCTGGGCAAAGCAATGCATAATCAATTAAATTTTTAGTTGCTATAATATTGTTACTAAAATAATCTTCAAAAGTAGATGTAGAAGATATTCCCGGTTGTGCTGCATAATGAAAAATATAATGAATATCTGTTGGTAGAGAATTATTTAAATTTTCATTACGCAAATCTAAATTAATAACCTTTACTCCTGCCCTCTCTACAGCAGCAGCATTTAATTTTTTTAAGCTTAAATTGTAATACTCAGAAAAATTATCAACTCCAATAACCTCATGGCCTAGTTGCTTTAACCGTTCAGCAGTATGAGACCCTATAAAGCCTACAACTCCAGTAATTAATATTTTCATCTAGATAAAATTTAATGATGCAATTTAATATCTTTTTTATATTTAAAACATGAATCTATCTAGTTAATCTAAAAAAGAATATTTTTGTAACATCAAAATCTAAATTTGAATGGATTACAAATTCACAATTATTGTTCCTGTTTACAATGAAGAGGATAATTTGGAACGTATGGAAAAAGAACTTCTAGCATATTCGAAAATTGCGACAGTACCAACATGCATTTTATTTGTTAATGATGGTTCAAAAGATAAAAGCCAAGAATTAATTGAAGATATCTGCCTTAGAAATACTAATTTTAATTTCATCTCCTTTGCAGAAAACAGAGGTCTAAGTGCGGCTATTAAAGCGGGTTTTGACTATGTAAAAACGGAATTGGTAGGTTATATAGATTCTGACCTTCAAACAGCACCTGAAGATTTCAACTTGTTGTTGGAACATATTGGTAACTATGATTTGGTTACTGGAGTTAGAGCTAATAGAAAAGATTCGTTTGTAAAAAACATGTCTTCTACAATTGCAAATGGCATACGACGTGCATTTACGCATGATGGAATGGATGATACGGGTTGCCCATTAAAGGTCATAAAAACAGACTATGCTAAGCGTATCCCTATGTTTAAAGGCTTACACAGGTTTTTACCTGCAATGATTTTATTGCAAAACGGAACTATTATTCAAATTCCTGTACAGCATTTTCCGCGTATTGCTGGAGAAGCAAAATTTGGCTTATGGAATAGATTATTAGGCCCTTTAAGTGATTGCTTTGCCTATTTATGGATGAAAAGAAAATACATTAACTACAACGTTGTTAAACAAGGTTAATGAGCAATTGGATTATATATACTATTGGGTTTATTGCTCAAATTTTGTTCTCCTCTAGGTTAGTAATTCAATGGGTTACTTCTGAAAAACAACGCAAAGTAATTACACCTACACTTTTTTGGACCTTGAGTTTAATAGCTTCTTTTTTATTGTTTGTGTATGGTTATTTACGCGATGATTTTGCCATCATGCTTGGGCAGACTTTAACTTATTTTATATATATAAGAAATTTACAACTACAAAACCAGTGGCAAAAACTGCATTGGTCTATACGTTTATTTTTATATAGTGTTCCGGTACTTATAGCTATATATTATTTTAACAATAATGTTATAGATGTAGATGTTTTATTTAAAAATGAAGCGATTCCTTCATGGTTATTATGGCTTGGAATTATCTCGCAAATAGTATTTACGCTGCGTTTTGTGTATCAATGGTTATATTCAGAGTACAAAAAAACGTCTTTACTACCACTAGGGTTTTGGTTGCTGAGTTTGGTAGGTTCTATTTTAATCTTAATTTATGCTATAAATAGAAAAGATCCTGTTTTATTTATTGGTCACCTTTTAGGGTCTATTATTTATATTAGAAATTTAATTTTGCTACATAGACAAGATGCTGAATAAAATTGAAAATAATCCAATATTAGCAATTATTATTATCGTTTTAATAATGCTTTGTATCAATATAGATGTTCTTGATATTAGTATTATGGAAGCTCGCAATTTTATTACTGCTCGCGAAATGATTGATGATGGTAATTGGCTATTAACAACAATGAATAGTGAAGCTCGATATCAAAAACCGCCATTACCTACATGGTTAACCGCGATTTCTGGATTAATTTTTGGAATTAAAAGTGTACTTGCATTACGTTTCCCTGCCATATTGATGGTAATAGTTACTGGAATAGCGTCTTATTTGTTAAGTAACAAACTATTAAAAAATACATCTCAGTCACTAATAAACGCTTTAATTACAGTTACCTCATTTTACGTAATAGGCATTATTATTGAAGCGCCTTGGGACATTTTTACGCATGGTTTTATGCTAGTAGCTATACTACATCTGTTTCAGCTTTTTGAAAAACAAAAACAATACTGGAAACACACTTTAATAGCTGGATTATTTTTTGGTCTTTCCATTTTGAGTAAAGGACCTATCTCCTTTTATGCCCTATTGCTTCCATTTTTGATTGCTTACGGCATAACCTATAAGTACAAAAATTTCAGACCTAAATATTTTTCATTATTCTCTTTTTTAATAATCGCATTGCTTATTGGAGGTTGGTGGTATTTATATGTTAGGATTTCAGATTCTGAAACATTTTTAGAAATTGCTAATAAAGAAACCGTCAATTGGGGAAGTTATAATGTAAGACCTTTTTATTACTATTGGAGTTTCTTTACACAAAGTGGCTTGTGGACGATTCCCGCTTTTATTGGACTATTATATCCTTATATGAAATCTCGTGTGAATAACTTAAAAGTATATAGACTTAGCTTTTATTGGACCATTTTAGCAGTGATATTATTATCTATTATTCCTGAAAAGAAGTCACGGTATTTAATGCCTGTATTAATCCCGTTGGCAATAAATACTGGATTTTATATTGACTATTTAATTAGAAGATTTAAAGATTTAAAAGATAAAAGAGAAACCATTCCAGTGTATTTTAATTTTGGCTTGATTGCTTTGATTGGCATTGGGTTTCCTTTAGCTATTTTTTTATTAGGTAGTTTTTTAACAGGAGTTATGCTGTTTTGGTATGTACTGGCTTCTATTTTACTATTATCATTAGGCATTTTAATACTAATTAATCTTAAAAGAAAGCATGTGAAAAACGTGTTTTATTTATGTATCGTATTTATGGTAGCCGCATTTGCATCTGTTTTACCCTTATCAAAAACTCAAGGACAACCTGAGTACAATTCTATTTCAAGTTTAAAACAACAAGCTAAAAAAGAAGGCTTAAGTATTTATAGTTTTAATACTGTTTCGCCTGAAATGATTTGGCAATTTGGTGATAAAATTCCTTCTATAAAAATTAATGATTCTACTTATAATTTTCCAGATGAACATAGCTTTGGACTGATAGCAAACGATTTAAGCCCTGAAGAGGAATCACTGCTAAAAAACAATTATACTTTAGAACAACGTGACACTTATGACTTGAATAGAAATGCGCCAAATAAACGTGGTTACAAAAAAAGACTTGTAAGTAATTATTATATTCTAACTAAGAAATAAAACGCTGCCTCAAATATCTTTGAAGCTTGTAAAATCCGTATCCTGTAAGGGTTCCAAACGTCATTCCGCAAATAATATCTAACGGATA
>Ga0114934_10000663_pt1 | contig 21776 bp, 23 predicted proteins | sample 4SBtaG_2_FD_99695 | JGI IMG/M metagenome (GOLD analysis project Ga0114934, IMG submission 99695) | Deep subsurface microbial communities from Kolumbo volcano to uncover new lineages of life (NeLLi) - 4SBTROV10_white metaG | ecosystem: Environmental > Aquatic > Marine > Volcanic ...
ATATTATTTTTTCTTTCATTATTAGTTGGAATTTTTTTCTGGAGTTCTGTTTTATTTGAGAAAGTTAACATTACTATAACTCCCAAAGAACAAACCTTTGAGCTTAATAATTTACCCATAGTTGCTTCTAAGGGGATAGACGCTCAGGTCCCTTTTGAGGTAATGATTATAAGCAACAATAAGAGCTTAAATGCAAAATTATCAAAACAAATTAATGTTTCTCAAAAGGCAAAAGGTGAGATAACGTTATATAATCAATATAGTAAAAACTTTGAAAAGATTGTCGCAGGAACATATCTTTCAGATGAATCTGGAAAAGTTTATTTGACAGACAAGACAGTTTCTATCCCTGGGTATACTAGTAGTGACGGTAAGATTACTCCTGGTAATGTTATGGTATCTATAGCTTCATTTCTTCCAGGTGATGTATACAATGGGAACCCAAAGGATTTTCATATAAATTCTTTCAAGGGGACCAGCAAGTATAAAAATATTTATGGGGAAGCGAATACAGCGCTTACAGGAGGGGCTCAGGGTAAATACTTTACACTTAGCGATGATGATACAAAAAGTATTAAGAATCGAATAAACTCAACTTTTAAAGATGAATTTCTAAAAAAAGTTTCTTCTCTAATTCCAGATGATTATGTGTATTACCCAGACTCTTCCAACTTTTCATATGTTCTTAGTAATGATCTTTTGTCAAAGACTAAAGACACAGTTATTTCGATTCCGGAAACTTTATCAGTTATAATTTTTAAAAGAAAAGAATTATCTAATTATATAAAGTCTAGCTTATTACCAGAGTTAAATTTGGGGAAACTAAATAGAATAAAAATACAAAATTTAACAAGTTTGAAATTTATGTTTGGCAATAAAGATCAAACAATAGATAAAAATTTGGATAAAGTCACATTTAAATTAAAAGGGCGAGCCGATCTAATTTGGGAAACTAATGTTCCCATGCTAACTAGCGAATTACTAGGTATCCCCAAAGATAAAATATCTTCAACATTTAAAATAGATCCTGGAATAATAAGAGCAGATATAAAAATTTTTCCGCCTTGGTTAAAAACTACACCAATAAAACCATCCAAAATAATAATTAATATTAAAGATTAACATTGACTATAGTAACTATTTTTAGTACTCTTAAGTAAGTAAATTATGGATAAAAATAATAACGTTGTCAGGGGGGTTGTAATGGAAGCTTTACCAAATACTCTTTTTAGAGTGGATATTGGTGAGGATAAGCTTATTATCGCCTATCTTGCTGGAAAGATGCGAATACATAGAATCAAAGTCTTGGTAGGTGATAAAGTACAGGTCCTGTTAGACCCTTATGGAGGCAAGGGGAGAATAATTAGAAGAAATTAGTAATTTTATACTTATTATAAACTTGCATTTATTTTTTAATAGTGTATCATACCTAGGTGTGTTAAATAAGAATAAGGGTTAGAAGCCCTATGTTTTTCTTTAGCATTTATATATAAAAAATGAAAGTTAAAACTTCAGTTAAAAAAATTTGTACGAATTGTAAAATAGTAAAGCGAAAAGGTCATCTTCGTGTTATTTGCTCTAACCCTAGACATAAACAAAAACAATAATTTTATGAGAATATTAGGTATTACCATTCCAAATGATAAACATCTAGATATCGCCCTTACTAGTATTTACGGTATAGGTGTTTCTCGTGCTCGCAAAATTCTTAAAGAAGCCAATGTAGATAAGGATCTCAAGAGTGATAGTTTAAATATTGATCAAGAAAATGAAATACGCAAGATAGTAGAGAATTTAGTTGTTGAGGGTTCACTTAAGCGTGAAATTTCATCAAATATTAAAAGATTAAAAGATATAAAAGTTTACAGAGGTATTCGTCATTCTCATCGTTTGCCAGTTCGCGGGCAAAGAACAAAGACAAACTCAAGGACAGTTCGCGGTAACGTTCGTAGAACTATGAGTAGTGGTAGACGTAAGACTGAAAAAACTTAGAATATTAATATGGTAACGTTAGTGTTTTTAATAGATATAAATTTGTATGGGAAAAGTTAAAATTGTAACAAAAGAGAATATACCCCTAGAGGAAGAGAAAACAGTTTCAGTTGGGACTAAATCTAGAGGGAAGAGCCCTAAGAAGAAAATTACTTCTGGGACTTTGCATATAGAAGCGACATTCAATAATACAAAAGTTTCTCTTTCTGATAAGAAAGGTAATACTTTATTCTGGACATCATCTGGTTCCTTAGGATTCAAAGGAGCAAAGAAGGGTACCCCTTTTGCAGCCTCTAAGGCTGGATCAATTATTGGAGAAAAGGCTAAAGCTATAGGAGTGAAAGAAGTAGATGTAAAGGTTAGTGGGGTTGGTAGTGGTAGGGAACCTACAATTCGAGCTTTTATGGCTAGTAATATAGAAATTACAGGCATAAAAGATGTTACACCCGTACCTCATAATGGTCCTAAGCCTAAAAAGCCAAGAAGAGTTTAATAATAAACATAAAACAATATTAAAGTAAATTATGAAAGCAGTTCAAAAATATAAAATGTGTCGTCGTCTCGGATCTGGGGTGTTTGAAAAATGTCAAACCTCTAAGTTTGTTTTGTCCGAAACTCGTCATGCTAAGGCTTTAAAAGGCAGAAGGCCTAAGCGTCTTTCTAGTTACGGGCTGCAATTTATTGAAAAACAAAAAGTTCGTTTTATGTACGGTATTAGTGAAAAGCAATTTTCAAATTATGTAAAAGAAGCTTCTAAGCACAAAGGTGAACCAATCAATGAATATCTTGCTGAACTGCTAGAATCAAGATTAGACAATGTTGTTTACAGAATGGGGCTTGCTCATACGCGCAGATTTGCTAGACAGATGGTTTCTCATGGTCATATAACAGTCAATGGCAAAAAATCAACAATTCCTTCCCAAAAAATTTCAATTAATGATGTTATTTCTGTTAGAGCTGGAAGTACCAAAAGTAAATTGTTCACTGATTTAGCTAAAAAATTAGAAGATTATACAGTTCCTAATTGGTTAAAATTTGATGTTAATAAACTATCTGGTTCAGTGCAAGGGAAACCCAAAGCTGATGAAGGATTCCTTGATTTAAACACTGTCCTTGAATTTTATAGTCGTTAGTTTTTTATGTTTAGTTTTTTTAATAAATAATTAAAAGCTTTATAGCTTTCATATAATATGACAGATTTAAATATTATATTGCCTTCAAAATTAACCGTTGTTTCCGAAGACGGCAATAAGGGTACATATGAAATTGATGGTCTATATCCTGGGTATGGTCATACTTTGGGAAACTCATTGCGCCGTATTATTCTGTCTTCACTTTCAGGAGCTGCGATAACTTCACTTAAAATAGATGGAGTAAAACATGAATTTTCCGTAATTGATGGGGTTAAAGAAGACGTTATAACCATTTTATTAAACCTTAAGAAAGTTAGATTTCGCTTATTTACTGATGAATCTCAAGTTGTTAAACTTTCAGTAAAAGGTCCTAAAAAAATTATAGCAAAGGATATTGATACAAGTGGTCAAGTAGAAGTTTTGAACGATGATTTATATATAGCTGAGATCACAGGTAAAAATAATTTGGATATAGAAATGACAATTGAAAAAGGTTTAGGTTTTGTACCCAAAGAAGTCCACCAGAAAGAAAAGACAGAAGTTGGTGTTATTGCAGTTGATGCTATATTTACTCCTATACGAAGAGTTTCTTACGAAGTAGAGAATATGCGTGTCGGTGATAAAACAAACCATAATAGATTACGTATGACTATTGAAACAGATGGAACTTTAACTCCTCATGATGCACTTGAAAAGGCAATAGTTATAATGGTTGAGCAGTTACAAGCTATTGCTGGTTTTGTTATAGAACCCCCAAAAAATGAATCACTAGAATCTGAAATTTCTAAGTCAGAAATTTATGAAGGCGACAATAAAGCAGATGAGAAAGATGATAGCGAAGTAACAGATACTTTAAAAACTAGAATTGATACCCTTAACTTGTCCACTAGAACTCTCAATGCTTTAGCGGGAGCAAATATTAGAACCTTAGGAGGTATAGCTAGGAAAAAGAGAGAAGATTTGCTTGAAATAGATGGAATTGGTAATAAGGGAATACAAGAGATTGAGAAAGTTTTAGAAGATAATAGCCTTTCTCTTAAATAGGTAATTATAAATTAATTGATTTACTAAGAAATGAGACACCATAATAATGTAAGAAAATTTGGAAGAAAGAAAAATCAAAGGAACGCACTTTTAAGGGGCTTAACTTTGGCATTGATTGCACACGGGAAGATAGAAACTACAGAAGCTCGAGCTAAAGAAATTAGGCCTGTAATAGAAAAATTAATTACCAAAGCAAATCAAGGAACTGCTTCATCTAAAAGATTAGTTACCTCTCGTCTTTATGGGCTTTCAAGCGAAGCTAATAAACTAATAGAGGAAATAGCTCCTAGATATAAAGATCGTTCTGGTGGTTACACACGTATTATAAAATTACCTCGTCGAATGGGGGATGCTAGTAAAATGGCAGTAATTGAATTTGTATAAGTATCATGGATAATAAAATTAAAATTCACAAAATAGATGCTACGGGTAAAAGTTTAGGAAGAGTTTCTTCTGCCGTTGCTAAAATATTAATGGGTAAAACTTCAAACGATTATACAGCGAATCAAGTTGCCCCTGTTTCCGTGGTCATAGAAAATGCTTCTAAAACGAAAATGACTGAAAAGAAAAAACTAGAAACTACTCATGAACACTATACTGGATACCCAGGAGGTTTAAGATCACGAACAAACAAAAAGATTCTTGACAAAGGTGGATGGGAAGAGCTATACAGAATGTCAATTCGTGGAATGCTTCCAAGCAATAAATTAAGAGCAATTATGATGAAAAGATTAACAATTAACAATTAATTTTATGCCAGCAGAGAAAAAACAAACTTCCTCAAAAGGAACATCAAAAAAGAACACACGAAAGTATATAAGAGCTGTAGGACGTCGTAAGACAGCAACAGCTGTTGTTAGAATGTATGAAGCTAAAAAGACATCCTATTCAATAAACGGAAAGGATTTAAATTCATATTTCCCAACACCAGAATTAAAGAAAGTTGTAACAGGAGCCTTTGAAGCAGTAAACGTTGATCAAAAATTTGAAGTTGTCATAACAACTAAGGGGAGTGGAATACATTCTCAAGCGGAAGCTTCTCGTCATGGAATCTCTAGGTGTCTAGTAATGTTTGATGAAGAACTACGTAGTACCCTTAAAAAAGCTAAAATGCTTAAGAGGGATCCTCGCCAGAAAGAACGTAGAAAATTTGGTCTGAAGAAAGCTCGTAAGGCTCCACAGTGGTCTAAGCGTTAATTTTTCAATAAAATCTAGACTTGAAAAAGTCTAGATTTTTGGTTATTATAAATACCATGAATGATAAAAAATACAACACAAAGAGTGAAGAGGATATTAGTATAGAACCAGAGTTAGAGGAAACGAGAAAAACACAAAAAAAAGATAAGCTAAAGAAATCACACGACGATTTAAAAGCTTGCAAAAAAGAAAGAGAAGAGTATTTGGTCGGTTGGCAAAGGGCTAGGGCTGATTATGTAAATTTGCAGAAAGAATTAGAGCAAGTCAGATCTAATACTTCTATATTAGTCAAAGAAGAAATGGTTCGAGGATTATTACCAGTACTTGATAGTTTTGATATGGCCTTTATAAATAAGGGCGTATGGGAGAAAGTAGATAAAGAATGGAGAATGGGTATCGAATATATACACCAGCAACTCGTTTCAAGTTTAGAAAATTCTGGTATTGATAAAATTGATTCCGAAGGTGTTTCTTTTGATCCACAAATACATCATTCTCTCAAAATGGTTAAAACCAATGATAAAACTAAAGATCACACTATATCCGAAGTTATACAAGCGGGTTACAAAATGAAAGTTAAAGATGGCACGGAAAGAGTTATCCGTCCTGCAAGAGTAAATGTCTACGAATTAAAATAATTTTACTGATTCTCTAAATTGCAGATAGTTAAAAATTCTTTTTCTGTTTCTTCGTCAATTTTATCTGTGACAATAATCATCATTTCTTTAGATAAATTTAAATCTTTTTTTATATTTGTAAAAAGATATTCAAAAGGGTACATTGAAATCCAGGCTGAATTTTTTAAATAGAAAAATCCAGCCTTTTTTAATAGATAGCGTAAAGCTTCTCTTTCATTTTTTCTTTCTTCGGGGATATCTAAAAGTATCACACGCCAATAACCATCCCAAGTATTACTTATAATTGCATTTTCACATTCAAGTTTAATGCTATGGGCTTTCTTTCGTCCTTCTTTTGTTAATTTAGCGTATTGATTTTGACCTGAAAATATACTTTCGATAAGCCCTGCTTTCTTTAATCCCTTAATTGACCTATTGAGTGCATATAAAGTATTCTTGTCAAAAACGATTTTTTCTTCTAACTCAGAAACTGAAATAGCTGGTCTATTTGATAGTAATTTAATAATTTTCCTTGAAAAATCACGCTTTTTCATAATGTTGACAGTGTATCACATGTTGATATAATATTCAACAAGTATTTTGTGGTCACAAAATACTTGTCAAAAAATTAAGATTGGTATATACTCTTATTGATATAATCTTTAAAAAAATTATATTGTTTAAATTTATTATCAAAATTATTAATTAATTATATAAAATATTATGAGTAAAATAATAGGAATTGATTTAGGAACCACGAACAGCGCTGTTGCTGTTATAGAAGGTGGACAACCTAAAATTATTGAAAACATAGAAGGTGCTCGTACGACTCCTTCGGTTGTAGCGGTAACAAAAAATGGTGATCGCATGGTAGGGCTTTTAGCTAAACGTCAATCAGTGACTAATCCAGAAAACACTATCTATGGAATTAAACGTTTTGTTGGACATCGGTACGATGATCCTGAAATCCAGAAAGATGAAAAAACTATTCCATATAAAATTCAAAAAGGTAAAGATGGTGGAGTGGAAGTAAAGATGGGAGATAGTTGGCTTCGTCCAGAAGAAATTTCAGCTAAAATTTTAGCTAAAATTAAATCAGACGTAGAAACTAAGTTGGGGGAGAAAATTACTGAAGCAGTTATTACTGTTCCAGCTTACTTTAATGACTCTCAACGTAAGGCTACAAAAGATGCTGGTGAGATTGCTGGACTAAAAGTAAAACGAATTATAAATGAGCCTACAGCAGCGGCTCTAGCGTATGGTTTTAATTCTAAAAAAAATGAGAAGATAGCAATTTATGACTTTGGGGGTGGAACTTTTGATATTTCCATTCTTGAGGTCGGAGATGATGTTATTGAAGTAAAATCTACTGATGGTGATAGTCATATGGGAGGTGAAGATATTGATCAGAAAATTATTAAATGGATAGCTAAAGAGTATAAAAAGGATTCAGGAATTGATGTTACGAAGGACGTATTGGCTTTACAACGCCTAAAGGAAGCAGCAGAAAAGACAAAACATGAATTATCTACAACTACAGAATCAGAAATTAATATTCCTTTCATAACTTCAGATTCCACTGGACCTAAACACCTTTTGTTAAAAATGAGTCGCGCTACCCTAGAATCTTTAGCAGAAGAATACATAACCCGTTCTATTGAAATAACAAAGCGTGCCATAGAAGCTTCTCCTTTCAAAATTTCTGAGATTAATGAAGTTATATTAGTGGGAGGGCAAACAAGAATGCCGGCAATAGTTGAAGCTGTTAAAAATTTATTTGGTAAAGAGCCTAATCTTTCTATTAACCCTGATGAAGTTGTTGCTCTAGGCGCAGCTGTCCAAGCAGGAGTTCTACAGGGAGATGTGAAAGATGTGTTACTTCTTGATGTTATCCCGTTATCTCTTTCCATTGAAACATTAGGAGGGGTTTCTACTAAGCTTATAGAACGTAATACAACCATACCTTCTTCTAAATCACAAATTTTCTCTACTGCTGCCGATAATCAAACCTCAGTGGAAATTCATATTACTCAAGGGGAAAGACCAATGGCTTCAGACAATAAATCATTAGGAAGGTTTGTTTTAGATGGTATTCCACCTGCACCACGAGGCATTCCTCAAATCGAAGTTACTTTTGACGTAGATGCGAATGGTATACTAAACGTCAAAGCTTTAGATAAAGCTTCTGGAAAAGAACAGTCCATTAGAATAGAAGCATCATCAGGTCTTTCCGAGGAAGATATTGAAAAAATGAAGAAAGATGCAGAAGCAAATAAAGAAGCTGATGAAAAGAAAAAAGCAGAAGCTGATATTAAAAATACTGCTGAAATGATGATATTTACGGCAGAAAAATCTATAAAAGATTATGGGGACAAAATAGATGAAAATACAAAGAAGGAAGTTGAAGATAAAATTTCTTCTTTAAAGAAAGTTAAGGATTCTTCTGATGTCGAAGCTATAAAAAATGCCACAGAAGACTTATCAAAAGAAATATCAAAAATAGGTGAAATCATGGCTAAGCAGACGCCTGCTTCAGATCAGCCGACAGAAGGAACAGATTCTAAAAATACTAACACTCAAGCATCCCAAGATAATAATGATATAAAAGATGCTGAAGTCAAAGAAAATACTGATGAAAATAATAAATAAAAATGCCTAAAGATTTTTATAAAATTTTAGGAGTTTCTAAAAATGCTTCGAAAGAAGAAATAAAAAAAGCCTTCAGAGCTCTTGCACTTAAATATCACCCAGACAAAAATGGAGGCGATGATAAAAAGTTTAAAGAAGTTAATGAAGCATATCAAACCCTTTCTGATGATAAAAAAAGAGCCAATTATGACCGTTTTGGTTCCTCTGGAGTAAATGGTAATTCTTATGGAGGCCAAAACGCCAATTGGGGTGGTTTTGATTTTTCTCAAGGTTTTGGAGGATTTCAGAATGCAGGTGGAGCTCAAGGGTTTGATATGGGAGACCTAGGAGACATTTTTGGAGATTTTTTCGGAGGTGGACGTGGAAGATCAAACCCTCGACGAGGTAGGGACATATCTACTCAAATTAAGTTAACTTTTGAGGAATCTATTTTTGGAGTTACTAAAGTTATAAAAATTAATAAACTTTCTACTTGCGATGAATGTAATGGAAGTGGTGCTCAAAAAGGAACTAAGCTCGTTACTTGTAAAACTTGTAACGGGCGAGGTAAGGTTCAAGAGATTCGTAGATCCATTTTTGGTAATTTCACCAGTGTAAAGGTCTGTGATGTATGTCATGGTTCTGGTAAAATTCCAGAAAAAAAATGTTCTAAATGTAAGGGGTCTGGAGTACACAAGAAAGACGAAGAGATAAAAGTAAATATACCAGCTGGAATAAATGATGGGGAAATGGTTCGTTTAAATGGTATGGGAGAAGCCATTTCAAGAGGAACTTCAGGGGATCTTTATGTTAAGGTAAGTGTTACTTCTCATCCTACTTTTAAAAGAGAGAACAATAATCTAATAATGGATTTAAAAATAAAATTAACTGATGCTCTTTTAGGTTTTACTTATAAATTAAAAACTCTAGAAAATAAGGTAGTAGAAGTTAAAATACCAGAGAGAACTCAACACAAAGATTTGCTTAGAGTCCGTGGAAAAGGTGTACCTTACGGGAACAATAGAGGAGATATCATAATTAGAATTCTCATAGAAATGCCTTCTAAACTTTCAAAAAAGGAAAAAGAATTAATAGAGAAATTGAAAGAGGAGGGTATCTAAGTTATAAATGACATCCTAAGGAATTTGTTTAGTCAATGGATTTATTGTGATAATTAAATAAATTTTGATATAATGTACATATGGAAAAACACTTAGGTTACAAGCCTACTTTCTTAAAAAGAGAATCTATAAAAAAATTTTTAAAGCAGAATATTAATGTTGTTTATGTAGATGCTTTCGAGCACCAACTAAAGGAGCTTTTTATTATTAAAAATTATAAATATATTGGTCTAGAGAAAAAAGAAGTATATTCCTCTCGTGAATTTAAAGATTTTTGTGCTAAATATAAAAATAAATATAAATTAGTATATTATCCTTGGAATAATCATTTGGTTAAGGTTATAACTAAAGATGAATATTTAGCTCTTAAAACGAATCGTAACCAGGATATGATGACTAAAGAAGAACAAGAAAACTTGCGAAATATGAAAGTGGCTGTCTTTGGTATGAGCGTGGGGAGTAATATTGCCTTTATTCTGACTCAAGCTGGAATTTCTAATGAAATTACTATTGCTGATTTTGATAATTTAGATACAACTAATCTGAATAGGATTTTAGCTGGTGTTCATCAAATAGGTCTAAATAAGACCATTATAGCTGCAAGAAGAATTTATGAGGATAATCCTTATGCAAAAGTTAATATATTACCCAAGGGTATAAACGAGAAGAATCTTAGCAAACTGTTAAAAAATAAAAAATTAGATTGTATTATAGAAGAAATAGATGACATAAAAATGAAAATTAGCACAAGAATCATAGCTAAAAAATATAAAGTTCCTGTAATTATGATTACAGATAATGGAGACGGAGTTGTCTTACATGTTGAGCGGTACGATTTAGGTTATAAAAAGATTTTTAATAAAGATCTTTCTTATTGGAAGAAATTACTAAGTAGGCCCATGACGAGAGAAGTCGCAGGAGGAGTTATAGTTAATAATATCGTAGGTGGAATACAAAAAGTTGACAAAAAGATGTTCAAATCTTTAAAGAAAGTCTTTGAAAAAAAGTTAGTATCATGGCCTCAACTGGGAAGCGCTGCTATTTTGGGAGGTGTTATTGCGACTTATGCCTTAAAACAATTATCTAAAAATAAGAAGAAGTACTTAACTAAAAATTACGATCTATCACTATAAAATAATAGTTATACACAAAATGGAAAAGAAAATTCTAAAAAAAATAAAAGAATATGATAATCATTTCAAGGTGATTCCATTAAATAATAGCGCGGCAAAATTAAATGGATATATAGCTATACACAAGATAAGGAATAAATATCCTTCTTTTGGAGCTACAAGATTTTTTAAATATAAAACGAATAAAGAAGCTTTAAGAGACGCCTTAAGACTATCTAAGTTAATGTCATATAAGAGTGCCTTAGCTGGATTACCTTATGGTGGTGCAAAGGCTACGATAATAGAACCCAAGGGTAAATACGATAGAGATAAACTTTTTAAAGCGTACACAGAAGAACTATCAAAAATCAAAAATAAGTTCATTACAGGAACAGATGTTGGAGTCACCTTAGAAGATTTAAAGAAAATGAAAACTCTGGCTCCTAATTTAGTGGGTTTTAATGTTAATCCCGAATATGCAACCGCATATGGTATTAAATTATCTATAGATGAAGCTCTTAAACATGTATATGGAAATAAAAATTATAATAAAAGATCTTTTGCTATAGCGGGAGTAGGGAAGGTTGGAGGGGAATTACTTCCTTTGTTAATTAAAGCTGGAGTTAAAAATATATTCGTCGCCGATATAGATAAGAGTAGAATTAAGATTATAAAAAAGAAATATCCCTTAGTTAAAGTAGTGAGCCCCTCTCTAATTCATAAGAAAAAAGTTGACGTTTATTCTCCTTGTGCGATGGCTAATGCTTTAAGTAAAAAAACCATAAAGGAACTAAATTGTAAAATGATTGTTGGTTCTGCAAATAATCAGCTTGAAAGTGAAGAAATAGGGGATAAACTGCATAAAATGGGCATATTATATTGTCCTGATTATATTGTAAATGCAGGCGGCTTAATATCTGTAGTAGACGAGTATAAATATGATAAAAGAAATAAGGCTAGATTAAATAAACTAGTAAAAAAAGTACAATTAACTTTAGCCAAAATTTTAATTATAAGTAAAAAAACAAATTTACCTACATATAAAGTAGCCCAAGAAATTGGAATTAAAATAATCAAAGATTAAAGCATGAATCCTTACCTTCAAGAACAAGTTAAAAACCCAACTAAATTCTTAAATAATTTATGTGACAGAGAGTGTAGTTATTGGACTAAAAGAGGAGAGAAAATGGCATTAAAGCTATTTAAAGATATGTCTCAAAGAGTTCCAGCCTACAAGAAATTTTTAAAGGAAAACAAAATAAATCCGAATAAAATAAAAACTTTTGAAGATGTTTCTAGGATCCCTACAGTGTCAAAAGATAATTACCTAAAAAAATATTCGTTAGAAGATCTTTGTTGGGATGGAAATTTTGACAAGAGCTCATGGGTCATCTCTTCAACTTCTGGTTCGACGGGGGACCCTTTTTATTTTCCTAGAACCAAAGAACAAGACTTGCTATATTCACTGACAGCAGAATTATACCTAATAACAAATTTTAGTATTAATAAAAAATCAACATTATATATTGATGCATTCCCAATGGGGCCATGGATAGGGGGGCTTTTCACATACCAGGCTATCCAACATATAGCAGATAGGAGTAAATACAATCTAAGTATTATAACAACTAGTATTGATAAAAATGAAATTTTAAAAGCAATCCAAAGATTTGGAGATATGTTTGATCAAATTATCCTAGGAAGTTATGGTCCTTTTACTAAAGATGTTCTGGAAGAAGGTTCTAATAGGGGGATTAACTGGAAGAAATATGACATTAAATTTGTTTTTTCAGCTGAAGCTTTTTCTGAAACATTCAGAGATTATGTTTTAGAGACAGTAGGCAAGGCTGGCGCTTTTGAATGTACTTTAAATCATTATGGAACAGTGGATTTAGGGACTATGGCATATGAGACCCCTTTAGCTATCAAAATAAGGCGCCTCGCTTTGAATAATAAGAATTTTTACTATAAACTTTTCGGTGACACAAAAAAACTTCCAACATTATGTCAGTATTTACCAGAGCATTTTTATTTTCAAAAAAATGAAAAAGGAGGATTAATTTGTTCATCTTATAGTGGGATTCCACTCTTTAGATATGATTTAAAAGATAACGGTGACGTGATTAGTTTTGAAGAAATGAAAACTATTTTTAAAGGCAATAATTTAGATTTTGCAGATATCAGAAAAGACAAACATATACCTGAACATTCTTTTTGGGAGATTCCTTTTGTCTTTGTTTTTGAAAGGGGTGATTTATCTGTAAGCTTTTATGCATTTCAAGTCTACCCAGAGGCTATTCGGATTGTACTTCTAAGTAAAGATATGGTTCATAGGGTTACAGGTAAATTCACGATGATAGTTGATTTTGATAGTAAAATGAATCAGAAACTTAATATTCATATAGAGTTGAGCGAAATAGAAAATTCATCAACTGAATTAATAGATGTATTAAGAAAGAGGATAACTGAAAGTTTAATTGAAAATAATTCTGAGTATAGAAAAACATATAAGGAAAAAGGTAAGTTAATTGAACCAGTTATCGTTTTGCATAAGTATGAAGATTTGGAACATTTTAAACCAGGTATAAAACAAAAATGGTGTAAAGATAAATAAAATGGATACAGATACAATAAAGAAAATTATAAAGTATGGTACTTACGCTCCTTCTGGAGATAACTCGCAACCCTGGAAATTTGTAATTACAAATAATAAAAAAATTCTAATTTACATTAGACCAGAAAAAGATAATCCTATTTTGAATGTTCATAGCGGTGGCTCTTATCTATCTAGCGGGGCAGTAATAGAAAACATAAGAATTGCTTCTTTCTGTTTCGGGTATGAGTTGAGTGTAGAATATTTTCCAGATAACAATGATGATACATTAGTGTCGGAATTATCCTTTAAATCTATAAATAATACCAACAACAAAAAAAGAAATGGCAAATGGCTTGAAATAATTAAGGAACGTTCAACTAACAGAAAATTATATTCCTCTACGATAGGGAAGAAAACTTTGGATTATTTATATGAAATAAAAGATAAATTAAATACAGATAGTTGTAAAATATTATATATTTCAAACCAAAAAGATAAAAATCTAATAGCAAAAGAACTAAGTCTAAGCGAGCAAATAATATTAGAAACAGAAGAACTACACAAGTTGCTTTACAAAGATGTAGTGTGGACAAAGAAAAAAGAACTGATAAAAAGGCATGGGCTTTTTGTGAAAACGCTTGAATTTAACCCAATACAAACATTAATTTTCTGGTTCTGCAGAAAATGGAGCTTTATATCTAGACTGAATAGAATAGGTTTTTCTAAATTTGTGGCTAAACAAAATGAAAAAACATATAAACACAGCGGATTGATAGGTTTTTTAATCATTAAAGAAACAAGGCCTTCAGATTATCTTCATGCTGGAGAAATTATGCAAAATATATGGCTAAACTCAACTAAATTTAATTTGAGCTTTCAACCAGTTACGGGGATATTTTTCTTAAATGAGGCAATTAATGAACAAAAGGGCAAATCCCCAATATCAAATTTTAACTGTAAGCTTATAAACAGTTCATATAATAAATTATCGGATTTATTAAAATTGCAACCCTCAGAAAACATATTACTTTCTTTTAGAATTGGTGAGTCTAAGAGAACGAAGAATAGATCTTCTAGACTGCCAGCAAATATTATATTAAAATAAGACATAATGGAATTTAATTTTAGTTTAATAATAGTAAGTTTATCACTATTAATTAGTATAATAGTTGCTTTTGTCGTCTTGCTGAATAATGGAAAATCAGATACTAATAAAACTTTTTTTGCATTTGCTATTACAACGATATTGTGGGGAGCAATAAATTTTCTAAACTCCCAGTTTAATTTTTCTGGAAAAGATTCAGCTCTCCTCTTTTTAAGATTAAATATATTTTTTGGATTATGGCAGTCTTTTTATTTATTTCGTTTTTTCCTAATATTTCCAAAAGAAAAGGCAGAAACTAAACCGTGGTTAACCTTGGTAATATGGCCAGTAGTCATTTTTACTTCTGTTCTAATTTTTACTCCATTTGTTTTTTCTTCTGTAACTCAATTCATAAATGGGCACATTTTTGAAGTTAAAACTGAGCCAGGTATAGCTATTTTTGGGTTAGTCGCAACTGGTTTTATTGTTTCGGGATTAATTATACTGTTCAAAAAACATTTAAAATTTAAGAAAAATAAAAAGAAGAGAACTAGTCTCATCATTGTAGGTACAGCTATAATGTTTTTCTTAATTATATTATTCAATTTGATTTTTCCTAATCTATTAAATAATTCCACATATGTCTCAATTTCAGCTAGCTTCGTTCTTCCCTTCATGATCTTAACTGGTTATTCAATTATTAAATATCATCTATTCAACATAAAATTGATTGCAACTCAGTTGATTACATATTTTTTATGGATTTTTATTTTAGTTAGAACTTTGATGTCTAATAATTGGCAAGATAGAGTGGTAGATGCTGTATTTTTTGTAGTTGTAATTATTATCGGTTTACTCTTAATTAAGAGTGTTAAAAAGGAAGTTGAGCAACGGGAAAAATTAGAACAATTAAAAATAAAATTGGAAGCTGCTAATGAAAAACTAAAAAGTCTTGATAAACTTAAGACGGAATTTTTGGGGCTAGCTTCCCATCAATTGAGAAGTCCATTAACGGCAATAAAAGGTTACACTTCTATGATTTTAGAGGGGGACTATGGGAAAATAAACGATGAAGCTAAGGGGGTTATCAAAAGAATTTTTCAATCATCTTTAAATTTAGCTAAAATAGTAGAAGATTTGTTAAATGTTTCTAAAATAGAGCAAGGTGGTATGAAATACGAAATGGCACCATTTGATCTAGCAAAAATAAGTAAAGAAATAGTAGATGAGCTTTCTATAAATGCAGCAAAGAGAGGTTTAAAGTTAACTTTTAAAACAGACGATGAAGATAAATATAAAGTAAATGGGGATCAAAATAAAATTCGTCAAGTTATACTAAATTTAGTAGATAATTCTATAAAATATACAAAGAAGGGAAGTGTAAATGTCACTGTTACTAAAAAGGGTGGAAAAATACTTTTTTCTGTTGCTGACACAGGTATGGGTATGACAGAAGAAATCAAAAAATCTTTATTCCAGAAGTTTTCAAGGGGTGATGGGGCGATGATGAATACTTCAGGTTCGGGTTTAGGTCTATATTTAGCTAAAGAGATAATTGAAGCCCACAAAGGACGTATCTGGGTTAATTCCCCGGGTCCAGGTAAAGGCTCAACTTTTAATTTTGAATTAATGGAAGTTTCAGGCTAATTAGTTCTATCTATTACTGGCCCAGAAATAGAGTCTTTGACTTCGTAACCCATATCTTTTATCTTATTTCTTAATTCATCACTTTTAACCCAATCTTTCTCTTGGCGGGCTTTTTCTCTTTTATTAACTAATTCTTGTACTTCCTTGGGAATCTCTTCTTTTTTAAGAAGGCCTAAACCAAGCCCTAGGATTTTATCAAAGTCTAAAATTGTTGCGAGTTTATCTTCATTCGAAATATTTGATTTTAATAATTCTTGGGTTACAGCCAATGCTTTGGGTATATTTAAATCATCATTAATAGCTTCAACAAATTCTTTTTTAAATTTAATATCTATCCGCCCAATAGAAGTTCCTAATTCTTTCACTCTATTTACCAAATGTGAATAACCATTCTGTGAAGCTTCTAGAATATTTTCGTTCCACTCCATCTTTTTTCTATAGTGAACAGACAGTGTGGCATACCTATAAACTAGGGGGTTTATATTTTTATTAACAAATTCGCTATTTAAAGTTAGAAAATTACCCGAACTTTTAGCCATCTTCTCTCCATCTTTTAAATTCATGAATTCACCATGCAACCAATATTTCACCCAAGGTTTTTTACCTGTAGCAGACTCTGCTTGGGCTATCTCATTTGTATGATGAGTATTTATATGATCAACCCCACCACAGTGTATATCAAATTGATCACCCAGATAATGAGTACTCATTGCTGAACATTCTATATGCCAACCTGGGAATCCTATACCCCAAGGGCTTTGCCATTCCATCTGTCTTTTTGTATTTTTAGGAGAGAATTTCCATAAAGCAAAATCTGTTGGATTTTTTTTCTCAGGATTTACTTCTACACGAGCTCCTTCTCTGAGGGATTCAAGTTTCTGGTGAGAAAGTTTATTATAATCTTTCAATTTAGAGGTATCAAAATATATTCCGTCGCTAGTCTTATAAGTAAAACCATTTTTTTCAAGCTTCTTTATCATTTCTATTTGCTCTTTTATATGATCTGTAGCTTTACAAAAGATATTTGGATATAAAATATTTAAATTAGTTAAATCAGTTTTAAAAGCTTTTGTATAAAAATCTGCGATCTCCCAAACTGTTTTGTGTTCTTTGTTTGCTTCTTTTTGAACTTTATCCTCACCCATATCTTGATCGCCTGTTAGGTGTCCAACATCAGTTATATTCATAACATGCTCAATCTCAAACCCATTATAAAGTAGAACTCTTTTAAGAATATCTTCAAAGATATAAGTCCTCATGTTGCCTAAATGGGCAAAATTATAAACAGTCGGCCCACAAGTATAAAGGCCAACATGGTTTCCTTTTAAAGGTTTAAAATTTTCAATTTTTCTAGATAAAGTATTAAATAGTTTTAAGGGCATGAGATTATTATATCATACTTTAAAAAAGTTTTATTCTAGAATAAGTATAAAGTGAACTTATCTATATATTATTTACTTTATATTGTAAATGGTGTGTAAGCTTGCATTTTTCGCTTATTTTGTGTATTATACGGCCTATGGAATTGAAAGAATTTGCCATAATCGAAACAGGGGGGAAACAGTACAAAGCCGCAGTAGGTGATGTTCTGAAAGTTGAGAAGATAAAAGGCGATTTCTCTGTTGGCGATAAAATCGTATTTGATAAAGTTTTATTGGTGGATAATGGTAAAGACACAACCATCGGTTCTCCTTACATAACTGGTGCTAAAGTTGAGTCACTATTCCAGAAAGAGGGGAAAGGTAAAACTGTTAATGTAATGAAATACAAGCCTAAAAGCAGATATTTAAAAAAGAATGGTCACAGACAACCTTTTATGGAAGTAAAGATCTCAGCAATAAAATAAAATCCCGACTAATAATAGCGGGATTTTATTTTTAGTTTATTCTTACGCTCTATTGTTTAGGGCGTTTTTAATTGTTTCGTTATCAGAGTATTCAAGTTCAGTCCCAGTAGAAAGTCCACGCCCGAGAGATACAATTTTAAAATTATACTTTCTTTGTAACGGAGCTAACAGTTCTCTTAAATACATATCCGTGTGTTCACCTTGAGGATTTAGAGAAAGAGCTAATATTATTTCTTCCAAAGAATTATCTTTTATCTCTCCCTCTACTTTTTGCAACAGCTCCTTTGTTCTTACATACTTAGGAGTATCTTTTGTAACTATGGGAACAAGTCCTCCTAAAATAAAATAAAGCCCTCCATAAATTTTACTTTTTTTGATATTTTCATAATCTGCATCTTTTTCAATAATTAACAATTTGCTTTTGTCTGTCTTCGGGTTACTACATACTTCGCAAAGTTTATTCTCTTTTGATTGGAAAAATAAGAAACAAGATGGACACTGGTGAATATCATTTCTTATATTGAGAATTTCTTTGCCTAAATTTGAGACATAGTTAGGATTTTTGTGAAGAAGAAAATAAACAAAGCGTCTAGCTTGCCGTTCGCCAATTCCAGGAAATTCTTTAAAATATTCTGTAAGTTTATTAATAGGGTCCATTTTAAATAAAAATTAGAAATTATCTAAATCACTGTTACTTATATCATCAGGAAAAGTATTAAAACCATTCACGTTAGACTTTTCTATACTCATAAATGTAGTAGTTTTTTCATCAAAATACAATTCAACCTTACCTATAGGGCCATTACGATGTTTCTCTATCAAGATTTCAGCAATATTGGTTTTTTCTGACTCTTCTTTGCCCTTATCGTCACGATGTATAAACATAACCACATCTGCATCTTGTTCTATAGACCCAGAATCTCTTAAATCAGAGAGTCTTGGCTTTCCTCCACGAGACTCAACAGCACGAGAAAGTTGGGATAAAGCTAATACAGGTACATCAAACTCTTTAGCTAGAGCCTTTAGGGATCTTGATATCTCAGTAACTTGGTTTACCATACTATCATAATTTTTTGAAGTTGACATTAATTGTAGGTAATCGACAACAACTAAACCAAGACCATGAGAAGCTTTAATCCTTCTGCAAACTGAACGCATTCTCATTATAGAATTTCCGGCTAAATCATCAATAAATATAGGAGCCCTGGAAAGAGAGTCCAGTGAATCTCTAATCTTAGAAAATTCCGTTTCTGTAGATAAATTACCTGTCCTAAGATTCCATGCATTAACTTTTGATTGAGCTGCTAACATTCTATCAACTAATTGCTGAGTACTCATTTCAAGAGAAAATATTATGGTAGGAATTTTATCGTTTAGAGCTACTTGTCTTGCAATATCTAAAGCTAAAGTAGTTTTACCCATCGAAGGTCTTGCTGCTAAAATAATTAAATCTGATTTTTGGAACCCAGAAAGATATTGATCTAAATCATGAAATCCAGTAGGAACACCTCTTAATTCTCCTTTATGCTCATGTAAATTTTCTAATCTTTCCCATGCTTCTGGTAAACTATCGGAAATTGAAATAAATGAGTGACTGTTAGTATTAGTATTTATGTTCATTATTTTTTTTTCGGCCTGGTCAATAACCTCTAGAACATCTTCTACATCCTCTTGGAACCCTAATTCAGCAATATCTGTCCCAGCTTCTATTATGTTGCGGAGTAAATATAGTTTATTAACTATCTCAGCATAATGTTTGACGTTAGTAGAGGCCGGGACGGAGTTAGTGAGCTCACTTAGATAACTTCTTCCCCCAATATTATCTAAGCTTCCTTTTTCTGAAAGCTTCTGAGAAAGAGATACTAAATCAATAGGATCACCCTTAGATGAAAGTTCTAGCATTGTCTCATATATAAGTGAGTGTTTTGCCACATAAAAAGTTTTTGAGGTGATAAGGTCACTTATTTCGTGTATAGCAGACGGACGTAACATAACCGAACCAAGTATAGCTTTCTCGGAATCTATATTCTGTGGAGGAATACGTGAATTTATCTTTTTTACCATGATAGCTATTGTATCACACCTATCAAATCATACAATTCTCTATATATGCATAAAGATGTGGTTAATATGTGCAAAACTATTACTATTTTGCTATTATATAGTGGTATGAAAAAGCGACTACTATCTGGAATACAACCTTCGGGTAATTTACATTTAGGTAATTATTTTGGGGCTATTAAGCAATTTGTGGATCTGCAAGATAAATATGAATCTTACATTTTTATAGCAGATTTTCACGCTTTAACTACTATTAAAGACAAGAAAGTTCTTGCTGAAAATGTTTACAATGTAGCCTTAGGTTATCTCTCTTGTGGGCTAGATCCAAGTAAAATCTGCTTATTTAAACAATCTGACATACCAGAAGTTGCAGAGCTTACATGGTACTTTAATTGTATTACAAGAATGCCTTATTTAGAGAGAGCAACTGCCTACAAAGATGCACACTTTAAAGCTAAAGAAGTTAATGTTGGTTTGTTTGATTATCCTATGCTTATGGCTGCTGATATTTTAATACAAGATGCAAATGTTGTCCCCGTAGGAGCAGACCAAAAACAACACATAGAATACGCTCGTGATACAGCACAGAAATTCAATAGTACCTTTGGAGAAACGTTTGTTCTACCTGAAGCTCTAATTATGAAAGATGTATCTGTAGTTCCTGGAATAGATGGTAGAAAAATGAGTAAAAGTTACAAGAACACTATTCCTTTATTTGCTAGCGACCAAGAAATAAAAAAGTGTGTAATGAAAATAGTAACGGATTCTAAAACTCCAGAAGAAAAGAAAGATCCGGACGCCTGCAATATTTTTTCGCTTCATAAGCTTTTCTTAAATAAAGACGATTTAGATAAATTAAGGCAAAAGTATATAAATGGAGGAATGAGCTATAAAGAATCTAAAGATCTCTTAGTAAATGAGATAATTAAATTTATCACCCCACTAAGAGAAAGAAGAAAATATTTTGAGCAGAATCCTAACAAAATAAAAGAAATTCTAGACAACGGAGCAATAACAGTTAGAGAAAGAATTAAAAATAAAATGGAAAAGGTCCGTGTTAATATTGGGATTAAATCGTAATATAAATCATGAGAACAATTTCAACCATATTAATTGTAGTATTTGGGCTCGTGTATTATCCTCTAAATTCTATTTATTTAAAGATACAAAAATGGTATCTCCCAATGTGGAAGAAGGATAAAATAATTTATTTCGCATTTGCTCCACTTTATTGGGTATTAGTTATAGTTGTAACCATTATATCAGTACCTTATGAGGCTCTAGCAAAACATTTACGCTAAAATTTAAAAATTAATAATCTAAGATAATTTATGGAAAATCGTATATATATAAAAGACCTCAAAAACTTTAAAAACAAAACTATTAATTTAGCAGGGTGGGTAGATGTAAGAAGAGATCAGGGTAAATTAGTTTTTTTTGAAATGAGAGATATGACTGGACGCATACAATGTGTTGCTTTACCTAACCATGCTAAAGTTATGGAAAAAATAAAGGAAGTTCGTAATGAATGGGTTTTGAGTATTACTGGTCTAGTTAATGAAAGACCTGGTAAAAATAAGAACGAAGAAATTTTAAATGGAGATATCGAGATTGAAGTTCTTGACATAGAGATTTTAAATGAAGCTCTAACTTTACCTATAGATATATCAACTGAGGGTTATGAGATAGGCGAGGAGC
>Ga0114934_10000664_pt1 | contig 21756 bp, 22 predicted proteins | sample 4SBtaG_2_FD_99695 | JGI IMG/M metagenome (GOLD analysis project Ga0114934, IMG submission 99695) | Deep subsurface microbial communities from Kolumbo volcano to uncover new lineages of life (NeLLi) - 4SBTROV10_white metaG | ecosystem: Environmental > Aquatic > Marine > Volcanic ...
ATAGGCTGTTGATTTATAAGGACGCGTAAATACGTCCCTGTAAGCTCTGCTGCAACGTCCTGTTGCAGAAGCCTGATAAATCAACAGCCTATGCCCACAGAAGAATTTACGCTGAGTAGTTACTTTGGCTTTTCAATGTGGCTTAATTTATGGTCAACGTATCGTCATAAAAAACAACTTCCCCGCTACCGATATTATGGTGGCCGCCGATAATACCAATTTCTCCCTTGTCGATCATGTTTTTTAAAATCGGGCTGTTTTCCATAATGGCATGGACAGTCCGTTTTACATTGATCGTGGCTACTTTTTCCACAAATTCTTCGTTATTTGAGTTGCGGTTTTCGGTGATTGTGTTTTCATCATTTACGGCGGGTTGTATTTTATTTAACAAAGCTGTTAGGTTTCCCATTTCGACATGATCGCATGCCCCTTTTACCGCGCCACATTTACTATGCCCTAAAACTACGACTAATTTTGAACCGGCAACCTTACAGCCAAATTCCATGCTGCCCAAAATATCCTTATTGATAATATTTCCAGCAATGCGTATGCTAAAGATATCGCCTAAGCCCTGATCAAAAATTAGTTCGGCCGATGTGCGTGAATCAATACAGCTTAAGATAACCGCAAACGGATGTTGCCCATCTGATGTTTCATTGGCCTGCCGCAACAGGTTGCGATCGATTTTCAGGTTGTTGATAAAACGCTTGTTGCCTTGTTTCAACAGATCTATGGCCATCGCCGGTGTAATTGAAGCTTGCATTTCCTGGGTTAAAGTTTTCATTTTTATGCCCTATACGTTAACGCGGTCAATAAGATTGATTGTTTCAATGGTTATATTTTTGTTTTTTGCGTTTTGTTCAAAATTTTTTATGATTTCAATTACGTCATAATCAATAGATTTGGTTTTTGAGGCATCAATAATCACTTTTGAGCCACGGGGTATATTGTTTAAAGCATTTAAAATGTTTGCTTTGTTAAAAAATGAGACTTCTTCCGCTAAGACGAGGTGATGAATGCATTGGCCATGTTCTGAACTGATGATATCTTTCATATAGTGTGAGTTTAGATAGCTGTGATATAAGGTATAAAAAACCGCAAATAGCATGCCGATTGTGATGCCTATCAACAAATCGGTCAGCAAAATGCTGATAACCGTTGCTACAAACGGAATAAATTGATCTGAACCTAAGCGGAACATTTGTTTGAATAGAGCAGGTTTGGCTAATTTATAGCCAATGACCAGTAAAATAGTTGCAAGGCTTGCCAGCGGTATCATATTCAGCCATTTAGCAATGGTTAGCACACTGATGAACAAAAATACCCCATGGAGAATGGTCGATAGTTTGCTTTTACCACCAAAGGCAATGTTGGCCGAGCTACGAACAATAACCTGGGTAATCGGTAAACCACCTATCAAGCCAGACACAATATTGCCTAAACCTTGAGCTTTTAATTCACGATTTGTCGGTGTTACTCTTTTCTCAGGGTCCAATTTGTCAGTGGCTTCTACACATAATAATGTTTCAAGACTGGCAACAATCGCGATAACCAGAGCGATTTTCCAAACCTGAATATTTCCCAGAGCCGACATATCAGGAAAGGTGAACTGATTGATAAAGTCGCCAAAACCATTAGGTACTGGAAGATTGACAACCTGGTCAGGTGCCAGGCTGAAGTTCAGGTAACCGTTCTGAAAAGCTATGTTGAGCAGAATCCCCAGCACAACAACGATGATAGGGCCTTGTAAAACCTGGAAAACTTTATGTTTCTTAGCTAAAAATGTTTCCCAAAGGATAAGAATGAAGAGCGAAATGACTGAAATCAGGACGGCGCTGCTTGAGAAGGCTTCAAATGCACTAATAAGAGAGGAAAAGCTGTTCTCACCATCAAATTGAAAGAACTCGAAATCACCTTCCACATCTTTGTCATAGCCTAAAGCATGGGGAATTTGTTTTAAAATAATCAATAGTCCAATGCCGGTCAGCATGCCTTTAATAACCGAAGAAGGGAAAAAATAGGCAATAAAACCGGCTTTGGCAAAACCCATGACAAGTTGAATCAGACCGGCTAAAACAACAGTTGTCAAAAATATGGGCCAGGAACCCAGCGATGTGATAGCAGAGGCGACAATGACGGCCAGGCCGGCAGCTGGCCCGCTGACACCAAGTGTTGATCCGCTGGCAATACCGACAACGATACCGCCGACGATGCCGGCAATGATGCCAGAGAATAAAGGGGCGCCGGAGGCCAAGGCAATACCTAGACATAAAGGCAGCGCCACAAAAAACACCACAATACTGGCGGGTAAATCATGTTTGAGTTGTTTGAGCATAGTTTTCTCCAAAATTCGGCAGGGTGCAAAGTAATGCTGTCTGATGTTGATAGTAATGCTATCATGTGTGCATGTAAAGCATTTTTTGAGTTGAAGGATATGCTTGATATTCAGCCCAATAAAATAAAGACTTGAACAATACAGGCGAAATGATGAATGTACAGTTACAAATAAAAATGAATGAGAAGTTATTTCTTAAAAACCCGGAGCAATCCGAATTAGGTCGAAAAATAATCACCCATAGCATTGAGTTGATTCGTCAAAATGGATTTGAAAATTTCACATTTAAAAAATTGGCAAATATGATAGGTTCGACAGAGGCAAGCGTTTATCGATATTTTGAAAACAAACACAAGTTACTGATTTATCTAACGGCATGGTATTGGAGCTGGCTGACATTTCAGGTGAGTTTCCTGAGTCAGAATATTGATGATCCAGCCGTTAAACTGAAAAAGGTCATTAAACTGCTGGCGAGTACTGTCGAAGACGATATCAGAACCGAACATATTGACGAAAATATGCTGCATCAGGTTATTATTACCGAAGGCTCTAAGACCTATCTGACTCGGAATGTCTCTGAAGATAATCAACAGCAATTGTTTAAACCCTATAAAGACCTTTGCGCACTTATCGGCACGATGATTTTAGAATGTAACCCTGACTATAAATACCCAAAATCATTAGCCTCGACAATTATTGAAATGGCACATTTTCAGAATTTCTTTATGAATAACTTGCCGTCATTGACCGACTTTGGCGGCCATAAAGATGAGTCGGAAATTATTGCATTTTTGGAAGACTTGGTATTTTCCATTATCAGGCATCCTGATCTAAATCAGTCTAAACTGAAATAAATCATGATTTCAATTAAACAACTGTTTTATGCTCGGGCTGTTGAAGAAACGCTGCATTTTAAAAAAGCCGCCGAGCGCTGTCATATCAGTCAATCCGCACTGAGTACGGCCTTGAGCAAACTGGAAAAACAGCTCGGTGTGCAGATTTTTGAGCGGGATAATAAGAAAGTGCTGGTCACACCGATTGGAAAGCAGGTGTTGGAACAAGCCCGCGCTATTTTATTGCAGGTGGAAGATTTACAACATTTTGCCGAAACTCAAAAAGCGCCGCTCAGTTATCCATTAACGATTGGAATGATACCTACGGTAGCGCCGTATATTTTGCCAAGGATGTTACCGGCTGTGCATCAGCGTTATCCCAAAGCGCAACTGGATATTGAAGAAAGTCAATCGCATGTTTTGGTTGAAAAGGTCAGGCAAGGCGAGCTTGACAGTGCAATATTAGCCTTGCCTTTTCCCTGCGATGGCCTGCTGACTTTGCCTTTCTGGGCGGAAGATTTTTATTGGATTACGCAAAGAGGTAGCGAATATTCAAGCCAGCAGGAAATCAGCAGTGAAACATTGAAAAACTGTAATCTGCTATTGCTTAAAGAAGGGCATTGTCTGAAAGACCATGTGCTGAGCGCGTGTAAAAGGACCGAGCAGACTGAAAATCAACGCTTTAGTGCGACGAGTCTGGCAACATTGATAGAAATGGTTGCCAGCGGTTTGGGTACCACCCTGGTGCCGGAAATCGCTTTGGCACAACTGATTACCCAGTATCCCATGCTGGCGGCCGTGCATCTTGATGAGCCAGGCCCGCATAGACAGTTGGCATTTATTATACGGCCAAATTTTAATCGTTTTTCAAGTATCGAAGCGCTGATGGCTGTTGGTAAGGAGACATTGCCGCATGGTTCAGAATAATTGAACCTGAACTTCGGTTTTTTGAGATATATTGATCATGACTTCAGCGGTATATTGCATTTCGTCTAATCAATAAACCTGGAGGATATGACCATGTTAAAGCAGAAAGCATCAAAAATAGCGGTTGCAATTGCTATTGCCTTATCATCGCAGACGGCTTTTGCCGATAATCAACCGAAGTCGCCAAAATTCTGGTGGCCCGATCAACTTAATTTAAGTCCACTGCGTCAACATGCTGCTGAATCAAACCCATTGGGTGCTGATTTTAATTATGCCGAAGCCTTTAAAGCGCTGGATTTGGCAAAGGTAAAACAAGATATCAAAAAAGTACTGACCACTTCGCAAGACTGGTGGCCGGCCGATTATGGCAATTATGGCCCTTTCTTTATCCGTATGGCCTGGCATAGTGCCGGCGTCTACCGTATTTTTGATGGACGTGGCGGTGCGGCAGGGGGGCAGCAACGCTTCGAGCCCTTGAACAGTTGGCCGGATAATGCAAATTTGGATAAAGCGCGTCGGTTACTTTGGCCGGTTAAACAAAAATACGGCCGTAAACTATCCTGGGCAGATTTAATGGTGCTGGCTGGTAATGTCGCTCTGGAGTCAATGGGCTTTAAAACCATAGGTTTTGCCGGTGGTCGAGAAGATGACTGGGAGCCGGAAATGGTCAATTGGGGGGAAGAGAAAAAGTTTCTGTCGGATGCCAAGCGTTATCATGGCGATAGAAAATTGAAAAAACCTCTTGCCGCCGTACAAATGGGGCTGATTTATGTCAATCCTGAAGGGCCAAATGGTAAACCTGATCCACTGCTGGCGGCGCAAGATATTCGTGTTACATTCGGACGTATGGGTATGAATGATGAAGAAACCGTCGCCTTGATTGCGGGCGGCCATAGCTTTGGCAAAACCCACGGGGCGCATAAACCAGATGAGTGCATCGGACCTCCGCCCGCTGAGGCAGAACTCGAAGATCAAGGTTTTGGTTGGAAGAATAAATGTGGCACAGGACATGGTGCCGATACCGTGACTAGCGGCCTGGAAGGGGCATGGACTATTACCCCGACGGCCTGGAGTATGAATTTTTTGCAAAATCTGTTTGGATTTGAGTGGGTTCAGACCCGTAGTCCGGCAGGCGCCATACAATGGATACCCAAAAATGCAGATAAGGCTCAATTCGTGCCTGATGCTCATGATCCCTCTAAGCGTCATGCGCCGATTATGTTGACGACTGATCTGGCTTTGAAATTTGACCCGAGCTATAAAGTAATTGCCCAGCGTTTTTTGGATAATCCATCGGAGTTCGATCAAGCGTTCGCCAGAGCCTGGTTTAAATTGACGCATCGCGATATGGGCCCACGCGCACGTTATGTTGGCACAGATGTGCCCGAAGAAAGCTTTATCTGGCAGGATCCGATTCCTGAGGTAGATTATGAGGTTATTGATGAAAACGATATTGCCGCATTGAAGGCAGATATTCTGAATTCAGGACTAACCGTTCCGCAGCTGATTAAAACGGCATGGGCTGCCGCGGCAAGCTTCCGGGGTACCGATATGCGCGGCGGCGCCAATGGTGCGCGGATTCGTCTTGCACCACAGAAAGACTGGCCGGTCAATAATCCGGAAGAATTGGCGAAGGTCTTGAGCACGCTGGAGTCCATTCAAAAGACATTTAATCGGCAGGCCGCTGACGGATCAGAGGTTAGCTTTTTCGTGAGCGAAGCGAATCAAAAACGGGTATCTTTAGCTGATCTGATTATTTTAGGCGGTGCTGCAGCATTGGAAAAAGCGGCGAAAGACGGTGGTTATGACATTAGCGTACCTTTCATGCCAGGGCGTACAGATGCCAGTCAGGAACAAACCGATGTTCACTCATTCGCTGTGCTGGAGCCTAAAGCCGATGGCTTCAGAAATTTTTACAGCGAAGAAAGTGGCGCCTCACCCCTTGAAGCTCTGATCGAAAGAGCGGATTTTTTGAATCTGACGGTTCCTGAAATGACGGTTTTGGTGGGCGGTATGCGGGCTTTAAATGCCAATGCAGACGGTTCATCGCATGGCATATTGACTACGAAGCCAGGCGTGTTGACGAATGATTTTTTCGTTAATTTGCTGGATATGTCCACGCGTTGGGAAAAGTCAGCCGACAATGCGGGGATTTACCGCGGAGTTGATCGCAAAACCAATCAGCTTAAGTGGACGGCAACGCCGGTTGATCTGGTGTTCGGCTCTAATTCAGAGCTACGTGCGGTGGCTGAAGTGTATGCAGCTGACGATGCCAAACAGAAGTTTGTGAATGACTTTGTTAAAGCCTGGGGTAAGGTGATGCGGCTGGATCGGTTCGATTTAGCGGCCAAATAACACGATAGGACTAATCAGGCAGAAGTTCGGTGCGATCATCCCGTAGTTCTGCCGGTTGTTCGTTATTGCAGCAATATTGTGGCGCTGATCAGCAGGGCGCTGCAAACGATGGCTAGCACTGTGCTGCTGTGGTTGGATTCAACCTGGCGGCGCAGCTGTTCGATTTCACGGTGGCTGTCTTCCAGTTGCCGCCGCGACTGTGTGGCGCTGTCCAAAGCCTGGAAAACCAGCGTGGGCAGTTCAGGCAGATGCTCTGCAATTTCAGGGAACTGATCCATGGCTTTTTGCAGCTTGGCTTTAGGCCCCATGCGCTCTTTAAACCAGTTTTCCAGAAAAGGTTTGGCGGTTTGCCATAAGTCCAGCTCAGGATAGAGTTGTCGGCCTAAGCCTTCGATATTCAACAAGGTTTTTTGCAGCAAGACTAATTGCGGCTGTACCACCATATCAAAACGGCGAGCGGTTTGGAACAGGCGGAGTAACAACAGGCCGAATGAAATATCTTTCAAGGGTTTGTCAAAAATGGGCTCACACACGCTGCGAATGGCGGTTTCAAATTCTTCAAGCCGTGTTGAGCGTGGAACCCAGCCGGATTCGATATGCATTTGGGCGACACGTTGATAATCCCGGTTGAAAAAGGCAAGAAAATTTTCGGCTAGATAGTGTTGATCTGATGGCGATAGGGTACCGACGATACCAAAATCCACAGCCAGATATTTGGCGGGTAATTCGACAAATATATTTCCAGGGTGCATATCGGCATGGAAAAAATTGTCCCGAAATACCTGGGTGAAAAAAATCTCGACACCGCGTGCGGCCAGTAATTTAAAATCTGCGCCGCCGGCTTTGAGTTGTTCGATTTCGCCGACTGGAATCCCGTAAATACGCTCCATGACCAGTACTTTCTGGCGGGTGAGTGGCCAGTGAATTTCCGGTACATATAAGGCATCGGAATGTTCGAAATTACGGCGTATTTTACTTGCGTTGGCGGCTTCCCGAACCAGGTCAAGTTCGTCCAGAATGGTTTTTTCAAATTCTGCAACGACCTCGGTCGCGCGTAAGCGTCGGGCATCTTCCCAAAAACGCTCGGCCAGCCTGGCCAGTTCGTACATCAGGGCAATATCCGCCTGAATTCGCTTTTCGATTTCAGGTCGAACGACTTTGACGATGACCTCGTCGCCATTTTTTAAGGTCGCCGTATGAACCTGGGCGATGGAAGCCGAGGCTAACGGTTCTGCGTCGAAGTGTTTAAAAGTTTCGGCAATCGGCTGGCCGATTTGTTGTTCGATAATCTGACACGCCTGGTCGCTGGAAAAGGGAGGGACACGATCCTGTAATTTAATAAGCTCATCGGCAATGTCTTCGGGCAGCAGATCTTTACGGGTGGACAGTGCCTGGCCGAACTTGACATAGATGGGGCCTAAGTCTTCCAGAGTTTTGCGAATACGCACACCTCGGGGTTCTGGTTTTTTTTTGACCCAATAAACCGGTGACAGGAAAACCAGGTAACGAATGGGCCGGAACAAGGGCAGCTTCAGGACAATTTCATCCAGTCCGTGAATGATCATGACCCAGTTAATATGAAATAAGCGCAGCAGTGTTTTAGGGCGAATCACGGTGTTACCTAAAAAGGGTTGTAAGGATTATGTGAGGGTGTCTGTCAGGCGTTTTATTCTGGCTTCCAGGCGATCGACATCGCTACGCAGTTCGTCAACCTGCTGATAAAATATTTCTGCTTCTGCGGTAGCGGGCAAATCACGGCTTTCTTCCTGCAAAAATTCTTCCAGATTCAGACGAAAGGTTTCCAGGGTTTGCTGGCTCCAGGCTTTGCCACTGCGGAAAAGCGTGCCAAGTTTATGGGCAATCACATCACCTGTCAGTTTGGCGATTTGTTCTTCCAGGTCTATATCCAGTTTTTTGAATAATTGCTGAAACTGATGTCCGCTATGGGTATCGCCTTCGATTTTGAGTTTATCTTCAGTCTGGCGCGTGTCGGCAGCGAGCAGGGTAAGGCTTAAAGCGCTGAGACTGCCTTCGATACGGGTGTCAATGTCGCCGACATAATCTTCCAGAACCTGAATGCTGTTTTCGGTTGGACAAAAAAATACGGTCTCGGCAAACGGTTGGATAGTGATCGCGATGACTTTGCCGGATAAAGGCTGTAAAAACACCGTGGCATCTTCGTCTAGTGCCAGGTATTGATTCAATGCCGTTTCCAGAACGCCAGTCAGAACAGGTTTTATCAACATACGGGCATCAGAATTTATAACCGCGATGGATCGCGACAATGCCTTGAGTCAGATTAAAATATTCACAGCGCTCAAGGCCGGCATTTTCCATCATCTGTTTCAATTCATCCTGTTTGGGGTGCATACGGATGGATTCGGCCAGATAGCGATAACTGTCTTCGTCTTTTGCAACCACTGCACCGATTTTAGGCAGCAGTTTAAAGGAATAAAAATCATAGACTTTTTCGGTGATTTTATCGGTCGGGTGAGAGAATTCCAGCACGATGACTCGGCCTCCAGGTTTTAACACCCGGTACATTGAGCGTAATGCGGCATCCTTATCGGTAACATTTCTCAGGCCGAAACCAATGCAGACGCAATCAAAGGTGTTATCGGCAAAAGGCAGGCATTCAGCGTTGACCTGGGCGTATTGGATATTATCGACGAGGCCCCGGTCGATCAGTCGATTGCGACCGGTACGCAACATAGCGGCATTGATGTCGGCCAGCACCACCTGACCTTTGGGGCCGACTCTTTTTTCAAATAAGGCGGTCAGGTCGCCGGTGCCGCCAGCCAGGTCAAGGACCTTGTCGCCGGCGCGGACGTTGGCAAGCTGAACGGCAATTTTTTTCCAGAGCCGATGAATGCCAAAAGACATTAAGTCGTTCATGATGTCGTATTGATCAGCAACCGAATCAAAAACGCCGCGCACCATTTTGACTTTTTCGTTTTTGGGCACTTCTTTAAAACCAAAATGGGTCGTATTTTCGTGTGTCATAATTTTTTAACTCTTCGAGGGCGCCTGGCGTTCGATGCCGTGCGCTTTAAGTTCATTCAGGTAGTGTTGCCACAGGCTGTCGTATTCATTACCGAGTTTGTAGAGCAAATCCCAGGAATAAATGCCGCTATCATGGCCATCGCTGAACTGGAAGGCTACGGCATAATTGCCAACCGGTTTGATATCGGAAATGGTGACATTTTCCTTACCGGTTTGCAGGATCTCCTGGCCCGGCGCATGGCCTTGTGTTTCCGCCGAGGGTGTAAATACACGTAAATATTCACACGGTAGATGGAAGACCGTGTCATCGTCAAATTTGACTTCGAGGATGGCGGAAGCCTGATGGAGTTTGAGCTCAACAGGAACTTTTCCGGTCGGCTCTGCAAATAGACGCATACTCATAGAATATAACGGCTCAAATCTTCGTCATCGGCAAATTCGGTTAAATGACTATCAACATAGGCGGTGTCGATGACCACGGTTTTGTCGCTTAGGTCAGGTGCCTGGAATGAGATGTCTTCAAGTAATTTTTCCAGAATGGTATGCAGCCGACGTGCGCCGATGTTTTCAGTCGTTTCATTCACTTGCCAGCCTAGTTCGGCGATGCGTTTGATGCCGTCTTCGGTGAATTTCAGGTCAACACCCTCAGTTTTCAGCAAGGCCTGATACTGCTCGGTCAATGACGCATCGGGTTCGGTCAGGATACGAACAAAATCATCGGCCGACAAGGCATCGAGTTCAACCCGAATCGGGAAACGTCCCTGTAATTCAGGAATCAGATCCGAAGGCTTGGTCAAATGGAATGCGCCGGATGCGATAAACAGGATATGGTCGGTTTTAATCATGCCATATTTGGTGCTGACCGTGCTGCCTTCAACCAGTGGCAGCAAATCGCGCTGTACGCCTTCACGAGAGACTTCACCGCCACTACCGCCTAATTCTGAACGTTTGCAGACTTTGTCGATTTCATCCAGGAATACAATGCCATTTTGTTCCACAGCTTCCACGGCGGACAGCTTGATATCGTCCTCGTTTATCAATTTAGCGGCTTCTTCTTCTTGTAAAACTTTCAGCGCATCCTTGATTTTTAATTTCGTTGTTTTAGAACGATTGGCGTTGATGTTTTGAAATAAGCCTTGCAATTGACTGGTCATTTCTTCCATCCCCGGCGGTGCCATGATTTCAACGCCTAATGGCGGTGAATTCACATCAATCTCAACTTCTTTGTCGTCCAGGTCGCCTTCGCGCAGTTTTTTGCGGAATTTCTGCCGGGTGTTGGTTTCGGTTTCAGAGCGTATGCCTTGGTCGGGTGTAGGCAGTAGAATATCGAGGATTCTTTCTTCAGCCGCCTCATAGGCCTGGTGCTGAACTTTTTCCATAGCCTCTTCGCGTGTCATTTTGACGGCGGTATCGACCAGGTCTCGGATAATCGATTCAACATCGCGGCCGACATAACCGACTTCGGTAAATTTGGTCGCTTCGATTTTGATGAAAGGGGCTTTAGCCAGTCTGGCCAAACGTCGGGCAATTTCGGTTTTACCGACGCCCGTCGGTCCGATCATCAAGATATTTTTAGGCGTGATTTCGTCGCGCAGTTCTGCCGCAATACGGCTTCTGCGCCAGCGGTTTCTAAGCGCTATGGCAACCGAGCGTTTGGCGCCGGCCTGGCCGATAATATGTTTGTCCAGTTCACTGACGATTTCTTTAGGTGTCATTTGGCTCATTATGAATTTGGCTCCGCGTCCAGTTCTTCAATGGTCAGATTGTGATTGGTATAAATACAGATGTCGGCGGCAATGGTAAGTGACTTTTCAACAATGTCGCGTGCACTGAGTTCGGTGTTTTCCAGTAAGGCACGTGCAGCCGATTGGGCGTATGCCCCACCTGAGCCGATCGCCATCAGGTCATATTCCGGTTCGATGACATCACCGGTGCCGGAAATAATCAACGATGTTTTGGCGTCGGCAATGGTCAATAAGGCTTCCAGTTTGCGTAAAGCGCGGTCGGTGCGCCAGTCTTTGGCCATTTCTACGGCAGCCCGGGTCAGGTTGCCGCGGTGTTTTTCCAACTTGCCTTCAAAATGCTCAAACAAGGTGAAGGCGTCAGCTGTCGCACCCGCGAATCCGGCAATAACACGCTCATGATACAGGCGGCGAACTTTGCGGGCATTACCTTTCATCACCGTATTGCCCAGTGTCACCTGGCCGTCACCACCGATGACGACTTTGTCGCCACGGCGTACTGATAAAATTGTTGTTCCTCTGAAACTCACAGTCTTTTTACCCATAATACTAAATGTCAATCGACTAATTCTACATGGTTTAAGTCGAATATTGCACCAGAATCCGGGGATTTCCCGGAGATATTTTCGACAGGCCGCCCAAATCAGCGACAAGTCGATGATTTGGGCAAGGCCGGTGCAACGTATGTTTTTTACTAAACGTTATAGTAACGCATTGAAAAGACAAATAAAATAATTATAGAGGTGGTTTAGTAGCATTATTCAGCGGCATTGGATTTTATGGGGTCATAATTAAATCAATCTCTTTGACCTGTTGCGACTTGATATGGAAGCCACGCATTTCCAGGACGCCTTTAGTATTCAACGAAATAATCAGATAAACCGCATCCGGGTAGTTGGCCAGTTGAATATCGTATTGTGAGGGTTCGGCGCTCGTCGTCGGATGAGAATGATAAATCGCCAGCATCTGTTCGCCTTTTTCGCGCATGGTATTCATGGCGGCAATCTGCTGTTTTGGGTCGAGTTCAAAGCGGGTCGCGCGGGATTCTGCGATGTTGTCGATGGGATAAACATGGGCGGCGGTGTCATTGTGGCCACCGACCAGTCCACAGATTTCCTGGTTGGGCGAAATCTGTGCCTGGTGAAGCAGTTGTTGGGTGAGTGTTCTTGGGATATAGAGTGTGTTCATGATGGATTCCATAAGCCAGAGGTTATTCTGGGGTTGCCGGCCAGGTCGATATGCGTTTGGATTGCGCTGAATCCGGCTTCTGAAAAGATGTGTTGTACGTCGGCTTGTTGGTCAAAACCGTGTTCGATCAATAAGTGGCCGCCGGCATTTAAATGCCGCGGTGTCTGGTGGGCAATGGCCAAAATATCGGCAAGCCCCTGTTGGGCAGCGATGAGCGCTGTTTTGGGCTCGTGTTGGACATCGCCTTGCGAAAGGTGTTGGTCGCCCGCCTTGATATACGGCGGATTACTGAGGATAAAATCAAAGGTATCTGTGGCTAACTGGCTGAACCAGTCTGACACCCTGAATTGGATGTTATGTGCGCCCAGATGGCTGGCATTGTCTTTGGCGACCTGTAAGGCTGCTTCGCTTTTGTCTGTGGCGTTCAGCGTGGCATGTGGCCGCTCAAGCCCTAAGGTGATGGCGATAATCCCCGAGCCGGTACCGAGATCCAGAATACGACAGTCGTTGTGTGGGATGAGGGGGAGGCTGACTTCAATCAAAAGCTCGGTGTCGGGGCGAGGGATTAAAACATCTTCAGTCACTTTAAAAGGTCTGGACCAGAATTCCCGCGTGCCGGTTAAATAGGCGACGGGTTTGTGCTGCAACCGTTGTGCAATCAGCTGCTGATAACGTGCGTTGATGCCGGCGTCAAGTTCTGTTTCTGGCCAGGCTTTCAGGTAACTGCGGGGTTTGTTAAGGCAGTGGCTCAATAGTACTTCGGCATCCAGCCAGGCGCTCTCAGAAACATCTTTAAGCTGATTGTAGGCCAGTTGTAGTGTCGATTGGATGCTATATTTAGCTGTCATCGCTGAGTTGGGTCAGTAATTCGGCCTGGTGTTCGTTAATCAACGGCTGAATGATATGCTCAAGGCCGCCTTGCATGATTTCATCCAGTTTATAGAGGGTCAGGTTGATGCGGTGATCGGTGACCCGGGCTTGTGGATAATTATAGGTGCGGATGCGTTCCGAGCGGTCGCCGCTGCCCACTTGTAATTTACGTGTTTCGGCTTGTTCGGCCTGTTGTTTTTCCTGCTCTGCAGCGAGCAGGCGTGATTGTAGCCATGACATGGCGCGGGCACGGTTTTTGTGTTGCGAGCGTTCATCCTGACATTCGACGACGACGCCGGTTGGAATATGCGTAATACGGATGGCAGAGTCTGTGGTGTTGACGTGTTGGCCGCCTGAGCCTGAGGCGCGGAAGGTGTCGATTCTGAGGTCGGCCGGATTGATTTCGATTTGGTCGATATTTTCGGCTTCCGGCATGATGGCGACGGTACAGGCCGAGGTATGTACCCGGCCTTGTGATTCGGTTTCCGGCACGCGTTGAACGCGGTGTGCGCCGGATTCAAATTTAAGCTGGGAATACACGTTTTGGCCGACGATGCGCAGAATGATTTCCTTGTAACCACCATGTTCACCGCGATTTTCGTTAATGGTTTCGACTTTCCAGCCCTGTTTTTCGGCATAGCGCTGGTACATTTTTGCCAGATCGCCTGAAAAAATGGCGGCTTCATCACCGCCGGTTCCGGCGCGAATTTCCAGGAAAATATTGCTGCTGTCTTTGGGGTCTTTGGGGAGCAGCAAAATTTGCAGTTGCTGTTCCAGTTCTTGTTTTTTTTGGGTCGCAAGCTGAATTTCTTCTTGAGCCATCTCACGTAAATCCGGATCGGTATCCTTGGACATTTCTTGTGCCGATTCCAGGGTTTCTTCGTTATCGCGATAACGTGTATAGCATGCAACGATAGGGTCAAGTTGAGCATATTCCTGGCTCAGGCTGCGAAATTTATTTTGGTCGCTTTGGATTTCAGGTTGCGACAGCAGGCCCGCGATTTCTTCAAAGCGATCGCTTAGGTTTTCCAGTTTTTGTTGGATTGATGGTTTCATGTAGGGTCTGATAATTTAAACAGTTCCCGGGCGGCGGCAATCAAATCCTGGCGCTCATTGGCACCGGCTTCTCGTAATTGCGTGCTGGGGGTATGGATAATTTTATTGGTCAGGTTATGCGCCAGGCGTTGTAAAACCTGTTCGGCAGGTTGGCCATTTTTGAGTTGGCGTAATGCTTTTTGCAGCGATTCATCGCGCAGCTGTTCGGCATGCTGACGGAAGTCACGGATGGTGGATTGTGCCGATTGCAGGTGCAACCAGCTTAAAAAATGCTCGACCTCGGTATCAATGATTTCTTCGGCTTGTTCGGCGGCCTGGCGACGTGATTCCATGTTGTCATTGATGGTGTTTTTTAAATCATCAACGGTGTACAGATAAACGTCAGCCAGGTGTTCCACTTCGGTTTCAATGTCTCTTGGAACGGCCAGATCAACCATGAACATGGGTTTGTGTTTGCGTTTTTTGATTGCGCTTTCCAGCATGCCTTTGCCCAGAATAGGGAGTTGACTTGCGGTTGATGAAACGACAATATCCGCTTCAGCTAAATGTGTGGGAAGTTCAGCCAATGCGATAGCGTAACCGTTAAATTGGCTGGCCAAAATATGCGCCTTGTCAAAGGTGCGGTTGGCAATGATGACGCGACCAACGCCATGTTGATAAAGATGTCTGGCCGTTAATTCGATGGTCTCGCCGGCACCAATCAATAAAGCGGTTTGCTCGCTCAAATTATCAAAGATTTGTTTGGCAAGCTGGACAGCGGCGAAGGCAACCGAAACCGGACTGGAGCCAATAGCCGTATCGGTGCGCACTTTTTTAGCCGCGGAAAATGTATGCTGGAACAAGCGACCTAAATTTTTACCCAGGGTGCCTGCTTCGTAGGCGAGTTGATACGCTGTTTTCATCTGCCCCAGAATCTGGGGTTCACCAAGCACCATTGAATCGAGCCCGCAGGCGACGCGGAACATATGGCGAATTGAATTTGATTCTTGGTAGCTATAAAGATAAGGCGTAAAATCAACCGGGTCGATATCTTTTTCGGCGGCAATCCAATCGATGAGTTTTATCGTATTAGCTTCTGACGTGTGGTAGTAAAATTCAGTTCGGTTACAGGTTGAGAGGATCGCAGCTTCGGAGATATTAGCGGCCAGTTTTAAGCTTTTTAATGCGCGTGGTAAGATTTCTGCAGAGAATGCCAGCCGTTCGCGAATTGCAACCGGAGCCGTGTTATAGTTAATCCCTGTCGCGATAAACGTCATCGAGTGTTATCTATGTTTAATGGAAAAATGTCTGTATTCTAAGGAAAAAAGAATGATTTACCAAGTAGAATCGGATAATGATGTGAACCTATGGTGTTTTCTGAGGTTCTATGAAGAAACTTTTTTGCACAAAAATCAGGTAAGCTGAAGCAATGAAAAAATGGATAAAGTTAGCAGGGTTGGTCGTCGTTACAGGGTGTTCGAGCGTGTCGAAAAAAGCGCCGGAACAAGATGTTGTTAAATCTGTGGCGCCGAAAACGGAAAAATCTGCGAAAATTGAAAAACAAACCTCAATTGATCCCGATACCTTGTATTTGTTATTGGCGGGTGAATTGGCAGGTCAGCGGAAAGCGTACAATGTGGCGCTGGATGCGTATTTGCAGGCCGCGCAACGGGCGCGTGATCCGCGTGTGGCCGAGCGTGCAACGCGGATTGCTTTGTATTTAAAAGATCCGGAAAAGATTGAGCAAGCTGTCCAGTTGTGGTTGGAGGACGATCCTGATAATTTGTCCGCTCGAAAAATAGCCTTGTTGTCTGCTATGCGCAATGCTGATAAGGCCTTTGCGATTGAGCAGTTGAATGCGTATCTGAAATTGGATCCGGCTGGCTTTGAATCCGTTTTGCTGGAAATGGCGAAAGTGATGGCGCGAAATGGTCGGGAAGATCAGATGCTGGCAATTTTAAATGAATTGGCCGCGCAACATCCCGAGCAGGCGTCAATTTTCTACGTTAAGGCGCTGTTAGCCGCAAAACGACAGCAGTATGAACAGGCAATGGTTGCTATCAATCAAGCATTGGCGATTCAGCCGGGTTGGAAAAAAGCAATCATTATGCGGGTGAAAATTAGTGTGCGAACGGGGAAATTAGATTTGGCGGAACACTATTTACAGGAAGCGATCAATCAATATTCTGACGATATTAAATTCAGGAAAATGCTGGCTCAAGTTTATATGGAAGCTAAAAAATACGATCAAGCTGTTGATGTTTATCGAGATATTCTCGATATCGATAAAGATGATACTGACAGTCAATTTGCAATTGCGTTGATCTATTTGAATGAAGAAAAACTGGACGATGCTAAAGAAATATTCCGCAAGCTGGTCCATAAAAAGGCTTGGGAAGGGCAGGCGACTTATTATCTGGGGCGGATTGCCTTAATGCAGGAACGGCCTGAAGAGGCTTTGGTCTGGTTTGATCATATTACACAAGGGCCTTATGCATTTGAAGCGCGATTGGCGGCTGTTTCGGTGTTGATGGAACAGAAGCAGTTTGAGCAGGTTGAATCGAGGTTATCGGCGTTAGCGCGTGATTTTCCAGACAAGAAAATGGCGTTAATATCGCTGAAATCAGAGCTCTATAATGCGACTGGACGACAGCGGGAAGCCTTTGATTTGTTATCAGAGGGTTTGAAACAATTCCCGGATAATAAAGATCTGCTGTATGAGCGGGCATTGATCGCGGAACAGCTTAATAAGTTGGATGTTCTGGAGCGGGATCTGCATAAAATCCTGCAAAAAAATCCGAATGATGCGGCAGCATTGAATGCACTAGGTTATACCCTGGTCGAGAAAACGGATCGCTATCAAGAGGCGGAAAAATATTTGCAGAAGGCATTATCTTTAAAGCCTGATTCTGCGGTGATTATTGATAGTTATGGTTGGTTGAAATATAAACAAGGTGATTTGCAGCAGGCATTGACGTTAATTCGTAAGGCCTATGAAAAGCAGCCGGAGACCGAGATTGCTGTGCATTTAGCAGAAATTTTGTGGAAACTGCAAGCTTATGATGAGGCGAAGGCGGTTTTTGATGAGGCTTGGAAAAAACATCCTGATGATAAATATTTGCTGGATTTTAAAAAGCGTTTTTTGAATGACTCATAATCATGTTGTATTGGCTGGGTGGACTGTTTTTGCTTTTTTTTCAAGGCTGTGCGCAGCAGAATGTCAAGCCGGTCGAAAATTACGGGTTAGTGCACCCAAAGGCGCTTTATTCGCTTGAGCATTGGGTTGCAGAGGGCAGGGTTGCCGTTCGATCACCAAAAGAGTCATTTAGTGCTTCTCTATTATGGACGCATCAACAGGATGTCGAGGATGTGTTGGAACTGACAGGGCCGTTTGGGCAGGGTCGAGTGCGTATCACGGTCAGGAAGGAAATTGTGATTGTTGACGAAGGCAATCGGCAGCAAAAATATTACCAGCCTGTTGAAAAGGTCTTTAAGTCGTTTTTTTCTGTGAATGTTCCAGTAGATTCATTGCGTTATTGGTTGCTGGGCGTGCCAAGCCCCAGGCTGTCTTATGAGTTGAATAATAAGGGTTTTCTTCAGGCAGGATGGCAAGTTGAATATAGTTTGCTGCAAAAAGCCGGATCGTTTTATTTGCCCAAAAAAATGCGTTTGAATCATCAGCAGGTAAAAATAAAAATTATTGTGGATCAATGGAACATAAAATGAATAGTGTGCGGCAATCAGGCTGGGATGAGTCGTGGCCGGCGCCAGCAAAACTGAATTTGATGCTCAGAATCATTGGAAGAAGAGAAGATGGTTATCATTTGTTGCAGACTGTTTTTCAGATGCTGGATTTGTGTGACTGGATTACGTTTCATTCTTTGAGCGAGGATGTTGTTCGGCTTGAAAAAACGATTCCCGGCGTGTCGGAGAACGAAGATTTGACGGTGCGGGCTGCACGGTTATTAAAGCAGGAAACGGGGTGTCGGCAAGGCGTTAGTATTGAGATTGACAAAAGATTGCCAATGGGTGGTGGTCTGGGCGGCGGAAGCTCTGATGCGGCAACCACGTTATTAGTGTTGAATCATTTATGGCAGCTGGAGTTGTCGATTGAAAAGCTGATGTCAATGGGTTTGGCGCTTGGGGCTGATGTGCCCGTTTTTGTGTTTGGTAAAGCGGCTTGGGCTGAGGGTGTCGGTGAAAAATTAAGTGCTTTTGACGTGCCTGAGTCCTGGTATGTTGTCATTAAGCCTGAGGATCATGTGGATACAGGTGAAATTTTTTTAAATAAAAATTTGACAAGAGATAGTAAATCCATCAGAATATGCGACTTTCTAGCGGGGGACAACAGGAATGATTGTCTCGAAGTGGTTCGCAGAAAATATCAAGCAGTTGATAAGGCGTTGAAAAGCTTGAGTGCTTTTTCAGAGGCAAGGCTGACAGGGACGGGGGCATGTGTTTTTGCCGCTTTTGATAAAAAACAAGAGGCAGAAAAAGCAGTTGCAGCTTTGCAGGGTGATTGGCAGGTATTTTTGACAAAGGGTCAGAATATTTCGCCGCTCCATCAAAAATTAAAGCATTATTAATTGTTTTAAATTCAAATATTGGGCTGTCGCCAAGCGGTAAGGCACGGGGTTTTGATCTCCGCATACCCAGGTTCGAATCCTGGCAGCCCAGCCATTTATCTCCATAAATAAATCTCTTTAGGGGTTCTTTAAATGAATAATGCCACGATGATGGTATTCTCGGGTAATGCCAACAGAGCATTGTCTGAAGGTATTGTCAGAAAGCTGAATATGCGGCTTGGAATGGCGACGGTAGGGAGATTTAGTGATGGGGAAGTTGTAGTTGAGATAGAAGAAAATGTGCGTGGCAAAGATGTTTTTGTCATTCAGCCGACGTGCTCACCTACAAATGAAAACTTAATGGAATTGCTGATTATGATTGATGCCTTGAAAAGGGCGTCAGCATTACGTATAACAGCGGTAATTCCTTATTATGGATATGCTCGACAGGATAGACGGTCCCGGTCAGCCAGGGTGCCGATTACGGCTCGAATGGTGGCTGATATGATTGATCAGGCGGGTGCTGATCGTGTATTGACGGTCGATTTGCATGCTGATCAAATACAGGGTTTTTTTTCAATACCTGTCGATAATGTTTATGCCTCGCCAATTTTGCTTGGTGATGTGTGGCGGCAAAAATACGAAAATTTGATTGTGGTTTCGCCTGATGTTGGGGGCGTGGTCAGGGCCAGGGCCTTGGCAAAGCGCTTGGGTGATGCGGATCTTGCGATTATCGATAAGCGCAGACCGAGAGCGAATGTATCCGAAATTATGCATATTATCGGCGATGTTTCGGGGCGAACCTGTATCATGATTGATGATTTGGTTGATACGGCCGGGACATTGTGTCATGCGGCAAAAGCGCTTAAAAGTCGAGGGGCTTTGAAGGTGGTTGCCTATTGTACGCATCCGGTTTTATCCGGAAATGCAGCAGCAAATGTTTCCTCGTCGGTGTTGGATGAATTGGTTGTGACCGATACTATTCCGTTGACTGATGAGTTAAAAAAAATTGATAAAATAAGGCAGTTGAGTGTAGCTGAGATGTTGGCTGAGACGATTCGTCGTATTGCAGCAAGTGAATCAGTCAGTTCACTTTATGTAGATTAATTGTGTATAAATACTTGTAAAGCAAGTCTTGGAGAGGAAGATGTCTAATGTGTTTGAGTTTGTCGCTGAGAGTCGTGACACATCCGGAAGAAGTGCTGCTAAGGTAGCTCGTCGGCAAGGAAAAGTGCCTGCCGTTATCTATGGTGGCGGCGGTGAATCAATTAACTTGATGCTCAAGCATAGTGATTTATTAAAGCATCTTGATCGTGAGGCCGTTTATTCCAGTATCTTGAATATTGAGATTGATGGGAAAAAAGAAAAGGTATTGCTGAAAGATTTGCAGCGTCATCCAGCTAAACCGATTGTGTTGCACGCTGATTTTTTGCGCGTAGATGCGACACACAAGGTGCGGATGCATGTGCCATTGCATTTTATTAATGAAGAGAAATGTAAGGGTGTCAAGATGGGCGGCGTCGTCAGCCATGTTATGGTGGATGTTGAAGTAAGTTGTCTGATTGCAGATCTTCCAGAATTTGTTGAGGTTGATTTGCTTGATTTGGATATAGGAGAGTCGCTGCATTTATCAGATTTGAAATTGCCTGAAGATGTTGAGATTCCTGAGCTGGCGCATGGCCCAGATCATGATTTGGTTGTTGTTCAGGTGATCAAGGCACGTGGCGAAGAAGTTGCGAGCGAAGAAGAGGAAGCAGAATCGCCTGCAGCTGAAGAATAGAAATGATTAAGTTGATTGTTGGTCTGGGTAATCCTGGATCGCAATATGAAAAAACCCGGCATAATGCCGGGTTTTTGGTTTTAGATAGGGTGAGCTCTAATTTATTTGGGTGTTGGCGTCTAGAATCTCGTTTTAATTCGGAAGTTTCTGAGATTAATGCGTCGGGCTGTAAAGTGTTGTTACAAAAGCCCGTTACGTTTATGAATAAAAGTGGTGATGCGGTCGCTAAGCTGGCTCGCTATTATAAGATTTCACCGGATGAAATTTTGGTTGTGCATGATGAATTAGATTTTGAGTCAGGCGTGGCGCGTTTAAAGAAAGCGGGTGGCCATGCCGGTCATAATGGGCTCAGAGATATTATTCAAAAAATTGGAAGTCGTGATTTTTATCGCCTGCGCATCGGTATAGGTCGTCCTTCGCAAGGTAAAGATGTTGCGAATTATGTGTTATCCACTGCAACAACATCGGAGCTAAAAGTTATACAAGATATTGCCGATTGTGTTGAGGCTCTGTTGCCAGAAATTGCAAGAGGCGATATGGAACGGGTAATGACAGAATTTAATAGTAGAGGCAAATAACAACAAAAATAAAAAAAGTGTTGCAATGGTTTTTTTTTAGCTGTAAAATTCACGGCTCATTCGCTGTAGTGGTCTGGCGAAGTTGGCTTTTTTGCGATAAGCAAAAATAAAAATGACGGTTTAGGAGGGGTTCCCGAGTGGCCAAAGGGATCAGACTGTAAATCTGACGGTTCTACCTTCGGAGGTTCGAATCCTCCCCCCTCCACCATTCTCAAATTGGAAAATGCGGGTGTAGTTCAATGGTAGAACTCCAGCCTTCCAAGCTGATTACGTGGGTTCGATTCCCATCACCCGCTCCATCCGTATTCCATTTAAATAAGCTCATATAGCTCAGTCGGTAGAGCACTTCCTTGGTAAGGAAGAGGTCACCGGTTCAAATCCGGTTATGAGCTCCAGTATTGAACAGGTAATGGTTGTTAGTAAGGTATTGACTCATGGCTAAAGAAAAATTTGAAAGAACGAAGCCGCACGTAAACGTCGGCACCATTGGTCACGTAGACCATGGCAAAACAACATTGACCGCGGCGTTGACAAAAGTCATGGCG
>Ga0114934_10000665_pt1 | contig 21738 bp, 21 predicted proteins | sample 4SBtaG_2_FD_99695 | JGI IMG/M metagenome (GOLD analysis project Ga0114934, IMG submission 99695) | Deep subsurface microbial communities from Kolumbo volcano to uncover new lineages of life (NeLLi) - 4SBTROV10_white metaG | ecosystem: Environmental > Aquatic > Marine > Volcanic ...
GCGCAATTCCTCGTGGTGGGGATGGAGCGAAAGTTGACCTATGAGAAACTCGCTCAGGCCCTGCGAGCGCTTCTTAAGGGGGCGAGATTCATCGCAGCCAATGCCGATCAGACCTTTCCCACCTCGCAGGGGCTACTGCCGGGGGCCGGAGCAGTCGTCGGGGCAATTGAGGGGATGGGCTTTCCTCCGGAGGAGGTCGTGGGAAAACCCTCGCCGATCGCCTTCAAAGTTGCCATGGAAGCTGCTGGGGTCAGTGATCCTGGGGCGTGCCTCCTGGTCGGCGACCGGCTGGAGACCGATATCCTGGGGGCTAGGCAGATGGGCATGCATTCGGTCCTCGTCCTGACGGGCGTCACCACACGAGAGGAGATTGAAAGGAGCAGGCTCCAGCCCAGCTCAATCGCGGAGAGCCTCGCTGAACTAGTCGGGATCAGGCCTGGGTAGGCTCGATCTCCTCCGGCCGATGGAGGACCCGCCCCTCCATCCCTCCGGCGATGGTGATGACCTCGCCACTGATCTGACCTGCCAGTCTCTCCGAAGCGAGAAATACAATGGCCTGAGCGATCTCCTCCGGGCGGGCGATCCTCCTGATCGCCCTGGTCTGGAGGGCCTGGATGATCGCCTCCTCATCCTGCAGGCCAGGCTTAGCCATCCTCGTCCGCGTCCAGCCGGGGCAGACGACGTTGACCCGCCCGCGAGGGATAATCTTCACAATCTCGTTCTTCAATGATCTTGTCAACCCATAGGTGATCGCGGCCTTAGCCGCAGCGTAATCGGCGTGGCCCGCCTCGCCAAAGACGGCAGCGGTCGAGCCGACGATGACCACTGCTGCCGCCTCCGGCCTGGTTCTCTCCAAGATGCGGAGGAACTCCCGGGCGCAGAGGAAGACCGAGGTCTGATCGGTCATAACTGTTTTATTCCACCGCTTGAGGCTCATCCTGTGAATTGGCAGGTCCTCCTCCGGCCAGATCCCGGCGTTGGCGACCAGGACATCGAGCCCCCCAAAGCGCTCATGGACCTGCCGGAATAAACTTTTGACCTGCTCCTCCTCAGTGAGGTCGGCCCGGAGGGCCAGGCTCTCCACTGCTAGATCCTTTTGTAATCTTTCGATCACGGCCATATTCCGGTTGCCATGGAGGATGAGCTTGGCCCCCTCAATAGCGAAGGCCCGCGTTGTGGCGCTCCCGATCCCGCCCGAGGCCCCGGTGATCAGGACAACCTTATCCGCAAGGCCTGTGTCCATCCTCACCCTCCTGCCGTCACCGTAAGTTGCTGCACATCGGTGCCATCGGCCTTCATCGTGTAGATCTCCCACTTGCCGCTGCGATCGGAACTGAAGACGATGCGGCTTCCATCAGGCGACCAGGAAGGGGAGACCGCATTGGCCGAACCATCGGTCAGCCTCTTCACCACATCGGTTCTCAGATCGATGATATAGATGTTCCACTTGCCTCCCTGGTTGGAGTCGAAGGCAACTTTCGTTCCATCGGGCGACCAGACAGGGTCGATCTTGACGACCTTCTGCTCCCCGACCCCCGGAAGACAGCCGCTCAAGCCCAGGGCCAGGGCCAGAAGCAGCAGAGCTGATGCAAATAACCTCATCGTTATCACACTCCTTTGTTCCATCAAAGCCAGCATAGCATATCGCTGAGGGAGAGCCAAGGGGGTCAATTCCTCAACGAAGTGAATTATCTCAATCGAATCCATCCCTTGAATCGCTGCGGGTTTCCAGGCTAATATCTGTTCGTATAGTGGCCGCTCTAATGGGAGAGGAAGGATCAGGGAGGGGGGGAGCCCATCCATGCTTTGACCTAAAGCATAGGGGTTGCTATACTCTCCTCAATCTACGAGCGGCTTTGGAGGAGTGGCTCTGCTCCTCCGCGAAAGGAGAGATCATGGCTTATATAATCTGCGAGCCCTGCGTTGGGGTGAAGGCGACCAAGTGCGTCGAGGTCTGCCCGGTCGATGCGATCCATCCGCGGCCGGATGAGGAGGGTTTTGCTGAGATAGAACAGCTCTATATCGATCCCGATACCTGCATCGAGTGCGGCGCCTGCGCCGCGGTCTGCCCGGAGGAGGCGATCTTCCCTGAGGAGGAGGTTCCCGAGAAGTGGCAGAGCTACATCGCCAAGAACGCTGATCACTACAAGTGATCAGCGTTCGATGGTGATATAATCTTCAGTTACCTCCTTGACCGTCCCCCCAATCGGGGCGTGGAGGGCGACGGAGAGGCATTTGAAATCACCGAGCTCGCCTTCGACCGAGCTGCCGATCGGTTGACCCTCCTCGACCTCCTGTCCCGGCTCGACCAGCGGGCGGGAGGGCTGACCGGTGCACTGTTTTAAGAAGAGTTTCACCCGCTCGACCTCGGAGGTCACGTCATGGATCTCCTGCGGCTCCCAGTCGAGATATCTTTCAATTCCCAATTTTTTCATAATCTCGGGCAGCGTCTCGTTCCAGGCGGGGTTGGTCTCGCTCCGCCGCTGGAACATCCCCCGGTCGGTCACCAGAAGGCCATTGGTCGTCTTCTTCACTGCATAGCTCCCCACATCGACCTTATCCCCCATCATCGGCCCGCCGTCGATGCACATCAGCTCATGGGAGTTCTCCGTTATAACGCCCGTCATCCCCAGAAGGTCCATCACATATGTCCCGATGGGGGCGAGGTAGACGCGCGGCTGGGCGATCTCACCGTAGACGTTCAGATATTTTTGCGTCACCGGCTGCTCCAAAAAGAGTGCGCGATACATGTTGTAGGCCGTCTCGACGTTGTTCACCGTCACCCCCAGATCGGGGGGATATTTATCGGGGGGGACCTCGATCCCGGTGACCGCCTTGGTCAGCCAGCGCTCCTCCCCCATCCCGTAGAGCGAGGGGGTGTAGACGATGTTGAATCGATCCTCCAGCGGCGCCAGCTTCTTCTTATCCTTCTCCTTCGCTCCGATGTAGATCTTTTCAAACCCGAAGATCTCCTTCAAGGCCCCTAAGATCAGCTCGAACTCCTTGACGTGAGTCTTTAAAAGTAACTTATCTGCCTCCAGGCCCGGCTCTCCCTCCTCAGCGTTGATAATCAGAATTGGAGTCGGCTTTAAGTATTTAAAATAGGTGGGGAAACCGGCCCCGCCCGCCCCGACGAGCCCCATCTCGCGGAAGATCCCCGCGACCTCCTGGGGGTCCTTGCTCTGCGGCTCAGCCTCGGCCATCGCTTACCTCCCTGAGACCATGATCATAGCGCTTAAGGTAATCTTAGCCTTAGGAGGCCCGATTGTCAAAGGGCCGCAGACAACGGATAATGAGGGCAATGGGCAGAGTAATTCTGCTACTCGGTAACGGCCCCTGGCGGGGGGTAGAGCTCTTGCCGAGGCTGGTGGAGAGGGCTGACTATGTCATCGCCGCCGACGGGGGCTTCGCCAGGGCTCAGAGACTGAAGATAAGGGTAGACCTCGTGGTCGGCGACCTCGACTCCCTGGGCCCCGCGGAGCGGACGGAGCTTGCGGCAAGCGGCATCGGGACGATCACCTATCCTGCGGAGAAGGACCAGACCGACCTGGAGCTGGCCCTCGACCAAGCTATCGCGCTTCGGCCGGAGAGGATTGTCCTCTTCGGGGTTATCGGCCGACGGCTCGACCAGAGCCTGGCGAACATCTTCCTCCTGGAGAGGGCGGCCCGCGCGGGGATCGCCGCGGAGATCGTCGCTGGGCGGGAGCGGATCTATCTCGTCCATGATCGACTCCAACTTAGCGCAGCCCAGCCGGGAGACCTCGTCTCCTTATTGCCGCTCGCAGCCGCGGTCCGGGGTGTGCGCACCTGGGGACTGAAATATCGGCTCGACGGGGAGGATCTCCATCGCGCCTCCTCGCGAGGGATCTCCAACGAGGTCATCGCCCTTCCCGCAGGGGTTGCGCTGGGAGAGGGGTTGCTCCTGGTGATCCACCGCGGTTGATCGCGCGGGGTGGCGGTGCTATAATGAGACTAAGAGGGGAGCTCGGGTGGACCGGGCTGAGAGGGCCCCAAAAGGCCGACCCTTCGAACCTGATCCGGGTAATGCCGGCGGAGGGACTCTTCCTGCCCAGCTTGCCCATCTAGTTATCCCCTTCAGGCAAAGGAGGGATCTGTGATGCGCAAAGTGTTCTTTGCAGCATTGCTTCTGGCGTTGGGCCTCCTCTTCATTGGCCAGGCGCAGGTCCCGAAGCTCGTCGTCTATACCTACGACAGCTTCGCCTCCTGGGGCCCGGCCAAGTTCATTAAGGAGGAGTTTGAGAAGAGACACAAGGTGGACGTAGAGTTCGTCGCCACCGCGGATTCGCGGGCGATGTTGTCCAAGCTAATTCAAGAAAGGGAGGCGGGGAAGCAGGGCGCGGACGTCTTCATCGGCGTCGAGGCCGCCGACCTCTCCAAGGTCAAGAGATACGACCTCTTCATCCCCCTGACCAAAGAGGATGTGCCCGAGCTGGCGAACATCCCCCAGGGCCTGCTCATCGATTCCCAGAATAGCGCAATCCCCTACGAGCATGGCTACATCACCCTGGTCTATGACAGCCAGGCCTTAGCAGTTGAGGATGTCCCGCGGACCTTCGAGGAGCTGCTCAGGCCCAAATACAAAAAGATGCTGATCCTGGAGGATCCGAGAACATCATCTCCAGGGCTCTCCTTCCTCCTCTGGACGATCCACCGCTTCGGCGACCCGCAATATCTCGATTATTGGGAAAAACTCCTGCCCAACATCCTCACCATCTCGGGGAGTTGGGGTGAGGCCTACGACCTCTTCCAAGGCGGCGAGGCCCCGGTCGTGCTCAGCTTCTCCACTGACACCGCTTACTCGATGATCGAGAAGGGGAGCGCCCGCTATAAGGTCATGCTGCTGGACAACCAGGGCTACCGGAACATCTACCTCATGGGCATCGTCCGCGGGACAGAGCAGGAGAAGTTGGCCAAGGAATTTCTCAACTTCATCCTCTCCCCTAAGGTCCAGGAGAAGATTCCGACGACGGAGTGGATGTTCCCGGCCAACCCCGAGGCCCTATTACCGGTGGAGTTTTATCAATATGCGGTCGTCCCGCCCCAGCCGGTGATGCTCTCCCCCGAGGAAGTGGGGAAGAACCTCGACCGCTGGCTCCGCGACTGGTCCCGCGTCGTCCTGGGGGGATGAGATCAAGAGAGTAGGCAGAGCAGCACTCATTGTAGCTCCGTTGGCATTTTTGGCCCTCGCCTTCTACTACCCCCTCCTGCGTCTCTTCCAGGAGGGAGTAGTAGAGGAGGGGAAGTTTACTCTGAAATACCTGGGGGAGGTCTTCGCCGAGCCCTACTTTCGTCATGTGATCTTATTTACGGCAGAGCAGGCCCTCTTGAGCACCCTGCTCGCAATCCTCATCGGCCTCCCCTGGGCCTATATCTTCACCAGATATGACTTTCCGATGAAGGATACCCTGCGCTCGCTGACCATCGTCCCCTTCGTCCTGCCTGCGATCACCGTGGCGGTAGGGTTCATCCTCTTCTTCGGTAATAACGGCTACCTCAACCGGATGCTGATGGAGGTCTTCCATCTCCAAGGTCCTCCGCTGCGACTTTTATACTCCCTCAAGGGGATCGTCCTGGCCCACGCCTTCTACAACGCGCCGATCATCACCCGGATGGTCGGCGCCCAGTGGGAGCGGCTCGACTTGGCCTATGAGGAGAGCGCCCAGGCCCTCGGCGCAGGGAGGGCGAGAAGGTTCTTCGGGGTGACCCTGCCCTTGCTTCTGCCGAGCCTGATGACCGGCGCAGCCCTGGCCTTCATCTTCTGCTTTCTGAGCTTTCCCATCGTGCTGGCCCTCGGCGGAGCGCGCTTCTCCACCATCGAGGTCGAGATCTACACCCAGTTCATCGTCCTCTATCACCAAAGGCTCGGTGCGGCACTGGCGATCGTCGAGGTTCTTCTGTCTTTACTCTTCACCTACGGCTATATCCTGCTCGAGGGGCACTTCACCCGCGAGCTCGAGGCGGTCCGTCCCCGCCCGACGGCCCCGCTCCTCAGGCAACCGACCCCGGGGCGGATCATTGTCTGGCTCTTCATCGCATTTAGTAGTTTGCTCTTCCTCGGGCCGCTGATCAGCGTCCTCTATGATTCTTTTACCAGGGAGTGGGCGGGGCAGACTATCTTCACCCTGCATTGGTATTCCTACATCTTCAAGCCGCAATATGAGGCACTGATCGGGGCCCCACCGCTCCGCGCCGTCTTGAATAGCCTCCAATTCGGCCTGGCGGCGATGGGGTTGGCCGGTCTTATCGGTCTTCCGATCGCCTTCGTCATCGCTCGCTACCGCTTCCGCGGGCGGAGAGCCTTTGATACACTGGTAATGGCCCCGCTGGGGGTCTCCTCGGTCGCGCTGGGAGCGGCATTGCTTACGGCCTTCCTCCGCCCGCCACTCCAGCTTCGGGAAGGGTGGCTGGCCATCGTCCTGGCCCATGCCATCTTGGCCTATCCCTTCGTCATCCGCGCCATCGTCCCGGTCCTCGAGGGACTGGAGCGGGGCCCTGTCGAGGCCGCCCGGGGCTTGGGAGCGTCGCGGCTGGGAGCGTTCCGCGATATCGAGCTGCCCTTAATCAGAAGAGGGCTCCTGGTCGGCGCAGTCTTCGCTTTCGCTATCTCCTTAGGGGAGATGAGTGCGACGATCATGCTCGCCCGCCCGGAGTGGAAGACGATGCCCTTGGTGATCAACGACCTTAGAGCGGCGCGGAGCTTCGGCGGGGCAAGTGCGATGAGTTCCTTGCTTATTTTAGTAACCGGCGGGGCCTTCGTGGTCATCGAGCGGTTCGGCAAGCGGCTCTTCGGGGGTGGGCGATGATCCAGGTGCAGCTTACGGAGATCAGCAAGCGATTCGGCGAGATTCTGGCGGTGAAGGATATCTCCTTCACCGCGGAGGAGGGGGAGTTTCTCACCTTAGTTGGGCCATCCGGCTGTGGGAAGACGACCATTCTAAGGTTGATCGCGGGGTTTGAAAGACCGGATACCGGTGATATTCTATTCGACGGCCGAAGCGTTCTGAAAGATCCGCCGGAGGCCCGGCGGGTGGGGATGGTCTTCCAGAACTATGCCCTCTTCCCCCATATGAGCGTGGGGGGGAATGTCGCCTACGGGCTGCGCTTCCGGCGGGGGATTGACAGAGGGGAGCGGGTGCACGAGCTGCTCCAGTTGGTCGATCTGGAGGGCCTGGAGAGGAGAGACCCCGCCGAGCTCTCCGCGGGCCAGCGGCAGCGGGTCGCCCTGGCGCGAGCGCTGGCCCCGGAGCCCAAGTTATTGTTATTGGATGAGCCGCTCTCGGCACTCGATGCCAAGCTCCGCGAGCGGCTGAGATTGGAGATCAGGCGGCTCCAGCGAAGGTTAAAAATTACGGCGATCTACGTCACTCATGACCAGGAGGAGGCCCTGGCGATCTCCGACCACGTCGCAGTGATGAGCACCGGGCGGATCGAGCAGCTCGGCACCCCCTGGGAGGTCTATTACCGACCGGCGACGGAGTTCGTCGCCTCCTTCATCGGTCACGGGAATCTTCTCGCGGGAGTGATCACCGAAGTTGGAGATAAAGTCAAGGTCAAGCTTCTGCCGGAGGGGCCGGAGGTGCTCGTGCGGATGGAGAGGGATTATCGCCCCGGCCAGGAGGTGAGGCTTCTCCTCCGTCCAGAACGGATCCAGCTCAATGGCTCTTCAGAGAATAAATTACATGGGCAGCTAAGAGGCGTAGAATTCCTTGGCGATGCGCTCTGGGCCTATCTCGACTGCGGCGGAGATGAGCTGCGGGTCAAGCTGCCCGCTCTCAGTCCGGAGCTTGAGGAGGGTCAGGAGCTGGAGCTGAGCTTCTCCTCCCAGGATTGCCATCTCATCATTCCATCAAGCCCGCGAGGCTGAGCTTCCTCCATTGCTGCGATCAGCTATCGAATAATTTTAGCGTCTCCTCCGCCTCGGCGGGGGAATTTTACTACAGAGGGCGGCCGGGCGCTAGACTAGAGGCCGAGGTAGGCCTGCTTGACCTCCTCGTTCTCGACCAGCTCCGCGGAGGGACCCTCCATCACCACCCGTCCCGTCTCCAGGACGTAGCCGCGGTCGGAGTTCTCCAGGGCAAGCTGGACGTCCTGCTCCACCAGCAGGATCGTCGTCCCCTCCCCGTTAATCTGCTTGAGAACCTCGACCAGCTCATCGACGATGATCGGGGCGAGGCCGAGGGACATCTCATCGACGAGGAGCAACTGGGGCCGGGACATCAGCCCGCGGGCCAGGGCGCACATCTGCTGCTCCCCGCCGGAGAGCGAGCCCGCCAACTGCGTCCGCCGCTCCTCCAATCGGGGGAAGAGAGAGTAGACCCACTTTAGGTCCTCCTTGATCCGGCCATCCCGGCGCATATAGGCCCCCATGAATAGGTTCTCCTCGACGGACATCTCGGGGAAGAGCCGCCGCCCCTCGGGGATCTGGGTGATCCCCCGGTTGACGATCACCTCGGAGTCAAGGCCGCTGATCCGCTGCCCCCCGAAGCGGATCTCACCCCCCTGGGGGCGGAGCAGACCCGAGATCACCTTGAGCAGGGTCGATTTTCCTGCGCCGTTCGAGCCGACGAGGGCCACCACCTCGCCCTCCTCGACCTTGAGGGAGACCTCCCAGAGGACCTGGACATCGCCGTATCCCGCGCTCAGGCTCTCAATCTCCAGCATCCTCGCCCTCCCTCTGGGCCCGGCCATAGCGCTTGCCGAGGTAGGCCTGGATGACCTGCTCGTCGTTCATCACCTGCTCCGGCGGGCCATCGGCAATCTTCTGCCCATGGTGCAGGACGAAGATTCGGTCGGAGACCCCGGTGATTGCTCGCATCACATGCTCGATGACCAGGATCGTCACTCCGCTGTCGCGGATCCTTTTAATTAAACCGACCGCCTCATCGACCTCACTGGGGTTCAAACCAGCCATCACCTCATCCAGTAGCAGGACCTCCGGCTCCATCGCCAGGGCCTTAGCCAGCTCCAGGCGCTTCCGCTCGGGGACGTTGAGGCCATCGGCCAACATATCACTCTTCGTGGAGAGTCCTACGAACTCCAGGACCTCCGCCGCCTTCCCCAGAGCCCGCTGGGTGCTCCTCTTCAAACCATTCCGCCCGAACATCGCCCCCACGGCGGCGTTCTCCAGAACGGTCATTCCGCGGAAGGGCTTCACCACCTGGAAGGTTCTGGAGATCCCCATCCGCCCGATCTTGTAGGACGGCAAGCCTACTATCAGTCGCCCTTTGAAGCTGATCTCGCCCCGCGTGATGGGGATTGTGCCGGTGATTAGGTTAATCAGAGTTGTCTTCCCCGCGCCGTTGGGGCCGATCAGGCCCAGGATCTCTCCCTCCTGCAGGTAAAAATCGACGTTGTCCACCGCCTGCAGACCGCCGAACTCCTTGGTCACCCCCTGCCCTTCTAGAATCGGCTTCCCATTGATCTCGCTCATCTCTAGACCCGATTTTGCCTGATATTCTCCAGGAAATAGCCTAAGCCAAATCTCCGTCGCCCACTCAACATATCCAGCAGCCCTCGTGGGGTGAAGATAACCGCCAGGATGACGATGGCCCCGAAGAAGAGAGCATGAATGATCAAGAAGTAGGTGGAGAAGAGCTCCGAGAGCCCCTCAATGATGAACGCTCCGACGGTCGGGCCGAGGAGGGTGCCAACCCCCCCGAAGATCGACATCACGATCATCTCCACCGTGATCATCACGTTGAAGACCGGGCCCGGCTCGATATAGGTCATGTAGTAGGCATGGACCCCGCCGGCCATCGCGGTGAAGATCCCCGAGAGGGCGAAGGCGATGACCTTGTATTGAGTGGTGTTAACCCCGGCGACCGCGGCCGCCTCCTCATCCTCGCGGATTGCTACCATCCCATAGCCCAGCCGCTGGCGGGTGACCCAGTAGGTAAGGAGCAAGGTCAAAACCAGGATGCCGAACATCACATAGTAGAAAAAGTTGGGGTTCAAGTAAATCGGCAAGGTCAGTCCCATATTGCCCTCGGTAATATTTAGGTTGGCGACCACTTCACGCATCGCCTCGGCTACCCCGAGCGTGGCGATGGCGAAGTAGTGTCCCTTAAGGCGCAGGACGGGCAGGCCGATCAGGACGGCGAAGATCACCGCAAAGAGGGCCGCGATGAGCAGGCTAGGAAAGAAAGGGATGGAGAACTTGCCCATCAGCACCCCCGTGGTGTAGGCCCCGATCCCGAAGAAGACCACATTCCCAAACGACGGATAGCCGGTGTAGCCGCCGATGACGTTCCAGGAGGAGGCGAGAATCGCCATCATGAAGATATCGCTGAGAAACCTCACCCAATAACTGCTGACCCCAAAGGGGATTAAGGAAAAGCTGACGACTAGGATTATCAGGATTAGGAGGAAGGTTAGTGGCCTCATTTAGTCCCTCCCAAGATCCCCTGCGGTCGGATGACCAGGATCAGCACCAAGAGGCCGAAGCTGATCACATTCTTCCAGGTATCGCCAAGCCAGGCTGAACTAAAGACCTCGGCCAGGCCGAGGATCAGCCCGCCGACAATCGGCCCGGTGGTGCTGCCCAGGCCGCCGATGATCACCACCACGAATGATTTCAGTGTCAAGGGCCCACCCATCGCGGGATGGACTCCAAAGAGGACACTCCACAGGCTCCCTGCCGCCCCCGCAAGGGCCACCCCGATTCCGAAAGTGAGGGCATAGATGTGAGCCACCTTCACCCCCGTGAGGCGAGCTGCTGTCAGGTCCTGGGCCGTGGCGCGGATTGCCCGACCGAGCTTCGTCCGCTTGAGGAGGAGAAAGAGTAGTAGAGCGATGAGTAGGGCCACTAAGAAGGCAGCCAACCGCACCTCGGGGATGGTCAGGCTCCCTAGATCTAGACGCGCCCCTCCATAGCTGGGATTGACCCGGTAGAAGTTGGCGCTGAAGGCAATACGCGCGCCATTGGTCAGGAGGATATCGATCCCGAAGGCCAAAAGCAACGTAATGAACATCGTTGCCTGGACCACCCAATTGATCAGATATCTCTGCAGCAGGAAGCCGAAGATGAACAGGACCAGCATCGAGAGTGGGATGGAGAGAAAGGGATCGAGCCCCAAATAGCGGAAGAGGAAGAAGGTCACGTAGGCTCCGAGCATGATGAAGGCCCCGTGGGCGATGTTGATGATATTCATCACTCCCCAGATGAGCGACATCCCTAGGGCCATCAAAGCATAAAGGCCACCGAGTAGAATACCGTTGATCGCGATCTGGAGTGTAAACATGGATAACTGAGATGATGGGGGAGGGGCCCGCAGGCCCCTCCCCCAATCGATTTAGCGCTCGCTCCGTTCGCTCCAGGTCGGCATGGGATAGAACGGGTTAGGCTCTTCGCTCGGATAGATAACGTATACCCTGCCGTTCTGGATCTGGATGAGGATTGAGCCGCGGTCGATCTGGCCATTCTCCTTAAACTTCACTGGCCCATACTCGGTCAAGATGTCGATCTTGGCGATGGCATCGCGGACTGCCTTGGGATCCAGGGACCCCGCAGCCTCAATGGCCTCCTTGTAGACGATCACATCAGCAGCACCGCTGGCGTTGTGATAGTCCGGCTCATAGTTATACTTCTTCTCGAAGAGCTGGACGAAGTTCTGGGTAGTGCCATAGAGGACCGTATCGGTGAAGTTCAATGAGGCTGCCCAACTAGGCACACCATAGATGAAGTTAGCATCAGCTCCCAGGGCGTCGCGGAAGTCATGGACCGGCGGCCCGACGGTCAGGACCATCACCTTGGCGTTGACATCGAGTTCCTTGGCCTGCTGCACGAAGGCCAGCGACTCCTCCGCATGGCCAGCCAAGAGCACGATATCCGGCGCGGCGGCCTTCACCTCAGTGAGCAGCGTGGTGAAATCCGTCGTCGCGCTCGGATACTTCTTGTCCACTACGAGCTTGAACTGAGTGTATTTTTCCTTTACCAGCTTTCTTGTCCCCTCGGCCACACTGGTGTCGAACTTATCGTCAGCATAGAGCAGGGCGACCTTCGACGGTAGAGGCTTAAAGGTAGCGGCCATCTTCGGATCGGTGATCAATTGGAAGACCGGCTCAAAATAGCCCCCCGCCGGAGCCAGGGTGCCAAAAATGTATTTGAAACCGCGTGAGAAGATCGTCTCCGAGGCCCCGCCACCCTCGATCATTGGAATCTGGTATTTCTCCGCGATAGCGCTATCGGGGATGGTGATCCCACTGGAGTAGGGGCCGAGCAAGAAATTGACCTTATCCTGGGTGATCAGCTTCTCCACCAACGTCGCACTCTTCGTCGGAGAGCTCTCGTCATCGTAGTATTTGATCGCCAGGTTATAGACCGTATCCCCGACCTTAACTCCACCATGGCTATTGATGTAATCGACGGTGAAGTCGTAAGCTTGCTTATAGAGGGTGCCCTCTCTGACCTTCGAGCCACTAAGCGACAGGGCAGAGCCCAACAAGATCGTCGGCTGATCCTGAGTGAGGACAACCGTCGCCGTCAGCGCTACCAGAAGCAGCGCCGCAATCGCTACCAGCGCTCCATACCTTAGAGACCTCTTCATCCTTCTTTACCCCTTTCTTGAGTTTAATTTGCATGACCTAAACTCTCCATCTTCCCGCAGTTCCCACCTCCCTTCCTAAAAATTCTAATCTATCTAGATAAGCCACTTAACTCCTCCAAGGCGATATTGTAGCACTTCGCCCCTTCCATGTCAAGCCCCAGGCCTCTCTCAAGCAAAGGACCGCTGAAAGAATGGCCTTAGCTCGGGAATTTTGCGTATAAAGCTCTTTCAACCTCTGATCTAGATCATGCCTTAAGCTAGCATACGTCATAGCCCCTCCTCGACCTCACTCCTAAAATTGAGTAGAATAGTGAGAGGTGTTCACTATTATCCTTGAGTAAGGAGGAGAGAAGATGAAGGAGAGGCTGACCATAGAGGAACTGCTGGCCAAGGCCCGAAAACCCGGCGAGGATGCGATGAGACTCCACCCCTTCTACCGGGGGAAGCTTAAGGTGATGCCGAAGTGCGCCATTCGCGATTTCAACGACTTCGCCATCTGGTATACGCCAGGGGTGGCTGAGCCCTGCCGCGATATCCAAAAGAACCCCGAGAAGGTCTTCGAATATACGAACAAGGCGAACTTCGTCGCTATCGTCAGTGATGGAACGCGCGTTTTAGGGTTAGGCGACATTGGCCCGAGGGCGGGGCTGCCAGTGGCGGAGGGGAAGGCGATCCTCTTCAAATACCTCGGCGGAGTCGATGCCTTCCCCATCATGCTCGACACGAAAGACCCTGATGAGATCATCCAGGCAGTGAAGTGGCTCCAGCCGACCTTCGGCGGGATCAACCTTGAAGATATCTCCCAGCCGAAGTGCTTCTATATCCTGGACACGCTGCGCCAGGAGGCGCGCATCCCCGTCTGGCACGATGACCAGCAGGGGACGGCGGCGATCACGCTCGCCGGGCTGATCAACGCCCTCAAGGTCGTGGGGAAGAAGCTCGACGAGGTCAAGATCGCCATGATCGGTGCGGGGGCGGCGAACATCGCCATCTCCCGCGTGATCATCGCCGCGGGGGTCGATCCGCAAAAGATTATGATGGTCGATTCCAAGGGGATCCTCCATCCCGAGCGCGAGGATCGGGAGATCCTCCAGCGGGACTTCTCCCAGAAGTGGCAGGTGGCGACGACGACCAACGGCGAGGGGCGGCGCGGCGGGATCCCCGAGGCGATGAAGGGGGCCGATGTCCTGATCGCTCTCTCCAAGTCCGGTCCCGGGGTGATCAAGCCCGAATGGGTCAAGCAGATGGCCGAGGACGCGATCGTCTTCGCCTGTGCCAACCCCGTCCCTGAGATCTGGCCCTGGGAGGCCAAGGAGGCCGGGGCGAAGGTCATGGCGACCGGAAGGAGCGACTTCCCCAACCAGGTGAACAACTCCTTGGGCTTCCCCGGGATCTTCCGCGGGGCCTTGGATGTGATGGCTCGCACGATTACGGATGAGATGTGCATCGCCGCCGCCAGGGAGCTGGCCAAGTGCGCTGAGGACAAGGGGCTCGGCCCCGATTACATCATCCCCAACATGGACGAGTGGGAGGTCTTCCCGCGGGAGGCGACCGCCGTGGGGATGAAGGCGATCGAGCAGGGGGTCGCACGGCTCAAGTTAAGCCGCGAGGAACTCTTTGAGCGGTCTTCTAAAATCATCAAGCAGGCGCAGGATGAGGTTCAGTTCCTGATGAAGGAGGGCTTCATCCCCCTGCCGCCGGAATAGATATGGAGCAAGGGCGGCTCGCTGACCGTGCCAGCCCGCAACTCTTTATGTCACCCTGATTGTAGCTGGAGCTACCACAGGCCGAGCTTGATCCTTCGGTCCCTACCGGCTATACTGAATTAGAGCAAGCGAAGCTCGCGCCTGTAGCTCAGTTGGATAGAGCGACGGGTTCCTAACCCGTAGGTCGGGGGTTCGAGTCCTCCCAGGCGCACCAGGCTTCGCCTGGATCGCCCATGATGAATCTCGATGGGATCACTCTAGGATGCCTCCGCGATGAACTTCAAGGGGCCGTCGGCGGGACCGTCCGCCAGGTCTATCAGCCGGAGCGAGGGCTTTTGACGATCCATCTCTGGAAGGGGGAGGAACTGACGCTGCTCATCTCCCCCTCCGAGGGGCGGGTCCAGCTCACCACGCAAAGATTTCTCAATCCGGCCCAGCCATCGGCCTTTGTTATGCTCTTGCGCAAGCACCTCAAGGGAGGGACCGTCGCAAAAGTTGAGCAGCCGGGGCTGGAGCGGATACTGAAGTTCTCAATCCCCAGAGGCGATGCTGAATACGAACTGATCTGCGAGCTCTTCGGGCGGGGGAACGCCATCTTGGTCCAGGATGGAGAGATCCTCGGTGGTCTCCGCCAGGGCGGCGGGAAGAGGCCAGTCCTGCCCCATCATGAGTATCATCCACCTCCTTCTCAGGGGAAACTCGGGCCCTTCAGCCTGAGCGAGAGCGAGTTCCAGGGACTATTCCAGGGAGGGGAAGGGGAGATCTGGCAGGTGCTATTGAGGAATATAGACGGCATCGGGCCGCGGCTGGCACGGGAGCTTCCGCTGCGGGCGGGGCTGGAGCCCACAGCCGTCTCATTGAGGGAGGGGGAGCTGGAGCGCCTCTGGCGTGAGTTTGAAGGGCTCTTCTCCCAGGTTGCAGAGGGCCGCTTTGCGCCTATAATCTACTACGATGGAGCCCGGCCGCTCGATGTCGTCCCCTTCCCTCTCAAGATCTATGAGGGGATGCGGGGCAAGCGCCGGGCGAGCCTCTCCCAGGCGCTGGACGAATATTTCGGCTTGCAACGCGGTGGGGTGGGCTTCGCCGCGGAGCAGGCGCGGCTTTCGAAGACCGTCCGCCTGGCTCTTAAAAGGCTGGCGCGGGCGAGGGAGCATGTGCGAGCGGACCTGGCCGAGGCCCAAGGCTACGAGCGATATCGCCACTTGGGGGACCTGGTGCTGGCCAACCTCGACCGGCTGGCGCGGGGTCAGCGGGAGGTGGAGCTGGCGGACCCAGGGAGCGGTCAGGCGGCAAAGGTCGCCCTGGACCCCAAGCTGGCACCGGCGGAGAATGCCCAGGCTTTCTATAGAAGATACAAAAAATTGAAGCGCGGGGCCGAGAAGCTGGGGGCGCGGGAGGTAGAGCTGGCGGAAGAAGTTGAGTATCTAAAGGGGCTAGAGCTCAGTCTGGAGCAGGCCGAGGGAATAGAAGACCTGCGCGAGCTGGCGGCGGAGTTGGAGGCTGGAGGATATATCAAAAAAGAAGAGAAGCAGAGGTCATCGGCCCCCGTGGGCCCGCGGGAGTTTCTCATCGATGGTTATAAGATCTTGGTTGGACGGAGCGGGCGGCAGAACGATTCCCTGGTCCGCGGGGCAAAGGGGGAGGATCTCTGGCTCCACGCCCGCGGGATGCCCGGAGCCCACGTAGTGATCAAGACCGGCGGTAAGCCTGGGCAGGTCCCTGAGGGGGTCCTGGAGCGGGCGGCGCGGCTCGCCGCCTATTACTCCAGAGGGCGGGGCTCGGCAAAAGTCCTGGTGATCTTCACCCGAGTGAAATATCTGCGAAGACCGAAGGGGGCCAAGCCGGGGCTGGTGCTCGTCCGACGGGAGGAGGGGACGCTGCTCGTCCCCCCGGAGGTTGAGGAGGAGTGATGTTCGAGCTAATTCTGGAGATAGCAATATTACTGATCGCAGCCTTCACAGCGATCATCCTCCATGAGGTCGCCCACGGCTGGGTCGCTTACAGGCTCGGTGACCCCACGGCAAAGCTCGCCGGGCGGCTGACCCTAAACCCCCTGGCCCATATCGATCCTATTGGAACGATTCTCGTCCCCCTGATGCTCCTCCTCTTCGCCTTTCTGGCCAAGGTCCCGATCATCCTCTTCGGCTGGGCCAAGCCGGTCCCGATCAATCCCCTCTATTTCCGCCGTCCCTACCACGGGATGATGCTGGTGGGGCTCGCCGGGCCGCTGATGAACCTCGGCCTTGCCGGGGCGGGGACGGCCCTCTGGTATCCCCTGAGCCATTCCGGAGGGGCAGTCGCCCTCTTTCTGGCCATCTTCATCCTGATCAACATCATCCTCGCCCTCTTCAATCTTATCCCCATCCCCCCGCTCGATGGCTCCCGCGTCCTGGCCTACTTCCTCCCACCGGGCGGGAGGCTCCTCTTCCGGCGCCTGGAGCCGTTCGGCATCATTATCGTCCTCGGCCTATTGCTCCTGCTCTGGCAGGCCCATCTTCTGGACAAGCTGGTCCTGCCCCTGCTCCGCTGGTTGGGGTTGACTTGAGTTCCCCGGGCATCTATGTTATAATTTTGCGAGCGAGGTCGATGAAGGATGCTAAGATCGTTGATCATGGTGCTCTTTATTCTCGATTCGTTGGCCCTAATTGGGATCATCCTGCTCCAGATGAGCCGTCATGCAGGGCTCGGTGGAGCCTTCGGCGCGGGCGGAACCCATACCGTCTTCGGGCGGGATGAGACGAAAGACCCAAAAAGGACGGCCACCTCCTGGCTCGCTGGTGGGTTCTTGGTTTTAGGATTCCTGCTCTCGATCATTCATTAGGAGGTCGAAGATCGCAGAGAAGTTAATCGAGCTGAAGAACCTCAAGACCTACTTCTACACCGAGGACGGGGTGGTCCATGCCGTCGATGGGGTCAGCTTCTCCATCGAACAACAGAAGACCCTGGGGGTCGTCGGCGAGTCCGGCTGCGGCAAGTCCGTGACCGGGCTCTCGATGATGGGCCTCGTCCCGATGCCGCCGGGGAAGATCGTCGAGGGGGAGATCCTCTACCGCCGGAACGGCAACGTCATCGACATCACCAAGCTCAACCCCAAGGGGAAGGAGATCCGCGCGATCCGCGGAGACGAGATCGCGATGATCTTCCAGGAGCCGATGACAAGCTTGAACCCGGTCTACACCATCGGCAACCAGATCATGGAGGCGATCATCCTCCACCAGAAGGTTCACAAAAAGGAGGCTCGCGGGCGGGCGATCCAGATGCTGGAGGCTGTGGGAATCCCCTCCCCGGAGCAGCGGGTCGATGAGTATCCCCACCAGCTCTCCGGGGGGATGCGCCAGCGGGCAATGATTGCCATGGCCCTCTCCTGCAATCCCTCACTGCTGATCGCCGATGAGCCGACGACTGCACTCGATGTGACCATTCAGGCCCAGATCCTGGAGCTGATGAAGAAGCTCCAGGATGAGTTTCGCATGGCAATCATGATGATCACGCACAACCTGGGGGTGATCGCCGAGACCTCGGACAATATGGTCGTGATGTATATGGGGAAGGTGGTGGAGCAGTCCGACGTCCGGAGCGTCTTCCACAACCCGAAGCATCCCTACACCCAAGGGCTGATGAAGTCGATCCCCTCGCTGGCTAAACGAAAAGAGAGGCTGGAGCCGATCAAGGGGGTCGTCCCCGATCCCTATAGCCTCCCCCCGGGCTGCCTCTTCAACCCCCGCTGCCCCTATGCCATGGAGATCTGCGGGAAGGAGGAGCCGCCCTTCCTCGAGGTGGAGGGAGGTCACTGGGCCAAGTGCTGGCTCTATGCTTAAAATCAGTCCAGAGTCGAGAGTCACCAGTCATGACTCAAGACTCCGGACTCTTCGACTCTCGACTTTTTGATATGGAGGTTAAGCGGCCATGAATAAGACGCTCCTCGAGGTCAAGAATTTAAAGAAATATTTCCCCGTCCGCCGGGGGGTCTTCCGCCGCACTGTCGGCTATGTCAAGGCCGTCGATGATGTGAGCTTCTTCATTAAGGAGGGGGAGACGCTGGGGCTGGTCGGCGAGTCCGGCTGCGGGAAGACGACTACGGGCAGGACGATCCTCCGCCTGATCGAGCCGACGGGGGGGCAGGTCATCTTCTATAACAATGGTAATGCCATCGATATAGCCAGGCTGCGCGGGCGGCACCTCAAGGAGCTCCGCCGCGAGATGCAGATCATCTTCCAGGACCCCTACTCCAGTCTCAACCCCCGGATGACCGTCGGGGACATCGTCGGGGAACCATTGTTAGTCCACCACGTGGCCCGGGGGAAGGAGCTGCGCGACCGCGTGGCCAAGCTTCTGGAGGCGGTGGGGCTCAACCCCCAATATATGAAGCGCTATCCTCATGAGTTCAGTGGCGGCCAGCGGCAGCGGATCGGGATCGCCCGTGCCCTGGCCCTGGAGCCGAAGCTGATCATCGCCGACGAGCCGGTCTCGGCCCTCGACGTCTCGATCCAGGCTCAGGTGCTGAACATCCTCGAGGACCTCCAGGCCCAGTTTGGGTTAACTTACCTCTTCATTGCCCACGACCTCTCGGTGGTCAAGCACATCAGCAGCCGCGTGGCCGTGATGTATCTGGGAAAGCTTGTGGAGATGGCCTCGACTGAAGAACTGTTTGCCAACCCCAGGCACCCCTACACCGAGGCGCTGATGTCAGCCGTCCCCGTCCCCGATCCCGACTTCCAGATGGAGCGGATCATCCTCCAGGGCGATGTGCCGAGCCCGGTCAATCCGCCCTCCGGCTGCTACTTCCATCCCCGCTGCCCCTACGCCCAGGATATCTGCTCCAAGGAGGCGCCCCAGTTCCGCGACCTCGGTGGAGAGCACTTCGTCGTCTGCCACTTCGCCACGACTCTCTCCCTCCAGGGCCTTCGCAGCGAATGAAACTCCTCCTGGGGACGAAAAATAAGGGCAAGATCAGAGAAATCAAGGAGATCATTGACCTTCCCCAGATCAAGCTGCTCACCTACGAGGACCGGCTCTTCTCCGACGTGGCCGAGGAGGGGAGCAGCTTCGCGGAGAACGCCCAGATGAAGGCTCGCCAAATCTGCAAGGAGACAGGGCTAGCGGTCCTGGCCGAGGATTCGGGGCTGGAGGTGGTAGCCTTGAATGGCCGGCCGGGGGTCCACTCCTCGCGATTCGCCGGTGAGGGAAGGAGCGATGAGGAGAGGGTTGCCAAATTGCTCCGCCTCCTCCAGGGAGTGAGCAATCGGCGGGCGCGGTTCCGCACAGTGGCCATCCTCCACTTCCCGGGTGGGGAGGAGCTCACGGCTGAGGGTGAACTTCATGGCAAGATCGCCCTTGGGCCACGAGGGAAATCCGGCTTCGGCTACGACCCGATCTTCATCCCCGAGGGTTTTACAAAGACACTGGCCGAGCTGGGGCCGGAGGTTAAGAACGAGATCAGCCACCGCCGCCAGGCACTGGAGAAGTTGATGAAGTTGCTCCAAGTGTGGCTCTAAAGGATATTAAGGTTATTGCAGTTGCTGCGAGAGGGCGATATAATTCTAGCCACATCTGATCTCAAGGGAGCTCATGATGACAAAGACCCTGCGGAAGCCAGAGTGGCTCAAGGTCCACCTCCCCGGAGGCGAGGAGTTCGCCCACCTGCGGACGATCCTCCGCCGCTATAACCTACATACGGTCTGCGAGGAGGCCCGCTGTCCCAACCTCGCCGAGTGCTGGGGCGGGGGGACGGCGACCTTCATGCTGCTCGGCGCGACCTGCACGCGCAACTGCCGCTTTTGCGCTGTAAATAGCGGCAAGAAGGGCGATCCACTCGATCCACAGGAGCCGGAGAACGTCGCCCGGGCGGTCCAGGAGCTGGACTTGAGCTATATCGTGTTGACATCCGTCACCCGCGATGACCTCCCCGACGGGGGGGCGGGCCAGTTCGCCGCGACGATCCGCGCCATCAAAAGGTCCAAAGTCCAGGTCTTGGAACCTGCGAACCTGGAACCTGGAACCCTGAAAGTCGAGGCGCTGATCCCCGACTTCCAGGCTAATAGAGCATCGCTGGAGAGGGTCGTCCAGGCGGAGCCGACGGTGATCGGCCATAACCTGGAGACCGTCGAGCGGCTCACCCCAGAGGTCCGCGACCACCGTGCCTCATATCGCCAATCTCTGCGGGTCCTGCAGACGATCAAGGAGCTCGATGCAGGAATCTATACAAAATCATCGCTGATGCTGGGCCTCGGCGAGACCGCGGATGAGGTGCTACAGGCGATGGGCGACCTGCGGGAGCATCAGGTCGATATCCTCACGCTGGGCCAGTATCTCCGGCCGACGAGGAGGCACCTGGAGGTCCAGGAATACGTCACGCCGGAGCAGTTCGACCGCTATCGCCGTCTGGGCGAGAGCCTTGGTTTTTTATATGTTGCCTCAGGACCGCTCGTCCGCAGCTCCTATCGCGCCGGTGAATTTTTCATTAAAAGTATCGCCGAGAGGAGCCATAGTTGAGGGCGGAGCTGCTGGTGATCGGCGGGGGGCTTGGCGGCTACGTCGGAGCGCTCCGCGCCTCCCAGCTCGGCAAGCGGGTAATTTTAGCAGAGAAAGAGGATAGGCTGGGCGGGGTCTGCCTCAACGTCGGCTGCATCTCCTCCAAGGCCCTGATCCACGGAGCCGAGCTCCTCTGCGGCGCGGGGAACTCCGAGGAATTGGGGATCTCCGCGAAGCCCGAGCTCGACTTCCCCCAGCTCCAGGGGTGGAAGGAGTCAGTCGTTAAAAAGCTCACCGATGGCGTCGCCCTCCTCTGCCGGGGAAACGGCGTTAAGGTCATCCGGGGGAGGGCCAAGTTCGCTGGCCCCTACGAGGCCGTAATCGCTACCGAGGAAGGCGCACTCAAGCTCGAGTTTGAGAATGCGCTTATCGCCACCGGCTCCCGCCCGATCGAGCTCCCCGGGCTGGAGTTCGATGGGGAGCTCATCCTAAACTCGACGGATGCTCTGGCCTTGAAAGATATTCCTGAAGAGCTTTTGGTGGTCGGTGGGGGCTACATCGGCCTGGAGATCGGCACGGCCTATGCCAAGCTCGGCTCTCGAGTGACTATAATTGAGATGATGGAGCAGCTCCTTCCCGGGACCGACCAGGAGCTCGTCCGGCCGGTCGCCCGAAACCTAAAAAAATTGGGCATCGAGGTCCACCTGCGGTCCAAGGTGATTGGAGTGGAGAGGCGGGGCGAGGGGGCAGAGGTCTCGGTGGAAGCACCCCAGGGGAAGGAGACATTCTCTGCCGAAAAGGTCCTGGTGACCATTGGGCGGCGGCCCAACTCTGAGGAGCTGGGACTGGAGGAGGGGGGGATTGAAGTCGATGGGAAGGGGTTCATCAAGGTCAATGAGCAGTTTCACACGACGGCTGAACATATCTACGCCGTCGGCGACGTGAGCGGCGGGCCGCTGCTGGCCCACAAGGCGCTGAAGGAGGGAGAGCTCGCC